>Ga0307514_10000200_pt1 | contig 167194 bp, 147 predicted proteins | sample 16_EM_MG_FD_203088 | JGI IMG/M metagenome (GOLD analysis project Ga0307514, IMG submission 203088) | Populus trichocarpa ectomycorrhiza microbial communities from riparian zone in the Pacific Northwest, United States - 16_EM | ecosystem: Host-associated > Plants > Roots > Unclassified...
CGTGAACACGGCCTGTGGCTGGTCGGCGGCACCCTGCCGATCCACGCTGCGCAGCCGGGCCGCGTGCGCAACGCCTGCTGCGTGTGGAACCCGGACGGCGAGCGGGTCACCCGCTACGACAAGATCCACCTGTTCTCGTTTGACAACGGCAAGGAGCGCTACGACGAAGCGCGGGTGCTGGAGCCGGGCGACAGGCCGACCACCTTCGACGCCGACGGCCTGCGCGTGGGCCTGGCCATCTGCTACGACCTGCGCTTCCCCGAACTCTTCCGCGCCATGATGCAGCCGGCCTGCGACCTGATCGTCGTGCCCGCCGCCTTCACCTACACGACAGGCCGCGACCATTGGGAGCTGCTGCTGCGCGCCCGCGCGGTCGAGAACCAGTGTTACGTGCTGGCCAGCGCGCAAGGCGGCGAACACGAAAACGGCCGCCGCACCTGGGGCCACAGCATGGTCATCGACCCCTGGGGCGAAGTCTTGTCCGTCGTCGACGAAGGCCCCGGCATCGCCATCGCCGACCTCGCGCAGACCCGGCGCGACGCGGTGCGCGTGCAACTGCCGGCACTGGCGCATCGCAAGCTGTGAGCCACCTGTTCTGATGCGGGTGCTGTTCGTCTGCGGTCAGAACCGCTGGCGCAGCCCGACGGCCGAGCAGCTGTTCATGGCCGAACCGAGGCTGGAATGCCTGTCGGCCGGGCTGAACCATGACGCCGAAACACCGCTCAGCGCCGAACTGGTCGAATGGGCCGAGCTGATCTTCGTGATGGAGCGCGAGCACCAGCGCAAGCTGAAAGCGCGCTTCGGCGCTCACCTGCGCGGCGCACGCGTCGTCTGCCTCGGCATCCCCGATCGATATCCGTTCATGGATCCGGCGTTGGTGCAGTTGCTGACCGACAAAGTCGGGCCGTACCTGAGGCTGCAGGGCTGAACGCCCGGGCCATCGTTCAGGCGTCGTCTTCCGTCAGCTGCGCGATGAAGTTGCGGGCGACGCGTTCGGCGCTTTGCAGTGCGTCCAGTTCGCTGGGCGCTTCGATCCAGCTGCCGACCACATCGGCCACTGCGCCGGGTTCGGTGTCGAAGTCCGAACCGGGCGCCGGCTTGTGGTCGAAGACCTTGGCGAAGCCTTGCCAGCCACCGTGCTGGTACTCGGCCCGAGCGGCGACGTAGTGGCCCGCGTAGGGGCCGGTGATGCGGCGGATCGGCATGGCCGAAGCCTAAGGCATCAGGTCGCCTGATGGGCTTGGAAATGACACGCTGAATCGCCTTGTGGCATCAGCGCGTCTTTTCCAGTCTGGCTCAATGTCCTATGAGGGATTCCAGCTCGGCGAAGCTGCGGGCGTGCAGGTCGCTGCGCAGGTCCATGCCCAGCGCGGTTTCGAGGCGGCGGGCCGAGAAGATGCCGTGCAGCACCGGGCGCGGCGTGCCGGGGTCGACCACCAGCAGGTAGCGCAGGCCGTGCTCGCGCAGCGTCGAGACGATGTCGCCGACGCGGGCGTGCGCCAGCTGCTTGGAGCTCAGCACGCGCCATTCGGAGACCGGCGTCATCAGCTGCTCCAGCGTCAGTTCGTCAAAGCGCACATGGTCGGCCTGGGCACGCTGCATCGGGCGCTCGCCCTGCAGGTCGTCGGTGGTGATCATGCCCACCACCTGCTCGTCCACGCCGGTCACGAAGGCCATGTGCACGTGGGCCCGCACCATCGTGTGGATGGTGGAGTCCAGGCCGTCGAGGTGGTCGGCCATCACGCAAGGCGCGTGCGACAGGTCGGTCAGCAGGCTGAGCGCGGGATCGGTCAGCTTGGCGCTGGTGAAGCCTTCGTCGCGCAGCGGCGGGGCGCTGACGGTCGTCAGCGGCAGGGCGTGGAATCCGGTCAGAGCAGCCATGGGGCCCTCCAGTCAATGTTGTCGCTTACAGCGGTATTGCTGCAGTGCGACAGATTCTGAAACCGGGCCCATATGGATTGCATATGGAAATCGGCCCGAAGCTGTCGGCAAGCCGTCGGGCAGGCGGCCTGGCCTGTCTTCAGGCGACGCGCCGCAGGCGCGCCGGCCCGGCTGCGGCGCTGCCCAGCGTGCCGCCAAACAAGTCCTTCGGGTCGTCCAGCCGCGGCACCAGGTCGATCTGGCGCGTGCCGTGCAGGCCGCTGCTGAGCAACTGGTGCAGGAAGCGCAGCGCCGAGAAGTCTTCCAGCGCAAAGCCGACTGAATCGAAGATCGTCACTTCGGCGGCGCTGCGCCGGGCGGTCTGGCCGCTGGCGACCACGTCGGCAAACTCGGTCACCGCGAAGTTGGCCGGCAGCTGCTGGATTTCGCCTTCGATGCGCGACTGCGGCTCGTATTCGACGATGACCCGCGCATCCGGCCGCAGCAGGATGTCGCGCGCCAGCTCGGTCTTGCCGGGGCAGTCGCCACCCACGGCGTTCAGGTGCATGCCGGGGGCGATCATTTCGGGGGTCAGGATCACCGCGTTGCGCTTGTCGGCCGTCACGGTGGTGACGATGTCGGCGCCGCGCACCGCTTCAGCCACGTTGTCCGCGCGCACCAGGCGCAGGCCGGCCAGCTCGGGCAGCGAGCGCAGGTTCTGCTCCAGCTTGGCGGTGGCCAGCGGGTCTACGTCGTACAGCCGCAGCTCGCGGATGCCCAGCATGCGGTGGAAGGCCAGGGCCTGGAATTCGCTCTGCGCACCGTTGCCGATCAGCGCCATCGAGCGGCTGTCCGGGCGGGCCATCCACCTGGCCGCCAGCGCCGACATGGCCGCGGTGCGCAGCGCGGTGGTCACCGTCAGCTCCGAGAGCAGCAGCGGATAACCGGTGTTCACGTCCGCCAGCACGCCAAAGGCCGTCACGGTGAGCAGGCCTTCCGCCGTGTTCTTGGGGTGGCCGTTGACGTACTTGAAGGCGTAGAGCTGGCCGTCGCTGGCCGGCATCAGTTCGATCACGCCGACCGAGGAGTGGCTGGCCACTCGGGCCGACTTCTCGAACTGGGCCCAGCGCCGGTAGTCGGTCTCGATCTCGCCAGCCAGTTGTTCGATGAAGGACGCAGCGCCGATGGCGCGCACCAATTGCTGGATGTCGGCCACGCCGATGTAGTTCACCATGATGTCTCTGCCTTGTCTCGATTGCTTTGCCGGCTTTGGAAACGGGCTGGCTGCAGAGGTTGCAAGCAGGCGCCCGGACGCGCGCGATGGGCGCGTCATTGGCCTCGCAGCGCGGGGCGTGCGGGCCTGCCGGTGGCGCGGGGAGCGCCGGGGTGGTTGAATTTTCCGCAGGCCGGCGGCCAACAAGAAGCAGGCATTGCGCCCATAACGCTCGGTCTTCGGCGCAATTTGCCAAGAGTAGGTGGCAAATCGATCAATCTCGCCGGCCGAGTTGGTTTCAGGCCATCAGGAAGCAGGCAATCAGGGCGAACGGTCAGTGGCAGGCCGTCCAAGGCGGCCGTGCAGCTGGCGTCCCTTCAGTGCATCAGCGCGTCTGCGCCGGCAGTGGCCAGGCGATGATCGGGCAGATGCGCTTTCACCCATGCCAGGTCCAGGTTCACATGGTTGATCAGTGCGGCCTGCGTGGTGCGCAGGCTCTCGATCGGGTCGACCTGGATTTCGGCGGCGTCGCAGACCACGCTGGCCAGGCGCAGCACCACACCCAGGCGGCAGAACGGGCGGGCGGCCATCGGGTCGGCTGCCGCGCTGAAGGCGGCGACCAGCGCTTGCGGGAACTGCCAGTGGCGGGCCAGCTCGGCGCTGACCTGCGGATGGCTGCAGCCCAGCAGCGTGGCCTCGAAGCCGATGCGGCTGTCCGGCGCGCGGGCATGGCGCGTCACTTCGGCCATTGCAGCCGGCTCGGCCATCGTCATCAGGATCTGCCCTGTGCGCACCACCAAGCCGCCAAGGTAGGCCGTGTCCGGGTCCGCATCCAGCGCCGGTGCCAGGGCTTGCGAATACGCGGCCACCGCCAGCGTCGAGCGCCAGAAGCCCACGCGGTCGAAGCCGTCCATCTTCGGGAACGCGCCCGTCATGCAGGCCGACAGGGTCAGGTCGCGCAGCGTGCGCAGGCCCAGCGAGGCGGCGGCGTCGTTCAGCGTGCTGACGGTGTGCGAAGGCGAATAGCGCGCCGAGTTGGCCAGCCGCAGCACCTTGGCGGCCAGCGACTGGTCGCGTCCGATCAGTTGCGAGAGCTCGCCCAGCGACAGGTCGTCACGGTCGAAGGAGTTCAGCAGCTTGCGGGCCACTTCCGGCATTGCCGGCAAGGTGGTGGCTTGCTGGACATAAAGATCGAAATGGGACAAGGCGGCCTCCGGCACGGACAGGGATCCCCTTGCTTTCGGACGCATCAGCGCCAGGTTGATGCGCGCAAATCCCGATGCGGTGGGGCCGGTGTGCGAATCTGCACGGAGATCGCGGCCACCATGAAAAACGCCGGGACGAGCCCGGCGTGCATCGCGAAGGTGAGTGCCCGCTTCAGGCAGCGGTGGCGTTGCTGTCGCCCAGCAGCCCGCGGCGCGTGGCCGGCCGCACCTTCGGGCCCATCCAGATCTTCATCAGCATGCGGAAGAAGCTCTCGCCCTGCATTGCATCGCCCACCTTCTGGCCGTTGAGCGTCATCTCGGTCAGGTTGGTGCTTGGGTTGAAGTCCATCACCACGAAGTCGCCGCGCACGAGCTTGTTGCGGTTGCTGAAGGCCGAGCCGAACTGGGCAATGGCGATGAAGTTGGCGGCAATCTCCTCGCTGGCGGCGTTCTGCCGCAGCCGGTCGAGGAAGGTGTTGGACAGGTCCTTGGCCGAGACCTCGCGCATGCTGTAGAAGCACAGGCGCTTGGCTCCGGGTTCGGCCAGCGCGGCTTCGGGCGTGGTCTGCTTGTGCGGCAGGTACAGCGCGACCACGGTGGTGCGCACCGAGAGGATCAGCGAAACGGTGGCGCCGTTCAGCAGCAAGGGCTTGCCGGCCACGGTGGCGCTGGGTTCGAACTTGAAACCCTCGACTTCCACCGGCGCGGCAGGCGCGGCGGAAGGGGCCGCTGGCGCGTCAGCGGCATGGCCCAACACCGGCCAGCCGGCCAAACCGGCCAGCGCCAACCCCATGCAATCTCTGCGCGTGAAAGTACTCATGTCCCGAATCATGTCTGGTTTTGAACTGCACCGCGACGGCGTTCATCCGTCAACTTCATGGAGATGTGGCGTGCGTCACGGCAACAAGTGGCAACTTCAATACAACCCGTGTCACAACCACTAACGCAATGACACATCCCAAGGTATCTTCTCGCCCTTGCTTTTAAAACACCACAGAGCTTTCCATATGCGCTATCAACCGGTGCGATCTGCATTCATCCTGACTTTGGCGGCCATCGGGTTGTCCGCGCAGGCCACGGAAAACCAGCAGCTGCGTGCCTTGCTGGGCGCGCCAGGCCAGGAAATGACGCTGCCGCAGTTGCCGGGCTTGTATGGACAGGTCTGGGCCCAGCACTACGAGGCGACGAAGTTCCGCAATGGCGACGGCGACGACCAGGTCACCGATCTCGGCAATGGGGTGTCAGCTGTGCGTGGCGGCAAGATCACCGCCAACGTCCTCGTGCCGCGCCTGACCTGGGTCAGCGAAGCGCACCTGGGCGACGGCCGGCTGGGCGTGTCCGTCACGCTGCCCATCATTGACCTGGACGTGCACACCACCGCCACTGGCCGTTTCCCGGCCGGTTTCCCCAGTTCGATGGCCAGCGCCATCCAGGCCCAGCTCAACGGCGTGGCCGCGGCCAACTCCGGCTCGCAGACGGGCCTGGGCGACACCGAGATCGCGCCGTTTGTCGACTTCCAGGACGACGAGTCGCGCCTGGTGCTGCTGGCCGCGCTGGTCGCGCCCACCGGCGACTACAAGTCCAGCCGGGCCATCAACCCGGGCGCCGGCAAGTTCTGGACGATCCGCCCCGGTTTCCTGTATGGCCGCGCGTGGGAAAACGGCCTGGAATTCGGCACCCGCGTGACCTATTCGATCAACACCGAAAACACCGCGACCGACTACAAGTCCGGCCAGTACGTGCATGCCGACTACTCGCTGATGTACCGCGTCAACGACAGCTGGCGCGCCGGCCTGCAAGGCTACTTCCTCAAGCAGTTCACCAAGGACAAGGGCGAGGGCGTCGCGGCCGATGGCAACAAGGCCCAGGTGCTGGCCGCAGGCCCGGCGGTGGGCTATTCGTCCGAAGACGGCCGCTGGGGTGCCGAGGTCAAGGTGCTGCCGGAATTCCTGGTGCGCAACAAGTCCGAAGGCACGACCAGCTGGTTGCGCCTGATGTTCCGAGTGGACTGATGTAGATGGCGCACCCGGTCTCACGGGTACGTGAGACCACCCTCCGAGAGGGTGCACGGACCGCTTGGGGCGGCCCGGCGCTGGTCCGCGCCTGCCTTGATCAGGCGGCGGTCAGCGCCTGCCGAACATCATCTGCCGGGCCAGTGCTGATTTGACCGGCGGCAAGGCCTGCAGCGCGGCCAGGCCCAGGCCGCGCGCGGTGGCCAGGCCTGGCAGTTGCCAGGTGAAGCTGCGGGCCAGGAAATCGGTCGCGGCGATCATGCTCCAGCGGTCCGGCGCGCGGGCCCAGGCGACACGGCGCAGCGCGGCGTCCAGGTCGGCCGCGCCGCGCAAGGTGTGCACCAGCGACCAGGCGTCCCGCAGGCCCAGGTTCAGGCCCTGGCCGGCGACCGGGTGCAAGGTTTGCGCCGCATTGCCAATGCGCACCTGCCGGCCGGTCACCAGCCCACGCTCGGCATTCAAGCCCAGCGCAAACGACTTCAGCGGACCCACCGACAGCACCTTGCCGGCGGCATCCGCCAGCAAGGTGTTCAGCACGATGCGGCGCTGCGTCGCGTCCAGCGGGGCGACCGGGTCGTCGCGGCTGTCCACACACCACACCAGCGACGCGCGCGCTGTGCCGTCCGCCGCGGGCTTCAGCGGCAGCAGGGCGACAGGGCCGTGGCGTGTGAAGCGCTCGAAGGCGGCGCCGGTCGGCGCCTGGCCGTCCAGCGTCACGCTGCCAACCCATGCGGTCTGCTGGTAATCGCGGCTCACGGCCTTGCGCGCCTGCTCGGCAAACACGCCGCCTTCGGCCACCACTGCCAGGTCGAAGGTCTCTGCCGTGCCGGCATCCACCTCCACGCCGCCGGCCACGTCCTTCAGCGCCTGCACCGGCGTGCCGAAGCACATGCGGTGGCGTGCAGGCTCGGCTGCGCAGCGCGCCGCCCACGCAGCCTGCAGTGGCGCCACCAGCTGGCCATAGGCCAGCACCGCGCCCAGCATGGGCACTGCCTGCTCGTCGGCGCGAATGCGCACCTCGGCCTGGGGCAGGTTCAGGTTCGGCAGCAGGCCGCGCAGCAGGTTGGGTGCGGCTTGCGAGACATGCACCTGCGTGATGGGTTGCGCCTGCTCGGCCGGCCAGGTGCCCAACTGCTGCAGCAACTGCACGCTGCCCAGCGACAGCGCCAGCGTGCGCGGGTCGGCCGAGACGTCCTTGTCGGCAGCGCGCGCGTCGAACACGGTCACCTGCGCCTCCGGCCAGCGCGCACTGGCGAGCAAGGCCAGCGCCAGCCCGGCCGGCCCTGCGCCGATCACCGCCAGGCGCACAGGCCGGGATGGTGCCGCCTGCGGCGATGCGGGGCTCAGTGCTTCGAGGGGGGCGGTTTCGGCGGGTGCGTGCATGAGCGGCGGGGCAATCAGGTCAAGCGAACAACAGGCAGTCGAGCGAGCGCGGTGGACGGCAGCGCCCTCGCGCGTATTATTCGCCGCGCCGGCAATCGGGCCGTGCTGCGAAGCCAGAAGGGGGTGCTGTCATGGGTTTGATGGATTTCATCAAGAAACAGTTCATTGACATCCTGGAGTGGACCGAGTCCGGCGATGGCACGCTGGCCTGGCGCTACCCGATGGCGGGCAACGAAATCCAGTACGGCGGTTCGCTGACCGTGCGCGAGAGCCAGATGGCGGTCTTCGTCAACGAAGGCAAGATCGCCGACGTCTTCGGCCCCGGCATGCACAAGCTGAGCACGCAGACGCTGCCGGTGCTGACCTACCTGAAGAACTGGGACAAGCTGTTCCAGAGCCCGTTCAAGAGCGACGTCTACTTCTTCAGCACCCGCCAGCAGATCGACCAGCGCTGGGGCACCAGCCAGCCGATCACGATCCGCGACAAGGACTTCGGCGCCGTGCGACTGCGTGCATTCGGCAACTACGCCTACCGCATCGCGGACCCGAAGCTGTTCCACACCGAAATCTCCGGCACGCGCGACCGCTACACCGTCGAAGACCTGGACGGCCAGCTGCGTGGCCTGATGCTGCAGCACATCAGCGACGCGGTGGCGCAAAGCGGCATCCCGTTCCTGGACCTGGCCGCCAACCAGATCGAGTTCGCCAAGCAACTGCGCGATGCCACCGCGCCGTCCTTCGAGGCGCTGGGCCTGAAGCTGGAAAGCGTGACGCTGCAAAGCGTGTCGCTGCCCGAGGAATTGCAGAAGATCCTCGACCAGAAGATCGGCATGGGCATGGTCGGCAACGACATGGGCAAGTTCATGCAGTACCAGACGGCGCAGGCCATCCCGAAATTTGCCGAAGGCGCCGGCCAGGGCGGCGGCATCGCCGGCGACGCGATGGGCCTGGGCGCCGGCGTGGCGCTGGGCCAGGTGCTGGCGCAGCAGCTGGGCCAAGGCATGGGCGGCGTTGGCCCGGCGGTTACCGCGGCGCCTGCCGTTGCCGCGGCTTCGGCCGCGGTGGCCGCCACCGGCGACGAGGTCATGGCCTTGCTGGAAAAGCTGGGCGAACTGAAGGCCAAGGGCATCCTGACGGACGAAGAGTTCCTCGCGAAAAAGACCGAACTGCTGAAGAAGCTCGTCTAGCCAGGTGGCAACCGGAAGTCCTCCTGCGGCGCCTGGGCGGCCCCAGCGCGTCTACCGCGCTGCGTGCCCGAATTGCGGCGCGCCGGTCGAGTTTGCGTCGGCCGCGTCGGCCAGCGCCATCTGCAGCTTCTGCCGCAGCACGCTGGTGCGCGACGGCGAGGCGCTGCGCCGCATCGGCGTCAGCGCCGAGCTGTTTGACGACCACTCGCCCCTGCAGCTCGGCGCCAGCGGCCAGTACCAGGGCGTGCCGTTCACGCTGGTCGGCCGGCTGCAGTACCGCTATGAAGCCGGTACCTGGAACGAATGGCATGCGCTGTTCGATGCAGGCGCCGACGCGACGCCACGCGTCGCCTGGCTCAGCGAGGACAACGGTGCCTACGTGCTGGCCTTCGATCAGCCGCTGCCCGAAGATGCACCAGCGCTCACTGAGCTGAACCCCGGCGAGCGCAGGCTGCTGGCCGGCCAGCCGTGGAGCGTGGCCTCGGTGCAGCGTGCCTCGCTGCTGGCCGCGCAAGGTGAGCTGCCGCGGCCGCCCAAGCTCGAAGGCGAATTCACGGTCGCCGACCTGCGCAGCGAACGCGGCGAAGTCGGCACGCTGGACGATGCGGACGCGGGCCAGTTGCAATGGTCCATCGGCCGCTCGGTCGCACTGTCCGAGCTGAAGCTGCGTGGCCTGCGCGAGGAAAACGAGAAGACGCTCAGCAGCAAGGGCTTCAGCTGCCCGAGCTGCGGCTTTGCGATCACGCTGAGCCTGTCGACCACGCAAAGCGTCAGCTGCCCGCAGTGCAAGGCCGTGGTCGATGTGTCGAAAGGGCAGGGCGCGGACCTGGCCTTCTACGCGCAGAACAACAGCGGCCCCGGCAACCTGCAGCCGCAGATCCCGTTGGGCCGTGTCGGCAAGCTGGCGCTGGGCGCCGAAGGCCTGCTGGACTGGCAGGTCGTCGGCTACCAGGAGCGCTGCGACCTGCCTGCGCCCGGTGACGACGACGAGCAGACCTTCTGGCGCGAGTACCTGCTTTACCACCGCACGGCAGGCTTTGCCTTCCTGGTCGATGCCGAAGACGGCTGGAGCTGGGTGCGGCCGCTGACCGGCGCGCCGGTGGTGCAGGGCAGCACTGCACGTCTGGAAGCGACGAGCTTCCAGCAGCGCTACCGCTACCAGGCCAAGGTCACCTGGGTGCTGGGCGAGTTCTACTGGCGCGTGCAGCGCGAGGAGCGCGCCGAGGTCACCGATTACGACGGCCCTGGTGGCGCCATGCTCTCGCGCGAGCGCACGGCGAGCGAGGTCGTCTGGTCGCTCGGCAAGGCCTTGCCGGCGGATGCGGTGGCCAAGGCCTTCGGCCTGAGCGGGCCGCAGGCGGCGGCGCTGCGCAGCGATGCCTCGCCGCTGTCCAGCCTCACCGGCAGCAAAGGCATTGGCGGGCTCAGCCAGGGTGTGATCATCCTGGTCGTGGTCATCGTGGTGATCCTGCTGATGACCCGCTGCAGCAGCAGCGACGATTGCAGCCAGCAACGTGCCACTTTCGGCGAGGCCAGCGCCGAGTACCAGCAATGCCGGCAGCAACAGCGCAGCCACGGCGGCGGCTTTTTTGGCGGCAGCGGCGGCTCGTTTGGCGGTTATTCCAGCGGCGGCGGTGGGCACAAATGACCGCTGCCGTCCTCACTTCCTTGGAGAAAACACGATGAACCTCGAATGGCTGCACCCGGACGTGGTGCTGGGCTCGGTGCTGTACGCGGTGATCGGCGTGCTGGTGCTGTGGATCAGCTTTGCCGTGATCGACAAGCTCACGCCGTACAAGCTGTGGGAAGAGATCGTCGAGCACAAGAACGTGGCGCTGGGCATCGTCGTGGCCGGCATGTTCGTCGCGATCGGGCAGATCGTCGCCGCCGCCATCCACGGATGAGTTCGGCGCCTGGCACCGATGATCTGAAAGAGGTGCCTGAAAAACAGCGGGTGCAGCCTGCGGAGGTGCTGCTGCTGGCCTCTGTGTTCGTCATTGCCGCGTGTGGTCTTGTCTACGAACTCGCTGCCGGTGCGCTGGCCAGCTACCTGCTGGGCGACTCGGTGCTGCAGTTCTCCACCATCATCGGCGGCTACCTGTTTGCGATGGGCCTGGGCTCGTGGCTGAGCCGCTATGTCGAGCGCCAGCTGGTGGCGAATTTCCTGCGCGTGGAGCTGCTGGTCGGCCTGGTCGGCGGGCTGATGCCGGCCGCGCTGTTTGTCTCGCATGCCAGCCTGCCGCCGAGCGCTGGTGCGTCTTTCCGGGTGCTGCTGTACGGCCTGGTTGGGCTGGTCGGCGTGCTGGTGGGGCTGGAGATTCCGCTGGTCATGCGCATCCTGAAGCGCCAGTTCAGCCAGCGCTACGGGCTGAAGGACCTGGTCTCGCAGGTGCTGACTTTCGACTACCTGGGCGCGCTGGTCGTCGCCGTGGCCTTCCCGCTGCTGCTGGTGCCGCACCTGGGGCTGATCCGCACGGGCATCTTCTTCGGCCTGCTGAACGCGGTGGTGGCCGTCTGGGCGCTGTGGATGTTCCGCGCCCAGCTGCGGGCCTGGCGCGCGCATGCGCTGGCCTGTGCCGGCGTGCTGCTGGCGCTGCTCGCGGCCATGGCCGGCGCCGAGCAGCTGACCACCTGGGCCGAGGACCGCTTCTACGGTGAGGCCATCCTGCTGCGCGAGACCAGCGCCTACCAGCGCGTGGTCGTCACCCGCAGTCGCGCCGGCATCCGGCTGTTCCTCAACGGCAACCTGCAGTTCCACTCCAAGGACGAGTACCGCTACCACGAGGCACTGGTGCACCCGGCCATGGCCGCGCAGGGTGCGCCCAGGCGCGTGCTGGTGCTGGGCGGGGGCGACGGCATGGCCGCGCGCGAGATCCTGAAGTACCCCTCGGTCGAGCAGGTCACGCTGGTGGACCTGGACCCGAAGATGACGCAGCTGTTCCGCACCGAGCCGCTGCTGACTGCGCTGAACCACAACGCCCTCAATTCGCCCAAGCTCAAGGTCGTCAACGACGACGCCTTCGGCTGGCTGGCCGCGCATGATGAGAGCTTCGACGTCATCGTCATCGACTTCCCCGACCCCAGCAACTTCGCGCTCGGCAAGCTCTACACCACCAGCTTCTACGAGCTGGTGGACCAGCACCTGGCCGCGGGCGGCTACGCCGTGGTGCAGACCACCTCGCCGCTGATCGCGCGCAAGAGCTTCTGGACGGTGGCCAGCACGCTGGAGGCAGCGGGCCTGACCATCACGCCGTACCACGCCCACGTGCCCAGCTTCGGCGAATGGGGCTACATCCTGGCCAGCCGCCGGCCGTGGCACACGCCCACCGCGCTGCCCGCCGGCCTGCGTTTCCTGACACTGCCCGGCCTGCCCGCGCTGTTCGACTTCCCGCCCGACATGGCGCGCGTGCCAGCTGAACCAAACCGGCTGTCCAACCAGGTGCTGGTGCAGACCTTCGAGGAAGAGTGGGGGCAGGTGCATTGATGCGGCGTCGCGCGGTGTTGGCTGGTGCCGCGGCCTTGCCGTGGCTCCAAGGCTGCGAACGCGCGCAAGAGGCGCCCGTCAGCCGCTGGGTCGGCGCGTCCTTCGAGCGTGGCCACCGCTTGAGAACGCTGAAGTCCGGCTCGCTCCCGGTGGCAGCGGTGCAGCGCCGCGCAGGCGTGCTGGTGATCGGCGGTGGCGTGGCCGGGCTGTCGGCGCTGCACGCGCTGGACCATGCCGGCCATGCGGACGCGCAGCTGCTGGAGCTGGAAGACCAGGCCGGTGGCAACAGCCGCGGACACATCGTCGCCGGCCTCGCTTGCCCGCTGGGCGCGCATTACCTGCCGGTGCCGGGAGAGAGCACCTACGAGGTCAGCGCCTGGCTGCACGACATCGGCCTGCTGCGCTCGGATTCGGCGGGGGTGCATGCCAACGAGCGATACCTTTGCCACAGCCCGCAGGAGCGGCTGTTCATCGACGGCGCCTGGCAGGACGGCCTGCTGCCCTCCGCGCAAGGCCGGCCGGCGACGCTGGCGCAATACCGCCGCTTTGCCGCACTGGTGGACCACGCGCAGCGCGAACTCGGCTTTGCGCTGCCCACGCACCGCGTGCGCTGGTCGCCCGGCCACGCGGCCTTGGACGAGCAACGCTTCGACGCCTGGCTTGCGGCCAACGGACTGGATGACACCCGCCTGCTCGGCTACCTGGACTACTGCTGCCGCGACGACTACGGCGCCGGCATCCACACCGTCTCCGCCTGGGCCGGCCTGCACTACTTCGCCAGCCGCCACGGCTTCCATGCGCCGGGCGACGACAGTGCCGAGCGCGACGCCGTGTTCACCTGGCCTGAAGGCAACGCCTGGCTGGTGCGCGAACTGGCCGAGCCGCTGAAGCCGCGGCTGCGCACCGGCCGCACCGTGCTGCGGGTCGAGCTGCAGAAGCATGGCGTGCAGGTGCTGGCCTGGGACGAAACTGCAGGCCAGGCCGAAGCCTGGACGGCCGACGCGGTGGTGCTGGCGCTGCCGCTGTTCATCGCCAGCCGCATCGTGGCCGGGCTGGACGCGCCGCTCGTCAGCGCGCTGCAGCAGGCCGCGGCGGGTACCCGCTACGCGCCCTGGCTGGTGGCCAATCTGTTGCTGAAAGCGCCACTGCTGGACCGCCTCGGCGCCCCGTCTTCATGGGACAACGTGGCTTTCGCGCCGGCCGGCAGCAGCCTGTCGCTGGGCTACGTGGACGCGCAGCACCAGAGCCTGCGTCCCGACACCGGCCTGGCCGGCCCGCAACTGCTCACAGCCTACTGCGCGCTGCCCGAGACCCGTCGCCCCGAAATGCTGGCCGGCAGTGCCGAGCACTGGACGGCAGAGATCGTGCGCCAGCTCGCACCGCCGCACCCGGACCTGGCGTCCAAGCTTCAGCAGGCCGACCTGATGCGCTGGGGCCACGCGATGAGCATCCCCGTGCCCGGCACCCGCAGCCAGCCGGCCCGCGAGGCGCTGCGCCAGGCCGCCGGCCGCCTGCGCTTCGCCCATGCCGACCTGGCCGGCTACTCCGTGTTCGAGGAAGCCTTCACGCTGGGCTGGCAGGCGGGGCGGGGGTTGGTGACGGCCGCGCGCCTTGCGTCACCCCGGTGACGCATTGAAGAGAGGCGAGTGGTTCACGGAATCGCGCAGTGCGCAAGTCGGCTAAACGCAGCGGCATCCGCCAGCAGTAGGATGCGGGCGAGGTGCACATGGCGAAGCGCGGGTGGAGTCGTCGGCAGATCTGTGTGGCGGGTGCGGTGCTAGGCGCCGCCGTGTCGCCGCGGGTCCGCGCCGCTGGCAGGCAGCTTCGGGTGCTGGCATGGCCTGGCTACGCCGAACCGGAAGTGGTCGCAGCCTTCGAGCAGCGCAGCGGCGCCAGGGTCGAGGTGAGCGTGGTCGATTCCGATACCGTGCTGTGGCAGCGCCTGACCCACAACCACGCGCAGGACTTCGACGTCTTTGCCGCCAACACTGCCGAGCTGCAGCGCTACATCCGCCAGGAACTGGTGTTGCCGCTGGACACCAACGCGCTGCCCAACCGCCGCCGCCAGTTGCCGCGCTTTCGCGACGCCGCTTCGCTGCCCGGGCTGGTGCAGGGCGGCCGGCTCTACGGCGTGCCCTATGCCTATGCCGAGATGGGCCTGATCTATGACCGGGTGCGCGTGCTGGACCCGCCCAGCTCCATCACCGCGCTGTGGGACGAGCGCTACCAGGGCAGGGTGCTGGCCTACAACGACGGCTCGCACAACTTCTCGCTGGCCGCGCAGGCGCTGGGCCTGAAGACCCCGTTCCACCTCAGCGAGGCGCAGTGGCCCAGGGCGGTGGACAGGCTGATCGCGCTGCGCCGCAACGTGGCCGGGTTCTACACCCAGCCCGAGGAGTCCGTGGCCATGTTCAAGCGCCGCCAGGCCTGGCTGATGTTCGCCAATTACGGCAGCCAGCAGCTGCAGCTGGTGCGGCAGGCCGGGCTGGACGTGGGCTACGTCATTCCGAAGGAAGGCGCACTGGCCTGGCTGGATTGCTGGGCCGTGACCCGTGGCGCACGCGACCCGGCGCTGGCCCATGCCTGGATCGACCACCTGCTGGAGCCCGAACCGTCGCGCCTGCTGATGACGCGCCAGGGCCTGGGCTGCACCGTGCAGGCCTCGCCGGTGGAGCGGCCGGGCGACAAGCTGCTTTGGCTGGAGCCCGTGGAAAACGAGGAGCGCCGCAATGCCTTGTGGGCGCGCATCGTCTCGGGCGACCGGGCGTCCCGGGTGCTCGCCCCATGACGGCAGACCCGTCACCGCAAAGCGAGACGGCGGCGCTGGCGTCGCCCGCGGTGCTGCAGCCGCCGGGTCTGCCATCGGGGCTCGGCGCGGCCGCGTCGCCACCGTCCGCCACCGCGCCGCCACGGCGATCGCGCCTGCGGCTGGGCATCGCCGGCCGGCTGGCGCTGGTGCTCGCGCTGGTGGGGCTCTGCGCCGCGGGCCTGACCGGGTTCTACGCCTACCAGGCCAGCCGCAACCTGCAGGTGGTCTCGGCGCGCAACGAACTGCTCACGTCCACCCAGGTGCTGGCGCGCCGCATCACGCAGACGCGCGAAGAAATCACGCGCAACCTGCAGGTTCTGGTCAACCACCCGGCCACGCTGACCGTGCTGCAGCGCGGCGACGCGGCCGATGCCGACCGCCTGGCCTCGCTGTTCGGCGGCGTGATGACGGCCAACCCGTCCTACCTGCAGCTGCGGCTCATTTCCGCCAGCGAGCATGGGCTGGAGCGGGTGCGCATGGACCGCCGCGGCGCATCGCCCGTTCGCGTGCTGGGCGATGCGCTGCAGGAGAAGGGCCATTACGCCTACGTCGCCGAAACCCTGCAGATGCCGGCCGGCGCGACCTACCTGTCGCGCATCACCATCAACCACGAGAGCGGCACCGCGGCCGGCTTCGACCAGCCGGCGCTGCAGCAGGCCATGCCGGTGATCGATGCGGCCGGCAAGGCGATTGGCGTGGTCGTCGTCAACGTGGACCTGAACAGCATGTTCGCGCTGCTGGCAGCCGACCTGCCCGAGGCCTTCGCGCTGTACCTGGCCAATGGCGGCGGCGACATCCTGATCCATCCCGACAGCAGCAAGACCTTCGGCTTCGACCGCGGCCGCCGCGTGCTGCTGCAGGACGAGTTTGCAGCCACCGCGCCGGTGGTCAACGGGCGCAGCGAGCATGTGGTGTTCGATGTCGATGGCGACGCCGAGCCCGGCGGCCCGCCGCAGGCCGGTCTGGTCGCGGCCTTTGTCGCGCTGCCGCTGGAGTCCCCGGCCAACGAGAACCGGCTGGTGCTGGGCCTGGCCCAGCCGCTGGCGCAGGTGCTGGCCCAGTCGCAGCCGCTGGGCCAGGCCATCACCCGCATCGTGCTGGGGCTGGGGCTGGTGTCATTGCTGGTGGCTGCGGCGCTGGCGCAGGCGCTGACCCGGCCGATCAATGCCGTGTCGGAGGCCGCGCGGCGTTTCGCGGCCGGCGAGACGCCGGGCGACCTGCCGCTGCGCCGCAATGACGAGATCGGTTCGCTGGCGCGCCGTTTCCAGCAGATGCAGGTGCAGATCACGCGCCAGCTGGCCGACCTGACGACCAAGCAGCAGGAACTGGAGCACCTGTCGCACCACGACATGCTGACCGGCCTGCCGAACCGCCGGCTGTTCCAGGACCGGCTGGCGCACGCGTTGGCCCAGGCCAGGCGCAATGGCGAAGCGGTCTGCCTGCTGTTCATCGACCTGAACAACTTCAAGCAGGTCAACGACCAGCACGGCCACGATGCCGGCGACGTGGTGCTGCAAATCATCGCCCAGCGGCTGCACGCCGCGATGCGCCAGGCCGACACCGTGGCCCGCCTGGGCGGCGACGAGTTCGTCGTGCTGCTGGACACCTCGGCCCACCCGCTGCACGTGGCCCTGATCGCAGAGAAGCTGCTCGACGAGATCCGCCTGCCGGTGCCGCACGGCTGCAAGCAGCTGCAGGTCGACGCCAGCATCGGCATCGCCCGCTACCCGCATGACGGCGAAACCGCCAGCGACATCATGGCCAATGCCGACCGCGCGATGTATGCCACCAAGACCGCTGGCGAGGGCGGCTACCGGTTTTTCTCGGTGCCACTGGAGTGAACAAGGTTGGCGCGGCTGGATAAGCTGCGCAGCTCATTCCAAATCCATCAGGAGATCCTCATGCGTTATCGCCGCCTGGGCCGCGCCGGCCTGCAAGTCAGCGAGCTGTCGCTGGGTTCGTGGGTCACTTACCACAACCAGGTCAATGTGAATGCCGCCGTCGAGATGATGGCCGCGGCTTTTGATGCCGGCGTCAACTTCTTCGACAACGCCGAGGCCTATGCCGCCGGCGAGAGCGAAACCGTGATGGGGCAGGCGCTGAAGAAGCTGGGCTGGAACCGGCTGGACTATGTCGTCTCGACCAAGTTCTTCTGGGGCCTGCCGGGCCAGCATGGGCCGGTGAACCGCAAGAACACGCTGAACCGCAAGTACCTGATGCAGGCCATCGACGGCTCGCTGCAGCGCTTCGGCCTGGCGCACCTGGACCTCGTCTACTGCCACCGGCCGGACCCGAACACGCCGATCGAGGAGACCGTGCACGCGATGAGCGACATGATCACCCAGGGCAAAGCGCTGTACTGGGGCACCAGCGAGTGGAGCGCGGCCGAGATCCGCGCCGCCTGGGACATTGCCGAGCGCCATCACCTGCACAAGCCGGTGGTCGAGCAGCCGCAGTACCACCTGTTCCACCGCCGCAAGGTGGAGCAGGAGTACGCCCGGCTCTACGACGACATCGGCCTGGGCCTGACGACCTGGAGCCCGCTGGCTTCGGGCCTGCTCACCGGCAAGTACAGCGCCGGCGTACCGGCCGATTCGCGCGGCGCGCTGCAGGACATGGGCTTCCTGCGCGAGGGCCTGACCGATGCCGTCAAGAACGCCGCGGTGCAGCAGCTCGCGCCGATTGCCGCGGAACTCGGCGGCACCACCGCGCAACTGGCCATCGCCTGGGCGACCCGGAACCCGCATGTCAGCTCGGTGATCACCGGCGCGTCCAAGGTCTCGCAGCTGCAGAGCAACCTCGGCGCGCTGGCGATTGCCGACAAGCTGACGCCTGAGGTGATGGCGCGCATCGAGGAAATCACCGGCAAGCTGGCGGACTGAGCGTGACTGGGGCACCCGGTCTCGCGGGTACGCAAGACCACCTGCCGGGCGGCCCGGTGCCGGCCGCGCAAACTCAGCGGTTCAGCGCGTCCAGCCGCTCGATCGTGCCAACATCGGTCCACGGCCCCGGCCACAACCGGGCGCCGACGCGGCCGTCTGCGATGGCGGCGTCCAGCTTGGGTCGCAGCGCCAGCCTGGTGCCGGGCGGGATGTCGGTGAACATGGCTGGCCGGAACAGGCCGACGCTGGCCCAGGTGTGGCGCTCCGGCGCATCGGCCACTGCCAGGCCTTCGGGGCTGATGCCGAAGTCGCCGCGCGGATGGTGCGGCGCGTTGGGCACCAGCCAGAGCTGGGCGGACAGCGCGCTGGCGGCGAAGGCCGCCGCATCGGCCGCGTCGAACGGAAAGCCGGGCAGGAACACGTCCCCGGAGACGACCCAGAAGGGCTCGTTGCCCTGCGGCGCCAGCAGCGGCAAGGCCTTGGCAATGCCGCCGGCGGTCTCCAGCGCGCCGCCGTGGTCACGGCCTTCCATCGAATAGTGCAGCCTGAGGCCCCAGCGGCTGCCGTCGCCCAGGGCGGCCGGGAACTGGTCCTCCAGCCAGGCGGTGTTGATGGCCACCTCGCGCACGCCGGCCGCGGCCAGCGCTGCCAGGTGCCATTCGATCAGCGGCTTGCCGCGCACCAGCAGCAGCGGCTTGGGGGTGGCATCGGTCAGGGGCCGCATGCGTTCACCTCGGCCGGCGGCGAGGATCAGGGCGCGGGGCGCGCTTGCCGTCGAACTCACTGCAGCACCACGAGCACCGCGCTGCCCGGCCCGATGCCGGCCTTGACGGTGCAGTCGCTGACCTCGGGTGCCTTCACCGCGCCGCCGCCTTCACCACCGGTCCGCCAGACCTGCGTCTGCGCGATCTTGCCGCAGTGGCCGCTGCCGCCCTGCAGGCGGGCATTGAGCTGGTGGGGTTCGTCGCTGCTGTTGCTGATCATCAGGTAGCTGTTTTGCGGGGTCTGGAATGCGGTGGCCACCAGGCCGGCGGGCATTCGGCCTTGCACCGCGGCGATCTTCGCCCCTGCCGGCAGCGGCGCGACGATGGTCTGCAGCGCCTGCGCCACCGGCCGGCGCTGGCCGTCTTCGCTGAGCAGGCCGTGGCCTTGCGTGCCCCAGTTGAAGTCCTTCAGCTGCCAGTAGATCAGCGCGCTGGCGCCATTGTTCAGCAGCAGCCCGGCCTGCGCGATGGCGCTCAGGCCGTAGGCCGGCTCGGTGACCGCGAAGCTGCGCGCGCCGACCTTGGCCTTGCCGTCCTGCGCGCCGAATTCGGTGATGACGATGGGCCCGAAATGGCCGCGGCCCAGGAAGCTGGCCATGCCGGGCTGGCGCGGGTCGCTGAGCAACTCGGGGTTCTCGTAGACGTGGGCCGAGATGTAGCCCAGGTCGTCGGTCGCCTTGGCCTGCTGCAGCGCGCCGATGTAGTGGTCGAACTGCTTCAGGTTCACGCCCGGCCCGGCGATCTTGACCTCGCCCAGGCCGTTCTGCTGCATCGCGGCCCTGGCCGCCTGCACCAGGCGTGCATAGTCCTCGCGGGTGTAGAGCGTGCTCCAGGCGCCGTGCGGTTCGTTGGTCAGCTCCACCGCGTCGGCCGTGATGCCCAGGCCGCGCAGGTAGACCATTTGCGCGGTGACCAGGTTGGCGTAGTCCGTCACCCGCGCCGGGTCCGCAAAGGTCGAGCGGTCCTTGGAGCCGCTCTTGCGCTGTGTGTCGTAGCGGGCCCAGGGCTCGGGCATGCGCCAGAAGATCAGGTGGATCTGGATGCCCAGCTGCTTCATCTGCTCGCCGAAACGCGTCAGTCGCTGGCGCTGCTGTTCGCTGTCATTGGCCTTGATCAGCTTCAGCCCGTCCTGCACCGACATGCCAGGCCGCAGCTGGTTCAGCAGGATTTTCGGCGCCAGGCCCACGCGCACGTAGCGTGCGTGCAGGTCGCGCAGCATCTGCGTGCTTTGCTCGGGCTTGTTGTCGTTCAGCCAGACCTGGGCGCCAAAGCCGAGGTAGGGGTGCGACTGGCCGAAATCGAAGCTGGCCTCGGCCTGGGCAGCCAGTGCCGCGCCGCCTTGCACGGCGAACAGGCTGCTCAAGGCCAGCGGCAGCAGCTGGCGGAAGGCGGTGTGGGGCGAAAGCGTCATGGCAACTCCTGGAGCGCAATTGGGAAGCCGGCGCCTGACTGCTGCGCCACCATTCGCCAGTCTAGGCGGCCAACGGGCCCGCGCGTGTCGGACGACGGCGCACTTGCGCCTTGTGCGTCAGCGGGCGTCGCCTCGGTGCAGGCGTTGCAGCGCTTGCTGCGCCGGCTGGAACACCACGATCAACGCCGCCATCAAGGCCTCGGCGCGGGCGCTGTTGTCCTGCCCGAGGTTGCAGACGTAGACGTCCAGCGTCACCGCGCCGAGTTCGGGCCAGGTGTGCACCGCGAGGTGGGATTCGGCCAGCAGCACCACGCCTGTGACACCAGGCGGTGCCGTGCTTTCCGGCAGTGGCGTGAAGCGGTGGAACAGCTCGCCGACCGGCTGCAGACCGGCCGCCAGCACCGCGGCGCGGCAATGCGCGCGCAGGGTGTCGGGATCGGTCATCGCGGCTGCGCCGGCGGGGCAGCCGCGCAGGTCGGCGGTCAGGTGCAGGCCGTGCATGGGGTCGGGATTATCCGGCCCCGCTAAAATCCACCGCTGCACGGCTCGGCGCTCCCGACAGATCCGGGAGTCCAGCGCGTCGTTTACAGGCCCATCAGCGCGCTCACCAAGGCGCCAGGCGGCCCGCCGCTGATACCGGCGCTCCTCGCATTTTCCCGGCCCTTCCCCCGACACGGACCCAGCATGCCCCTCGACACCTCCCCCGTCAGCGCCCGTACCGAGCACCCCCAGATGGCCAACGCGATCCGCGCGCTGGCGATGGACGCGGTGCAGCAGGCCAATTCCGGCCACCCCGGCGCGCCGATGGGCATGGCCGAGATGGCCCAGGCCCTGTGGGGCCGCCACCTGAAGCACAACCCGAAGGCGCCGAAGTGGGCCGACCGCGACCGCTTCGTACTGTCCAACGGCCACGGCTCGATGCTGCTGTACGCGCTGCTGAACCTGACCGGTTACGCGCTGTCCATCGAAGAGCTGAAGAACTTCCGCCAACTGCACAGCCTGACCCCGGGCCACCCGGAAGTCGACGTGACGCCAGGCGTGGAAACCACCACCGGCCCGCTGGGCCAGGGCATCACCAACGCGGTGGGCATGGCGCTGGCCGAGAAGCTGCTGGCGGCCGAGTTCAACAAGGACGAGCTGAAAATCGTCGACCACCACACCTATGTCTTCATGGGTGATGGCTGCCTGATGGAAGGCATCAGCCATGAAGCCGTGGCCTTGGCCGGCGCCTGGAAGCTGAACAAGCTGGTCGCGCTGTACGACGACAACGGCATCTCGATCGACGGCCCGGTCGCGCCCTGGTTCATCGACAACACCGCCCAGCGCTTCAAGGCCTGCGGCTGGAACGTCGTCGGCCCGGTGGACGGCCATGACGTCGGCGCGGTCGACAAGGCGATTGCCACTGCCAAGGCCAGCAGCGACAAGCCCACGCTGGTCATCTGCAAGACCGCCATCGGCAAGGGCTCGCCCAACCGCGCCGGCACCGCCAAGGCCCACGGCGAACCGCTGGGCGGCGACGAGATCAAGCTGACCCGCGAAGCGCTGGGTTGGCCCCACGAGCCCTTCAGCGTGCCTGAAGACGTGCGCGCCGCCTGGGACGCCACCGAAACCGGTGCAGCGGCCAACGCCCAGTGGGACGCCCGCTTCGCCGCCTACGCCGCTGCCTACCCCGAAGCCGCAGCCGAGTTCACCCGCCGCATGGCCGGCGAGCTGCCGGAGAACTTCGCCGAGACCGCGGTCGACGCCGTCGCCTCCGCCCACGACAAGGCCGAAACCGTGGCCAGCCGCAAGGCCAGCCAGATCGCGCTGGAATTCTTCACTGCCGCGCTGCCCGAGCTGCTGGGCGGCTCGGCCGACCTGACCGGCTCCAACCTCACCAACACCAAGAGCACGCCCGCGCTGCGCTTTGGCAAGGACGGCCAGCCGGCGCGCAACGAAGCCGGCCAGCTGGGCCGCCACATCAACTACGGCGTGCGCGAGTTCGGCATGGCCGCGATCATGAACGGCGTGGCGCTGCATGGCGGCTACATCCCCTACGGCGGCACCTTCCTGACCTTCAGCGACTACAGCCGCAACGCCATCCGCATGGCCGCGCTGATGAAGCTGCGCGTGGTGCACGTGTTCACCCACGACTCCATCGGCCTGGGCGAAGACGGCCCGACGCACCAGTCGGTCGAACACGCCGCCAGCCTGCGCCTGATCCCCAACCTGGACGTCTGGCGCCCGGCCGACACGATGGAAACCGCCGTCGCCTGGACCATGGCGCTGGCCAACAAGCACCGCCCGAGCGCGCTGCTGCTGTCGCGCCAGAACCTGCAGTACACGCAGAAGGTCGACGCCGACGTCATCACCCAGGGCGCCTATGTGCTGTCCGAGCCGTCAGACATCGGCATGAAGAAGGCCGCCCAGGCCGTCATCATCGCCACCGGCTCCGAAGTGCAGCTGGCCATGGCCGCACAGGCCGAGCTGGCCAAGGCCAAGATCGCGGTGCGCGTGGTCTCGATGCCGTCCACCACCGTCTTCGACCGCCAGCCCATGGCCTACAAGCTCTCGGTGCTGCCGGCCAAGCTGCCGCGCATCGCCGTCGAAGCCGGCGTGACCGACGGCTGGTGGAAATACGGCTGCGCCGCCGTCGTCGGCCTGGACCGCTTTGGCGAATCCGCCCCGGCCGGCGTGCTGTTCAAGCTGTTCGGCTTCACCGCCGACAACCTTGCGCTGACGGTGCGCAAGGTGCTGGGCAAGTGACACCGGCAGCATCCCCTGCCTGAGCCGGCAGGGGTGGGTTGCCCATTGCGTTCACGTTCACTTCTTCACAACTCAGATCAAGAGGCATCTCATGACCATCAAGGTAGGTATCAACGGCTTCGGCCGCATCGGCCGCATGGTGTTCCGCGCTGCGGTGCAGAACTTCGCCAGTGACATCGAAATCGTTGCCATCAACGATCTGCTGGAACCTGACTATCTGGCCTACATGCTGAAGCATGACAGCGTGCATGGACGCTTCAAGGGCGAGGTCGCGGTCGAAGGCAGCACGCTGATCGTCAACGGCAAGAAGATCCGCCTGACCGCGGTGAAGAACCCGGCCGAGCTGAAGTGGGACGAGGTCGGTGCCGACGTCATCATCGAATCCACCGGCCTGTTCCTGACCAAGGAAACCGCTGAAGCCCACCTGAAGGCCGGCGCGAAGAAGGTCATCCTGTCGGCGCCTTCGAAGGACGACACGCCGATGTTCGTCTATGGCGTGAACGACAAGACCTACGCCGGCCAGGCCATCGTCTCGAACGCCTCGTGCACGACGAACTGCCTGGCACCGGTTGCCAAGGTGCTGAACGACAGCTTCGGCATCAAGCGCGGCCTGATGACCACGGTGCACGCCACCACCGCCACGCAGAAGACCGTGGACGGCCCGTCGAACAAGGACTGGCGCGGTGGCCGCGGCATCCTGGAAAACATCATTCCTTCCAGCACTGGCGCTGCCAAGGCCGTGGGCGTGGTGATCCCGGAGCTGAACAAGAAGCTGACCGGCATGTCCTTCCGCGTGCCCACCTCGGACGTCTCGGTGATCGACCTGACCGTCGAGCTGGTCAAGGAAGCCAGCTACGAAGACATCTGCAACGCCATGAAGGCCGCGTCGCAAGGCGCGATGAAGGGCGTGCTCGGCTACACCGAGGACAAGGTCGTCTCGACCGACTTCCGCGGCGAGCCGATGACCTCGGTCTTCGACGCCGACGCCGGCATCGCGCTGGACAAGACCTTCGTCAAGGTCGTGGCCTGGTACGACAACGAATGGGGCTACTCGAACAAGTGCCTCGAAATGGTCCGCGTGGTGGCTTGAGCACCCGGCTTCGCGAATACGCGAAGCCACCCGCCGGGCGGGTAGCGGGGCCGCTTGGGAGCGGCCCGGCGCTGGCCCTGCGGTCCGCCTTGCGCCGGTGATGTCGGCTGTAAGTCGAAAAGCCCCTTGCGAGGGGTTTTTTTTGTGGGCGCCGTAGACGCAATCAGCAACGAGTCGTTTACTTCGAAACGTCTAGACTTCACCCTCTTTTGCCGCGGCACGCTGCTGCCCTTTGCCGGATGACTGCCATGAACCACACGGGTTGGACGAACTGGACACACAAGGCCTGGCTGGCCTGCTCCGCGGCGGTGCTGCTGGCGGCGGTGGCGACGCTGCCGGCCCGCGCGGCCGAGCAGGGTGTGCCGCGCGGCGTCGGTGTCACTGTGCCGGCCGCGGCCGCAAGGGTGATCGTCAAATTCAAGTCCGGCGCCAGCGTGCTGTCGCGCAGCAGCATCCTCTCCGCCGGCTCCGCTGCCGCAGCCCAGGCCGGTCCGCAGGCTGCGTACACGTTGGCCAGACGGCTCGGCATTGCGTCGCTGGCCGACGGACGCATCATGAACGAGCGCATGCAGATCATGACGTCGACCGCGATGGGCAGCGAGGCGCTTGCAGCCAAACTGGCGGCGGATTCGGAAGTCGAATGGGCTGTGGTGGATGGTCGGCGCCGCGCATTGACCGCCCCGAACGACCCGCTGTACCCGACGGGCCAAACCACCAATTCGTTGACCGCTGGACAGTGGTACCTGCACACGCCGGACAGCACGGTCAAGTCGGCCATCAATGCCGAAGCTGCCTGGAACGTCACGATGGGCAGCAGTAGCATCGTGGTAGCGGTGCTGGACACCGGCATCCGACCGGATCATCCGGACCTGACGGCCAAGATCCTGCCGGGCTACGACTTCATCAGCGACAGCGCCACGGGCAATGACGGCAACGGCCGCGACAGCGACCCGAGCGATCCTGGCGACTGGGTCACATCGGCTGAAGATGCGTCCGGTACCTTCAAGGGCTGTGGTGCGGAAGCCAGTTCCTGGCATGGCACCCAGACCGCGGGCCTGGTCGGTGCCTCGGCCAACAACGGCATTGGGATGGCCGGTACCGCGCCCAACGTGATGCTGCTGCCGGTGCGCGTGCTGGGCAAATGCGGCGGTTACGACTCCGACATCATCGACGCGATGCGCTGGGCGGCAGGTCTGTCCGTGACGGGCGTGCCGACCAACACCCATCCAGCCAAGGTGCTCAACATGAGCCTGGGCAGCGCCGGCACTTGCGATGCGGCTTACGTCGAGGTCATCGCCGAGGTGACGGCCGCCGGCGCAAGCATCGTGGTGGCTGCCGGGAATGATGGTCTTGCCGTTGGTGTGCCTGCCAACTGCAGTGGTGTGATCGCGGTGGCCGGTCTGCGGCATGCTGGCACCAAGTCCGGTTTCTCGGACCTTGGCCCCGAGGTCGCCATCTCGGCGCCGGCCGGCAATTGCGTCAATGCTTCTGGCCCTTGCCTGTATTCGATGCTGAGCAGCACCAATGCCGGCACCCAGGGTCCCGGCACCAACACTTACACCGACGCAACCAACTATGCGCTGGGCACGAGCTTCTCGGCACCGCTGGTCGCGGGCACGGCCGCCCTGATGCTGTCGGCGAAGCCCTCGATGACGCCTGCGGACATCCGCAGCACGATCCGCAGCACGGCAACCACGTTCCCCAGCAGCGGCGCAGGCACGGGTGTGAGCGCTTGTCTCGCGCCCAGTTCAACCGCGCAAACCGAGTGCTACTGCACGACCAGCACCTGCGGTGCCGGCATGCTGAACGCTGCCGCTGCCGTCAACGCGGCCGTGGCGGCTGTCTTGCCCACGCCCGTGATCAGTGCGTCGGCCACCGCAGTGCAGCCGGGGACCGCCGTCACGCTGGATGCCAGCGGTTCGACCGCGTCGGCGGGGCGCAGCATCACCGGGTACAGCTGGAGCGTGGTAAGCGGTGACACGCTGATTGGCGACGTGAGCGACACATCTGCCGCCACCTTCGGTTTTACCGCGCAAACTGCCGGCACCGTCACAGTGAGCCTGACCGTGACCGACAGCGCTTCGGCGAGTGCTTCGACCCAGCAGTCGGTGCAAATCCTCAGCGGTTTGCCGACCGCGCGCATCAGCCTGTCGGACACTGCACCACAGGTCGGCGACTTGCTGACCCTGGACAGTGCGAACTCCAGCGCACTGGATGGTGCATCTATCGTTGGCTACCAGTGGGAGCTGGTTTCGGGAGACACGTTGGCCAGCTTCAGCGGGGCCACCAATGGTGCAACCGCTGCCATGAATCTGACCGGCGCCGGGATCGTCACCGTGCGTTTGACCGTGACCGACAGCCGGGGCTACACCGGCAGCACCGACCTCAGTTTCACCGTCGCTGCAGTCTCTTCGTCTGGCGGTGGCGGCGGGGGGGGGGGCGCCGGCTCGCCCATCTGGGCCGCGCTGCTGCTGCTGATCGGCCTGGCCCTGCCGCGCCGCCGCACCCGCGGCTGAGCTCACGAAATACAGGCCTTCAGGGGCGGCGCGGCCGGGCAGGTCGCGCCGCCCCTTTGTTTTGGCCGCGGCCGGCCGATATCCCGACATCTGTCAAAAAACACGATGTCGGGGTTGTGCATGAGTGGAAGTCGACGCTGTGCGGCGGGCTGGGCCCTGGCCGGGCTGCTGCTGATGGGTTTGTCTGCCGGGGCGCAAGCCGCCAATACGGCGCTGCCGGTGCGCGGTCTGATCGTGCAGTTGCGCGACGCGCCTGCGCACCAGGCGATGCTGGACGTGCCGGATGCCCAGGTCGCCAACTCGGCTGGCGGACCGAGCGCGGCCGAACTCAAGCGCGCCGATGGCCTGCGCTGGGCCAGGCTGATGGGCGCAACCGGGCTGACGCGACAGGGCAGTGCGCCCAGCCTGCAGCCGGTGGGCCGCGCGGCGCAGCGCCTGCGCTGGGACACGCCGCCTGACGCGGCCACGCTGGCGCGCTGGCAAACCTCGCTGGCCGCCCGGCCGGAGGTCGCCTGGGTCGTGCCGGACACCCTGGAGCCGCGGCTGCAGGCCGAGTTGACCATGCCGGACGATCCTTTGTTCGGCGGCCAGGACCAGCAGTGGTGGCTGCAGCCCGTCAGCGGCAGCAACAGCCTGCCGCTCAGTGCCCGGCTGCGCGGCGTGCCGGGCGTGCAGACCGCCTGGTCGCGCAGCACTGGCGACGCCGGCCCGGTGGTGGCGGTGCTGGACACCGGCCTCACGGCCCATCCCGAATTCGACAGCGCCCGCTTGCTGCCTGGCTACGACATGGTTTCGGACTGGGACGCCAGCGCCGGCCGCGGTTACGCCAATGACGGCGACGGCCGCGACGCCGACCCGTCCGACCCCGGCGACTGGGTGGACATCGCGGATCAATCGGCCGACGCCGGCCGCTTTGGCAGCTGCAGCCTGCAAGGCAGCAGCTGGCACGGCACGACGGTGACCGGCATCATTGCCGCGAGCAGCAACAACGCGCTGGGCGTGGCCGGGCTGAACTGGGGCGTGCGCATCCTGCCGGTGCGCGTGGCCGGCAAGTGCGGCGCGACCGTCAGCGACATCGTCGACGGCATGCGCTGGGCCGCCGGCCTGCAGGTCTGCAAACGCTGGACCGATGGCAACATGGCCAGCGGTTGCGCCGAATGGGCGCCGGTCAACCCGACGCCAGCGCGTGTCGTCAACATCAGCTTCGGCGGTGCTTCGGCCTGCAACGCGGCCTACCAAAGCGCCATCGACGAACTCTGGGCGCTGGGCGTGCTGGTGGTCGCGGCCGGTGGCAACGACCACGCCAGCCCCAGCCGGCCGGCCAACTGCCAGCACGTGCTGGGCGTGGCCGCGCTGAACCGCGACGGCTTCAAGGCCAGCTATTCCAACTTCGGCAGCGCGCTGGCGCTGGCCACCGTGGGCGGCGACGACACGAGCGGCCGTTGGGGCTCGCTGCTGACCGACGGCGGCCTGCTGACGCTGGGCAACAGCGGCAGCACCACGCCTGGCCTGCCCGGCTACGGCCGGCACACCGGCACCAGCTTTGCCGCGCCGGTGGTGGCGGGTGTGGCGGCGCAGATGCTGTCGCTGGCACCCGGCCTGGACGCGGCCGGGCTGCTGCAAGGCCTGAGCGCCAGCGCCCGGCCACACGTGGGCTCGGCGCTGATGGCCGCTTGCAGCGCGGCCAATCCGGGCCGCTGCGTCTGCTCCACCGCGACCTGCGGCGCCGGCATCCTGGATGCCGACCAGGCGCTGCGCTACGCCCAGCTCACCACGCAGTCACAGGCCTACCAGGCGCCGAACTGGGCGGCGGTGCAGATCGACACCAGCGAGCTGCGCGCGGCGGTGGCGCTGGGCCAGGACCGCGAGGCCGCGACCAGCGAAGACGGCGCGACCAGTGGCGGCACCGGCAACAGCGCTGGCGGTTCATCGGCCGGTGGCGGCGCGTTGGACGGTTTCGAGCTGGCGGCGCTCGCGGCGCTGCTCTTGCTGCAGGCGCTTGGGCAGCGGCTCAAGCCGGCGCGCAAGCGCTCCAGGGCGTCGCCGCCTTCTGGGTCCTGAGCTTGCCGGCCTGCTCGGCCGTCAGCGTCTCCACGCGCAGCTGGTGCTGCACGACGGGTTCGATCAGCGCGACCACGCGCGCAGTGCGCACGCCGCGCTGCTGCAGCTGGTTCAACCGGCCCTCGGCTTCTGCCTGGCTGTTGAACTGGCCCAGCGTCAGCCCCGGGCTCAGCGTCGCGTGGTTGACCAGTTCCTCGTGCGGCAGCCGCAGCCTGCGCACTTCTTCCAGTTTCTTCTGCAGCGCGTCTGCGTCGGCAAAGCGGCCCATGTAGACCGCCCAGCGGCCGGGCAGCTCGCGTCGGATGTCGACCCAGCCGTCGCTGCGCAGCCCGAGCTGCTGCAGCTGGCGCGTCATCTCGCCATAGGCCTGGTCGCTCAGCGGGCCGGCCTGCAGGCAGGCAGCACCCGCCGCGGCGGTTGACACCGCATTGGCGCTGGCCGGTTCGCTGGCGATGGTTGCCGCTGTGGCTGCAGCTGTTTCAGACGCCGTTGACGCGGCGGGTGCCGGGGCCGAGGCCGCGCCGTTGGACAACAGCTGCAGCGCCTGTGCATTGACCTGGCGCGCCAGCCGCTCGGGCTCGCGCTGCGGGTCCAGTGCGTGCAGGCCCAGCTTCTCGGCAATCACCGGTTGGGTCCAGGCCCAGACGGCCAGGTTGGCCACGACAAGCAGGACCAGCAGCCAGCGCAACATCGCCGGGGCGGCCGCTCAGCGCGGCGCGGCGGCCAGCGGGCGCACGCTGACTTCGCCGCTGACGATGCGCTGCACTTCGCCGTTGCAGCGCACCAGCAGCGCGCCGTCCTCCGCCACGCCCAGCGATTCGCCTTCGGGGCACGACGCGTCGGTGGTCGTCACCGCATGGCCGCGCAGCAGGTCGCGCTGCGCATAGGCGGCGGCGATGCCGGCGAAACCGCCGCGCTCGAAGTCCTGCAGGCGTTGCGCCAGCCTGGGGCAGATGCGCGCCAGTGCCTGCGGGGCCGAGAGGTCCGGCTCGAATTCGCTGACCGAGGCAATCGCTTCCTGCACGTTTTGCGGCAGGTGCAGCGGCCGCAGGTTGATGCCGATGCCGATCACCGCGAAGCGCTGTTCGCCGACCTGCAAGGCCTCGATCAGCACGCCACCCAGCTTGCGGCCGCGGCCCGGGCCGTCCACGCGCCACAGGTCGTTCGGCCACTTCAGGCCGATCTCGTGGCCGTTCGGGTCCAGCGCCTCGGCCGCTGCCACGCCCACTGCCAGCGACAGGCCGGACCAGTCGGCGCGGTGGATCGGCAGGCTGAGCGAGAAGGTGAGGGAACTGCCCGGTGCCGATTCCCAGCTGCGGCCCAGCCGGCCCTTGCCCTGGGTCTGCTGTACGGCCACCAGCAGCGAAGGCGCCAGGTCGTCTGCCCGCAGCTCGCGGCCCTGGGCCTTCAGTGCGGCGTGGCGCAGCCGGTCCATCAGCGCCTGGTTGGTCGACTCGATGTGGTCCACCACCTCGATCGACAGCTCAGGCAGCAGCGGCAGCAGCTGTTCCCACAGCGCGTGGATGCCCCACAGGCTGTGGCGGTCGGCCGGGTTGGGCGCAGGAGGCGGCGGAATCAGCGGGGCGTCGTTCATGGGCGGGACGCCTTCTGGCGCGTCTTCGGGCTCAGCATCGTGCCACGGCAATCGGCCGCGCCGCAGCGGCATTCGTAGCGTTTTTTCAGCTTCGGGGTGTAGCGCTCGTCAATGGTGAGGCCGTAGTCGTAGAACAGTTCCTCGCCGGGCGCGATCGGCCGCAAGGCCTTGATGAAGACGCGGCCTTCCTGCTCGTCGGCCTCGCAGTTCGGGTCGCAGGCATGGTTGATCCAGCGCGCGGCATTGCCGCCGTACAGCGCGTCGATCACGTTGCCGCCTTCGATCTGGAAGTAGAAGGTGTGCTCGGGGTTGGACGGGTCGTGCGGGTGGCGGCGCAGCGCCTCTGGCCAGTCGATCACCTGGCCGGTGTATTCGATCAGGCGCTCGCCCGGTTCAATGGGCTGCAGCGCGAAGACCCCTTTGCCATGCACGCCACTGCGGCGCACCTGGATGCGCCGGCCGCTGCTTTTCGCAGAGGGCTCGGCCGTCGCCTTCGCGGCCGTTTGCGAGCGGCCCTTCGGCTTGGCGACAGGGTTGTTGGCGGGCTTGGCTTGCGTGCGAGGCTTCATTGGGTACATTGGAATCATGGGCGTGCGCGCGTGTACACGTGCATACGCATGTACACACAGGCGCGCGAGTCGCTGGATTGTAGGCATGGCCGAATCCGGCCCGAGTGGAAATCGAAGAACACATGAGCAAGTCACTGATCATTGCGGAAAAGCCCAGCGTCGCGCAGGACATCGTGCGCGCGTTGACGCCGGTCTCCGGCAAGTTCGAAAAAGCCGCCGACCACTTCGAGAACGAGCAGTACGTCGTCACCTCGGCGGTTGGCCACCTGGTGGAGATCAAGGCGCCGGAGGAATACGACGTCAAGCGTGGCAAGTGGAGCTTTGCCAACCTGCCGGTGGTGCCGCCGCACTTCGACCTCGCTCCGATCGACAAGGCCAAGGCGCGGCTGCAGGCCGTCGTCAAGCTGGTCAAGCGCAAGGACGTGACCTCGCTGATCAACGCCTGCGACGCGGGCCGCGAGGGCGAGCTGATCTTCCGGCTCATCGTGCAATACGCCGGCACCGCCAAGGCGCCGATCAACAAGCCCATCCAGCGCCTGTGGCTGCAGAGCATGACGCCACAGGCCATCCGCGATGGCTTCGACAAGCTGCGCAGCGACCAGCAGATGATGGGCCTGGCCGACGCCGCACGCAGCCGCTCCGAGGCCGACTGGCTGGTGGGCATCAACGGCACCCGCGCGATGACGGCCTTCAACTCGCGCGACGGTGGTTTCTTCCTGACCACCGTCGGCCGGGTGCAGACGCCCACGCTGTCCATCGTGGTGGAGCGCGAAGAGAAGATCCGCAAGCACGTGGCGCGCGACTACTGGGAAATCAAGGCCGGCTTCGGCGCTGCTGCGGGCGACTACGAGGGCAAGTGGTTCGACCCCAAGTACAAGAAGGACGACCCTGCCGGTGGCGGCGCGTTGGCCGACATTCCCGTGTCCGACCGCCGGCCTGACCGGCTCTGGAACGAAGCCGAGGCCAGGGCGATTGCCGATGCGGTGCGCGGCCAGCCCGGCGTGGTCACCGAGGAAGCCAAGCCCAGCACCCAGAGCAGCCCGGGCCTGTACGATTTGACCACGCTGCAGCGCGAGGCCAACTCGCGCTTCGGCTTCAGCGCCAAGACCACGCTGGGCCTGGCGCAGGCGCTGTATGAAAAGCACAAGGTGTTGACCTACCCGCGGACCGACTCGCGCTACCTGCCCGAGGACTATGTGCCGGTGGTCAAGCAGACCTTCGAGATGATCGCCACCGAGGACCTGCCGGGCCCGCTGCAGGCGCTGGCCCAGCATGCGAAGAAGGGTCTGAAGGAAGGCTACGTCAAGCCGCTCAAGCGCGTGTTCGACAACACCAAGGTCTCGGACCACTTCGCCATCATCCCGACGCTGCAGGCCCCCAAGGCGCTGACCGAAGCCGAGGCCAAGCTCTACGACATGGTCGTCAAGCGCTTCCTCGCGGTCTTCTATCCGGCGGCCGAATACATGGTCACGACCCGCATCACCAAGGTCAAGACCGCCGCCGGCCCCGAGCATGCGTTCCAGACCAACGGCAAGGTGCTGGTGAACCCGGGCTGGCTGGCCGTCTATGGCAAGGAAGCCCAGGACGAGGACGCCAACCTGGTCGCGGTGCAGCCGGGCGAGACGGTCAGCAACGAAGGCGTGAACGTCGTCGCGCTGCGCACCAAGCCGCCGGCGCGCTACACCGAGGCCACGCTGCTGAGCGCGATGGAAGGGGCAGGCAAGATGATCGACGACGACGAGTTGCGCGAGGCCATGGCCGAGAAGGGCCTGGGCACGCCAGCCACGCGCGCGCAGACCATCGAAGGCCTGATCCTGGAGAAGTACATGCTGCGCGAAGGCCGCGAGCTGGTGCCCACCGCCAAGGCCTTCCAGCTGATGACGCTGCTGCGCGGCCTGGGCGTGGAAGACCTGACCAAGCCCGAGCTGACCGGCAACTGGGAGTTCCAGCTGGCCGAGATGGAGCAGGGCAAGCTCTCGCGCGAACAGTTCATGAAGGCGATTGCCGACATGGCCGAGCGCATCGTCAAGAAGGCCAAGGAATACGACCGCGACACGATTCCTGGCGACTATGCGACGCTGAAGACGCCGTGCCCGAACTGCGGCGGCGTGGTGAAGGAAAACTACCGCCGCTTCACCTGCACAGGTGCCTCTGGTGACAGCGAAGGCTGCGGTTTCTCCATCACCAAGATCCCCGGTGGCCGCAGCTTCGAGCTGGCCGAGGTCGAGCAGTTCCTGGCCGACAAGAAGATCGGCCCGCTGGAAGGCTTCCGCTCCAAGGCCGGCTGGCCGTTCACTGCCGAGCTGAAGCTGGCCTTCGACGACGAGACCAAGAACTGGAAGCTGGAGTTCGACTTCGGTGAAGACGCCAAGGCGGCCGAAGAAGGCGAAGCGGTGGACTTCAGCGACCAGGAGCCGCTGGGTTCCTGCCCGAAGTGCCAGGGCAAGGTCTATGAGCACGGCAGCAACTATGTCTGCGAACACGCGGTCAGCGCGCCGGTGACCTGCGACTTCAAGACCGGCAAGGTCATCCTGACCCAGCCGGTCGCGCGCGAGCAGGTGCACAAGCTGCTGACGACCGGCAAGACCGACCTGCTGGAGAACTTCGTCTCGAACAAGACCCGCCGCAAGTTCAAGGCCTTCCTGGCCTACGACAAGAAGGAAGGCAAGGTCAGCTTCGAGTTCGAGCCGCGCGCAGCCAAGCCGCCGGCGAAGAAGGCCGCCGCCAAGGCATGACGCCGGCGGCATGACGCTGGCGATCCTCTACAAGCTGCTGGCCATCGTGCTGGTGGTGGCGCTGGGCTGGATCGTGGGGCGCCTGCGCTGGCTGGGCGAAGGCACGGCCGACAACGATCCGGCGCGCATCCTGTCCGCCGCGGCCTTCTACCTGTTCGCGCCTGCGCTGTTCTTTCGCACCACCGCGCGGGTGGACCTGGCGCACCTGCCCTGGGCCATGCTGGCCGCGTTTTTCGTGCCGGTGACCGGGCTGATGCTGGCCGTCTACGGCGTGCAGCGCGCCCGGCGCGACCGCAGCGACCAGGCCGTTGCGGCGCCCGCGGTGCGGGCCGTCACCGTGACCTTCGGCAACTCGGTGCAGATCGGCATTCCGCTGGCCGCCGGCGTGCTCGGCGAAGCTGGCCTGGGCCTGCATTTGACGCTGGTCAGCGTGCATGCGCTGATCCTGCTGCTGGTCTGCACCACGCTGGTCGAACTGGACCTGGCGCGTGCCCACGCTGCACCCGACGCGCACCTCGGCCATGTGCTGCTGGGCACGCTGCGCAACGCGGTGATCCACCCGGTCGTGCTGCCGGTGCTGGCTGGCCTGGCCTGGAACCTCATCGGCTGGCCGCTGCCCGAAGCGGTCGACGAAGTGCTGCGCATGCTGGGCTCGGCCGTGGTACCGCTGTGCCTGACGCTGATCGGCATGTCACTGGCCTACCTGGGCCTGCCCAAGCGCCTGGATGGCGCCATCGCCGTCAGCGCGCTGAAGCTGGGGCTGCAGCCTGCGCTGGTGCTGGGCGTCGCCCACTGGGGCTTTGGCCTGACCGGTACGCCGCTGGCGGTGCTGGTGCTGCTGGCGGCCTTGCCGGCCGGCAGCAATTCGATGATGTTCGCCCAGCGCTACCGCACGCTGGAAGCCGAGACCACCGCGGTCAACGTGCTGTCCACGCTTGCCTTCGTGGGCACCGCGCCGCTGTGGCTGGCGCTGCTGGCCTGGCTGGGCTGAACGCGAGCGGCCCCGGCCGGGGATAATCCCGGTATGACCCCGCACGACATTCCTGCCTACATGGACCACCTGGGCGTGGCGGCGCGCGCCGCCGCGACCGCGATGGCCAGCGCCGGCACCCGCGTGAAGAACGATGCGCTGAGCGCGCTGGCCCGGCTGCTGCGCGAAGCTGGCGAGCCGCTGGCCGCGGCCAACGCCAAGGACATCGCCGCCGCCGAAGCTGCTGGCCTGGCCGCGCCCATGGTCGACCGCCTGCGCCTGACGCCCAAGGTCATCGCCACGGTCGCCGAAGGTTGCGAGCAACTGGCGGCGATGCCGGACCCGGTCGGCGAGATCACCGGCGTGAAGCGCCGGCCCACCGGCATCAGCGTGGGGCAGATGCGCGTGCCGCTGGGCGTGTTCGGCATGATTTACGAGAGCCGGCCGAACGTGACCATCGAGGCCGCGTCGCTGGCGATCAAGAGCGGCAATGCCTGCATCCTGCGCGGCGGCTCGGAGGCCATCCATTCCAACCTGGCGCTTTGGCAACTGGTGCAGCGCGCGCTGTCCGAAGCCGGCCTGCCGCCCGAAGCGGTGCAACTCGTCGAGACGACGGACCGCGCCGCCGTGGGCCGCCTGATTGCGATGCCTGAATACGTGGACGTGATCATCCCGCGCGGCGGCAAGGGCCTGATCGCGCGCATCAGCGCCGAGGCCAAGGTGCCGGTCATCAAGCACCTGGACGGCAACTGCCACGTCTATGTGGACGCCGAGGTCGACATTGCGCAGGCGCTGGTCGTCACCGACAACGCCAAGACCCAGAAGTACAGCCCCTGCAACGCGGCCGAATCGCTGCTGGTGCATGCAGCTTCGGCGCCAGCCTTCCTGCCGCAGATCGGCGCGATCTTCGCGGCCAAGGGCGTGGAGATGCGCTGTGACTCGGCCGCCAAGGCGATCCTCGCTGCCGTGCCTGGCGCCAGGCTGGCGGACGCGACCGAGGCCGACTGGGCCGAGGAATACCTGGCGCCCATCGTCAGCGTGAAGGTGGTGCAGGGCCTGGACGAGGCCATCGCCCACATCAACCGCTACGGTTCCCACCACACCGACGCAATCCTGACGACGAACCACCCGAACGCGATGCGCTTCCTGCGCGAGGTCGACTCGGCCAGCGTGATGGTCAACGCCAGCACCCGCTTTGCCGACGGTTTCGAATACGGCCTGGGGGCCGAGATCGGCATCTCGACCGACAAGTTCCACGCCCGCGGCCCGGTCGGCCTCGAAGGCCTCACGTCCATGAAATGGGTCGTGCTGGGCCAGGGCGAAGTCAGGGGATGAGCGACCACCCCCTACGGCCTGGCGGCCGCCCCCTCAAGGGGGCAACACCAGTGGACCGGCAGAGCCGGATCCACGGCGTTCGCTGGGATGTCGTCGTTGAAAGCTTGGTTTGGAACGGGTTGCCATCGTGACCAATTTGAGTTCGCGCCACGCGCTGGTGCTGTTTTCCGGCGGCCAGGATTCCACCGCCTGCCTGGCCTGGGCGCTGTCGCGTTTTGCGCGTGTCGAGACGCTGGGCTTCGACTATGGCCAGCGCCACAAGGTCGAGCTCGAATGCCGGCAGGTGGTGCGGCGCGAGATCGCCGAACAGTTCCCGCAGTGGGCTGGCAAGCTGGGCGACGACCACCTGCTGGACCTGGCGCTGCTGGGCCAGATTTCCGACACCGCACTGACCGATGCGCGTGCCATCGAGCTGCAGGCCAACGGTTTGCCCAACACCTTCGTGCCCGGCCGCAACCTGCTGTTCCTGACCTTTGCTGCGGCGCTGGCCTACCGGCGCGGCGCCTCGGTGCTGGTGGGCGGCATGTGCGAGACCGATTACTCCGGCTACCCGGACTGCCGCGACAACACGCTCAAGGCGATGCAGGTCGCGCTCAGCCTGGGGCTGGACACGCCGATGACGCTGGAAACCCCGCTGATGTTCCTGACCAAGGCCCAGACCTGGGAACTGAGCGAGCAACTGGGCGGCGAGAGGCTGAACGACTTGATCGTCGAGCACACGCACACCTGCTACCTCGGCGACCGCAGCCAGCGCCACGCATGGGGCTACGGCTGCGGCCAGTGCCCTGCCTGCGAGCTGCGGGCCCAGGGCTTTGCCGCCTGGCGCGCCAGCAAAGGCGGCCAGGGCGCGTTCGCATGAGCCTGTTCGCGCCGGAAATCTGGCAAGGCGCGTTGGCGGCATCGGATCCGGCCAGCGAACCGGCGACCAGTGCCGCCTGGCCGAGCTGGCTGCAGCTGACGCATGTTGGCCATGTGGGCGGCTGGCTGCTGGAGCTCGCGCTGATCCTGGTGATCGCCTTCTGGATGGTGGGGGCCTACAACCGGCTGATGCGACTGCGCAATGCGCTGGGCCAGGCCTGGGTGCAGATCGATGAATTGCTGGTGCGCCGTGCCGCCGCCCTGGACATGTTGCTGGCCGCCGTGCGCGAGCCGCTGGCCGACGAGGCTGGCAGCCTGCAGGTGCTGATGCAGGCGCAGGAGCGCCAGCGCCAGGCGGCCCTGGCCATGCGGCCCAGGCCATACCGTGCCTTGCTGGTGGCGGCCTGGGTGGCCGCCGAGCGTGACATGGCCTCGCCGATGGCGCGGCTGCATGCCCTGCTGGAGCAGCAGCCGACGCTGGACGAGCAGCCCGGCGTGCATGCCTCGCGGCAGCAACTGACAGAGCTCGCCGCCCGGCTGGTCTATGCGCGCCAGTCCTTCAGCGACGCTGCAGCGGCCTACAACCAGGCCTTGACCGAGTTTCCGACCCGGCTGCTGACCCGCCTGTTCGGTTTTCGCGCCGCGGCCAAGCTCTGAATGCCACCGGGCCGGTGCCTGCGCGTCAGGCCTGGCCCATCATGGCCGCGGTGGCGACCATCTCGTCGAACAGCGCGGCCATCGCGGCGCCGGACACGGCGTAGGGGTTCAGCGTCGCGGTTTCGGAGTACTTGAGCAGCAGACCAGGGTTCAGCCGGGTCAGGTTCACCATGCCCATGGCCCAGCCGGCGAAATGCCGCTCGGCGATCTCGGCATAGTTCAGCAGCACGACCTGCTGGTGGCGCGGATCCGCCGCGATGCGGTGGTACAGCTTGTTGACCGCGTCGCGGCCGCCTTCCAGCGTCTGCACGAAGGTGCCGTGCGCAAAGCACAGCGCACCGGTGATGCCTTGCGTCGGGTTGGTGGCGCGGGCCTGCTGCAGGATGCCGGTCAGCGCATCCTGGTCCATCTCTGCCGTGGCCCGGCTGGCATACATCAGTCGCACAAGCATCGGGGGTTCACCTCTTCTTGGACAACAGGGACAGGAATTCGCGCCGCAGGTTCGGGTCCTTCAGGAACGCGCCCCGCATGACGCTGTTGGTCATCGCGGTGTCATTGTCTTTCACACCGCGCCAATGCATGCAGAAATGGTCCGCCTCCATGACGATGGCCAAGCCATCGGGCTTGACGCGTTCCTGCAAGGCGTCTGCCAGCATGATCACCGCCTCTTCCTGGATCTGCGGCCGGGTCATGATCCAGTCGGCAATGCGGGCGTATTTCGACAGCCCGATCAGGTTCGAGTGTTCATTGGGCAGCACGCCCACCCAGATCTTGCCGAGGATGGGGCACATGTGGTGCGAGCAGGCCGAGCGCACCGTGATCGGGCCGACGATCATCAGCTCGTTCAGGCGGGAGGCATTCGGGAATTCGGTGACCGGCGGCATCGGCTGGTAGCGGCCGCGGAAGACTTCCTCCAGGTACATCTTGGCCACGCGGCGCGCCGTGTCCTGGGTGTTGTGGTCGCTCTCGGTGTCGATCACCAGCGCCTTCAGCACCTCGGCCATCTTGGCGCTGACCTCGTCCTTCAGTTCCTGCAACTCACCCTCGCGCAGGAAGTCGGCAATGTTGTCGTTGGCGTGGTAACGCCGCCTGGCCTGGACCAGGCGATAGCGCACCCGTTCCGACACCGGCAGCGCCGCCAGCGCTTCGTCTTGCAGGATGGGCGCAGCAACGCGCGGGCTCTTGGGTTCGGCCATGCCGGGGGGTCCTTGCCTGGTTCTATGACCAGCGCATTGTCGGCCAGCGGCTGCCGCATTGCGCGTGCGGGGTCGGCCCGTCGCAATCTTCTGGATGGGTTGGGTGGTTAGACTGCCGCGGGTGAACCCAGCCCACCCCTCTCCTCCGCTGTCCCGCCTGCTCGAACTGTGTGCCGACGCGGTCCAGGCCGTGCGTGCCGGCCGTTCCCTGACCGATGTGCTGGCCGGCGTGCAGCCGGCCGCGCGGCCGGGCACCCAGGCGCTGGCCTTTGCGGTGCTGCGCAGGCTGGGCGCGGCCACTGCGGCGCGTGCCGTGCTCGCCCCGCGCAACCCGCCGCCGGTGGTGGACGCCTTGCTGGTCTGCGCGCTGGCGCTGCTGTGGCCTGACGACGCACCACCCTACCCGGACCACACGCTGGTCGACCAGGCCGTGACCGCGGCACGCCACAAGGTGCCGGCTGCCGCAGGTTTCATCAACGCCGTGCTGCGCCGCTTCATCCGCGAGCGTGCCGCAGTGGTGGCGCAGGCCGAGCAGCAGCCCGAAGGCGCGTGGAACCATCCCGCCTGGTGGATCCAGAAAGTGCGCCACGACTGGCCGGCCGACTGGCAGGCGCTGCTGGGCGAAGCCCAGCGCCACCCGCCGATGACGCTGCGCGTCAACGCCCGCCGCAGCAGCCGCGAGGCCTACCTTCAGCAACTGCAGGAGGCCGGCATCGCAGCCGACCCGGTCGAAGGACCCGGGCTGGAACAGGCGCTGGTGCTGCGCCAGCCCTGTCCGGTGGACCGCCTGCCGGGCTTTGCACAAGGGCTGGTGTCGGTGCAGGACCTGTCGGCCCAACGTGCGGCGCCACTGCTGCTGCGGGACTGGGCTGGCGGTTTGCCCGCCGGGGCCCACGTGCTGGACGCCTGCGCCGCGCCCGGCGGCAAGACGGCGCACCTGCTGGAGCTGGCCGAGCTGGACCTGCTGGCGCTGGACACCGACGCCAGCCGCCTGGCCCGCGTGGACGACGGGCTGCGCCGCCTGGGCTTGCAGGCGCGCACCCGCGCGGCCGATGCGCGCCAGGTCAGCCAGTGGTGGGACGGCCGGCCGTTCGACGCGATCCTGCTGGACGCACCCTGCAGCGCGTCGGGCATCGTGCGGCGCCACCCGGACATCCGCTGGCTGCGCCGTGCCGACGACATCCAGGCGCTGGCCCGCATCCAGGCCGAACTGCTGGACGCGCTGTGGCCGCTGCTCAAGCCCGGTGGCCGCCTGGTTTATGCAACCTGTTCCTTGTTCAAGGACGAAGGCATTCGGCAGATCGACGCATTTTTGCAACGCCATTCGCTGGCACCCGGGGTCATCGCAGCCCAGTCGCCCGGCCACCTGCTGCCGCTGCCGGACAATGCAAGGCATCTCCCGTCGGCCTCGCTGGCCGACGGTTTTTACTATGCCTTGCTGCAACGGCCCGCTGCTGCCTCTGACTGAATGCCGATGGGTTTTGAAAGCGCCCCCAGGACCGGGCTGCGCCCAGTCCGCCCCCCGTGGGGGGTGAGGGAACTTGGGGCGGCCCTGCGTTTCCTCATGAGGATGTCCGGCCCGACTGGCCGCGGCGCGACTTGCGCGGCTGCGGCCTGCGTGCGCGGGCTGCTGCTGGCCGCTTGGTTGGGCGTGCTGGGCCACACGGCAGGGGTGCGGGCGCAAGGCATCGAGCTGCCGCAGCTTTCGCTGAGCCGGCAGGAGGGCGGGCTGACGCTGGACTTTGAAGTCAAGCTGGCGCTCAGCCGTGCCACCGAAGATGCGCTGCAGCGCGGCGTGCCGCTTTATTTCACCGCCTCCGCGCAGGTCTTTCACCCCCGCTGGTATTGGCGCGACGAGCGCGTGGCCCGCGCCACCCGCACCTGGCGCATCTCCTACCAGCCGCTCACCTCCAGCTGGCGCGTCAGCTTCGGTGCGCTGAGCCAGAACTACCCCAGCGCCGAGGCCGCGCTGGCGATGATCTCGCGCGCCACCCGCTGGCGCATTGCAGAACCCGAGCAGATCGACCCCAGCGAGCGCTACTACGTCGAGTTCAGTTACCGGCTGGACAGCAGCATGCTGCCGCGCCCGCTGCAGCTGGACCTGGCGGTGCAGTCCGACTGGCGGCTGTCCGTCGAGCGCACACTGAAGCTCGACTGAGCCTTTGATCCAGCCCCCCGCCACGCGCCTTGCCACCCGACCCGCGATGAAAAACTCCGTGCGCCTGGGCTGGGGCCTTGCCACGCTGGTGGCAGCGGGCCTGGGCCTGGTGCTGGCGGTCGTGCTGTCGCTGGTGGTGCAGGGCCCGCTGGGCTACGGCGGCCACTTCGTCTGGTTGTTCTGGGTCAATGTGGGCGTGGCCGGCGTGCTGGCGCTGGTGCTGCTGGCGGCGGCCATCCGGCTGGTGTTCCGGCTCAAGGCCGGCAAGTTCGGCAGCCGGCTGCTGATCAAGCTGGCGGGCATCTTCGCGCTGGTCGGCGTGCTGCCGGGCGCACTCATCTACACCGTCAGCTACCAGTTCGTCTCCCGCAGCATCGAGGCATGGTTCGATGCCAGCGTCGAAAGCGCGCTGGACGCCGGCCTGGCGCTGGGCAAGGGCACGCTGGAAGCGCTGGCCTCGGACCTGGTCAACAAGACCCGCGCCGCGGCCGACCGGCTGGCCGAGGTGCGCAGCAGCGACCCGGCCCTGCTGCAACTGGAGCGCCTGCGCGAGCAACTGGGCGCCACGCAGGTGGCGGTCGTCAACGGCAATGGCCAGGTGCAGAGCAATGCCAGCGCCACGGCCGACCTGGGCATCGAGCGGCCGGCACCGGCACTGCTGCGCCAGGCCAAGGCGGTGCAGTCGGTCAGCCAGGTGGAGGGCCTGGAGGACGATGGCACGGCCGCCGCCGGCCTGCAGCCGGCCCAGGTTCGCGCGCTGGCGCTGATCCCGGATGCGCGCATCAAGCTCTCCGGCGAGTCCGACCGTTACCTCATGGTGCTGCAGCCGCTGCCCACCGCGCTGACCAGCAATGCGCTGATCGTGCAGGCCGCCTACCGCGAATACCAGCAGCGCCACATCGCGCGCGACGGCCTGCGCCGCATGTACATCGGCACGCTGACGCTGGCGCTGGTGCTGTCGGTCTTCGGCGCGGTGCTGCTGGCTGTCGTGCTGGGCAACCAGCTGGCGCGGCCGCTGCTGCTGCTGGCCGACGGCATGCGCCAGGTCGCGCGTGGCGACCTGACCGCCAAGCAGATCTTCACCTCCAACGACGAGATCGGCGAGCTGACACGCAACTTCGCCCACATGACCGAGCAGCTCGGCAGCGCCCGCCAGCAGGCCGACGCCAGCCTGCGCCAGCTCGAAGGCGCACGCCTGCGGCTGCAGACCATCCTCGACAGCCTGACGGCTGGCGTCATCGTGTTCGACCGCGACCACCTGATCGACACCGTGAACCCTGGCGCCACCCGCATCCTGCGCGCGCCGCTGTCCGTCTTCGTGGGCCGCGGGCTGGGCGAGGTGCCCGGCATGACCGACTTCGCCGCCGCGATCCACCAGCGCTTCGCGCAGCACCAGAACAGCCCGGAAGACGGCGAGCGCGACCATTGGCAGGAGTCCTTCGAGCTGCGCCAGAGCGAGCGCGAAGGCGGCATCACGCTGCTGGTGCGCGGCGCGCTGCTGGTTGGCGGTGCGCGCCTGGTGGTGTTCGACGACATCACCGAGGTCGTCTCGGCGCAGCGCAGCGAGGCCTGGGCCGAGGTCGCACGCCGGCTGGCCCACGAGATCAAGAACCCGCTGACGCCGATCCAGCTCTCGGCCGAGCGCCTGCAGCACAAGCTCGAAGCCAAGCTGGAATCGCCAACCGACCAGGCCATGCTGGTGCGCTCGGTGGCCACCATCGTCAACCAGGTGCAGGCGATGAAACAGTTGGTCAATGAGTTCCGCGATTACGCGCGGCTGCCCGCGGTGCGCCTGCAGGACACCGACCTGAACGAGCTGGTCGCCGAAGTACTGGGCCTGTATGGCGACGACCAGGAGCGCGGCCGGCTGCAGGCCCGTTGCGTTCCCGCGCTGCCGCTGGTGCGGGGCGACCCGACCCAGTTGCGCCAGGTCATTCACAACCTGGTACAGAACGCCTTGCAGGCGCTGGCCGGCCGTGAAGACGGCAAGGTCTGCGTCGAGACCGAGATCGCGCGCCATGAAGACGGCCGCGTGCGGGCCGTGCGCCTGAAAGTGGCAGACAATGGCCCTGGGTTCAGCGACAAGGTGCTCAAACGTGCGTTCGAACCCTACGTCACCACCAAGAGCAAAGGCACTGGCCTGGGACTTGCGGTGGTGAAGAAAATTGCCGACGAACACGGCGCGCGCGTTCGCATCGTCAACCTGCCCCCCCAGAATGCAGGCAGCGATGCGCCGTCGGGCGCGCAGGTTTCGCTATCATTTTCCAGCTTCATTGAACAGAAGGATCCTCCAGTGAATGGCCCGGCCCACCCACCCGGCGCCTGAACGCTGTCTCGGACATCCATGGCAACGATACTTGTAGTCGACGACGAGATGGGCATCCGTGCCCTGCTGTCGGAAATCCTCACCGATGAAGGTCACGCCATCGAGCTGGCCGAAAACGCCGCTCAGGCCCGTGCGGTGCGCGAGCGCCTGCGGCCGGACCTGGTGCTGCTCGACATCTGGATGCCCGATGTCGATGGCATCACCTTGCTCAAGGAGTGGGGTGCCAGCGGCCAGCTGACCATGCCGGTGGTCATGATGAGTGGCCACGGCACGATAGACACCGCGGTCGAGGCCACCAAATACGGCGCCATCGCCTTCCTCGAAAAGCCCATCACGTTGCAAAAGCTGCTGCGTGCCGTCGAGCAGTCGCTGGCTCGCACGCCTGCACGCCCGCCGGCCCCGATGGGCGCGCCCACCGCCTACCGCGGCGAAATCGGGTTGACGGTCGAATCCGCGATGACTGGCGGCGTCGGCCTGCCCGCGCTGCCGGTGGACCTCGGCCCGCAACCCGAACAAAGCTTCGACCTCGACCGCCCGCTGCGCGAAGCCCGCGACGCCTTCGAGAAAAGCTACTTCGAATTCCACCTCGCCCGCGAGAATGGCTCGATGACCCGCGTCGCCGAAAAAACCGGCCTGGAGCGCACCCACCTCTACCGCAAGCTCAAGCAGCTTGGCGTCGACCTGACCCGCAACAAACGCGGCAGCATCGCCTGAAACCATGCTATAGTGTTTGACTTCGCTGATCGCACATCAACACGCTTGATTGCAGCACAGCAAAGTGATTGGCCTGGTAGCTCAGTTGGTAGAGCAGCGGATTGAAAATCCGCGTGTCGGTGGTTCGATTCCGCCCCAGGCCACCAAATCGCAAGCCCTTGATTCCGAACGGATCAAGGGCTTTTTGCATTCAGCCTGCGAGGCGTTTCGCGGCGTCTTGCAACCCTGCAAAGATGGCGTTGGTCACCTGGGTGTCCCATCCCTGCGGCAGCCCCGCGCCGACCTTGGCGATGACCTCCGGTGTTCGCGAGACGATCTGTTCAATCAGGTAATCAATCTCCCGCCCATCTTCCGTCAGCACACCATGCCGTTTGCCGAGCGCCAGCCAGTGCCGGCGCAGGATGTCCCGCATCTTCCAGTGCGCGTTTGTTGACCGCACGGCCATGGCCATCCTGGCCTTGAGCGGTGGGAGGTTCGATGGCCCCTTGCCCGGCACCGGGTACGCTGACAGCACGTCGTACAGCGGTGTCAGTTGGTAGCGGCCGCCGGGGCGCAGGAACAGGCTGAAGTTCTTGGCGTGGCCGTCGGTGGCGCACAGCATCCAGAAGAGCAGTTGCGCCTTGAAGAAGTCGCGGCGGTCTTGTTCGCGGGTCGTCGAGCCATCGAGCACATCGAGGATGCGGTCCATGCCCGGCCCGCCGTCGGCTTCGTACTTCGCTTCGGGCGGCACGCCGGTGGCTTGGCACATGTCCTCCTGCGGCAGCCGGACGAGGCGGTTCTCCCCGGAAGGATGCGTCCACCAGGCGCGGTCGAAGCGCTCGATGACCAAGGCTTTCACGTCCTCGAACTGCAGCGGGTGACAGGTCGCAACGGGCAGCCCGAACTCGCGCAGGATCAAGGCGCACAGCCACTCGTTCTCGACCGAGTCGCGCATGTCGAGCTTCATTCCGCCGATGAGGCCCAGCGGCAGCTTGAAGATGTGCGTCGTGGGCGTGCTGCCACGCGGAAGGCACCACTGGCCGTCTCGCAGCAGCAGGGCCGTCTTCTCCTGGGCGCCGGCAATCGAGATGCGGAAGTCGTCGTCATCGCCGCCCCAGCCCATGGCATTCAGGGTCGTCGTCCCGCGCAGGACCTGGGCCACTTGCGCTTCGCTCAAGGACTCGGCCTGCAGGGGCGCGGTGCCGGTGGATCTTGTGCCCTCAGGGAGGATTTCGAGCGCACCAACGCAGTCCCGACCGATCTCGGCCAGCAACTCGAACGCCCTGGTGGATCCGGTGTTGAAGCGGCGTGCCAGCCGTTCCCGGATGTCCTTGCTGTCGGGCAGCAGGTTCTCGAAATAGGCGCGGACCTTGTCGCCACGATGCGGCGCATTGCCCGGCGTGAAAGGCAAGGACAGGGACAGCGGGCGCCCTTGCTCGGACTGGGTCCAGGCCGCGTCGTACTGGAGGGTGTCTGGCGCGTTCGGCGCGAGGCTCCAGTTGCCGGCGTAGGCCCCGTTCATCCAGAGGCCCAGTGTTCGGGTGTGAGAGCGGCGCCCCATGGCTACCAAGCCGGCTTGTCGGTAGCGGTGCGCTGACCAGGTGGGTCGGGTGCCGGCGTGGGGGAGGGCTTCCCGAGCGCCAATTCGACGCCCAGGATGTTGAGCAACTTCAGCAACCGCGCGGCGCCCACCTTGTCGGCGTTGCGCTCCATCGCCGAGTAAGTCTGCTGGGAGACACCCAGGCGCAACGCAACCTCGCCCTGGGTCAGGTCGGCTTCCTTTCGGAAGGCCTGCAGCAGCGATGGCAGTTGCTCGGCGGTGCGTACGGTGAACTGGGCCATACAGTCTTTGATGCGTGAATGGAGCTTACGTGCTAAAAGCTGTATTTGCAATCTACTGCTTGTGGGCTGTTTCTGCAGATGCCTGTCCAACTGCTGGAGCCGACGGAGTTTGGCGGGCATCAGCGGCTGTCCGGTTTGCCTTCGGGGCCGGCGCTGCCAGCGTCAGTGGGGCGCAGGGGCTTTTGCTTTCCGGCGCATGCCTGACCTGCTTGAGCGGGTACAACGGGCACCAAGGCGTCACAGAAACTCTGGCTTTATCTTGGCCGACTCGGCGGCAAGCCTGGTTAAACGGGTGGCCTGTCCCACCACGAAATCTCTGAGTTGCCCTGCGAAGGCGCGCTCATCGTCGTCGATGTAGTCATCCGCCATGGCCTGTGTCGGCGCGTGCGCCATCACAAGCTTGGCCAGCCGCACGGCCTCGCGTTTGAGCAGGTTCCTGTCGAGCCCGCATCGCTTTGCAAAGTCGGCCAGCTGAAACGCACTCACCTCATTGAGCGAGAAGGCATCGCCCCAGGCCATGGCCAACTCGTGGGCGATGCCTGGGTACTGCACCACACTGACCAGGTCGTACCAAGGCGCCGGGTCCAGTCCCTCGCGGCGCACGAAGAATGAGAAGTTCTTGCCTTGCGCGTCGGAGTTGCCGATGAGGAACTGGAACAAGGCCCACCTCAGCAAGGTCATGCTCGCCGCGGCCTTGTTGACGGTTTGCTCGACGCGCTCGAACAGCATTTCGAAGCTCACGCCCTCCCGGATGTTGCGCACGTGCTCGCCACTCCCCAAGTTCCGCTCGTACTTGTAGCTCTCGGGCAGGTCCGAGGCCTGGCAGGCGTCGATGATGTGCAGGCGCTTCACGGTGGGCTCGTTGGCGCCATGCGCGGCACCTTCCACGACGCCTTGAACGACAAGCCGGTCGAACCGGCGAACGACGAGTACCGGCCTTGGTGTCCGATAGATGCTGACCTCGGCGACCGGCAACTGCATGCGACTAGCCAAGGACATGCAGAAGTGTTCGTTGACGACCAGATGCGGCGTTGCCTGACGCGCAGGGTCTGGCTTGAGGATGTGGGTCGACGCCAGGGGCGGCTCGACCAGCAACAGGCGTCCTCCGTCGCTCAGCGGGCGGTCCAGGTAGACCATCAACTTGTCTTGCACGCCCGCAATCGACATGCGGACCTTGCCATCCCAAACCGCCAGCGGAATCTGGTCGCGCTCGGCGATTCGTCTGTCCAGTTCTTCGCGGGTCACTTCACGCGGCGGCTTGGCGGCGACGACGGGCGGCACTTCATCCGAGCGCCAGAAGCGGAACGCCCCGGTGGTCTCGGTCCCCAGTGCGCTGATGAGCGCGTAGATGTTCGACTTCGATACGCGGTAGGTCGTGGCCGTGATGTCGAGTGCGCGGCCTTCGGGGAGCAAGTTCTCCACAAAGCGCTTCACTGCGCCGATGGCATGGCCGTCGGCCGAGGGCTGGAAGGGCAGCGCGGGCGACAGTGGAAACGCACCCGGCGCCGCGACCCAGTCCGCGTCGTAGTCCAGTGACCACCGGTCGTTCAAGGCCTCGTAGCCGAGCGTCGCCACCTTCTGGTCATCCGCCCAGAGGGTGAGCGCATGCGGCGCAATGGGGGCGTCGGTGGCCGAGTTCATGGCTGCCCCGGAAGCTCGACTCTGGGATGCAAGACGGACTGCATCATCGGATGGTCCTTGGGGCCGAGCACGAGTGCGAGCCCCAGGCTGTCCAAGACCGCCAGCAGCTTGTCCAGTCGCACGGAACCCTTGCCGTTTTCGAGGCGGGAGAGCAGGTCGACGGAAACGCCGCTCAAGGAGGCCGCATCGTCAATGCGGAGCGACTGTGCTCGACGCCGTGCTCGGATGGCTGGGCCAAGGGTGCTCGCGTCGGTAATGTGCAGGAGCGCGGGGTCGGTGAGGCTCGAAGTCATTTCGGAATTCCCGGGATGATGGCCTCAGGTTTGCGGCCGGAGGAGGAATTTCTGGAATTCCGAAATAGTGCCATGACTCGGCTTTGGTGGCGCGGTAGTTCACTAAATTCCGAAATTCACACCGAATCCCAGACTCTGACGGCCTCGCGCCTTAAATTCCGAAACGAGCTTGCCTGGCATGCGACACCAACGCCAAGGCCGGATTGCAGGGGCGAGGCGCCGGCGGAACTCACGCCCATGGGGGCTCGAGGGGAAGCCGATCAACCTTCGGCCAAGGCGCGCAGGGCCACCGTGTAGCGCTTCCAGGTGACCGCATGCACCGGGGGGCTTGGCATCGAAGACCACTCCAGGTGGCCGACGGACGAAAAGGGCCGTGCGCGGCCAGCTTCAGGCTTCTCCTCAGGCCGCCATGATCCGATGTGGGGTAGCCTGTCGCGTCGGCATGAACGCCGGCACACGCCACGCGCCGGTGTCCGCCGAAGCCACCGTCGGTTCCGGCAGCAAGCCGCGGGCGATGGCGATGTTGGCGGCTTCGGTGCGGGTGCTGGCGTCGAGCTTGGCCAGGATGGCGCGCACGTGGGCTTTGACGGTGCCGGCGGCGATGGCCAGGCGGTTGCCGATGGTCTTGTTGCAGCAGCCCTGGGCCAGCAGGGTCAGCACGTCGTGTTCGCGCGAGGTGAGGGCTTCGGTGCTGAGGCTGTTGGCCAGTTCCTGAGCAGCGACCGGGCAGAGGTAGCGCCGGCCTTGGGCCGCGGCGCGCACGGCGCATTGCAGCTCGGCCAGGCTGCAGCCGCTGGCGACATAGCCGAGCACGCCTTTCTCCATCGCCCGCTGGATCTCGAATTCGCGCGGCTTGCCGGACATGGCGACGATGCCGGCGCGGCCGGGGTTGTCGAGCTGCATGGCGGCTTGGTGGTCGCAGACGATGACGCGTGCGCCGCGGCCGTGTTCGATCTGCGCGGAGGCCGTGGTGTCCACCGACACCTCGAATTCCGGCACCTGGCCCAGCGCGGACATCAGGCCCATCGCGAGGATGGGTTCGGTGTGCTTGACGATGACACGTTGGGCGAGGGCGGCGAATTGGGGCATGGCTTTTTCCTGAACAGTGATGAGATGTCTGAGTCCTTGATCAGGATCGTAGGGACTGTGTCGTCTCAAGGCTGTACACAAAAAGAGGTAGCGGTGCTCCCAAGGTGCGCAGGCGGGGTCAGGTATCCAGGTCGATGATGCCGCGGCGCAGCGCGATCATCACGGCCTGCACCCTGTCCTTGGCCTCGAGCTTGGCCAGGATGTTTTTCATGTGGACCTTGATGGTGCCTTCGGTGATGCCCATCTCGGCCGCGGCGAGCTTGTTGCGGCCGCTGTTGGCGACCATGCGCAGCACTTCGATCTCGCGTGGCGAGAGCGCTTGCTGGCCGGCGTGTGCACCGATGGCGGCGGCCATCGCCGGCGGGATGAAGTCCTGGCCCTGGTGTGCGGCGCGGATCGCGCTCAGCATCTCGCTGCGGATCATCGTCTTGAGCAGGTAGCCCTTTGCACCTGCGCGCAGCGCCCGCACTGCCTGCGCATCGCCGCCATAGGTGGTCAGCACGACGATGCGGGCGTCCGGCGCCTCGGCTCGGATCGCGGTGATGGCCTCGATGCCGTCCATGCCGGGCATCTGCAGGTCCATCAGCGTGACGTCGGGCCGGTGCTGGCGGAAGGCGTCCACCGCGGCGTGGCCGTCGTCGGCCTGGGCGATCACGGTCATGTCGTCCTCGGCGTCCACCAGGCCGACGATGCCGGCGCGCACGACCATGTGGTCATCGGCCACCAGCAGGCGGATGGGCGCAGCGGGCTGCGGTGCAGGGTTCATGGACTGTCTTTCTGGTGGTTGCTGGCGCTGTGCGCGGCGAGCCGTTTGCGCAGCCGCTGCAGCGGCGCCGCCAGCCAGCGCGGGAGGGTGTGGCGGAAGACGCGCTGCGGCCGCAGTTGCAGGCAGACCTCGGTGCCACCCGTCTCGCGGCGGCGGATGAGCAACTGGCCGTGGATGCGCGCCGCGCGTTCCGTCATGCGGATGATGCCGCAGTGGCCGAGCCGGGCGGGGCCGGCCAGTGCGAGTTCGTCGATGCCGCGGCCATCGTCGCGCACCTCGAACACCAGTGAATGTCGCTGGTGGCGAACTTCAAGCTCGACTCTGCCTGCGCGCGCATGCCGGCAGGCATTGGCCAGGGCCTCGCGGGCGATGTAGAAGACCTCGCGGCGCATGGCCGGGCGCAGCAGCGGCAGGCGTGGGTCGCCGTGGAAGCTGAACTGCACGCCGTGGCGCAGCGCGAGGTCCGCGCCCAGGCGCACCAGGGCCTGGACCAGGTCCGGCTCGTCGGCGCCGAGGTCGCCCAGCTCGGGCAGCCGGTCGCGTGCGCCGGCAATGATGGCGTCGGCGTCGTCGAGCAAAGCCTCCAGCTGGCGGCGCGGGGCCTCGGCCGGCGGCAGGCGGCTGGCGATGACCTGCAGGTTCAGCACCAGGCCCTGCGTGCTCTGCAACAGGTCGTCGTAAAGCGCCAGGGCGACCCGGTCGCGCTCGCGCAGCCTGTCCTCGGTGCGGGCGCGCCTGCGCCGGTTCCGCTGCCGGACGTGCCAGGCCCAGGCCAGGCCGACCACGGCCAGCACCACGGCGCTCCATGCCAGCAGTTGCACGCTGGCCGGCGCATCGCGGGGGCCGGACAAGGGCGCAGTCTGCATGGCAGAACCAAAGGCCTGGCCAGGCAGCAGGGCGCAAGCGACCAGGCGCTGGGAAAGCCGTGGTCGGGGCGATCGGGATCGGCTCGCCGGACCGTGTCTTTCTTGGGGCATGGAAATGGAGGTCGCAGGATGTGGCCACTGTAGGCAGCCGTTCCGGAAAAGCGATATCCAAAAAGAGGTAGGGCCGTGAGGCCCTGGCCAGATGGCAGAGGCCGCGCTGTCCCGGATGGGTGAACGGGGCTCGGCTGCCCGCCCGATGCCGCCGCGGCGCGCCGGCCCTCCAATGGGCTTCTCGCAGAAAGGATCCACATGTCCCACCCCCTCACGCCCGAAACCGCACCAGTGTCCCAAGCCTTTGGCAGCCTCGCAGACGTGCGCATCGGCCTGTCGGCCGACGTACGCCATGCCAGCGTGGCCGCGCTCAATCGCCTGCTGGCGCACACCATGGCCTTGCGCGACCTGTACAAGAAGTCGCACTGGCAGACCGCCGGCCTGGTCTTCTTCGAACTGCACCAGCTGTTCGACAAGCACTACGAAGAGCAGGTCGTGCTGATGGACGCACTCGCAGAGCGCGTGCAGACCCTGGGCGGCGTGGCGCATGCGCTGGCCGGTGATGTGGTCAGCGAGTCGCGCCTGTCGCGTGCGCCGCGTGGCATCGAGACCGCGCACCACCAGCTCGAACGACTGCTGGATGCGCACGAGTTCGTGCTCGGCGAGGCTCGGCCGCTGGCGCGCGCCGCGGCCGAGCTGGGCGATGACGGCACCAACGACCTGATCGTCAGCCAGTTGATCCGGCTGCACGAGCTGCAGAGCTGGTTCGTCTGGCGCCACATCTCGCGGCCGGCCTGAGTTGCGCGGCTTCCCCGGCGAAAAGCGCGGTCGCCGGGGCGCAACAGTGACAGCCGAAGGGAGGGGTTGAGCCTCTCCCGTTTGGGCGATGTGGGCCTGCTGCAGGTGGGGGGCGCGACGCTCGCTGCGCGTGGGTTTGACTATGCTGCCGGCTGCCTCCCGTGGCCCTGGCCGCGGACCGTCACCCTGCCGTTGCCGCGCCTCCCATGTTGTTGGTCTTGCTGCGGTCGCCCGGCCGCCGTGCGACTGCCCGATTTGCGCTGTTGTGCCTGGCCTGGCTGCTCGCCTGTGTGGCCTGCGTCGTGCAGGCCCAGCCGGCAGACACTGCCGGTTTCGACGACCTCGGCCACACGATGTACACGCCGCGCCAGGGGGCGCCGGGCAACGTCAATGCGCTGGCCCAGACACCCGACGGTTTCCTCTGGCTGGGCACCTCCGAAGGCCTGTTCCGCTTCGACGGCCAGCGCTTCCTGCCGTACCGCGCGCCCGGTGGCCAGGCGCTGCCGGACGCCGACGTGATGAACCTGCTGGCCCTGCCTTCGGGCGAACTGTGGGCTGGCACACGCTTCGGCCACGTCTATGCCATTCGCGATGGCCAACTGAAGCAATACGGCCCGGCCTCCGGGCTGCCTGCGCACTCGATCTTCGGCCTCGCCACGGACCCACGCGGCCGCATCTGGGCCGCCACCAGCTTTGGCGTGTTCTACCTGGACGGTGAACGCTGGCACGAAGTGAAGGCGGCCAACGGCGCGACCTTGCAGGTGCTGGGCTTCCGTGCCTTCCTGGCTGATGGCGAGGGCCGACTCTGGGCCGTGGCCTCGGAGGCCGGGGTGTTTTCCCTCGAACCCGGCGCCAACGCCTTCGTCAAGCAGCGAGCGGCCAGCGAAGTCAGCGGCAACCTGCTGCTGGACAAGACCGGCGCCGCATGGATTGCCGACGACATGGGCGTGGCCGCGTTGAGCGGCCCACCACGCGGCATTGCGCAGCGCTCGCTGGCGCGCCTGGGCAGTGGCCGGCAGGCGACCTCGGTGCTGCGCTTCCTGGACGGCGACAGCGTGCTCTGGGGCCACAGCGACGGCCGCCTGCTGCGCCTGCCATGCGCCGCCTGTGCGGGCGACGGCACGCCAGGCCCGCTGGCGCTGAAGCGATGGCCGCGCGACCGCGAGCTGAGCGGCAGCCAGTTCCTCAGCTTCTTCGAGGACCGCGAAGGCAACCTGTGGATTGGCACCAATGGCGGGCTGGACCGCTTCCGCCCGCACAAGTTCAAGCGCGCGCTGGCCGATGGCATGCCGCTGGCGGACGTGGCCATCGCGACCGGCCCGGATGGCCGCCTGATGGCCGGCACACACGCCTCGGGCCTGTTCAGCACCGGCGCGGCCGGCACCCTCCGCGAGCCGTTTGGCAAGGCCGACGACAACTTCATCACCAGCCTCTACCGCGCCCGAGACGGCACGCTGTGGGTGGGCGGCGACGGCGAGTTGCATCGCAGCGGCCCGCGTGGCTACGAGCGCGAGCCCTTCCTGGCCGCGGGTGAGAACTACGAAGTCCAGGCCATGGCCGAGGACCGCGATGGTGGCTTCTGGGTCTCGGCCGCGCTGAGCGGGCTGTACCGCCGGAAGGACGGCCGATGGCTGCGCAATGGCGGGCTGGCCGGGCTGCCGGACCAGCCGCCGCTGTCGCTGGCGTCCGACGAAGGGCAGGGCCTGTGGCTGGGCTATCCCGGCAGCGAGGTGGCGCAGCTGCAGGGCGGCCGCGTGCGGCGCTGGGGCGCGGCCGACGGTCTGGCGGTCGGCAACGTGCTGGCCTTTTTGCAGGATGGCCCGGGCACCTGGGTGGCCGGCGCAACCGGCCTGGCGCTGTACCAGGCAGGGCGTTTCCGCATGGTCACCAGCGCCAGCGGCGAGCCCATTGCGGGCGTCTCGGGCCTGGTGCACAGCGCCGATGGTGAGCTGTGGCTGAACGCTGCTTCGGGTGTGATGCGCGTGTCGGCTGACGCACTGAGGCGTGTGGCCGCGGGCGGCGGCAGTGTTGCGCTGGAAGCCGAGACCTTCGGCGCGCATGCCGGTGTCGAAGGTCTGCCGGAAAACCTGCGGCCCATGCCCACGGCCGCCGAAACGCCGGACGGCCGACTCTGGTTTGCGACCACCAGCGGGCTGTTCTGGATCGAGCCGCGCCACATCCCGCGCAACCGCGTGGCGCCGCAGGTGCATGTGCTGACGCTGGCGGCCGACGGCCAGACGCAGGCGCTGCAAGCCAAGCTGTCCCTGGCCGCCGGTACGCACACGCTGCAGATCGACTACACGGCCACCAGCCTCAGCGTGCCCGAGCTGGTGCGCTTCCGCTACCGGCTCGACGGCGTGGACGCCGACTGGCAGGTCGCCGGTGCGAGGCGCCAGGCCTTCTACACCAACCTGCAGCCCGGCCGCTACCAGTTCCACGTGGCCGCGACCAACGAGGACGGCGTGCCGGCTGCGACGGATGCCACCGTCAGCTTCGAGATCCCGCCCAGCTTCTGGCAGACCGGTTGGTTCATGGCGCTGTGTGCACTGGCCGTGGCACTGATGGCCTGGAGCCTGTACCGCCTGCGGCTGGGCACGCTGACGCGCCGGGTCCGCATGCGTTTCGAGGAGCGGTTGCGCGAGCGCGAGCGCATTGCCCGCGAGCTGCACGACACCTTGCTGCAAGGCACCCAAGGCCTGGTGCTGAGCTTCCAGCTCGCGGCCGGCAAGCTGCCGCGCACCGACCCGCGGCGCCAGGAGATGGAAACCATCCTGGACCGCGCCGACCTTGTCGTTGCCGAGGCGCGCGACCGGGTGCACGACCTGCGCAACCCGGACCCGTCCGAACAGGACCTGGTGTGCGCGCTGACGGCCGTTGGCGAAGACCTGGCGGCGGCCAGTGCGGCCAGCGCCGTGCGCTTCGAGGTGCAGGCCGACGAGGCCTTGCCGGCGCTGCGCCCCGAGATGCTGGGCGAGGCTTTCATGGCGGGCCGAGAGGCGCTTACCAATGCCTTCCGCCATGCCCAGGCCAGGACGGTGCAGCTTGAGCTGCGCCACGACCTGCGCCACCTCCACCTGCGCGTGCGTGACGACGGCAAAGGCCTGGACGCCGACACGCTCGGCCGCGGCAGCCGGCCCGGCCATTGGGGACTGGTCGGCATGCGCGAGCGGGCCGAGAAATCCGGCGGGCGTTTGCACATCCGCAGCGAGGCCGGGCAGGGCACCGAGGTCTGGTTGTGCTGGCCGTGCAAGGCGGCTTTCGAGCGACCGGCGGGTTGGTGGGCGCGCCTGCGGCAGCGTTTGAATCAGCGCCAGGTCGAGCGGGTCTAGTCCTGGACTTTCAAGGCCGCCAGTGCGGCGGCATGTGCGTGGGCGAGGTCCGGCGACGCATCGAAATACATGGCGTAGCGGGTTGCGAAAGCGTCGCTGCTGTCGCGGTCCAGTCGCAGCAGTGCACGTGCACGCTCGGCCACGGCCTGCGGCGTCAGCACGGCGTCGCCGTCGGCGTCCATCGCCTCGTCCAACATCACGATCAAGCGGCTCAGCGGTTCCAGCCAGCGCATCTCGTCTGCATAGGCCATCACCTGCAGGAACTCGCCGGCGGACTGCCGGCCGTGGAGTTTTTCGTAGGCAATGCGCTCTTGCTCGACCAGCGTGCGGTGCAGGTGCAGCAAGGCCTTGCGCAACGCGGCGCAGACCTGGGGCGAAGGGGGCGAGGCAGTGGTCACGGTCGGGCTCCGGTGGGCTGTGGGGTGGGGCAGCGGGGCGACTCTGACACAGGCCGTGCTTGTCGCGCCACTCCCATTCGGATTGGGCCAGGCAGGAGCCGGATGGCGATGCCGGTTGCCTGCCAAGGCAGTCTAAGATCGCCGCCACATGCCCGAGCACACCGCCCCTGCCGCTGCCGCTGCCCGTTGGTGGTCCGCCGACTGGACCTGCATCGCCCAAGCGCGTGCCCGGACAGGCCGGCCGCGGGTGCCGTTGTGGGTGGATGGCGTGGTGGCCGGTTCGGTCGCGCAAGCGGACCTTGCCGCGCTCGCTGTCTGGCCGCAGTGGCTGCGCGTGGACGCGCAAGGCGTGGCGCTGACCGCACCGGCCGAAGCGCTCAGCGTGGTGCTGGCCGAGGTCAACCATGCACTGCGGGCGCAAGGCCTGATCCGCGCCTGGCGCGACGAGCCGTATCCGCTGCTCGACGACGAGGACAGGCTTTGCGCGACCATCGAACGTGCCTCGGCGCGCTTCTGGGGCACGCGGACCTTTGGTGCGCATTGCAATGGTTTCGTGGCCGATGCCACCGGCCGGCCGGCGCAGCTGTGGATCGCCCGCCGCTCTTTCGACAAGGCCACCGACCCCGGCATGTTGGACAACCTGATCGGTGGCGGCGTGCCGCTGGGCCAGACGCCACGCGAGGCCTTGCTGCGCGAAGCTTGGGAAGAAGCAGGCTTGTTGCCGGCGCAGATGGCGGTGCTGCGCCCTGGTCGGGTGCTGGCGCTGGACTGCGACCTGCCCGAGGGCCGGCAGGTCGAATGGCTGCATGTCTACGATCTTGCAATGCCGCGTGGCCTGCAGCCGCGGAACCAGGACGGCGAGGTGGCCGAGTTCAGCCTGATGTCGGTGGCCGAGGCCCTGGCCCGGGCCGCAAATGGCGAGATGACGGTGGACGCGGCCTTGTGCACGCTGGACTTCGCGCTGCGCCACCGCTTGCTGCCTGCGGACCAGGCCGAGCGGCTGGCGGAGCCACTGGCGACCTTGCTGGTTTCGCCCGAACATGCGGCGCGGTTCGATCCGCCCGTCTGAAAACCAGGCTTTGAGAAGGCTGGCGATGAAGCGGGTAACGAATCGTCATTCAGAAAAACTGAAGTGCTGCCTTCAATCGGCCTGAACCGCGCCGTGGCTCGCGCTGCGGACACTGCAGTCCTTGCATCACGCCACATGGCCCGCACCGGGCCGACAGAGAGAGCAACATGACCCGGTCATCATTCAATCAGTCAGAACGCTACAGCGGTGTGGCCATCGGCCTTCACTGGCTGCTGGCGCTGTTGATTCTTGGCGTGTTCGGCGTGGGTTTCTACATGGCCGACCTGCCGTTCTCCATGACCCGGCTGAAGCTGTTCAACTGGCACAAGTGGGCCGGCATGACCATCCTCGCGCTGTCCATCCTGCGCCTGCTGTGGCGTGCCACGCACCGGCCGCCCGCCGACTTGCCAGCGCCCCAGTGGCAGCTGACGGTGGCGCACCTGACCCACTGGCTGATGTATGCGCTGTTCTTCGCGGTGCCGCTGGTCGGCTGGGCCTACAGCTCGGCGGCGGGTTTCCCCATCGTCTGGTTCGGCGTGCTGCAGCTGCCGGATTTCGTGCCCAAGGACAAGGCGCTGGCCGAGATGATCGAGCCCTGGCATGGCGCGCTGGCCTGGGCGCTGATCGTGCTGGCCGGGCTGCACATTGCCGCCGCGCTGAAGCACCAGTTCATCGACCGCGACGGGTTGATCAACCGCATGCGCCCCGGCCGCGGCTGAAAGCCCTCATGCCAACCAAGACTCTCTGTTGCGCCGTCCAATCGCGGCACTTCGCAAGACTCCGGACCTCACCAAGCATCATGAACACCGCCTCCGTCTCCTCCAAGTTCTTCAAGACCCTGGCTGCCGGCCTGCTCGTGCTGGGCGCTGGCGCCGCGCTGGCCGACCAGAAGATCGTCCCGGCTCAGAGCGACATCAGCTTCACCTCGCGCCAGATGGGCGTGCCGGTGGACGGCAAGTTCAAGAAGTGGGACGCGCAGATCGCCTTTGATCCGAAGAAGCCCGAGACCGGCAAGGTCAGCTTCACGATCGACACCGGCAGCGCCACTTTCGGCGCCGCCGAGACCGATGCCGAAGTGCCCAAGGCTGCCTGGTTCAACGTGCCCAAGTTCCCGCAAGCCACATTCCAGTCCAGCGCCATCAAGGCCGCCGGCCCGGGCAAGGTCGAAGTCACCGGCAAGCTGAGCATCAAGGGTGCCGTGCATGACGTGGTCGTGCCCGTCACCCTGACCCAGGCCGGCGCCACCACCACGGCCGCCGGCAGTTTCACCATCAAGCGCCTGGACTTCAAGATCGGCGAAGGCGAATGGGCGGACACGTCCATGGTCGCCAACGACGTGGTCGTGAAGTTCAAGCTGGCGGTCACCGGCGTTGCGCCGTTGTGAGCCTGGCGCCCGCCACCATCCTTTTCCCTCACCTGTCATCCCACGGAGTTTCCGAATGAAAACCGCCCTGATCGCTGCCGCCATCGCCCTGCTGGCCTCCACCGCTGCCCAAGCCGAATCGGCCACCTACGCGATCGACCCCGCGCACACCTACGCAACCTTCGAGATCACCCACTTCGGCACCTCGACCAACCGCGCCCGCTTCGACAAGAAGGAGGGCTCGGTCACGCTGGACAAGGCAGCCAAGACCGGCAAGGTCGACCTGACCATCGACATGAGCTCGGTCAACTCCGGCTTCGAGGCCTTCAACAAGCACCTGAAGAGCGCCGAGATCTTCAACGCCGAAGCCTTCCCGACGGCCAAGTTCGTCGGCGACAAGTTCACCTTCGCTGGTGACAAGGTCACCGAAATCGGCGGCTCGCTGACGCTGCTGGGCAAGACCAACCCGGTCACGCTGAAGGCCACCAACTTCAACTGCTACGTCAACCCGATGAACAAGCGCGAAGTGTGCGGCGGTGACTTCGAGACCACGGTCACTCGCAGCCAATTCGGCGTCAACTACGGCCTGAACTACGGCTTCCCCGATGCCGTTCGCGTCGTGATCCAGGTCGAAGCCGTCAAGCAGTGAGCTTGAAGCGGCCTGGCCGCTGGACATGAAAAGGGCCGGCAGTGATGCCGGCCTTTTTCGTTGACGGGGGCGAGTTCAGGCCTTGGGCGTGGCGCGTGCGGCAGCAAGGCGGTTGGCGCGAGCCGTCTTGGCCGCGGGTTGGCCACCGGCGGCACCCGCCCTGGCAGCCTTGCTGCGCAGTCCGGCCAGCCAGATGTCCATTGCTGCGACCACCTGCTCGTGGGTGGGCGAGTCGGGCAAGGCATCACCCAGCGTGCGTTGCAGCCAGTTCAGCGCGCGCGGCGTGAGCTGCAGCAGGTCGGCTTCGGTGCGCAGCGCGCCTGGCCGTTCGGGCGGCAGTGCCGAGATCGAGCTGCCCAGACGCTCTTCCATCCAGGCCATGTCGGCCGCGGTGAGTTCCAGGTAGGGTTTCAGTACCGAGGGCGACAGGCGCATCTTGTCGCCCTCGATGTCTCGCAACTGCCGTGTCAGCAGGCGAACGTCCAGCTTGTCCTGCGGGCTCAGCTTGCCCTGCTTGGCCAGTCGGCGATACAGGTAGAGCAAGGCCAGACCATCGACCGACACGCCCTCGTTGTCGATGATGACCCGCGAGGCGTCGAACGGAATGGCCAGGCGGTGGCAGAAGTCCAGCACCACGTCCTTGCCCGGAAATTCTGCCGGATTGAACGGCCACAGCACCACGTTTTCGCGGTCAAAGGCACGGTCGAAGCGCAGGAACTTGGCTTGGTACTTCGGCAGCACGTTGCGCAGGTTGTTGAAGTTGGCCGGCGAGCCGGTCTTCAGGCGTTGCTGGAAAGCGCTTTCGATCCAGCTGGCGGCTCCGCGCACATAGGCAAGGACCTTGACCTGGTCGACATGCCGAGACAGCGCCTTGCGCAGCTCCTTCAGCTGAGGCACCGTCAGGTTGTGCAGTCGCTCGCCTGACAGGATGAACACCTCGTGCTGGTCATCGAAGCTGCTGTGCAGCTGGGCCAGCAAACGGTTCCTGTTGGCGAGCCCTTGCTCGGGCGTCCAGCCGGTCCGCAGTTCCTGCTCACGCTGGGGGACTTCACCGGCAAAGATCTCCAGCAAGGCGGCACTGCAGTTGACCTGCTTGTCCAGCACGATGTACTTGAACTTGCCACCCAGCGAAGTCGCCCGGCCCAGCGAGGCCTGGATCGACATCGTGCCGGTCTTGGGCATGCCAATGTGAAGGTAGCAGGTGCGCATGAAAAAAAGCGGCGTGCAGAGAGGGCGGGGCCGCAACTGGGCGCTGCGGCAGAAATGGCGGCGGCAGCGTGTTCGCTGCCGGTGGCTCAGTTGGGGTCGAACCCGTAACCGAAGCGTTCGATCACCGGCGCATACAGCTTTTGCACCAACGCCACCGTTGCATCGTCATAGTAGCTTCGGTAATCGCGCTTCTGGCCGCCGTCGAGTCTTTGCGCAGTGACGTTGTGCTCGGCCACCGGGATGTCCTCCGTGATGCCGAGTCGCGCCAACGCCTCTTGAAAGCCCTGGGTCAGGGCCTCGAAGCGGATCACATGATCGACGCTGTCGACGAAGACCATCGGCCCCATGACGGGCTTGTCCGCTGCCAGGTATTGTTCGTGTGCTTGGCGCACCCATTCCGGGAAGGCCAGCTCGGCTGCAAGACCGACAACCTCGCGGGCACGGGTGTTCTTGCGGATGTGGCCCGAAATCTTGCTGGCTTCGGTGTGCCGGCCGCGCAGTTTCTCGTAACGGCTGACCAGCAGGTCGAACGGATTGCGTACGCCGCAAAACTTGAAGGCCTGCTGCACTTGCGACTCGGTCAGCAGCTTGTGGTGGATCAGCATCTTGGTCGTCGTGTGATGCTTGCTCAACACGATCTTGCCGTTGCGCAAGATGCCTTGCGAGGGGATTTGTTGACCGTCGAGCTTCTCCAGCAAGGTCTTGGCGATGGCCTTGCTGCCGGTTTGCGGGCTGGCGAGAAAAAGGTAGTTGCGCTTGGCTGAGTAGACGGCCATGACTCATCAAACCACAGACGCGGCGATGGGGGCAGTAATTTCGGTGGACGTGCCGATGGGCAATTGCGCGGATTGCAGGGCAGCAGCCGCTTCCTGCTGCACGGCAGACTTGCGGTCAACGTGGCGTTGCAGGGGCGCAGGCAGGGTGTAGCCGAAGATCCGGAAATCCCGCAGGCAGTGGCGCTTGATCATGGCCCAGGCCAGCGACGAGAGGTCGTCCTCATGCCAGCCGCGGCGCGGCGCGGCGGCCTTGATCGGTTGCGGGGCCGCTTCCTGGTCCGTGCCCAGGCTCTTGTTCTGGACACCGATGGGCGCCGTGATGCCCATGCGGTTCTGAACCTTTTGCCAGTCCTTGTCGATGCGCTCGACATGGCCCACGAACTTGACCAGGCGCTGGCCGTGCTCGTCGCACAGGCTCTGCCATTGCGGTTTGGCGCCGTCGTCCTGCCAACAGCGAGGATCGCGCAGGAAGGCGTCGAAATTCTTGCTGGCAAAGGCGGCCTGCGCGGCCTTGAAGCAATACGGCGGACGGTCTGGCAACGCGCCGTTGAGTGCGTAGGCCTCGGCCTCGGTCAGGGTCATCGGCTTGCGTTCAAGCTGGCCGAGGGCATAGGTGTAGAGCGAATACAACCGATCGATCGGATGGCGGACGAAGCCGAAGGTGTAGAAGTTCTTCCAGCGCTCGGCACCGATCAGCGCGCGCGCTGCTGCCGCGCCCGAGTGCTTGTGAAGCCCTACCATTTCCCCAAGCAGCTTCTTGTGCTTTTCCCCTTCCGAGGTGGAGCCAATGATCAGGTCATTGGCTGCCAACAGCGGCGCCAGGGCTACCTCGATGCTGGTGCCCGCACACTTGTGGACGTGGACAAAGACGAAACGACGATTCAGGGAGAGGATCATGGCGCAAACAGCTCACATAGCGCGTTAACCGCCTCCTGCAATTATCGCGCCAGGGGCGGCAATCCCGGTGCTTGTGCCAGGTGTGTCCCACAGCGGCATCTGTTTTGCCATCTGCTGCCGAATCATGGCCTGCGTTTGTGCATCGACAAATTGATCGCTTTCTGAAGCCCGCTTGGAGATGGGCCTGGAGAGCATTTCGTCCACCTTGCGGTCCGGTACCTCCTGGGGCTTCAGGACTGCGTCCACAAAAGGAAGGCCGGCGAACTCGCAAAGCCGCCGCATGGCGGTTTCCGGATCGTTGGTGATCCAGGCATAAGGTGCCACAAACACTTGTTCGGGCCAGCGCTGCCGGGCGGCACTGATGTGTTCGGACACCGTGTGGAAATGGGCCAGCAATTGTTCGGCCGTTCGGTCCAGCCAGCCCCACTCATCGCGCGAGCGGCCGAGGGACTGTTCCTTTTTCAGGCGTTTGCGATAGCTGGCCACGACGTCCACCGGGTCGCGCGTGCAGACAATCACCCGAGCTCTCGGGAAGATCTCCAGCATCCGGGCCAGCCTTCTGACGTGGGAAGGCGTCTTTTCCAGCGGCTGCCGCCCCGGGTAGACCTGGTGGGCGCAGTACCAGAAGAAGGCCCGGATGATGTCCGCCTCGGACAACTCCGCGTTGCCCACGCGCAAACCGGCGCACAGTTCGCGGAAGCGCTTGGCATGTTCATCGCCCTGGAGATAGGCTTTGGTCATCGCCGGTGCACGCACTTCCAGTGCCGAGCGCGGATTCGCGAAGATGAAGGTCTCGTAGACATCCTTCACCGGAAACAGCTGCGGATGACGCGAAAACGACACCTGCAAGATCGAAGTGCCCGAGCGCTCCAGCCCGCAAATAAATACCGGCTGCGCATGAACAGCCCAGGCGCGGATGTCCTGCAAAGTCCTCATTCCTACGTCCCTTGATTCACACGATGTGCGTCGCGCTCTCACCTTCTGACGGGTGGTGGCTTCGCAGCAAGTCTGGCGCAGCGGGTGCCTGGTACCCGGCCGCGCGCAGGCGTTAACGTTAAAAGTGTCAGCTTATCAGTCCTTGAACAAAGGACAAAACGGGGCTTGACACGATTTCGTGGCATATGGCAGCAATTTGGCTGGCCATACCACAGCTTGTGATTTTGAACCGCACCAGGGTGACAGGCGGCTGCATGGAGCACCGCAGCGGGAAATGCTGCTTCGCAGCGCTCAGTGCTTGCCGTTCAGGTAGCTCAAATCACCCAGCGTGATCATGCGCATCGCCTTGGCGATGTCGTAGTCGCGCGCCGCGGCGGTGTCGAGGATCAGGTCGTAATCTTCCCGCAGGGTGGCGAAATCGGGAAAAAGCGAGCCCGCCATGGCGCCGCTGCGCTCTGGAATCTCGACGCCATATCGGTCCAGCAGGACTTTGCGATCTCCCTTGTACATGCCCGCCACATAGGCCACCAGCGGGGCATCGACCTGCATCGCGCCGAGAAATTCCGGCTTGAGCTTGGCCAGTTCGGTGGTCTCGTTGACCATGTTGGAGGCCGTGGCCTTGTCCAGCAGATTGTTCAGCAGGCGCTTGATGAACAGCAGATTGCCGGTGACGGACGGGTTGTTTTCATAACGCTTGCGCTGGAAGCGTTCGAGATCGCCCGGCACGCCGACGATTCGCACGAAATCCAGCAATACATCACCACCGGTGAGGGCCTTTCGGTCATAGAGGCGCAAGAACATGTTCTCGCGACCCATGGACTCGGTCCAGGCGTCGGCCAGCGTATGCAGCGGCTTTCTCGTCAAGTGGCAAAACGTATCAAAGCTGCATGACAAGTGCGAGGCCTGCACATTCTGTTGGTACCAGCTTGCCAGGTAGCTCAGGTGTTCGCGCACATAGAACACCACTTTGACCTGATGACCCGCAAACAGGCGTTTGAGGATGCGCGCTCCCCGCGCGCCATGGGTATGCAGGTCCTCGGAAGAAATGACCACCTTGCTGGCGCCTGCGATCTCCTTGCGCATCGCCAGCACCATGGGCGATTGCTCGAAGTTCCGGTCCGGCTCAGGTGTGCCCAGCCAATAAGACAGCGCGTGATGGGCGGCGCCATCCAGGCCTGCGCGCGGATAGCAGATGCCCTCCTGCGCCATGGCCTCGATGTTGAGGAAGAAGAAATCCTGGATCGACGAGGTGCCGGTCTTGTTCAGGCCAATGTGCAAATAAACGTCAGCCATGGGGACTCAGGATAGGGACATCGGATTGGGTGCGTGCAGGCTGCCGGGATGGCTGAGTCCTGGCACATGCATGGGCGCCTTCAGCGCCACACCCTTGGACAGCACCCTGGCGGCCGTGGCAAAGCCGAAACCGCGAACCTCCGCGGTATGCATGATCAAGGCCCAGTCTTCGGCGAAAGCGTCCAGGTCCGGGGTGGCATGGCCTGCGCGCACGCCGCTGAGTTCGGGAATCTTTGCACCGTATTTGTGCGCCAGGATCCGGCGGTCCTGCTTGTAGCTCTGTACCACCGCGTCGACCACATCGCCTGCGACCAGCATGTGGCCAGCAAAAGTGGGCTTCAGCTTGGACAGCGCCGACACCTCGTGGACATACGAGGCCGCCTGCGACTTGTCGCAGAAGTTGTTGATCAGGCGCTTGGCAAACAGCAGGTTGCCGGAGACCGACGGATTGCTTTCATACGGCTTTCTCTTCAATTTCGCGACGTCCAGCCGTGGATTGACTTGTTCGAGAAAGTCCTGGACGATGTCACCGCCCAGCAATTGCGCACGGTCATAGACGCGCACCGAAACATGCTGCTTTCCAAAAACCGCGGCCCAACGTTCGACGATGGCGTGCAAGGGTTTTTTGTTGAAATAGCAGAAGGTGTCAAAGGCGCATGACAGATGAGTACCCTGCACGTTCTGCTGATACCAGCTCGCCAGGTAATTCAAATGCTCGCGCAGGTACACAACGACCTTTACGCGATGATCCTTCAGTATCTCCTTCATCATTTCCACGCCGCGGTCCGTCAGGGTATGGAAATCTTCTGACGACAGCACGGTGATTCTGGTGTCCTCGATTTCCTTGCGGAGCGACTTCACCATTTCGCTCTCAAGCGCCGCGGGATCGTCCTTGTTGACCTTGATCCAGCGTGACAGCGCGTGATGGGCCGTGCCATCGCGGCCGGTGGTCGGATAGCACATGCCATGACGCAGCAGCTTGGCCGCATTCATGTTCATGAAATCCTGAATCGACGAGGTGCCCGTCTTGTTCAGGCCGATGTGCAAAATGATGTCGGACATGGAGAATTCAGCTGCAACAAGAGATTGACACGCGGACCGCCGGCAGGGGCCACATGGTGACTATACGTGAGCGAGCCGCGGGTGGGCGTGTGGCTTCCCCTGCGGCAGGCATGTGCTGGCCGCTGCAGGCAGGTTCCGTGAAAAACGCGCGCTTGCGAACAGAACAGGACAGGACGGATGCTCGCGACCGCTGCCTGTCGCTGTCCCTTCTTGTGGGCTGGTGTCCACGAAGTTGCCCGGCCCAAGCGCGGCAGGGCAGGGGCTCGCTGCGGAGGCGAGGGGGCCTCATGGTATGGTCAAGTCTGCGCCATATTCGACAACATCGGCTGTTATTCAGCGTCCAAAGGGATGGCGCGCGGCTTTGATTTGTTCGATAGTTTTCTCCCGCCGACGTGCTGCCGGCCAGGTCGTGCGAGCTCATGCCGGCCGTGTACATAAATCCACAGCGAGTTTTTTTCATGTCATCTCCCATTCCTGTCCTGCCCGTGATCATGGCTGGCGGCAGCGGCACGCGGCTGTGGCCGCTGTCGCGAGCAGGCTTTCCCAAGCAGTTTCTGGTGCTCTCGGGAGACGACAGTCTTTTCCAGCAAGCGGCGCAGCGCCTGGCCGGCCTGGCAGCAGATGACATCGCCGTGGCGCCGCTGGTGGTGGTCGGCAACGCCGAGCACCGTTTCCTGACGCTGGAGCAATTGCGTGAGATCGGCCACGAGCCGACCGCCGTGCTGCTGGAACCGTCTGGCCGCAATACCGCACCCGCGTTGACGCTGGGTGCGCTGCAGGCACTGGAAGGGGGCGTCGACCCGGTTCTGGTTGTCACGCCGGCCGACCAGACCGTGGCCGATGGCGCCGCCTTCACCGTGGCACTGCAAGACGCGGTGCGCGCTGCGGCCGATGGCGCCATTGTTATCCTGGGCATCACGCCGGACCGGCCTGAAACCGGCTACGGCTACATCCGCGCCGAGGCGTGTGCCGATGGTCTGCACAAGGTGGCGCGCTTCGTCGAGAAGCCGGACGAGGAAACCGCCCGCCGCTACCTGGCCGAAGGCGACTACACCTGGAACAGCGGCATGTTCGTGTTGCGCGCCTCGACCTGGATGAAGGCGCTGGACAAGTTCCGCCCCGACATCGCCACGACCACCCGCGCCGCCTGGGCCGTGCGCCAGCACGACGCCTGTTTTGTGCGCCCCGGCAAGGCAGAGTTCGCCCACGTGCCGTCCGAATCGGTCGACTATGCGGTGATGGAGCAATGCCCGGGCAGCGAGTTCGACATCCGCATGGTCGCACTGGACGCCGGCTGGAACGACCTGGGTGCCTGGGACGCCGTCTGGCAGGCCGGTACCAAGGACGCGGCCGGCAACACCACCACCGGCGACGTGATGCTGGAAGATACCCGCAACACGCTGGTGCATGCCACCAGCCGACTGGTCAGCACCGTGGGCCTGTCCAACATCGTCGTTGTCGAGACGCCGGACGCCGTGCTGGTGGCCGACCGCTCGCGCAGCCAGGACGTCAAGCGCATCGTCAACAGGCTGACCGAAAAAGGCCGCGGCGAGCACACGCTGCACCGCAAGGTGCACCGGCCCTGGGGCTGGTACGACAGCATCGACAACGGCGGCCGTTTCCAGGTCAAGCGCATCATGGTGCACCCGGGCGCTTCGCTGAGCCTGCAGATGCACCACCACCGCGCCGAGCACTGGATCGTCGTGACCGGCACAGCAGAAGTTACCTGCGGTGACAAAAAAGTGTTGCTGACAGAGAATCAAAGCACCTACATCCCCTTGGGTGAGGTGCACCGGCTGGCCAACCCTGGCAAGGTCGATCTGGAAATCATCGAGGTCCAGTCCGGCAGCTATCTGGGCGAAGACGACATCGTGCGCTTCGAAGATACGTACGGCCGTACCAGCTGAGGCTGGCCCTTCGCCTGTGCCGACCTGCCGGGCCCGCCGGCCGGCAACGGCAACACGCTTGCACAGGATCCTGGCTTTGAAACCACAACGCTTGCCGGAACGCGTGAAGCGCTTCACCTTGAGTGAGCTGCTTCACGGCGACATCAACGGCTTCATCATCAATGCCTACCTGGCGATCCAGCACCAGTGGCCGGACGAGGGCGGCTTTCGCCACTACCACTACCTGCTGGTCACCCAGCCCGAGGCCCGCCCGCGGGTGCTGCGCGAACTGGCTTTGTCCACCAGTGCCAAGCGCATCGGCACCGAGCTGGAAGACGACCTGCCGCCGGACCTGCCTTACGACCCGGCCAACAACGACCTGAGCACCTACCTGCGCGTGACGCAGAAGCTGCAGTTGCTGCATGTCATCCACGACGCGCGCGACCTGCGCGAAGCGGTGTCGCGCATCACGCTGGAAGGCATTTCGGAGGCAGTCCAGCTGGTGGTCGAAACGGCCATGGCTTCGCTTGCGCAGATGGACTCCCGCATTGCCCAAGCCGAAGCCGACGTGGCTGCGCTGCGCCAGGTGGTGACCGGGGCGGCCATCGGGGAATCGCCCGAAGCGCGGGTGGCGCCGGCGGCGCTCGCGGGTGGCGATGATCCCGAGCGGGCCTGGCTGCGGCACGAGGTGCTCAGGCTGGGCCGGCGGCTGCACATGCTGGAGCAGCAGGGCGGCGTGGTGTCCCCGGCTGGCGCGCCTGACGCTGCTGCGCCTCAGGCCAGCGTGCCGCAGATCGGCCGGCTGGAAGGCGATCTCGCCGACCTGCGCAACGTCCTGATGCCGCTGCACCAGTTCACCACGGTGGACCTGAAGCGCCACCTGGCGGACTACGTCAACGCGCTGGTGCTGGCCCATGCCAACGCCACCACCTTCGATCCGCCTGGTTTCCCTGGCGCCAGCCCGCAGAAAGTGGACGATGTCCTCTAACCCCCCGACCACCGCGCAGACTGACACCCTGGTCATGTTCTCGCCGCTGCCGCCGCGCAAGTCCGGCATCGCGGCCTACACCGCCGAGCTGTTGCCTTCGTTGTGCCTGAAGCGCCGCGTGGTGCTGGTCAACGAGGAAGGCCTGACACCCGAGGTGCAGGCCGAGCTGCCGTATTGCGGCGACGCGCTGCGCGTGATCTCGCCAGCCGAATACGAAGCCGACAGCAGCCTGGCCGCGCTGCCGCACGTCTACCAGATCGGCAACAACCGCGATCACGTCTTCGCCTACGAAGCCTTCAAGAAGCGCCCCGGCGTGCTGGTCCAGCACGACTTCAACCTGCACTACCTGGTCGAGGACGCGACGCTGGCGCGCGGCGATGCCGTGGGCTATCGCGATGTGCTGCGCGAGGAATACGGCGAACCGGGCGCCGTGCTGGCCGACCTGCGCCGCATCGGCGTGTTCTCCGAGGCGCAGAAGCAGACACTGCCAGTCAACCGCCACCTGCTGCACCTGGCTACCGGTGTGATCGTGCACAACCACTGGGTTTATGACCGGCTGCCAAACGAGGTGAAGGCCCGCACGCTGGTCATCCCGCACCACTTCTCGCCGCTGGTGATCGAGGTCGAAGGCCTGGAGCGCGCCCAGGCCCGGGCTCAGCTCCAGCTGCCCGGGCAGGGCTTCATGGTGCTCTCGCTGGGCTTCATCACGCCGCCCAAGCAGATCCAGGCCACGCTGGCTGCGCTGGCCCGCCTGCGTGATCAGGGCCTGAACTTCTTTTTCGTCATTGCCGGAGAACGCAATGCCGGCTTCGACATCGACGCCGTCATCCGGCAGCACCGGCTCGAAGAGCGTGTCGTCGTCACCGGCTATGTGCCGGAATCGGCGTTTTTCCAGTACATCGTCGCTGCCGACTGCCTGGTCAACCTGCGCCACCCCACGGTCGGCGAAAGCTCCGGCACGCTGGCGCGTGCGTTGGCGCTGGGCTTGCCGGCGGTGGTCCACAACTTCGGCCCGTCCTCCGAATTTCCGGATGACGTGGTGCTGAAAGTGCCGCTGGAACTCGGCGAGCCGCGCCAACTGGCGGCCACGCTGGAAATGCTGATGCACAGCGCCGAGCTGCGGGCCGCCCGAGGCCGGCGGGCCGAGCAGTACATGCGGCACCACTGCTCGGTGCAGCACTCGGCCGCGGCGTACCTGCACTTCATCGATCAGCTATGAATGAGCCGGGACCTGCCGACCTGAGCTCTGCTGCACCGCTGCCAGACGCTGCGAGTCCGGCTTCCGCCGCTGCGGGCAGCCCGCCGCCCTCGCTCGAAGCCCTGGCCACCGGCGAAGACCTGCGCCAGCTCTACCGCGCATTCCTCGGGCGCGATCCAGAAGCGCAGCTGATCAAGCGCGGCGGCACGCGGCCGCTGCGCGGGTTGGTGCGAGAAATGGCAGCCAGTGCCGAGGTCAACCAGCAGGTGCTGCATGCGCTGGTGCAACAACGCCCGCTGCCGCACCGCTTGTTGTCGACCGAGGCCCTGGCTGCGCTGGAGGCCTGGCTGGCGGACCGCCTGGGCCTGGAGCCCGCGGCGGACGCAGCGCCACGCAGCCTGCCGGCGCTGCTGCTGGCGCTCTATCAGTTGCCGCAGGTGGCGCCGCACATGCTGCTGGCCCATGGCGGGCTGCACACCCAGGCGCTGGAGGACCTCGCGCTGCTGGTCCAGGCTGGCCACCGGGACCTGACCGGCAAGATCGAGTTTGCCAACCGCGAGTTCATTGCCGGCTGGCTGATGGACCGCCACAGTGGCCAAGGCCAGCTGCCGCTGGAGATCCGCCTGGACGGCAAGCTCATTGCCGCCGGCAGTGCCCACAGCTACCGCGCCGACATCCATCAGCACCATGGCGGCGACGGCATGGTGGGCTTTCGCGTGCGCTGGCACCCGGGCAGCCACCCGGCCGGCCGGCCGCTGGAGCTGCGCCTGCACGAAGCCAGCACCGGCGTGCCGGTCGGTCTGCCCTACAAGTTCAAGAACAGCTTTGTCGACCAGCTCAGCGTGGGCGAACTGCTGGCCAAGGAACTCGAAGAGATCAAGCGCCGGCTCGACACGCTGGCCGGCATGGTGCCGCAGGCCCTCAGCTACAGCGCCTTCCCGCTGGAACACTACGACCTCTACCGCCGCACCCACCGCGTGCCGCCGCCGCCCTGGCGCGTGGCTGCCGAGCAGCCCGGTGGGCGCAAGCCCGGCTGGCGCACTGCCTTCACCGTGCTGCTGGACGCCAGTGCCAACGACCCGATCGCCGTGCGCCAGAGCGTGGACGCGCTGCGCAACCAGGGCTGGCCGAACTGGCAGGCCTGGATCCTGGGCGGTGACAGCCTGATCGACCAGGTCGTGGCCCTGCTTGGTGCCGCCGACCGCCGGCTGCAGCGCGTGCCGGACGGTGAAGCCTTGCGTGGCCTGCTGCATCGCCGCGCCGCCGAACCCGACCATTGGGCGGTCCTGCTGGAAGCGGGCGAACTGCTGAACAGCCAGGCCTTGCCATGGCTGGTGCAGACGGTGCAGCGCAGCGACGCGCTGGCGCTGTACTGGGACGAGGACCAGCTCGAATACCTGGGCGGCCGCCTGCCGCGGCGCGTGCCTCGGCATGTCAACCCCATCCTGCGCGCGCCATTCGACCCGGATGCGATGCTGGAGCTCAATGTCGTGGGCACCAGCTTCGCGGTGCGCGTCGACGCGCTGGAAGCCGCGTTGGGCGCGGTCGCCAAGGCGCCGGGCGGCGATGTGGCCGAACCCGAGGCCGGCCTGGCGCTGGCCGAACGCGAGCGCCTGGTCTGGGCCATCGCCTTGACCGGACCGATGGTGCACATTGCGCAGCCGCTGCTCAGTCGCCCGCTGGCCGGCCGGGCCGAAGACAGCAGCCCGGACCTGACGCGCCTGATCGCCCGTGCCACACCGCAGGCGCTCGCACCGCTGCTGCCGCCTGGCTGGCGCGAGCGCAACTGGACCCGCTTGCCCGACCCGCTGCTGGCGGCCCAGCGCCCGGGCGCCAAGCCGCTGGTGCACTGGCAGGCCACGCAGCCGCAGGCGGTGATCAGCGTGCTGATCCCGACCCGCGACTACGGCGAGCTGGTGCGCGACTGCGTCGACAGCCTGCGCAGCTTCGCGCGTCACCCGGACGCGCTGGAGATCCTGATCGCCGACAACGGCAGCACCGACCCGGACACGCTGGCCTACCTGGCCCAGGCCGAAGCGGCTGGCGAGTTGCGCGTGTTGCGCATTGACGAGCCGTTCAACTGGAGCCGGCTGAACAACCAGATGGCGGCCGCCGCGCGCGGCCCGCTGCTGCTGTTCCTGAACAACGACACCCGCATGCTCACCCGGCACTGGGACGACCTGCTGCGCGGCTACCTGTCGCGGCCCGAGGTGCGCGCGGTCGGTGCCCGGCTGCTGTACGAGGACATGACGCTGCAGCACGCCGGCGTGGTCTTCGGCACCGAGGATTTTGTCGCCCACGAACACATGGGCGTCGCGGTGGACGCACCCGACAACCTGCTCAACACCCAGCTCACGCGCCGCGTCCAGGCCGTCACCGGCGCCTTCATCGGCTGCACCCGAGAAACCTTTGAGGCCGTGGGCGGTTTCGACGAAACCCAGCTGACCGTGACCTTCAACGACGTGCAGTGGTGCCTGCGGGCGCAGGATGCCTCGGCGGCAGCCTGCATCCTGTACGCGCCGGCCATCAGCCTGATCCACCTTGAATCCAAGAGCCGCGGCTTCGACTTCGAGGACCTGGACAAGCAGCGCCGCGCCAACTACGAACGCGACGCGCTGGAAGCCCGCTGGCGGCCACAGATGACGGCCGCCATCCGGCTGCACCCGGCGCTGAGTCGCTGGACCTCGGCCGGCACGGCCCTGCGTTAGCGGCCGAGTTGCCACAACATGGGATTGGCTTTGCCCGTTTCGATGGGATGATGCGAACCCGAATTCGATCGCGCCCGGCCACTGCGTGGCACCAGCAGGGCGCTTGTCTTGCCCTACCCACTGACGGAGTACCCTCATGAAAATCGCTGAACTCGCTGCCCAGATCAAGGAAAAGAACCCCGCCGCCGTTGGCAAGCTGGCCGACAAGGCGCTGGAGCGCCTGCTGCGCATTGCGCTGGTTCAGGTCCGCAGCGCGGTCGCCGAGGCCGAAGACAACGTGCAGATCGAAGGCCTGGGCCGCTTTGCCGTGCGCAATGTCGACAAGGTCGTCAAGGGCGAGAAGGTGCCGACCCGCCGCGTGATCTATGTGGCGCCCAAGCCCAAGGCGGCTGCTGAAGCCGAACCCGCGGCTGAATAAGCTGCGCTCGCCCGGCGCCTGTCGCGCCGGTGCCGAGCATCCTCCGGCCGGTCGCCTCGTGCAGGCCGCGGAGGATTCTGGAGAGCCCGCGCCGCATGTCACTGGCCGATCCTGCCGAACCTGGCCTGCCGCTGACGGATCCGGCATGGCTGCCCGAGGCGCTGCCACCCGCGCTGAAGGCGGCCCTGCGGCAGTCCGGCGCCATCGCGCCCAAGGACTTCCCGGGCGGCCAGGAACTGCTGCAGCGCCTGCAGGTGCCCAGGCCCGCGCCGCCGGTCTGGATGCGCCTGGCGCATGCGCTCAACGGCGGACCGCTGCGCGGAAAGCCGCACCCCGAAGCCCACTGGTGCCAGGCCTTCCTCGAAGTGCTGGCGCTGGCCTGGGTGGGCCTGAGCGAGGACCAACGCCGCGCGCACGGCCTGTACCCACAGGCGCTGCGCTGCGCCGGGGAACTGCAGCACACCGAATGGCTGGACCAGCAGGTCACGCTGCATGCGCAGGCCTGGCGTGCGGGCGAGCAGCCCGCCGCGGCGCTGGTGCTGCTGCGCATGCTCAAGCGGCTGCAGCGCCTGCAGGCTTGCCAGGCCCTGGTCGAACACCTGGGCACCTGGCTGGCCAGCGTGCCGGCCGGGCAGGTGGACCCGCCCATGGCCGACTGGCCTGCGGAGCTGGCCGGCGGCATCGCTGCCGTGGCGCGCGGTGCCGAATCGCTGGACACGCTGCACTGGGCCCAGGCCTGGCTGCCGCGCCTGCTGCCGAAACTGCTGGCGCGTCTGGCCGAGACGCCCCCTCCCGCTGCCGCAGACCCTGACGCGCCGCCCCCGCACTGGCTGCTGCACCGCGACCTGGCCGTGATCGCCCTGTGCACGCTGGACCTGCCGGTGCTGCGCCAGCTCAGCGAGTTGCTTTGCCGGCGCCCGCAGCTGCCCACGATCTGCGTGCCGATGCTGGTCGACATGCTGGGCCGGCTGGCCCAGTTCGACGCCGCGCAGGACGCCGAAGCGCTGCTGGCGCTGGCCGCGTCAAGGCTGCCACGCCACCCGGTGCTGGCGCTGGAGCGGGCCAAGCGTGCGCTGCTGGACGGCCTGGACGAGCTGGCGCTGTCGCCCTTCTTCGAGCCGATGGACCCCGGCCTGCCCGGCTACCACGCGGCCTGCAGCTGGTTCGCCTCCCAGCTGGCTCAGGCCGGCGCCGAAGCGCTGGCGATGGACTGGTACCGCCGCATCGAGGCGGTTGCGCCACTCAGCAGCCTGGACCAGCTGCGCCTGGCCCAGTTGCAGGCGAGGCATGACCCGAACACCCAGGCCGCGCCCGAGTCGCCGCTGTTCGACGAAGGCGTGACGCCGGTGCTGCAGCAAGCGCTGGCCGGCCTGGTCACGCTGCTGGGCGAAGACCCGTTCCACAACCCCGCGCTCAGCCGAGAGGCCTGGGCCAGCCGCTGCGCCGCCAGCCTGCCGGCCTTTGCGCAGGTGCTGGCCGCGTTGCCGCCGCAGCCGGTCGGCGATGTGCTGGTGGCCGTGCGCCAGCTGCGCCTGCTGGAGCGGGCCCACGCCAGTGCCGCGATGTGGCAGCAGAGCTTCCCGTTCGAATTCGAGCCGGCGTACGGCCGGGTCGACCCGTTGCGCTACCTGGCGCTGCAAGAGGCCTTGTGTGGCCACCTGGTGGCATTGGCCGACCATGTGCTGCGCGGGCCGGCGCCGCTGCACGGCGGCGGCGGGCGCTTGCGACAGCTGATCGAGCTGCTGCGCTTGCGCTGCGAGGGCGCGCTGTCGCAAGACCGGCCGGCCGACGCGCTGGCCAGCGTGAACCGGCTGGCCGAGCGCATTGGCACGATGGCCGAGGCCTACCTGCAGGCCTTGCGCGAACGCTGCGCACTGGCCGAGGGCGACCTGGCCACGGCGGCCGAACTGAGGGCCGGTCTGCGCTGGGGCCGCGAAGCCGAGCTGCAAAGGCTGAGGCCATGGCCCGCGTGGCTGGCGGCCGAAGGCGCGGCCGAGCAGCGCGTGCTGGAAGCGCCCGCGGTGCCCGGCCACTTCGAATCGGTGCGGGCCGATGGCGTGGTGCAACGCTTCCCGCACGCCACCGTGGCCACCCGGCTGTCGCTGGTGGCCCTGCGCGAGCTGCGGGTGCGCAATTCGTACCTGCTGATCGCCCGCGAGGGCGGCATGCTGCTGCCCGAGCCCTGGCACCTGTCGATGGGCGACTACCCCTACGAGCACCTGCAGGTGCTCAACCGTGGCCGCCTGGCCTGTTCGCTGCAGCCCTCGGGCGAGACCCGCCGCATCACCGAGCCGGTGCTGGTGCTGGCCAACCTGGACGCCACCTACCACCGTAACTACTACCACTGGATGGTGCTGATCCTGTCGCGCGTGCGCTGGCTGCAGGCTGAAGGCTGGCTGGACCGGCGCCCACTGCTGATGCCGCGCGAGCTCTCGGGCTGGATGCGCAGCTCGCTGCAGGACATCGGCGTGCGCCCGGAGCAACTGGTCGAATACGCCGACGGCGAGACCCTGCAACTGGCCGATGCGCTGCTGCTCTCGCCGCTGGAGTACGCCTGCCGCCCGCTGATGGACGACCTGTGCCGCCACCTGTGGCGCGCAGCCGGGCTGGACCCTGACCGGCCGCCAGCGCCGCAGCGCCTGCTTTACATTTCGCGCCTGAGCGCGCACCGTCGGCCGCTGGTCCACGAAGAAACCATCATGGCGCAGGCCAAGGCGCTGGGCTTCGAGCTGCTGGCGCCGGAAACGCTGAGCCTGCTGGAGCAGGTGCGCTTGTTTGCCAACGCACGTGGCATCGCCGGCCCGCCCGGTGCTGCCTACACCAACCTCAGCTGGTGCCAGCCCGGCACCCGCGTGCTGTCCATCTTCAAGGAAGAAGTCAACTTGCCGACCTTTGTCGATATCTCGGTCCAGCGCGGCCAGCAACACCGCTGGCTGCTCGGCCACAACCTGCCTGGCTTTGATCGCACCCGCGTCGTCGCGGCGCCGTTCAGCGTGTCGCTGGAACTCACGCAGCGCGAGCTGGCCTGGGTGGCCGGCGCATGAGCACCGCTGTGGACGCGTGGCGGGCCGAGCGCCGGGCCGCCCCAAGCCGGCCCGCGCTCCCCTCGGGGGACCGGCCGACGTACCCGTCGGACGAGGGGCTGACATGATCCCTTTTCTCGACCTGCGTGCGATCTACCAGCGGGACGCCGAAGCCTACGATGCCGCCTATCGCCGCGTGATGGACAGTGGCCGATGGATCCTCGGCCCGGAGCTGGCCGCGTTTGAGGCCGAGTTCGCGGCCTTTTGCGGTGCCGAGCACGCGGTGGGCGTGGGCAACGGGCTGGACGCGCTGACGCTGTCGCTGCAGGTCGCCGGCATTGGTGCGGGCGACGAAGTGCTGGTGCCGGCGCACACCTTCATCGCCACCTGGCTGGCGGTGCAGCAAAGCGGCGCCACGCCGGTTCCGGTCGAGCCGGCTGGCGGCAGCTTCAATGTCGACGCAGAAGGCCTGGCCGCTGCGATCACGCCGCGCACCCGCGCGGTGATGCCGGTGCACCTCTACGGTGAGCCGGCCGACCCGGCGGCCATCGCGGCCTTGTGTGCCCAGCGCGGCCTGCTGCTGATCGAGGACGCGGCGCAGGCGCACGGCGCGCTGCAAGACGGCCGCCCGGCCGGCAGCTTTGGCGCCTTGGCTGGCTTCAGCTTCTACCCCGGCAAGAACCTCGGTGCCTTTGGCGACGCAGGTGCCGTCGTGACCCGCGACCCGGCACTCGCCCAGGCGCTGCGCGAACGGCGCAACTACGGCAGCCTGGCGCGCTACCAGCACGCGTCGGTTGGCGTGAACAGCCGGCTCGATGAACTGCAGGCCGCCTGGCTGCGCATCCGGCTGCAGAAGCTGCCGGCGCACAACCAGCGCCGCCGCGAGATTGCTGCGTTCTACCAGCAGCGCCTAGCCGATCTGCCGGGCATTGAGACGCCGCAGGTCGCCGCCGGCAACGAACCGGTCTGGCACCTCTACGTGCTGCGCTGCGCCCGGCGCGACGCGCTGCAGGCCGCCCTGGCGGCCGAAGGCATCGAAACCTTGATCCACTACCCGAAACCCGTGTACCGGTTCCCGCCGTTTGCAGCGATGGCGCCAGCCGCGCGAAGCCTCAGCGACCAGATTTGCGACGAGGTGCTGAGCCTGCCGATCGGCCCGCACCTCAGCGACGGCCAGGTCGAGCAGGTGGTCGAAGCGGTGCGCCGTGTGGCGGAGGCGCTGCGATGAACGGTTGGAAGACGACAGGCCTTCCGCGGGCCGAGCGCCGGGCCGCTCCCAAGCCGGCCCGCATCCCCTTGGGGGATCGGCCGGCGTATTCGCGGGGCGAGGGGCAGGCATGACTCAACCGCTTGGCAAACCGCTGGACGCCGACGAATACGCCAGCCGCCACGACGCGCAAATGGACGCCGCGGCGGCCGACTTCGAGTCGGTCTGCCTGCTGGCGCGCCAGCAATGCAACCGCCGCTGGCTGGACAGGCTGCAGCCGCGCCAGGTGCTGGAAGTCGGCTGCGGCCCGCTGCTGCTGGCGCCGGACTGGCTGGCCACGCAGCCGGCCGACAGCCGCTGGGTGGTGGTTGAGCCCGCCGCGCGCTGGGCCGAGGTGGCGCGCGCCGCCGCGGCGCGCGACGACCGCATTGCCGTGGTGCAGGACTACATCGAAAACGCCGCGCCCGCACTGCAGACGCTGGCCGCGCTGCGCGGCAGCACAGCGGAAGTCGACCTGGTGCTGGTGTCCGGCGTGATCCACGAAACTGCCGAGCCCGAGGCCTTGCTGCACGCCGCGCTGGCGCTGCTGAGGCCGGGCGGCCACCTGCTGGTCAGCGTGCCGAATGCCGGTTCGTTCCACCGTTTGCTGGCGGTGCAGATCGGGCTGATCCCGGCGGCCAACTCGCTGGGCGAGCGCAACCGCCTGCTGGGCCAGCCCATGGTCTATGGCGCGGCCGAGCTTCGCGCGCTGGTGCTGGGGCTGGGCCTGGAGGAAGCCGGCTTCGAAGGCTATCTGTTCAAGCCCTTCACGCATGCGCAGATGGCGCCGCTGATGCCGCAGCTGGGCCAGGCCGGGCTGCAAGGCCTGATCGAGCTGGGCCGCCAGTTCCCGGACCAGGCAGCCGAGATCTGCCTGGTGGCACGCAAGCGCTGAGCACGTCCCATGGATGCAGCCGCCGCAGCACCCCTGCCGGAAGCGCCCCAGCGCAAGCACCAGGCCGAGGCCGTGGACCCGCTGTTTGCCGCGGCCTTCCAGCAGGCCGTGGCCGGCAACATCGCGGCCGGCCGGGCAGGGCATCTGCGGCTGCATCCGGAAATCTTCTGGCTGCCGGTCAGCGAAAACTGCAACCTGCGCTGCATTGGCTGCGATGACGTCATCACCGGTTTCCGCAAGGAATACCTGGCGCCGGCCGATGTGCGGCGGCTGCTCAGCGCCAGCGCCGGCCAGGCCAGCTTCAGCGAGATCGACCTGACCAGCGGCGAGCCGCTGCTGCACCCGCAACTGAGCGAGGTGATCGACATCTGCCACGAGCTGCATCCCAAGGCCGTTGTCTCGGTGGTGTCCAACGGCACGATTCCCGTGCGCGGCAAGTACCGCGAAGCTTATGCGCGGCTGGACAGCATCGGCCTGTCGATCGATGGTGCCACTGCCGAGGTCTTCGAGGCGGTGCGCGTGGGCGCCTCGTTCGAACGCTTTGTGCAGACCGTGAAGGACGTGGTTGCGCTGCGCGACCAGACCGGCCGGCCGGCCGAGATCCAGCTCTGCTTCACTGCCTGCGCGATGAATCTGCACCAGCTTCCAGAGGTCGTGCGCCTGGGCAAGTCCTGGGGCGTGAACTCCGTCTACGCGCAGCCGATGGAGATGAACATCGCGCCGATCCGCGACGCCATCGGCCACCTGCACCTGGACCACATGGGCCCGGCCGAGCGCACCCGCTGGGTGGACGAGGCGGTGGCGCTGGGGCGCGAGCTGGGGCTGGAGGTGGCGGCGTCCGACGGGCTGTATCCGCGCCCGAAAGAGGAGGAAAAATCGACCGAACTGCAGGCCGGCCCTTCGCTGGCCTTCGAGGAGAAAGTCGCCAAGCTCGGCGTGGGCGTGCGACGCCGCTCGCCGGATGGCGAGCTGACGCTGCCACACGTGCGCCAGTGCCAGTACCCGTGGACCCAGGCGCCCGGCATCCGCAAGATGGGGGCCGCCTGGCACACGACGCTGTGCTGCTACATGAGCGAGGCGGCCAACACCGAGCTGGCCGCGCGCTACGACCTGCACGACATGGATCAGCAGTCCATGCTGGACCTGTACAACGGCGCTGGCTACTGGCAGTTCCGGGAAGACCTGGCCGCCGGCCTGACGCACGAGGCCTGCGGCGACTGCGCCGCGGCGCTGACGCACGGGCCCTCGCTGCTGCAGCACCTGGCCTGGCGCATTGATGCGCTGTGCGTCGAACATGGCTTGCGCTTTCCGGGTGGGGACGCGCTGCGCGAACAGCTGATGCAGCCGCAGGCCACGGTGCACCAGGCGCGCAAGCTGGTGAATCATTTGCACCAGGCCTGGTGGCAACCGCATCCGCAGCCGCGGCCCGTGTGGCTGCAGGAGCTGATGGCGGCGGCGCGCGAACTGGGCCCGCCGAAAGAGACGGCTCCGGCCGCTAGCGGTTCACCCAGCGCATGAAGTCCGCGTGCTCGCGGATGTAGTCGGCCTCGTCGAACAAGGCCGAGGCCAGCACCAGCAGGCCGGCGCCAGGCGTGAAGTGGTGCAGCTCGCGCCAGATGCCGGGCGTCATCAGCAGGCCTTCGCCGGGGTGGGTCAGGCGCACGGTGCGCTGGTGCGTGCCGTCGTCCATCGAGACGTCGAAGGCCCCCGTGACGGCCACGTAGAGCTGGTGCAACTGCAGGTGGGCGTGGCCGGCGCGCGAGGCGCCCGGCGGCACGCCATAGGTCCAATAGGCGCGCAGGATGGGGAAGTCGAAGTCGACGCCGGTTTCGGCAAACGAGATGGAGCCCCGCTCGTCGTGGATGGTGCGGATTTGCACCAGGCGGCAGTCGTCCACATGGGCCAAAGCATCAGTCTCCGTTGTGTGTTTCGGGGGGCGCAGGGCAGGTTAGCAGGTAGTGCTCGTGCACCACCGCAGTGGCGCCGAAGCTTTCCTTGTAGAAAGCCAGGCCTTCGTTCAGCATCCGTCCGCCATCTTCGTTCGAATGGCCGAAGTCGAACCACTTGCCGCGTGCCTGTGCGTGCACGATGGCACGTTCCACCAGCTGATCCAGCGCCGCGCAGCGCCGGGATTGCGCGTCAGCCGCCATGTACTGCAGGTGGCAGACCGTGGCGGTCTCGAACATCACCAGCCCGGCGCAGACCACGCCTGACCAGCGCGCCAGCTGCAGGCTGATCTCCGCAGGGAAACGGCTGGCCAGCAGCCGCAGTTCGGCCTCGTTGTGCGTGGGCCGGCTGGCATGGCGGGCCTGCAGCTCGGCCTGCAACACCGCCCAGAATTCGGCCCAGCCGGCGCCTTCGCCGCCGCGCGTTTCCTCGAAGCCCAGCTCGGGCCGCTGCCGCATCGCGCGCGTGATCTGCCGGCGCAGGGCCTTGGGCCAGTGCGCGGCGGTCGGCCCAATCGCGCTCATCACGTCACAGCGCACCCGCTCGGCGCCACAGCGGAACAGCGCGTAGCGGTCGGCCTCGCTGGGCTGGCGGTGGTAGATGTGCGGCAGGGTCTTGTAGAGCAGGGACGAAATGCCTTGCGAGGGCAGCCAGCGCTGCAGCGCCTGCATCAGCGCCAGCACCTTGGCGGCACCCAGCGGCCGCGCCAGCAGCCAGCCGCCGTAGCTCAGGCCCCCGTGGCTGACGAGCCGTTCGCCCACGCGGTGCGCCGGCAGCAGTGCCAGCAGCGTCTCGCCCTGCCAGGCCAGCAGCGAGTGTTCGTCGAAACGCTCGGCGTGGTAGTCCATGTAGCCGCGGTCGAACAGGAAGCTCTGTGTCGGGCTGGCGGCCACGGTGGCGTTCCAGCGCGCGGCGTCGGCCGCGGTGTAGCGCTGGAAACGAATGGCAGGCGGTGTGAGGTCTTGCGGGGCAGGCACGGTGGCATTGTCGCGTCGGCCACCGGTTTCTGGCGACAATCGCGGTCTGACGCGGGGCAGCGCCGGCTGGGCGCACTCGCAGCATGCAACGGGAGATTCCATGATTCTTGTGACCGGCGGCGCCGGCTTCATCGGCAGCAATTTCGTCCTCACCTGGCTGGCACAAAGCCAGGAGCCAGTGCTCAACCTGGACGCGCTGACCTACGCCGGCAACCTGGCCAACCTGGCCTCGCTGCAAGGCGATGCGCGCCACACCTTTGTGCAGGGCGATATCTGCGACCGTGCCTTGATGGACCAGCTGCTGGCCTCGCACCGCCCGCGGGCCATCGTGCATTTCGCCGCGGAGAGCCATGTGGACCGCTCCATCCACGGCCCCGGCGCGTTCATGAAGACCAATGTTGACGGCACCTTCACGCTGCTGGAAGCCGCGCGTGCCCACTGGAGCAGCCTGCAGGGCGACGAGAAGGCGGCTTTCCGTTTCCACCACGTCAGCACCGACGAGGTCTACGGTTCCCTCAAGCCCAGCGACCCGCCGTTTGCCGAGACGAACGCCTACGAGCCCAACAGCCCGTACTCGGCCAGCAAGGCCGCCAGCGACCACCTGGTGCGCGCCTGGCACCACACCTACGGCCTGCCGGTGGTCACGACCAACTGCTCGAACAACTACGGCCCCTATCACTTCCCCGAGAAGCTGATCCCGCTGATGATCGTCAACGCACTGGCCGGCAAGCCGCTGCCCGTCTATGGCGACGGCCAGCAGATCCGCGACTGGCTGTACGTCGAAGACCACTGCTCGGGCATCCGCGCGGTGCTGGCCGGCGGCAGGCTGGGTGAGACCTACAACATTGGCGGATGGAACGAGAAGGCCAACCTCGACATCGTGAAGACCGTCTGCGCGCTGCTCGACGAGCTGCGTCCCGACCCGGCCGGCCCCTACAGCCGCCTGATCACCTACGTCACCGACCGCCCCGGCCACGACCGCCGCTACGCCATCGACGCCCGCAAGATCGAACGTGAACTCGGCTGGCGACCGGCCGAAACCTTCGACACCGGCATTCGCAAGACGGTGCAGTGGTACCTGGATCACCCCGAATGGGTGGCGCAGGTGCAAAGTGGCAGCTACCGCGACTGGCTGGCGACCAACTACACCGGACGCAGCGAATGAACCGCATCTTGCTGCTGGGGCCGAACGGCCAGGTTGGCTGGGAGCTGCAACGCGCTTTGGCGCCATTGGGCGAACTGCACCTGCGCGACCGCCATCAAGGCGGCGACCTTGCAGATGCCGATGCCTTGGCTGCCACGGTGCGTGAACTCAGGCCCGACGTGATCGTCAATGCCGCCGCACACACTGCCGTCGACAAGGCCGAGAGCGAACCCGCGCTGGCCAGTCGGCTGAATGCCCAGGCGCCGGCGCAGCTGGCCGAGCTGGCGCTAGCGCTGGGCGCCACACTGGTCCACTACAGCACCGATTACGTCTTCGACGGCAGCGGCGACCAGCCGCGGGACGAAACCGCGGCCACCGGCCCGCTCAGCGTCTACGGCGCCACCAAGCTGGCCGGCGAACAGGCCATCCAGGCCAGCGGCTGCCGCCACCTGATCTTCCGCACCAGCTGGGTCTACGCCGCCCGCGGCGGCAACTTCGCCAAGACCATGCTGCGCCTGGCTGCCGAGCGCGATCAGCTGAAGGTGGTGGCTGATCAGGTTGGCGCGCCAACCGGTGCCGAATTGATCGCCGACGTCACCGCGCACGCCTTGCGCACCCTGAGCGCGCAGCCGCAGCTCGCCGGTCTCTATCACCTGGCGGCTGCAGGCGAAACCAGCTGGCACGGGTACGCCAGCCATGTGATTGCGCTGGCAAGGCAGCAGGGCCAGGCGTTGCGGGTGGAATCGATCCTGCCGCTGCCAACGGCGGAGTACCCCTTGCCAGCCGTGCGGCCGCTGAACTCGCGGCTGGACACCGCCCGCCTGCGCCGGGTTTTCGGGCTGCGGCTGCCTGCCTGGCAGCAGGGCGTGGAGCGGATGCTGCGCGAGGTCTTGTCGACCGTGGGGGTCGCATGAGCGACCTGACCAGCCCGCTGCTGACCATGCAGCGCTATTGCGACATCCTGATCTCGCCCGTCGCGCAACTCCTGGCCAGCCCGGGGGGCGGGCGCGAGCACTGCGCCGGGCCGGTGTATCCCGATTTCGAGCAGCAGGGCGCAGCGCGCCACTGCCGCGGCAATGGACCGATTGACCACTGCCCCCCGGTCCCGCCGCCCGCCCAGCCCATTCCGGTGCTGGACGAGACCTTGCTGTGGGGAGGTTGCCTGGTCGCGCATTTCGGTCATTTCACGGCCGAGTTCATCCACCGCCTGTTGCCGTCGGTGCAAGCCTGCCCGGACTTGCGCATCCTCTATGTGACTTCGCCTGGCGAGGCGTCCAAACCATGGCCGGCGTTCATTCAGGCGATCTTCGAGTACCTGGGCGTCGCAGACAGGATTCTGGTGCTGGACCGCTACACGCGCGTCAAGACCTTGCTGGTGATGCCGCAGCAGGAATGCCTGGGTGGGCGGCATGCGCCAAGTGCCGAGTACCTGGCGCAGCTGCGTGCACGGCAGGCCTTGCTGCCTGCGGTGCCGGCCCAGCAGGAAGGCGGCGTGTTGTTCGTCAGCCGCGGACGGGTGGGTAAAGGCTTGCTGGCCGAGTGGGCGCTGGACGAGTTTTTCGAGTCGCTGGGGGCCAAGATCTTCCACCCCGAGCTTCACTCGCTGGAGGCCCAGTTGGCGGCTTACCTGTCGCATGCCAGCGTGGTGTTTTCTGAAGGCAGCGCCTTGCACGGGCTGCAGTTGCTCGGTTCGGTGCCGGCCGATGTCGCGGTGCTGGTGCGGCGCCCCGGCAGGTTCGGTGAGGTGTTCCTGACCCCCCGCGTACGCTCGCTGCGCTACGTGTCGGTCAACGGGCCGGCGGTCTATTGCGAGAGCATGGACGGGCATGAGGCGCGATGGGATGGCCTGGTCTTCATCGAGACGAGCCAGCTTCATGCCCTGGCCCAGTCCTTGTTCCCGACACTGCCAGAGGCCCGGATCGAAGAGGCGCTGGGGGTGCTGCAGCAGGCTTTGCACGCTGCGGAGCAACCCGCGGTGCGCCAGATCCTGAGCGAGAAGCGCCACAACCGGTTCTGGGCAAATTCGGCTCGCCTGCAGCGGAGCCTGGCCAAGCTGCAGCGTTTTCCGCTGGGCGTGCGGATGTCATTTTCCGCGGCGTTGGCAGGCGTCAGCCTGCAGGACCAGGGCGATGGCTGTGAGTCGCAATGCATCGATGTGCGGGCCATGCGCAGCAGCACCGCGCCAACTGCCTGGCTAGCGTTGTTGGCGCAGGTGGCGGCCGGGGATCTGGATCTCGGTTACTGGCGGGCACAGCGTCCGCTGGCGACCCTGGAGTGGATCCGCAGCGATCTGGAAACCGGCATCGTGCTGTGCTTGCTCCACGGGCCGGGCCAGGCCCGGCTCGACCTGAGCTTCATCGCGCTGAACCTGCTGCGTGAGCCCGCTCGCTGGCAAGCGTATCAAGCCATGCTGCGGCGGCTGGTGCTGTTATGGGTTGCGTGTCCCGGGCGCGTGCGTGTCGATCACCAACTGAGCCTGGACGAGGCCCTGGCCGAGGCCCTGCGCAGCAGTGCGCTGCCGACCTGGCAGCGGGTGCTGGTGGCGCTGTTCTATCTGCTGCCGGGTCTGGATGCGCGCAGTGGCGAAGCCGAGGATTGGGCGGGCGCGATGGAGCGCCTGGCCGGCTTGCCCGACCGGCAGGCCGCTGAGCTGGCACCGGAGGCGGCTGCTGCGGGCTTGCAGGCCCTGGAGCACCTGAGCTGGGCGGAACCGCGGCCTGCGAGCCTGTCCCGGGCCTGGGCGCTGCATGCCGGCTCGCCGCGGGAGCCGGCCGCCCATGCGGCCATCTCTCGCATCCACCAGCGGCAGGGCCAGCCGCTGGCCGCGTTGAGCCTTGCGTTGGCGGGCTGGCTGGACGGGGACGGCACTGCCGGAAGCGCGCATCTGGCGGCTTGCCTGGGTGATGCCGGGCACCTCGCGGCGGCGCATCAATTCTGGCGACTGGCCTGCCGGCAGCATCCCGACAGGCCTCAATATGCGCATGCCATGTACGCCATCAGCCAGCGCTTGCTGGCCAGCCGCATGGCCGCTGCGGCCATCGCGCAGCCAGTCGTGCCGCAAACCGAGCATCGAGATGACACTGATGGCGCATGATTTGCCGGACCACATGCTGGCCGAGATCCTGGCATGAGCAAAATGGTGCCGACGCCCTGGTTGTTCGTGCACGTGCCGAAGACGGCCGGCACCAGTCTGACCCAGGCGGCGCTGCAGGCCTTTGGTGAAGACGGTTGCGAGTTCGATTACGGCGTCGGCAATCCGCACACCACCGCGCGTGTGGCCGAGCTGTCGCACCAGGCCAATGACCTGTTCCGTCTGCGGGAGCGGCTGCAACAGGACCAGGTGGCGATGCTGGCCGGCCATGTGCCGCTGCCGCGTTATGCACCGCTGTTCCCGGCCACACGCATCGTCAGCTTCCTGCGCGAGCCGCTGGCGCAGCTGCTGTCGCACCATGCGCACATCAACCGCGAGCAGACGCCGCGGCCCTTCGAGGAATTCATGCGCCGGCCGCAAGGTGCGGGCCTGCAGGCCCGCATGTTGACCAACGTGCCGCTGGAGGCGCTGGGCGTGATCGGCATCACCGAGCGCTACGACGACAGCCTGCGAGTGCTCAACGCCAGCCTGGGGTTGCACCTGCAGCCGCAGCAGCTGAACCAGAACCCGCAGCGCGAAAGCGTCACGCAGCCGCTCTACGAACTCCCGCCTGGCCAGGCTGCGCAGGTGGACGCGCTGTTGCGCGATGAGCGCCAGCTCTACGCACGCGCCAACCGCCTGCTGGACAGCCGGCTCGCGATGCTGGATGCCGGCCAGCCCTTTGCCAACGGCGCTGTCAGCGAATGCTTGGCGCAGCAGGTGTCCGGCTTCGCGTTCTGGGCCGAACAAACGCGGCCGGTGGCGCTTGAGCTGCAGCGCAACGGCCAGCCGGTGGCGAACCTGCTCGCCACGCAGCACCAGGCCCGGCTGCGCATGCTGAATGCGCCGCGAGAGGGCTGTGTCGGCTTCGAGCACCGGTTCTCCAAGTCGCTGCAGCCGGGTGACAGCGTGCGCGTTGCAGTGGCCGAAACCGGTCAGCTGCTGGGCGAATGGCGCATGCCGGAGGTCTGAATCATGACGCTGGAAGATCTGCTGGCCCGCATCCAGGCTTCTGAACCCGAGGCCTTGGCCGGGCTGCCAGCGGGCGCGGCGCAGCGGCTGGTGCGTGCCGCCCTGCGTGAGTTGCGGGAAGGCTTGCTTGCTCAGCCCGACGCGGTCGATGAGCCGGTGCAGGTGCCGGCGCTGGGTCGCTTCCGGCGCGTGGCGCCGCCGGGGCAAGGCTGGCGCTTCATCCCGCACACCGCTGCGCAAGAGTCTGGGCCGAAGACCAAGCCTGTCCTCGGCGCGGCCCTGGCAGACCCGGCGGCCCGGACCTGGCGCAAGGCCTGCAACAGCAGTGCACCGGCGTTGATCCATCCCGAGCACAAGTTTCTGTTGCTGTTCTCGCCCAAGTCGGCCTGTTCCAGCACCGTGATCTGGTTCCTGCACACGATGGGACTGGCTGGCGAGGCACAGGCTTACAGCGATTGGCCGCATGACTATCGCGTCCACCAACTGATGCGCAGCGAGGCCCAGCGTGCCACACGCGAGATCCCGCCCGAGCAACTGACCGTGCTGCGTGTGGTGCGTGATCCGCTGGAGCGCGCCGTCTCCAGCTTCCGCCACGCGCTGGGCTTCCACTACGCACGCGATGCGATCCTGGCCCGGATCGGCCGCGACACCCGGCACGAAGGCCTGTCATTCCAACAGTTCATCGACTTCCTTTCGCTGGAAGACTTGGATCAATGCGACCCGCACCATCGGCGCCAGTGCCATGCCGTCGAGCGGCTGCGCGCGCCGGACGTGCTGATCAACGCCAGCCGGCAGGACTTGTTTGCCGGGCTGAACGACTTCGAGCGCCGCATGGGCATGCCGGTCACCGACTTCGCTGCCCTGCGCTGGCTGCACGACGTCCAGAGCACGCGGGTGCCGCAGCGTGTGGACGATGGCCAGCCGGCCGATCAGGTGGTGCTCACCCGCGAACATGCGAAGTTGGGCCCGTGGCCGCATCATTTGCTGACACCGCTGGCGCGCGAGCGGCTGACTGAGCTGTACGCCGACGACATTGCCCGCTACGCAGTACCGCACTGATCTCCGCCATTGCCCCTGGCGGTGCCGTCGCCAGTGCAGTGGCCCGAAGACGCTGCGCGACAATTCCGTCCCTGAGCCCCCAAGGAGAAATCAATGAAAGTAACCGTCGTTGGCACCGGCTATGTGGGCCTGGTGACCGGGGCCTGCCTGGCCGACATGGGCAACCACGTGGTGTGCCTGGACGTGGATGCCCGCAAGATCGAGATCCTGAACAACGGCGGCATCCCGATCCATGAGCCGGGGCTGGACGAAGTCGTGCGCCGCAATGCCGCCGCCGGCAGGCTGCAGTTCACGACCGACATCCCCGCCGCGGTGTCACACGGCACGATCCAGTTCATTGCCGTGGGCACGCCGCCGGACGAAGACGGCTCGGCCGACCTGCAGTACGTGCTGGCGGCCGCGCGCAACATCGGGCGCCTCGCGACCGACTACAAGCTGGTGGTCGACAAGAGCACGGTGCCGGTGGGCACGGCCGACAAGGTCAAGGCCGCCATTGCCGATGAACTCGCCAGGCGCGGCCTGGACCTGGCGTTTTCGGTCGCATCCAACCCGGAGTTCCTGAAGGAAGGCGCCGCGGTGGAAGACTTCATGCGGCCGGACCGCATCGTCGTTGGTGCCGAGGACGAGCGCGCGGTCAACCTGATGCGTGCGCTGTATGCGCCGTTCCAGCGCACGCGCGACAAGCTGGTCGTGATGGACCTGCGCTCGGCCGAACTGACCAAGTACGCCGCCAACGCGATGCTGGCCACCCGCATCTCGTTCATGAACGAGCTGGCGCTGCTGGCCGAGAAGATGGGCGCCGACATCGAGCTGGTGCGGCAAGGCATTGGCTCGGATCCGCGCATCGGCTACCACTTCCTCTATGCCGGTGCAGGCTACGGCGGCTCGTGTTTCCCCAAGGACGTGAAGGCGCTGATCCGCACCGCCGCCGACCAGGGCCAGGGCCTGAAGGTGCTGCAGGCGGTGGAAGATGCGAACGACGCGCAGAAGCGGGTGCTGGTCGACAAGGTCGTGGCCCGTTTTGGCGCCGACCTGAAGGGCAAGCGCTTTGCCATCTGGGGCCTGGCCTTCAAGCCGCAGACCGACGACATGCGCGAGGCGACCAGCCGCGTGGTGATCGCCGAGCTGCTGGCGCGCGGCGCCACGGTCAGCGTCTACGACCCGGTGGCGATGGATGAGGCCAGGCGCATCTTCGGCGACGAGCCCCGCATTGCCTATGCCAGCGGGCCGATGCAGGCCGCCGCCGGCGCCGAGGCGCTGCTCATCGTCACCGAGTGGAAGGAGTTCCGCAGCCCGGACTTCGAAGGCCTGAAGGCCGCGCTGAAGACGCCGGTGATCTTCGACGGCCGCAACCTCTACGAGCCGGCGCTGGTGCGCGAGTTCGGGCTGGATTACGAGGCCATCGGCCGGCCCGCCGCCGTCAAGCCTGCGGCATGAAAGTCCTGGTGACCGGCGCAGCTGGTTTCATCGGCATGCACGTCGCGCAGGCGCTGCTGGCGCGTGGCGACGAGGTGGTCGGCATCGACAACCTGAACGACTACTACGCGGTGCAGCTGAAGCGCGACCGGCTGGCGCTGCTCACGCCGCTGCCCGGCTTCCGCTTCCAGCAGCTGGACATTGCCGACCGCGACGAGTTGATGGCGCTGTTCGCCGGCGAGCGCTTCGACCGCGTGGTGCACCTGGCCGCGCAGGCGGGGGTGCGCTACTCCATCACGCATCCGCACGCCTACGGCGAGGCCAACCTGGTCGGCTTCCTGAACATGCTGGAGGCCTGCCGCCAGCACCCTGTCGCGCACCTGGTCTATGCCAGCAGCTCCAGCGTCTACGGCGGCAACCTGAAGACGCCGTTTTCGGAAGCCGATGAGGTGGACCACCCCGTCAGCCTGTACGCCGCGACCAAGAAGGCCAACGAGCTGATGGCCCACACCTACAGCCACCTTTACCGCCTGCCGACCACCGGCCTGCGCTTCTTCACCGTCTACGGACCCTGGGGCCGGCCGGACATGGCCTACTTCAGCTTCACCAAGGCCATCCTCGAAGGCCAGCCGATCCAGGTCTTCAACCAGGGCCAGCTGCAGCGCGACTTCACCTACATCGACGACATCGTGCGCGGCGTGGTGGCGGTGCTGGACCGCCCGGCCGAGCCCGACCCGGCGTTCGATGCGATGGCGCCGCACCCGGGCCGCAGCAAGGCGCCGTACCGCGTGTTCAACATCGGCAACCAGGACCCGGTGCCGCTGGGCGAGTTCATTGCCACCATCGAGGCCGCGCTGGGCCGAGCGGCGAACAAGGTCTACCTGCCGATGCAGCCGGGCGACGTGCTGGCCACGCATGCGGATGTGACGTCCTTGACCGAATGGACTGGCGAGCGTCCCGCGACTCCGCTGGCCGAGGGCATTGCCCGGTTCGTGGCCTGGTTTCGCCGCTACCATCGACTGGATTGAAAAGCCAGGCCTCTTGCGCCGGCCCCCTCTGTTCCTTTTGCCCACCTCACAGGGCTCTTCCCATGAAGCAACAACGCAAAGGCATCATCCTGGCCGGCGGCAGCGGCACCCGGCTGCACCCCGCCACGCTGGCGATCAGCAAGCAGCTGATCCCGGTGTACGACAAGCCGATGGTGTATTACCCCTTGAGCGCACTGCTGCTGGCCGGCATCCGTGAGATCCTGCTGATCAGCACGCCGCAGGACACGCCGCGCTTCGAGCAGTTGTTGGGCGACGGCAGCCGCTGGGGCCTGAACATCCAGTACGCCGTGCAGCCCAGCCCGGACGGCCTGGCCCAGGCCTTCCTGATCGGTGAGCAGTTCCTGGCCGGCGCCCCCAGCGCGCTGGTGCTGGGCGACAACATCTTCTACGGCCATGACCTGGGCCGCCGCCTGGAAGCCGCTTCAGCGCGCGAAGACGGCGCCACGGTGTTCGCCTACCCGGTGACCGACCCCGAGCGCTACGGTGTGGTCGAGTTCGACGACCAGGGCCGCGCCATCAGCCTGGAAGAAAAGCCGCTGCAGCCCAAGAGCCGCTACGCCGTCACCGGGCTGTACTTCTACGACCAGCAGGTGGTGGACCATGCCAAGGCCTTGGCACCCAGCCCGCGCGGCGAGCTGGAGATCACCGACCTGAATCGGCGCTACCTGGAAGCCGGCCAGCTGGACGTGCAGCTGTTTGGCCGCGGCGACGCCTGGCTGGACACCGGCACCCACGACAGCCTGCTGGAAGCCAGCGCCTTTGTGCAGACGCTGGAAAAGCGCCAGGGCCTGAAGGCCTGCTGCCCGGAGGAGATCTGCTGGCGCAATGGCTGGATCAGCGATGAACAGCTGGCCGCGCTGGCAGCGCCGCTGGCCAAGAGCGGCTACGGCAAGTATTTGCAGCAAATCATGACCGACAAGGTGTTTTGAGCATGAAGGTCATCCAGACCGAAATCGAAGGCGTGTTGATCTTCGAACCCAGGGTGTTCGGCGACAGCCGCGGCTTCTTCTACGAGAGCTTCAACCAGAAGGTCTTCGACGACGCCACAGGCGGCGGTTTCAGCTTCGTGCAGGACAACCATTCGCGCTCGGCACGCGGCGTGCTCCGTGGCCTGCACTTCCAGCACGCCCCGCACGCCCAGGGCAAGCTGGTGCGCGCGGCGGCCGGCGCGGTGTTCGACGTGGCGGTCGACATCCGCAAGGGCAGCCCGACCTTCGGCCGCTGGGTTGGCGCCGAGCTGAATGCCGAGAACCACCGCCAGATGTGGGTGCCGCCAGGCTTGGCGCACGGCTTCGTGGTGCTGAGCGAAACGGCCGACTTTCTGTACAAGACCACCGACTATTACGCCCCGCAGGCCGAGGGCGCGGTGCGCTGGGACGACCCGGACCTGGCGATCGCCTGGCCCGATGTCGGCGGCCCGCCGCAGCTCTCCGGCAAGGACGCCGCGGCGGGGTCGCTGAGGGATCTGTAGTCAAGAAGGACTCGACATGAAACTGCTGCGCTTCAACGAACCCATCCGCTTCGGCAGCGAAGGCAATGTGCGCGACTACGCGCTCAGCGGCTGGTCGCTGGACGAAGGCAATGCCTCGCTGAGCTGGACGCAGGCGCTGGAGGCCAAGCTCGAATTCACCGCCCAGGCCACCACCTCGCCGATCACGCTGCAGCTGACGGGCATCCCCTTCCTGGGCAACGGCAAGCTGCCGCGCCAGCAGGTCTGGGTGCACCTGAACGGCCTGTACTGCGGCATGTTCGACGCGGCCGACAACTTCGATGTCGCCATGCCGATCCGCCACAGCTGGCTGGAGCCGCGCCACAACGTGCTGGTGCTGACGATGCCGCTGTCGGCCTCGCCCGAGCAGCTGGAACTGGGCGAGGACCGGCGCCGCCTGGGCGTGGCGATGCAAAGCATCACCTTGCAGCTCGGCTGACACCGGCAGTCGGCACCAGGCTGCGGCTGCCCTTCATTTCCTGAACACGGCTTTCAATGAGCACCTCTCCCACCGTTGCACCGCATGCCGTGGCCGCCCAGCACGGGCTGGGCATCGTCGACGCGATCAGCTTCAACCACATCAGCGGCTGGGTCTGGAACCCTGACTGCCCCGACGAGCCGGTGCAGATCGAGGTGCTGGACGGCGACACCCAGCTGGCCGTGGTGCTGGCCGAGCTCTACCGGCCCGACCTGCAGAAGCTGGGCATGGGCAATGGCCGGCACGGCTTCTCGTTCAACTTCGGCCCGACCATCCTGCCGCTGGCCCGCCACACGCTGCGCGTGCGCCGGCTGTCCGACGGCAGCGACCTCAGCGGCTCGCCACGGGTGCTGGAGCGCGACGGAGGTGCGCTGGATCGCAGCACCCGCATCTACATCGAGCAGCTGATGCAGGCCGAGGTCGCGGTGGCCCGCACGCCCGAGGACCTGAGCTTCGCGCTGGCGCTGCTGGCCGAGCAGATGGGCGTGGTCACCCGCCGCCAGCTGGAACTGGGCCAGTCTCTTGGCCAGGGCCCGGACCTGGGCGTGCTGGGCGAACTGCTGGACCAGGCCGCGCCGGCGCAGTGGATGGGCGCCACCCAACTGGCCATGTCGCAGCGCTACCCTGCCGTGCTGCTGCCCAGCTTCGAAAAGCCCAAGGTCTCGGTCATCATCCCGGTCTACGGCAAGTTCCAGCTGACCTACGACTGCATCCGCTCGATCCAGCAGCACCTGCCGGAAGACAGCTTCGAAGTCATCGTGGTGGATGACTGCTCGAAGGACGAGACGCTGCTGGCGCCGCTGGTCTTCGGCGGCACGGTGCGCGTGGTGCGCAATGAGACCAATCTCGGCTTCGTCAAGGGTTGCAACCGCGGCGCCGAGCTGGCCCGCGGCGAGTACCTGTTCTTCCTGAACAACGACACGCTGGTGCACCCTGGCTGGCTGGACACGCTGACGCGCACCTTCCGCGATGTGCCGGATGTCGGCATTGCCGGTTCCAAGCTGCTGTTCGGCGACGGCACGCTGCAGGAAGTCGGCGGCATCATCTGGCGCATGGGTGACGGCTGGAACTGGGGCCGCAATGCCAACCCGGACGAGCCGCGCTTTTCCTACCTGCGCGACGCGGATTACGTCTCCGGCGCCGCGCTGATGATTCCGGCCGCGCTGTTCAATGAACTGGGCGGCTTCGACCTGCACTTCGCACCGGCCTATTACGAGGACACCGACCTGTGCTTCCGCGTGCGCCAGGCGGGCAGGCGTGTCGTCGTGCAGCCGGCCTCGATCATCGTCCACCTGGAAGGCCAGACCTCGGGCACCAGCGTGACCGGCAGCGGCATGAAGCGCTTCCAGGCCGTCAACCACCGCAAGTTCTACGACCGCTGGAAAGCCGTGCTGGCCACGCACCGTTTCAACGGCCAGCAGCCCGAGCTGGAGTGCGAGCGCACGGTGAAGAAGCGCGCGGTCTTCATCGACGACAGCGTGCCCACGCCGGACCAGGATGCCGGCTCGAACGCCGCGATCCAGCACATCAAGTCGCTGCTGCGCCTGGGCTACAAGGTCACCTTCATCCCGGCCGACAACCTGGCCCGCATCGCGCCCTATACCGAGGCCCTGCAGTCGCTGGGTGTGGAGTGCCTGTACCACCCGCACTACTGGAGCGTGGAGGAGTTCTTCCGCAAGAACACCGCGCCGATCGACCTGGTCTACCTGCACCGCTTCAACAACGGCACCAAGTACACCGGCCTGATCCGCCGCCACCAGCCGCTGGCCCGGGTGCTCTACAACGTGGCCGACCTGCACTACCTGCGCATGGAGCGCGAGTCGCAGATCACCTGCGACAGCGCGCTGGCCTTCAAGGCCGAGGCCGTCAAGCGGCAGGAGCTGGCGGCCATTGCTGCGGTGGACGCAACCATCGTGCATTCGGCCACCGAACAGGAAGTGCTGGCCGAGGCCTTGCCCGGCGCGCCGGTGTACGTCGTGCCCTGGGCCTACCCGCTGCGACCGGTGCAGACGCCGGCGGCCCAGCGCCGCGGCGTGGTCTTCGTTGGCGGCTACCGCCACACGCCCAACGTGGACGCCGCGCTGTGGCTGGTGCGCGAGATCATGCCGCTGGTCTGGCAGACGCTGCCGGACGTGCCCTGCGTGCTGGTCGGCAGCAACATGCCCGACGAGGTCAAGCAGCTGGCCGGCCCGCGCGTGCAGGCAGTCGGCTATGTGCCAGACGTGGCCGAGGTCTACGAGTCGGCCCTGATCTCGGTTGCGCCACTGCGCTACGGTGCCGGTGTCAAGGGCAAGGTGCTGGAGGCGTTTGCCGCCGGCGTGCCCTGTGTGATGACACCGACTGCCGCCGAAGGCGTGCTGCTGACGCCCAACCTGCGAGGCCTGGTGGCCGAAGACGCTGCAGGCCTCGCGCGGCTGATCGTGCTGCTGCACAGCCAGCCGGACCGGGTGGCGGCGGCTGCCAAGGCGGGCCAGGCGATGATGAGCACCGCCTACAGCAACGATGCGGTCGACCACGCCATCCAGGCCGCGCTGGCCATTCCTGCCTGAGCTCCTGTTTTCCTTTTGCGCCATGTCCCGCACCGTCATCCTCCACTACCACCTGTTCAAGAACGCCGGCACTTCGCTGGACCAGGTGCTGAAGCAGAACTTCGGCACGCGCTGGGTCACGCGCGAATTCGAGGCCAGGGCGAATGCCGCAACGCATGCGCAGGAAGTCGCGCAGTGGATCAAGGCCAACCCCGACGCGGTGGCGTTTTCCTCGCACACCATGGAGTTGCCGCCGCCCGAGATGCCGGGTGTCAAGATCGTGCCGCTGATCTTCGTGCGCCACCCGATCGACCGCGTGGCCTCGGCCTACAGCTTCGAGCGCAAGCAGGGCGGCAAGGGCTTTGGCTCGGTGCTGGCGCGCCACACCACACTGGGCGGCTATTGCGAGGTGCGGCTGTCAATGCCGCGCGACCGCCAGTGCCGCAACTTCCAGGCTTCGCGCTTCTCGCGCATGTTCGCCCACGAACAGGGCAGCGAGCTGGAGCGCTCGCTGAAGGCGGTGCGCACGCTGCCGTTTGTCGGCGTGGTCGAAGACTTCGATGTCTCGATGGACAAGCTGGCCGCGCTGCTGCAGCTGGACTTTCCGGATTTCCGCGGCGCCCAGGTGGCTGCCAACGTCAGCCGCGACGTGAGCCGCAGCCTGGCGCAACGGGTTTCCGAGCTGCAGGCCGAACTGGGGGACGAGGTCTACGACCAGCTGATCGCCGCCAACACCGACGACCTGCTGCTGCACCAGGCCGCCACCGAACGCGGCCGGCGCGGAATGGCAGCCGCCGCTGCCGAGGGCGGCCCTGAAGCCGTCGATGAAGCCCCTGCGGCACTCGCGCCAGCGTCGAACGAAAGTCAAGCGGGAAGGGCCTGAGGCGGTAAACCCGCAATCCAGCTGAAACAGAAGGTATCTGTCGGCTTGGCGTCGTAACGGACAGGTTTCCGACGGGTATGCTCGGCACACAAGTCCGGCTTCGCCTGCAGACGGGAACCCCGTTGAAGATCCGGACGCAGGTGGCGCCGTGAGAGGAGCGCCTGCCGGCCGGCAGCACAACGCAGCGCATCCGGCATTCCATTGCCTTTGAGGGAAGGTTTGCCCGCTGTATGCGCCCCCGCCTGGTCCTGTTTCACTACCACCTGTTCAAGAACGCAGGCACCTCGCTCGACAAGGTCCTGCACGAGAACTTCGGCAGCCGCTGGCTGACCCGCGAGTTCGAGGACAGGCCGGCAGAAGAGCATGCGCAGGAAGTGCAGGACTGGCTGGAAGCGTCACCCGACGCGCTGGCCTTTTCTTCGCACACCGCGCTGCTGCCGCCGCCTCGGCAGCCCGGCTTGCAGGTCTTTCCGCTGGTCTTCCTGCGCCATCCGTTGGACCGCATTGCGTCGGCCTACAGCTTCGAGCGCAAGCAGCTGGGCGACCACGGCTTTGGCGCGATGCTGGCGCAAAGCACATCGCTGGCGGGCTACGTCAGGACGCGCATGGCCATGCCGCAGGACCGCCAGTGCCGCAACTTCCAGACGGCTCGCCTGGCCCCGATGTATGCCGCGGAGGCTGGCAGTGAGCGCGAGCGCGCGGTGGCCGCGCTTCAGCGCCTGCCCTTCGTCGGCATCGTCGAGCACTTCGATGCCTCGATGGCGCAGCTGACCCAGCTGATCGCGCCGGCCTTTCCCGAATTCCGCAGCTTCTCGGTGATGGAAAACAGCTCGCGCGGCGCCGACCTGGACCTGCCGGCCCGCCTGGCCCAGCTGAGAGAAGCTGTGGGCGACGAGGTGTACGCCCTGCTCGAAGCCAGCAATGCCGACGATCTCGTGCTGTATGACGCGGCCTGTGAGCTGATGGCCGAGTTCGCCTGAGCGGGCCGGCCGCGGCTGGCTGGCCGCGTGTTAGGGTGAGGGTTGATCCGCCGCGCATGGTGCGCAGCCGCCTTTCCGCATGAGCTTGTTGATTTCGCTGGGCTTCGACGACCGCATCGAGGCCGACTCCTATGAGGCCGGCCCGCTGAGCTGCCTGAACGCCGCCGCGCTGTGGCGCGAGCAGGTGCTGCAAGGCAAGGCGCTCGAAACCCGGCTGGAAGCGGGCATGGACGCGCTGATGCGCGCCAGCCCAGCGGCCGAGCCACAGCGTGCGCTGATGTCCAACGAGCCCTTGCAGCAGGACCTGCGCGCTGCACTGGCGCGTGGCACGGCCGCCGAGCCGGCCTTGCAGCATTGGCTGCAGGACCTGGTGGTGCTCTACACCCACATCGTGCGAAAGCGCCAGTTGCGCACCGAGGCCTTTTTCGAAGTGCCCATGCCGGCGACCGAGCGCTGGGAACCGCGCTTCTACGCCCGCTACGGCAATGTCGAGCTTCGCGTGATCCAGAACTGGATCGAGCGCCAGCCCGAACTGCGCGAGGCATTGCAAACCGTGCAGGCCGGGCTGGACGACACGAACAGCATGTACGCGCCGCGCAAGCTGGGCCGTTGGCTGAGCGCCGATGACCTGGCCTTCAACCTGCGTGCCCTGATGACCAACGCCGGCTTCTACGCCGACCTGGACCAGCCCTGGCGCTCGCTGGCGCCGTGGTGCGAGACCTACCTGGCCGCGCTCGGCGGGGCCGATCACCTGTTCCCTTATCCCGGCGCGTACCCGAACTTCTGGCCAGTGCAGGCCCACCTCTGGCAGCGCGATGGCCGCGTGGCCGGCCCGGTGCGCTTTCCTGCGCCGGACCGCTTCTACGCCACGCTGGCTGGCCGCAAGCTGCTGTTTGTCACGCCCTTTGCTGACGAGATCGCCGGCCTGCGGGACAGCGGCAGGCTGTTTGGCCTCTACAAGGACCTGCCCATCCCCGACTTCGCGCTGCAGACGCTGCCGGCGCCGATGTCGGTCTACCCGCAGCGCCCGGATGCCGGCTGGCACGACAGTTTCGAGCGCCTGAAGCAGCAGGTGGACGAGGCCTTTGCCCGCCACGAGTTCGACCTCTTTTTTGCGTCCTGCGGCTGCTATGGCCTGCCGCTGACCCACCATGTGCATCGCACACACGGCTGCGCGGCGGTCTACTACGGCAACCACCTCAACACCTTGCTGGGCGTGCGACAGAAGTGCAATGACGGCTTCCTGACCGAGCGGCGGCTGGACGCCAACTGGGCCGTGAGCCGGCTGGGCGAGATGGAGAACCTGGCGCGCATCGACGGAGGCCGTTATGCCTGATGCCGAGCTGAAGATTGCCGTCGTCGGCAACTGCCAGGCCAGGCCGCTGGCCCAGTACCTGGGGCAGCTGAGCAGCCGGGTCACGGTGCACAGCGTGGCCGTGGTGCACTTGCTGAAAGATGCCGACGAGTCGGTCTACACGCCCGAGTTCGAGGCTGCGGACCTGATCCTGGCGCAGCAGGTGGCCGACGGCTACCCCTGCGGGTTCGTCACCACCAGCGCCTTGCAGGCCAGGTACGGGGGCAAGCTGCGCAGCTGGATCAACCTCTATTACGCCGGCTACAACCCGGAGCTGACCTACATCCGCCCCAGCACCGGCGGTGCGCTGCATGGTCCGCTGGGGGACTACCACCACCGGTTCATCTTCGAGGGCTGGAAGTCCGGGCAGTCGGTGGCCGAATGCGAGCAGCGATGCCTGGACGTGGCGCTGCACGGCAAGCGCTTTGCCGACGCCGCCGAGGCCCCATGGCCGGAGCTGGAGCGGCGCGAAGCCACGGCAGACGTGAAGATCCTGGACTACCTGCGCGAGCACGTGCTGCGCAGCCGGCTGTTCCACACGATGAACCATCCCACGCGGCAACTGCTGCTGGAACTGGCGACCCGGGTGCTGAAACTGGAAGGCCTGGCGGTGGATGGTGTCGGGCCTGGCGCAGCCGAGCCGCTGGGCCAGTTCCGCCTGCCGGTGAATCCGTTTGTGCGCGCCAGCCAGGCGCCCGGATTCGATGGACCCGACCACTACCGTGGCCTGGCTGTCCAGGAAGAAGGCGGGCGCATCATCGGCTTCAAAGGGCCACACGAGTACGCGCTGGCAGCGCTGATCGAAGGCTTCTACCGCCTCTACGACCAGCGCGCCGAGGTGCTGAAGAACGCCCGCATCCGCTGAAGCGGACGTCGGCGCGGCACCGTGAAGTTCAGCCCAGGAAGCCCAGCGTGCGGTCCGCTGCGGACCAGTTGCCCAGGCGCGGCAGCATGTCCAGCAACTGGGCGTCGCTCAGGCCCAGCCAGCGGCCCATGGTGGCGGCGTAGCGCTCCACCGGCATCGAGGGCAGCAGGGCGCCCTGGCTGAGTTGGTCCGGGCTGTCGAACACGCCGTTGCCGCTGGACTTGCCGTAGACCGGCAGCGTGCCGTAGACATCGCCACCGCGCACCGCGCCGCCCATCACGAAGTGATGCGCGCCCCAGCCGTGGTCCACGCCGTCGCCGTTGCTGCTCAGGTTGCGGCCGAAGTCGCTGGCAGTGAAGGTGGTCACGCCGTCGTCCACGCCCATGGCTTGCAGCGCCTTGTCGAAATAGCCCAGGCCGTGCGAGAGGCGGGCCAGTGCAAGCGCGTGGCGGTCGGGCTGGGTGTCGTGGGTGTCGAAGCCGCCGATGCCGACAAAGAAGACCTGGCGCGAGACGCCCAGCGTCTGCCGCGCGGCGATCATGCGGGCCACGGCCTGCAGCTGCTGCGCCAGCGGGTTCACGGCCATCGCGCCGGTGCTGGGGTTGGCATGCATCAGCAGCGCGTCGGTGGCCTGGTTGGTGCTGCTGCCCCAGGGGCCGGCGTCCATCGCCGGCAGGGCGTTGCGCAGCGTGCCTTCGGCGGTGGCCGAGCGGCCCACGACCGCGGCGTATTCGCGCTCCAGCACCGAGTTGTTGCGGCTGCTGCTCATCAGCGACACCAGTTTCTGCTGCACCGTGGTCGAGCCGAAGGCGGCGCCCGAGCTGCTGCCGATGCGGATCGCGCCGCCCTGCGAGAGCTGGTAGGCACGTGCCTGCTGGCCAGCCAGCCACACGGCGTTGCCGTAGATGGACGTGGCGGTGAACATCGAGTTGCCGTTGCCGCTCAGCAACTGGTCGGCCATGCGGCCGCCCCAGCCGGCGGTGGCGCCTTCGGTGGCCAGCGACTGCCAGGTGCTTTGCTGGTCGTTGTGCGAGAACAGCTTGACCGGCTTCTGGCCGGTGCCGGCCATGTACTGGGCCTTGGTTAGCGGTGCGACCAGCGGACCGACATTGGCGACCACGCCGGCACGGCCCTTGTTGAACAGCGCGGCCACTTCGGTCATCGCCGGGTGCAGCGCCAGCGTGCGGCCTTGCGCATGCACCGGGTTGATGGGCAGCACACCGCCCAGGCGGGTGTGCACGGCGGTGCTGGTCGGGTCGGCCGGCGTGCCAGCGGCGCCCAGCACCAGTGCGTTGTTGGACGCGCTTCGCGCGGCGGCGTAGTTGGCCCAGGAGGCGCTGTCGGTCGCCAGCACGGTGTTGTAGGCGTCGTTGCCGCCGTACAGGAAGACGCAGACCAGCGCGCGGTAGCTGCTGCCGACGGCGGCGCTGGCCTGGCTCATCGCGGCCAGGTTCAGGCCCAGGCCGCCGGCGGTGGAGCCGGCCAGGCCCATGGCGCCAAAGCGCTTGAGCAGTTCGCGGCGGGTGGTGCGGGGCAGGGCGTCCAGCGGGGATTTGGCGGAAGACGAGGACATGATGCGGCTCACTTCTGGACGATGAATTCGGGGCTGGTCACGGCCAGCAGCAGCGCAGCGCGCACCCGGTTGAGCTTGGCGGCTGCCACCTTGTCGGCATTGCTGGCGGTGGCCTTGGGAATGGCAATCGAGTTGATCGCCTCGGTCATGCCGGTGATCAGTGCGGCCGGCGGCGAGCCGGTGATCAGCCGGTCGCAGACCTTGCGGGCCAGCGTGTCGGCGTTGGCGGCCAGCGCCACGTCGGCGCTGTAGTCGGTCTGCACGTCCAGGCCGGTGGTCGTGCCGACGGTGACCTTCACGCCGGCGCCGTTGGCCAGGATGTTCATCATCGCGGTGGCATAGCCGGCCACGCTGGTTTCGGTCGTGGCCTGCATTTCCGGCAGCGTCAGGCTGCGCTGGGCCGCTTCGCCGCCTGGCGGCACATAGCCTGGCCGGTAGAAGTTGAAGACCGAAGGCGCCTGCAGCGGCACCTGGCCGATGGTCGCGGCCGGATCGTCCCAGGCGCCGGTCTGCATCAGGCCGCTCAAGGACCTGGTCGGGTAGGCGCGCAGCAGTGCGGTCAGGCGCAGCACAGGCTCGCGCAGCTTGCCGTAGGCGTCGCCGCCAGCCAGCGTGACGGAGCGGGCTTCGTCGTCGATCAGGATGGCGCGCACGACGGCCTTCAGGTCGCCGCGCACGCCAGCGCCGTTGTTCGTGAAGACCTTGGCCACGCGCTGCACGTAGGCGGTGCTGGGGTGGCTGGTGACCAGGCGCTGGATCAGCTGGCGGCCAATGAACGGTGCCACGTTGGGATGGTTGAACAGCGTGTCCAGCGCGGCCTTGCGGTCGGCGGCCATGTCAGGCGTGGCCTGCGCGGCTATGACGCTGCCCAGGATGCGCTTCTCGACCGTCGAGTGCTGGCTGGCGTAGGCCTGCATCGGCAGGATCAGCCGGTTGGGCGACAGCGTGACGCCGGAGGCATAAGGGCCGAAGGCGTTCGGGTCGGTGGCGGCCCAGTTGTAGCCGGTGAACACGGCCGACATGCCGAGGATGTCGTCGGTGTTGTAGGTCTCGATGGCGCGGCCGTTGGCGTCCAGCTTGGGTGTGCCGTCCAGGTTCAGCTGCAGCAGGCCGATGGAGAACAGCTGCATCAGTTCGCGGCCGAAGTTCTGGTCCGGCGTGCTGCCGGTCTTGGCATTGGCCTTCTGGCTGCCCAGGTGCGACAGGTACAGACCCATCGCGGGGTGCAGGGCGACGTCGTCCAGCAGCGTGCGGAAGTTGCCCAGCGCGTCGCGGTTGAGCATGTCCAGCCAGCTGGCCACGGCCTGCGAACGGCCGGCGCTCAGCTCCTGCATCGAGACGACGAAGATTTCCGACAGTGCAAACGCCACGCGCTGGCGCAGCTGGTCGTCGTTCTTCAGCGCGGCCGTGTAGAAGGACGCGGCAATGGTCGGGTTGCTGGCGGTGCTCTTGGCGTTGGCGGCCTGGATGCTGGTGTTGTCGCTGGCCCAGCGCGTGGTGTGGGCGGCGCGCACCGGCTTGGCCAGCTGTTCGTCCAGCCAGGCGGCCTGGCCAATGCTCATCGCGCGGCTGAGGTCGGCGTCGGTCGGGCCGAAGCTGGCCTGGGTCAGCAGGCGGAAAGCCTGCGGGCGGGTCGCCGGGCCGCTGTAGGGCGTGGCCGTGGCGGCGGCGACTTCGCTGACCTGGTTGTCCTGGGCCGCGGTGTCGACCGGGGTGTCGGTGGGGGTGGTCTCGGTGGTCGTCGTCGTGCCGGACGTGTCACCGGTGGCCACGGTGCCGGGGTCTGTGCCCGTGGTCGGCGCAGGGGTCGGCTCGGTGGGCGTCGACGTGCCGGCGCTGGCTTCGCCGCCGCTGCTGGCGGTTGCGGTGCCGGTGCCGGCGTCACCGCCGCCGCCGCAGGCGGTCAGCACGGCACACACGGTGGCCATCAGGGTCCAGCGCCACGGTGGGGCGCTGGGGCGCAGGGAGGAAGAAAGGTGGTGCAGTGTGCCGGCCATGAGAAACCCCGGGGTAACAAGAACCTGGGGGCACACATGGGCTGGCCCCCGACCCTTGTGGTTTCGGCGGCGGAGGGTGGTGACTGAAGTGCCGCGGGCGGCAACAGCGGGCCGGTGCGGTCAGATTGCACGCGGCCGGCCGGTACGCAGCCGGCATGAAAAAACCCCGCCGCGGCCAGGGCCGGGGCGGGGTTTGGGGTCAGGGCGTGCCGCGGGGGCCGTGCCTGGCAGCGGTGGCGGGCAGGCCCGCCAGCGGGTCTCAGTCGATCATGCCCAGTGTGCGCAGGCGGGCGATGATCTCGTCGGCGGCCTGGTCGGCGCTGATGACGGCGGTGTTGACGCGCATTTCCGGGTTCTCCGGCACTTCGTATGGCGAGCTGATGCCGGTGAAGTTGGCGATCTCGCCGCGGCGGGCCTTCTTGTACAGGCCCTTGACGTCGCGGTCCTCGGCCACGTTCAGCGGCGTGTCGACGTGGATCTCGATGAACTCACCGTCGCCCAGCAGGCCGCGGGCCATTGCACGTTCGGACTTGAACGGCGAGATGAAGGCGGTCAGCACGATCAGGCCGGAATCGACCATCAGGCGCGCCACTTCGGAGACGCGGCGGATGTTCTCCACGCGGTCGGCCTCGGTGAAGCCCAGGTCCTTGTTCAGGCCGTGGCGGATGTTGTCGCCGTCCAGCAGATAGGTGTGGCGGCCCATCGCGTGCAGCTTCTTCTCGACCAGGTTGGCAATCGTCGACTTGCCGGCGCCCGACAGGCCGGTGAACCACAGCACGCCTGGCTTCTGGCCCTTGGCGGTGGCGCGCGCAGCCTTGTCCACGTCCACGGCCTGCATGTGGATGTTGTGCGAGCGGCGCAGCGCGAAGTGCAGCATGCCCGCGCCGACCGTGTTGTTGGTCAGGCGGTTGATCAGGATGAAGCCGCCGGTGTCGCGGTTCTGGGTGTACGCGTCAAAGGCGATCGGGCGGTCCAGCGCCAGGTTCACCACGCCGATTTCGTTGACCTCCAACTGCTTGGCAGCCAGGTGCTCCATCGTGTTGACGTTGACCTTGTACTTCGGCTCGGTGACGGTGGCCGTCACCAGCTGGGTGCCGATCTTCAGCAGGTAGGGCCGGCCCGGCAGCATCGGCTCGTCGGTCATCCAGACGATGGTGGCTTCGAACTGGTCGGCCACTTCGGCGGGAGACTCGGCGGTCGAGATCACGTCGCCACGCGAGATGTCGATCTCGTCTTCCAGCGTCAGCGTGACGGACTGGCCGGCCACGGCCAGCGGCAGGTCGCCGTTCATCGTGACGATGCGCTGGACCTTGCTTTCCTTGCCCGAAGGCTGGGCGCGGATGCGGTCGCCCGGCTTGATCATGCCGCCGGTGATGACGCCGGCGAAGCCGCGGAAGTCCAGGTTCGGGCGGTTGACCCACTGCACCGGCATGCGGAACGGTTCCTTCTGCAGGCGCTCCTCGTCGATTTCGCAGGTTTCCAGGAAGCCCAGCAGCGTCGGGCCGTGGTACCAGGGCGTCTTCTCGCTGGCGACGATCATGTTGTCGCCCTTCAGGCCGGACAACGGGATCGAGGTGATGTCGTTCAGGCCGATCTGCTTGGCGAACTCGCGGTATTCCTCGTCGATCTGCTTGAAGACCTTCTCGGAGTAGTCGACCAGGTCCAGCTTGTTGATCGCCAGCACCACCTTGCGGATGCCGATCAGGCTGACCAGGTACGAGTGGCGGCGGGTCTGCGTGAGGATGCCCTTGCGCGAGTCGACCAGGATCACGGCCACGTCGGCGGTCGAGGCGCCGGTGATCATGTTGCGGGTGTACTGCTCGTGGCCGGGGGTGTCGGCGACGATGAACTTGCGGCGGTCGGTCGAGAAGAAGCGGTAGGCCACGTCGATCGTGATGCCTTGCTCGCGTTCGGCGGCCAGGCCGTCGACCAGCAGCGCGAAGTCGATGTCGCCGCCTTGCGTGCCCCATTTCTTCGAGTCGTTCTCGATGGCGGCAAGCTGGTCTTCGAACAGCATCTTCGACTCATACAGCAGCCGGCCGATGACGGTCGACTTGCCGTCGTCCACCGAGCCGCAGGTGATGAAGCGCAGCAGGCTCTTCTGCTCGTGCTGCTTCAGGTACTTCTCGATGTCGACCGAGATCAGGTCCGAGGTGTGGGCCATGGTGAACTCCTCAAATACGGTGAATGGTGCGAAGGGGGCCGGCGCCGGGCCGTCCCAAGCCGGCCGCTCCCCCTTGGGGGGGCGACGCCAAAGGCGTCTTGGGGGCCGACATCAGAAATAGCCTTCCTGTTTCTTCTTTTCCATGGACGCGGCGCTGTCGTGGTCGATCATCCGGCCTTGACGCTCCGAGGTCTTGGTCAGCAGCATTTCCTGGATGACGTCCGGCAGCGTGGCGGCTTCGGATTCGACCGCACCCGACAGCGGGTAGCAGCCCAGCGTGCGGAAGCGCACGCTCTTCATCATCGGCACTTCGCCTTCGCGCAGCGGGAAGCGGTCGTCGTCCACCATGATCAGCGTGCCATCGCGTTCCACGACCGGGCGCTTGGCCGCGAAGTACAGCGGCACGATGGGGATGTTCTCCATGTAGATGTACTGCCAGACGTCCAGCTCGGTCCAGTTGGAGATCGGGAAGCAGCGGATCGACTCGCCCTTCTGCTTGCGGCCGTTGTACAGGCGCCAGAGTTCCGGGCGCTGGTTCTTCGGGTCCCAGCGGTGCTGTGCCGAGCGGAACGAGAAGATGCGTTCCTTGGCACGGCTCTTCTCTTCGTCGCGGCGGGCGCCGCCGAAGGCCACGTCGAAGTTGTACTTGTCCAGCGCCTGCTTCAGGCCTTGCGTCTTCCACATGTCGGTGTGGATGGACGAGCCATGGGTGAAGGGGTTGATGCCCATCTCCATGGCTTCCGGGTTGTGATAGACCAGCAGGTCCATCCCGGTTTCCGCGGACATGCGGTCACGCAGCTCGTACATCGCCCGGAACTTCCAGGTGGTGTCCACGTGCAGCAGGGGGAAGGGCGGCGGGGCCGGGTAGAAGGCCTTCCGGGCCAGGTGCAGCATCACCGCTGAGTCCTTGCCAACGGAGTAAAGCATCACCGGGTTGTCGGCCTCGGCGACGACCTCGCGCATGATGTGGATGCTCTCGGCTTCCAGGCGCTGCAAATGGGTCAAGCTCATGGTGGTGGTATCCGTGGTGGGCTGGGAAAAGAGAGAAGGGACAGCGGCCGCCGCCGGGCGGGCCGGAAGGATCGCTGGGTGCGGGCGCGGCGCCAGGAAGGCGGCCGCGGTCTTGGTTGCCACGGCTGGGGCCGCGGACGTGGGTTTGCTGACTGCCGGCTCAGCATCTGCTGCGCGCGGCGGCACCTCGGCGGCGCTGCGGGCCTGCGGTGCGACCGGGCAGGTGTGCAGCGCCAGGCGGGCTTGATGCGCGGCCTGCCAGGCCGCGACCGACGGTGCGCGGCTCAGGTCGGGCCCTTGCAGGTAGACGGTCCAGTGGCCGGGCGTGGCGCGCAGCAGCCGGTCGAGAAAGTCGAGGTAGGTGTCGGCCGAGGCCAGCTTGGTCACCGGCAGCCAGCTCAAGGTGCCACGCGGCGAGATCGCGACGATCAGGCCGCCGGGCGCCGGCCGGTCCGGGTGGTTCAGCGTGCCGGCCCAGGCCAGGTGGCGCTGGCGGCTGCGGGTGGCGTGCAGGGCCGGATCCCACTGCTCGGCCACCCAGGCGCGGCCGGCTTCGCTTTGGGCAGCCAGTTCGCGCAGCGGGTGCATCGCCAGGCCCCAGCGCTCCAGCAGCCGGGCCAACGCACGCGGCTGCAACTGGGCGCCAAAACGCTGCCCGGCCAGCGCCTGCACAGCATTGGCATCCCATAACAGTGACGGGCTACCGGCTTTTTCGGGTGGCTGGCCCAAAGCGGCGGTGCGCAGTGCCTCTTCCTGTTGCAGACTCAGCACCCGGCCATCGCCCTTGGGCCGGCCGCGGGCGCCGACGTCGATCGCCGCCCAGCCGCCCGCCGTGAAGGCCTGGCAGGCCTTGATGATGGTGGGCACGCTGAGGCCGGTCTCGGTTCGGATCTGTGCCAGGCTTCGGCCGTCCACCCGCAACTGCACCGCGCGGCGACGGCGCAGGTTCAGTTGTTGCATGTCGGGGGTGGAGGCGGGCACGAACTGAGGTCAATAAATGTTTTAGGGAGTTTATTCTGCCACTCGACATGCACAATGCCGTATCCCTCATTTGAAAACCTCATCTGAAAGTAACTTCCATGAGCATTGCTACCGCTGACGCCGCCGGCCTGTTGTCCCAACTGACGCCCCTCATCCGCGACGCCGGCAAGGTGATCATGGACATCTATGCCACCGACTTCGATGTGACCAAGAAAGGCGACGAGTCGCCGGTCACCCAGGCCGACCAGAAGGCGGAAGACGTCATCCTGGCCGGTCTCGCGAAAATCGCGCCAGGCGTGCCGGTCGTTGCCGAAGAAGCCGTGGCCGCCGGCAAGATCCCGGATGTGAGCGACCGCTTCTTCCTGGTCGACCCACTGGACGGCACCAAGGAATTCATCAGCCGCAACGGCGAGTTCACCGTCAACATCGCGCTGATCGAAAACGGCAAGCCGGTGCTGGGTCTGGTGTTCGCGCCCGCTGTCGGCGGTGCTGCCGGCCGCCTGTTCACCGGCGCGGCCGGCCTGGGTGCCTGGCTGGAAGACGCCGAAGGCAAGCGCGAGATCAAGACCCGCGCGGTGCCGGCCGAAGGCCTGACCGTGGTGGCCAGCCGCTCGCATGGCGACGAAACCGCGCTGGACGCTTTCCTGAACGGCCGCACCGTGGCCTCGCGCACCAACGCCGGCTCGTCACTGAAGCTGTGCCTGGTCGCTGCCGGCGAGGCCGACCTGTACCCGCGCCTGGGCCGCACGATGGAATGGGACATTGCCGCAGGCGACGCCGTGCTGCGCGCCGCCGGGGGCCGCGTCACCGTGGTGGCCGATGGCGCCGACCTGCGCTACGGCAAGCCCGGCTTCGACAACCCGCACTTCGCGGCCTCGGGGTTCTGATCGTTTCCGCGGCCCGCCTCGCGGTGGGCCCTTTCGTGTGACTTCGCCTGACTGGTTGGCTTCGCTGCGCTGTGCCGTGCTGCACGGTCGCGGCGTGGCCGGTGTCAGCACGCTGCCGGCGCTGCTCGCGGATCTGCAACTGGTCTCGCCGCGCCAGGCCGCCACTGCCGGCGCGCAAGCCGTACTGGCCTGGGGTCGCAAGCCAAGTGCCGAGCGCGCGCTGGCCTGGGGCCGGTCGCACGGCCTGCCGCCGCTGTGGCTGGAAGACGGTTTCCTGCGCTCCATCGGCCTGGGCGCCGACGAGCCGCCGCTGTCCATCGTGCTGGACGACGAAGGCATCTATTACGACGCCAGCGGACCGTCAAGGCTGGAGCGGCTGATCCGCCAGCCGCTGGACGCGGCCAGGCGCGCCCGCGGCCTGGCGCTGCAGGCGCAGTGGCAGGCGATGCGGGTGTCCAAGTACAACCAGGCCCGCGAAGCCTTGCCGGCCGGCTTGCGGCTGGACGGTGGCGAGGTGCTGGTGGTCGACCAGACGGCGGGCGACGCCTCGATCGGCTTTGGTGCTGCGTCCGCCGCCAGTTTCACGCGCATGCTGCAGGCGGCGCTGGATGAGCATCCACATGCGCGCATCCTGCTGAAAGTGCACCCCGACGTGGTGGCCGGCCGCAAGCGTGGCCACTTCGGGGCCTTGAGTGCCGCGCTGCGCAGTCGCGTCACGCTGCTGGGCGAGTCGCTGCACCCGGCCGCGCTGCTGAGCCAGGTCGCAGCGGTGTATGTCGTCACCTCGCAAATGGGTTTCGAGGCCTTGCTGTGGGGCAGGCCGGTGCGCTGCTTCGGCTTGCCGTTTTACGCCGGCTGGGGGCTGACCGGAGATGACCAGCCGGTGCCGGCCCGGCGCCAGCCGGCCGAGACCGCAGCGCTGGTGCATGCCGCACTGGTCGACTACCCGCGTTACCTGGACCCGGAAACCGGCGCCCGCTGCGAGCCCGAGCGCCTGCTCGCCTGGATGGGCCTGCAGCGGGCCGAGCGCGAGCGTTTCCCGCCGCGCTTGCACGCGGTCGGCTTTTCCGGCTGGAAGCGGCCGGTGCTGCGGCGCTTCCTGGCGGGCAGCGAACTGAGCTTCACGCGTGCCGGTGCGGCAGTCGCCAGTGGCGAGCCGGTCGTCGTCTGGGGCCAGCGCGAACTGCCGGCGCCGCCGCCCGGCCGGCCGGCGCCAGCCGTGATCCGGGTCGAGGATGGTTTCCTGCGTTCGGTCGGCCTGGGGGCGGACCTGGTGCGCCCGCTGTCCTGGGTGCTGGACGACCTGGGCCTCTACTACGACAGCAGCCGCCCGTCGGCGCTGGAGCGCTGGTTGAACCAGGCCAGCTTCTCGCCGGCGCTGCGCGAGCGCGCCGCGGCGCTGCGCGCACAGTTGCAGGCGCTGGGCCTGACCAAGTACAACCTGGGCGGCGGGGGCTGGGTCCGGCCCGCGGGCGCTGCGGGCCGGCGGGTTGTGCTGGTGGTCGGGCAGGTCGAGTCGGACGCCGCCATCGTCCATGGTGCGCCTGGAATTCGCACCAACATGGGGCTGTTGCAGGCGGTGCGCGAGCAGCGACCGCAGGCCTGGCTGGTCTACAAGCCGCACCCGGACGTGGTTGCCAAGCTGCGCGCCCAGGGCGATGGCGAGGGCGAGGCCAGGCGGTGGTGCGACGAAATCCTGCCGCAGGCGCCGATGGACACCTTGCTGCGCCAGGTCGATGAGTTGCATGTGCTCACTTCGCTGGCGGGTTTCGAGGCATTGCTGCGCGAGGTGCCGGTCGTGACATGGGGCTGCCCGTTCTACGCCGGCTGGGGCCTGACCGAAGACCGGCTGCCGCAGCCTCGGCGCGAGCGCCAGCTGTCGCTGGATGAGCTGACCGCCGCGGTGCTGATCCTGTATCCGCGCTACGTCAGCCGCCGTTCCGGCGCCTTTGCTTCGCCGGAATCGGCTGCCCAGGAATTGCAGGACTGGCGCGACAGCAGCGTGGCCCAGGCCGGCCCACCCAGCCTGGGCCGGCGCGGCCTGCGCCTGGCCTTACGCTGGCTGGTCGCCCTGCGGCGCAGCGGGGTGCCGCTGCGCCAGCGCCCGGCGCTGCCGCCGCCGGACACAAAAGACAGCTGAATTTCGCCAGCAGCCTTCACGAGCTCGCGGCTTGTGTCGATAAGCCCCATGAAGGTATCGGTGAAATCAGGATTTGTCTGACATGGACGAAAGTCAAGCTCTGACACAGTTTGCATTGCTTGCGTCCCGGTACACCTATTTGAGGGATCGTCAGCACCACTTGCCGCGCATAGACTGCAATCAGTGCTGACTAGAGGGTGTTCCCTTGGTTTGTCGACCTTTCGCAAGGGTTTTGTGAGGTTTTTCGCGTCTGCTGCGGATCATCCTGTGGGTTGAGCCGGCAGTCGGGCATGTTTGTCGCTTTGCGTTGACGCGGCCTTTCCGGCCGCGTCTCGTGGGCACGCTGGTCACACCGTTTTGTCGTTCGCATGATTCCGATTTCCCTAGACCGCCTGCTGTCTCAGCGTCGCACGCTGCTGCTGCAGGGCCCCATGGGCCGGTTCTTTGCCACCTTGGCGAAGACGCTGCGCGACCATGGGCAAACGGTCTGGAAGGTCAATTTCAACGCGGGTGACGAGTTCTATTTTCCCGAACAGGATGGCGCCTGGGCCTTCAATCAGCCACCGGCGGAATGGCCTGCCTGGCTGCGTGAACGCCTGGTCTCGCATCAGATCGACGCGCTGGTGCTGTTTGGCCAGACCCGCGCGATGCATGACACGGCGCTGGCCGAAGCGCGTGCGCTGGGCATCACCGTCTATGTGTTCGAGGAAGGCTACCTTCGGCCGGACTACGTGACGCTGGAGATCGGCGGCGTCAACGCAGAATCGTCCATCCCGCGCGACGCGGCCTTCTACCGCCGGCTCAACATCGAGCCGCAACCGGCGCCGCAGCCCACGCATCAGCAGTTTGGCGAAGTGGCCGACATTGCGATGACCTATGCCACCGAGCTGTGGAAAGGTCGTGCGCGTTACCCGCATTACGAGCACCACCGCTGCCTGCATCCGGTCCGCGAAGGCCTGCGCTGGGTTCGGGGTGGCATGCGCAAGTGGAAAAACCGCTGGCTGGAAAGCGACATGCTGGGCTTCCTCAGCCACCCAGCGCAGCACAAGCGCTACATGCTGGTGCCGCTGCAGGTCCACAACGACAGCCAGATCATCCACCACTCGCGTTTTGGCACCGTGCCGAACTTCATCGAAGAGGTGATGGCCTCGTTCGCGGTCCATGCGCCGGCCGATCAGCTGCTGGTCTTCAAGCATCATCCGCTGGACCGGCCGTACAACGACTACCGCCGCCTGATCGCCCGCCGGGCGACGGCGCTGGGCGTGGCGCACCGGGTGCACTACATCCATGACCAGCACCTGCCAACGCTGCTGATGCACGCTGCCGGCGTGGTCACGGTCAACAGCACCACCGGCCTGCAGTCCATGTACCACAGCACGCCGGTGATCACGCTGGGCGAATGCTTTTACGCGGTGCCGGGCATGGTGCATGCCGGTCCGCTGTCCGAGTTCTGGCGCCACCCCGGCACGGTGGACAAGCGCCTGTTCGCGCGCTTTCGCGCCCACCTGCTGCGCGAAACCCAGCTGAACGCCAGCTTCTACGCCGAAACGCCTGGCCTGCCGTCCAGCACCGAGACCAACCGCCGCCGCGCGCTGTCTTCGTCCATGCCCAACGCGTCGGCCCAGGCTGCCAGCTGGTCCTCGCCGACCGTGCCGACATTGAAATAAGTCGCCTTCGGGTGGGCCAGGTAAAAGCCGCTGACGCTGGCCGCCGGCGTCATCGCCAGGCTTTCGGTCAGGCCCATGTCGATCTCGCCACAGGCCAGCAGTTCGAACATCGGGCCCTTCACGCTGTGGTCCGGGCAGGCCGGGTAGCCAGGCGCCGGGCGGATGCCGCAGTACTTCTCGGCGATCAGCTCGGCATTGCTCAGCGCCTCGTCCGGTGCGTAGCCCCACAGTTCCATGCGCACGCGCTGGTGCAGCCGCTCGGCAAAGGCTTCGGCCAGCCGGTCGGCCAGTGCCTTCAGCATGATGGATGAATAGTCGTCCTGCGCGTCCTCGAACTGCTTGGCGCGCGCGTCGGCGCCCAGGCCTGTGGTGACCGCGAACAGGCCGATGTAGTCCGGCTGCTTGCCCTTGGGCGCGATGAAGTCGGCGAGCGACCGGTTGGGCCGCTTCACGCCATCGACCACCGGCCGCACCGTCTGCATGCGCAGCGGCGCCCAGCGCATCAGCACCTCGCTGCGCGACTCGTCGGCGTAGACCTCGATCACGTCGTCGTCCACCGTGTTGGCCGGCCAGAAGCCCAGCACCGCGTTGGCCTGCAGCCAGCGGCCATCGATGATGCGCTTGAGCATGGCCTGGCCGTCGGCCAGCACCTTGCGTGCCTCGACGCCGACCACCGCGTCATCCAGGATCGCCGGGTACGGGCCAGCCAGGTCCCAGGTCTGGAAGAACGGGCCCCAGTCGATGCACTGCGCCAGCTCGGCCAGGTCGTACTGCTTCATCACGCGGCGGCCGAGGAAGCGCGGCTTCACCGGCGCCTGCGACCAGTCCAGCGGCGTCTTGTTGGCGCGGGCCTCGGCCAGCGTCACCAGCGGCGTGGCCTTCTTGTTCGCATGCAGCTCGCGCACGCGCTGGTAGTCGGCGTTCAGCGTCTCGATGTAGGCCGCGGCGCGGTCGTCGCTCAGCAACTCGGCGCACACGCCCACGGCGCGCGAAGCGTCCGGCACGTAGACGATGGGACCGGCGTAGTGCGGCGTGATCTTCACGGCGGTGTGCACCCGGCTGGTGGTGGCGCCGCCGATCAGCAGCGGCGTGCCGCGCTCGCGGAAATACGGGTCGCGCTGCATTTCGGCGGCCACGTGCTGCATTTCTTCCAGACTGGGCGTGATCAGGCCCGACAGGCCGATGATGTCGGCGCCTTCCTCGCGCGCCTTGGCCAGGATGTCCTGGCAAGGCACCATCACGCCCATGTTGACGACCTCGAAGTTGTTGCACTGCAGGACCACCGTGACGATGTTCTTGCCGATGTCGTGCACGTCGCCCTTGACCGTCGCGATGACGATCTTGCCCTTGGCCTTGGCATCGCCGCCAGCGTCCACCAAGGCCTTCTTCTCGGCCTCGATGTAGGGCAGCAAATGGGCCACGGCCTGCTTCATCACGCGGGCGCTTTTCACCACCTGGGGCAGGAACATCTTGCCGGCGCCGAACAGGTCGCCCACGATGTTCATGCCGGCCATCAGCGGGCCTTCGATCACATGCAGCGGCCGGCCGCCATCGGCCTGGATCGCCTGCCACACCTCTTCGGTGTCCTCGTTGATGAACTCGGTGATGCCGTGCACCAGCGCGTGTGAGAGCCGCTCGGTGGCGGGCGCCGCGCGCCAGGCCAGCCGGGCGCTGTCGTCCTTGGCCGCGCCCTTGACCTGCTCGGCCACCTCCAGCAGCCGCTCTGTCGAGTCCGCGCGGCGGTTCAGCACCACGTCTTCCACGCGCTCGCGCAGGTCCGCGTCCAGCTGGTCGTACACGCCGACCATGCCGGCGTTGACGATGCCCATGTCCATGCCGGCCTGGATCGCGTGGTACAGGAACACCGTGTGGATGGCCTCGCGCACCGGCTCGTTGCCGCGGAAGCTGAACGACACGTTGGACACGCCGCCGGAGACTTTGGCACCGGGCAGGTTTTGCTTGATCCAGCGCGTGGCGTTGATGAAGTCCACCGCGTAGTTGTTGTGCTCCTCGATGCCGGTGGCGATCGCGAAGATGTTCGGATCGAAGATGATGTCTTCGGGCGGGAAGCCCACGTCTTCGACCAGCACCCGGTAGGCGCGTGCGCAGATCTCGGTCTTGCGCGCGAAGGTGTCGGCCTGGCCTTGCTCGTCGAAGGCCATGACCACGGCCGCAGCGCCATAGCGCCGCACCAGCGTGGCCTGGCGCTTGAACTCGGCCTCGCCTTCCTTCAGCGAAATGCTGTTGACGATGCCCTTGCCCTGCAGGCACTTCAACCCGGCCTCGATCACGCTCCACTTCGACGAGTCCACCATGATGGGCACGCGCGCGATCTCCGGCTCCCCGGCAATCAGGTTCAGGAAACGCACCATGGCGGCCTGGCTGTCCAGCATCGCCTCGTCCATGTTGATGTCGATCACCTGCGCGCCGTTTTCGACCTGCTGGCGGGCGACGGCCAGCGCCTTCTCGAACTCGCCGGCCAGGATCATCCGGGCGAAGACCTTGGAGCCGGTGACATTGGTGCGCTCGCCGATGTTGACGAACAGCGACTGCGCGTCGATGGCCACAGGCTCCAGCCCGGACAGCCGCATCGGCGGTGGTGCCACGGCGGTGTCAGAGCTCGAATCGGGAACGTCGGGAAGGTCGGCAGAGGCGGAGGGCATGGCGCGGTCGTGCGGCAACACGAGGAGATGAAGAAAATCGGCCCGAGCGGGCGGAGCTCACCCAGGTCGGGTGAGCGTCGTTGTCATCTACCCAAGCCTGACAGCGCGGGATCACCGCGCTGCTGCAACGCTCCTTGGAGGCCTGATTTTAGCGGCCTGCGACCCGATGTGCCGGCGCTCGCCCCACCCCCACGATCCAGTGCGGGTCAGCTACCCTTTCGGGTAGGCCGCTCGACGCAGGGGGCTCCTACACTTTTTGGCAGGTCTCAACCCACGTTTTTCACATCAAGGAAACTGCCATCAAACCCCTCACCGCCCCCCTGGCCGCCGCTGCGCTGGCCTGCCTGATGCTCGCCGCCACCTCGGCGCAAGCTGCACCCACCTACCGCATCAAGGACCTGGGCGTCGGGCCGGATGGCTACTCCAGCCAGGGCCTGGCAATCAACGACCAGAACGTCGTCGTCGGCTGGATCCAGAAGGAACAGTACGGCGCCCACATCGCCGTGGCCTTCCAGCCCGATGGCAGCATCGTCACCCTGGGCACGTTGCCCGGCGACACCTCCAGCTTCGCCACCGGCATCAACAACGCCGGCCAGATCGTCGGCTACAGCGGACCGTCCGACTCGCCTGGCGCCTTCCTTTACGACCCTGTGACCGGCATGCAGGCGCTGGGCAGCTTCGACCCCGCGCACCGCTACAGCATGGCCGCCGGTATCTCGGACAACGGCACCGTCGTTGGCCAGAGCAACACGGTGGACGGCGTGCCGCATGCCTTCACCTGGACGGCGGCCACCGGCATGGTCGACCCGTTCCCGAAGAAGGGCGCGGCGGACGCCTCGGGCATCAACGCCAGCGGCCAATGGGTGGGCCACTACGACAAGACCGACGCGACCATCGGCGTGCGCGTCAGCGCCGAAGGCAAGGTCAACCAGCTTGGCGCCTTCAGCCCGCTGGCGCCCTACAGCTACGGCAAGGGCATCAACAGCAAGGGCCAGGTGGCTGGCTACAGCGCCGACCCCGACACCCTCACCAGCCGCGCCTTCCTGTGGGACAAGAAGAAGGGCCTGATCGACATCGGCGTGCTGCCCGGCGGTCTCTACAGCAATGCGCTGAAGGTCAATGACGCCGGCCAGGTCGTCGGCATTGCCGACAAGCCCGCCCGCCGCGGCTCCACCAATGTGGCGTTCTACTACGACAAGAAGACCGGCATGGTGGACGTCTCCACCCTGATCGACCCGGCCGACCCGCTCTACGGCAAGGTCCAGTTCGACGCCGGCCAAGGCATCAACAACAACGGCGTCATCGTCACCAACGGCATCCAGGGCGAGGACTATCACGCCTATCTACTGATCCCGGTGAAATGAAGCGCCATGGGGCGGGTCGGTCCGCCTCTGTCCGTAAACCGGTACAAATCGGCGCCATCGCACACTGCGCTGGCGCCTGCTGCGCTTTCGGGCCAGTCCAGCCGCTAACCTGACGGGATGTGTGCCTGCCGGGGTTCCGGCGCGAGAATGGGCGCGCCTTGCCGTTGCCCATGAACTCCACCTTACCCGCCGCCCACGACCCCTACCTCATCGAGCTGGCTGCCGAGCTGTTGCGCCGGCCCAGTGCGCTGGCCGACCTGCAGGCCGAGGAGGCCCGCACCGTCGTCAGCTACATGCGGCTGTGGCAGTGCGACGAAGGCGCGGTGCTGCTGCGCGAGGGCGAGCAGGCCGACACCGGCCACATGCTGCTGGTGATCGACGGCGAGGTCAGCGTCGAGAACACCGTCGTCAGCCGCACCGATCCGCTGATCGTCACCGTGCTCGGCCCTGGCAGCCTGATCGGCGAGATGGGTTTGCTGGACGGCGCGCCGCGCGCGGCCTCCTGCATCGCGATGACGCCGGTGCAGGCCGCCTCGCTGTCACGCGGCGCCCTGCGCCGGCTGATGATCGACGAACCGGCGGTGGCCGCCAAGCTGCTGGCCAACATCTCGCAGGGCATGGCCCAGCGCCTGCGCGAAGCCGGCCGCCAGCAGCGCGTCTACAGCCAGCTGGTGCGGGCCATGCAGGAAGAGATCAACGAGCTGAATCACCAGCTGCAGCAGGTGATGGGCGGCGCGTTGAACCGCGCCGCGCGCCAGTCCGACCAGGACTGATCGCTCCAGGCGCCGCGGGCTACAGCAGCCCCAGCGTGAAGGCCTTCAGCGTGGCGGCCGCGCGGGTCGAACATTCGAGCTTGCGGAATACGCTCTCAATGTGGGTGCGCACCGTGCTCGGGCTGATGCTCAGCGCCCGCGCCACCTCCTTGTTGCTTTCGCCCAGGCTGATGCGCCGCAGCACGTCCGCCTCGCGGCCACTGAGTGTCACCGCCGCGCGGGCTGGTGCGCGCGGACGGGCGCCAGCCGCGGCGGCGATGGCGGCTTCAACCACGGCCGGGTCGAACATGCCACGCGTCGCCTCGCCGCGCAGCAGCTGCGCAGCGGCGGCAGCGTCATGCGCCAGCCGCCACGGCCGCGGTGAGCGCAGCGCCACCAGCGCGGCTGCGGTGGCCAGCACCCGCTGCGCTTGCGACAACGCGGCACCGGACAGGCTGCGGAAGGCGCCGCTGCCGTCCAGCTTTTCCCAGGCATGCGACGCCAGCTCGGCCTCGGTCTTCAGCCGCTGGATCGCGCCGGCGGCGCGGAAGGTCCAGTAAGGCATCAGCCGCAGGCGTTCGCGCTCGCCGGCCAAGAGCCGGCCCGCCTTGTTCCACAGGTGATTGGGCAGCGCGGCGCGGCCAATGCCGTGCAGCAGGCCGGCGCGGTGCAGCTGTGCCGCGGCGTCTTCGTCCAGTCCGAGCAGGCGCGCGGTGGCCTGCGCCGCTTCGGCGACCTGGCGCGACTGGCCGGCCAGCCAGGGCAGCTTGAGGTCGGCCACGTCGGCCACCAACGCCAGCGGCACGCGGCGATCGGCCTCGTCAACCGTTTCGCGGGCTGGGCTGGGCTCGTCGAGCGCCGCCAGCCAGTCCGCCGCCGAGCTGCAAGCCAGCGTGGCCAGTGCCGCCGGGTATCGGCTGCCGCCCGCGGCGCGCACGCGGGCCAGCGCCTCGGCCCGCCCGTGCACCTGCGAGAGGATTTCCAGCTCGCTGGCAATCGCCACCTGGTAGACCACCGCCGGCACCGCTTCGCCGCTCAGCACACCGGGTTGTCCGCCGCCGTCCCAGCGCTCGAAGACCTGGCGCAGGCCGGTTTCCACCGCGGCGCCCATGCCGAGCTGGCGCGCGATGTCGCCAGAAACCTCGCAATGGATCTCGGCCAGCGGCGACACCGCGCGCTGCTCCTGCAGGCTGAGCGGTCGCAAGGTCTGGGCGAACATCTGTTCGCGGCCCGCCACGTCGTCGCCCAGCAACTGGTCGAAGCCGGCGGCATTGGCCGTGCAGCCGGACCAGCGCAGCAGCGCCACCGCCTCTGCCACCTGCTGCTCGGCCGCCTGGCCACCAGACGCGAGCGCCAGCCAGCCGGCCAGGCGTGCGGTGCGGTGGGAGTGGTCGGTCGGCCGGCCCATGCTGAGGTCGCCAATGAAGGCGAAGGCGCGCACGGCGTCGCTGACCGCCACGTCGGGGGTGGCCACAGGGGAATCGGCAGGCATGGGGGAGGGAGGCGGAATGCGGCGGAGGGGCGCCAGCCTCGGTCAATCGACCGATGCCGGAAATGCGCCGGAATTTCGACACTGACGGCACGCGTTCAGAACGACGCGCACTCTAACCTCCTCACCGGAACCGCATCATGAACACCCGTCTCGCGCTCTCTTCCCTCGCCCTGGCTGCCGGTCTGATCGGCGGCGCCGCCCCGGCCCTGGCGGCCGAGCTGCCTTCCGTCGTGCTGGTGCATGGCGCCTTTGCCGATGGCTCCGACTGGGCCAAGGTCATCCCGCTGCTGCAGGCCCAGGGCGTGCACGTCACCGCGGTGCAGAACGGCCTGGAATCGCTGGCCGGCGACGTGGCCGCGACGCAGCGCGCGGTGGCCCTTCAGAAGGGCAAGGTGGTGCTGGTCGGTCACTCCTGGGGCGGCCAGGTCATCACCGAAGCCGGCGTGAACGACAAGGTCGGCGCGCTGGTCTATGTGGCCGCGTTTGCCCCCAGCGTGGGGCAGGCCGCAGGCGAGCTGGGCCAGGGCTACCCCACGCCGCCTGGCATCGCCAAGCTGGTGCCTGATGCACAAGGCTTCCTGTCGCTGCCGCCGCAGGCCATGGCCGAGGACTTTGCGCAGGACGTGCCGGCCGCGCAAGCCGCGGTGATGGCGGTCACCCAGGGCGCCATCCAGGCCAAGGCCTTTGGCGACAAGGCGACCGTGGCGGCCTGGCAGACTCGCCCGTCCTGGTACATCGTCAGCGCCAACGACCGCATGATCGACCCGGACCTGGAGCGCGCGATGGCCAGGAAGATCGGCGCCACCGTGACCACGCTGCCGACCAGCCACGTGCCGCAGCAGTCGCGCCCGGCCGAAGTGGCCGCGGTGATCCTGCAGGCGGTGCAGGCGGTCGCCCGCTGAGCTTGCGGGCCAGCCGTCAGCTCAGGCGGCTTCTTTCAGCAGCGGGCTGAACAGCTTGTCCTGCACATGCCGCGGGCGGTAGTTCTTGACCTGCTGCGCGATGGCGGCGATGTGCGCTGGCGTGGTGCCACAGCAGCCGCCGACAATGTTCAGGAAGCCTGACCTGGCGAACTCGCCCATCAGCGAGCCCGTCACGTCCGGCGTCTCGTCGAAGCCGGTGTCGCTCATCGGGTTGGGCAGGCCGGCGTTCGGGTAGCAGCTGACGAAGGTGTCGCCGGCAATGCGGCTCAGCTCTTCGATGTACGGCCGCATCAGCGCCGCGCCCAGCGCACAGTTCAAGCCCACGGCCAGCGGGCGCGCATGGCGCACCGAGTGCCAGAAGGCGCCCACGGTCTGGCCCGAGAGGATGCGGCCCGAAGCGTCGGTCACGGTGCCGGAGATGATCACCGGCAGGCGCTCGCCGGTGGCTTCCATCAGCTCGTCCAGCGCGAAGATCGCGGCCTTGGCGTTCAGCGTGTCGAAGATGGTCTCGACCAGGAACAGGTCGCAGCCGCCGTCCATCAGCGCCTGGGCCTGCTCGTAATAGGCGGCGCGCAGTTCGTCGAAAGTCACGTTGCGGGCGCCGGCATCGTTCACGTCGGGGCTGATGCTGGCGGTGCGCGGCGTCGGGCCGAGCGCGCCAGCCACGTAGCGCGGGTGCTCGGGCGTGCTGATCGCGTCGCAGGCCTCGCGCGCCAGCCGGGCGGCGGCCAGGTTCATCTCGCGCGCCAGGTGGCCCAGGCCGTAGTCTTCCTGGGCGATGCGGGTCGCGCCGAAGGTGTTGGTCTCGATCATGTCCGCGCCGGCCTGCAGGTACTGGTCGTGGATCTCGCGGATCACGTCCGGCCGGGTCAGCACCAGCAGGTCGTTGTTGCCCTTCAGGTCTTTCGGGTGCCCGGCCAGCGCGGCATTGCGGAAATCGGCTTCGCCCAGCTTGTAGCGCTGGATCATCGTGCCCATCGCGCCGTCGATCAACACGATGCGCTGGCGCAGCAGCGCGGGCAGCGCCTGGGCGCGGGTGTACGGGGCGGCATTCGTGGCGGTCATGCCGCGATTGTAGGAAATGAGGCCAGCCCCTTGGTCAGCGGGTTTGTGCAGCCTGCCCGCCAGCGGTTCATTGCCGGTTCAAGTTCTGCCCGCCACTGGCCGATCTACTGCCCGACGGGACCGCATTTCGCAGCGGTCCGTGACAGGGACAGGGACAGGCACATGACAGCGATGGTGGCGATTCAGGATTTGCGCGTGGGGATGTTCATTCATCTGGACCTGGGCTGGATGTCGCACCCGTTCCCGCTTTCCAGCTTCAAGATCGGCTCGGTCGAACAGATCGAGATCATCCGCGGGCTGGGGCAGAAGCAGGTGCGCTGGAGCCCGGAGCGCAGCGACGAGGCCGTGGCCGACGCGGGCAACGCTGCCGAGGTCCAGGCCGCCGAAGCCGCCGCGACCCAGGCAGCTGCCGCCGTCGCTGCCAAGCCGCCAGTGGACCCGGCCACCGAAGCGCGCCGCCTGGCCGCCGCGCGCCAAGCCGCCGAGGTGGCCGCGCTGCGCCAGTGCGAGCGCCAGTACGGCGAGGCCTGTCGCGACCTGCGCCGCATGACCGACCGGGTCGCCTCCGCGCCCGAAGAGGCCCGTGACCGCGCCCAGCAGCTCACGCGCGCGATGCTGGACAAGATGCTGCAGGACGGCGAGCTGTGCGTGCGCGTGCTGGGCGAGCCGTCTGGCGACCGGGCGACCGCACATGCGATGAACGTCACCGTGATCTCGCTGCTGCTGGCCCGTTCGCTGAGCATGAGCGAACCCGACCTGATGGACCTGGGCACCGGCGCCTTGCTGCACGACATCGGCAAGATCCAGCTGCCTGACCGGGTGCGCCTGCCGCGTGACGATTTCTCCGCCGCCGAACAGGCGCTCTATCGCGACCACGTGGCCCAGGGCGTGATCCTGGGCCGGCGCATGGGCCTGCCGACCGGCGCGCTGCTGGTGCTGGCCCAGCACCACGAGCATGCCGACGGCAGCGGTTTCCCGAAGGCGGTCAAGCTCGACGCGATCTCGCCGGCGGCGCGCATCGTCGCGATGGTCAACCGCTACGACAACCTCTGCAACGCCGCGCTGCCCTCGCAGTCGCTGACGCCGCACGAATCGCTCTCGCGCATGTTCGCGCAGTCGCGCAACCGCTTCGACGCGGCCATCCTCAGCGGCTTCATCCGCTTGATGGGCATCTACCCGCCGGGCTCGCTGGTGCAGCTCAGCGACGAACGCCATGCGATGGTCATCTCGGTCAATGCCGCACGGCCGCTGAAGCCCAGGGTGCAGGTCTTCGAGCCGCGCCCTTCCGGTGACCGCATGGTGCACCTGGACCTGGACCATGTGCCGGACCTGGGCATTCGCCGCAGCCTGAAGGCCGAGCACCTGCCGGCCCGCGTGGCCGAGTGCCTGACGCCGCGGCTGCGGGTGGCGTATTTCTTTGACGTCGAACCGGCGCAGGCGCAGGGCGAAAAAGCGCTGGCGGAGGCCGTGTGAGCGCGAGCCCGACGCTGCCCGGCGCCGACTGGCTGGCCGCGCTGGACGAACCGGCCTGGCTGGTCGACGCTGCGCAGCTGACGCTGCTGCAGGCCAACCCGGCCGCCGCCGCCTGGCTGGGCCAGCCGCTGGACCAGCTCGCCGGCCGTGCCACCGATGAACTGCTGCCCAGCCTGGAGGACGCCGTCTTCTGGGCCGACGTGCGCGCTGGTCGGCCGGGCCGGCTGGTGTCCGACACCGAGCTGCCGCGGGGCGACGGCCAGGTGGTGCAGATCCACCGCCGCATCGTGCCCCTTGGCCCGCAGGGGGAGGCTGCCGCGTGCTACCTGGTCAGCTTGCGCGACCGCAGCGCCGACAGCCGCGTGGCCCGCGAACGCGAAACCCTGCTGGCCGAGCTGCGCGCCACGCTGGAAGCCACGGCCGACGGCATCCTGGTGGTGGACATCGCCGGCCGCATCCGTGCCTTCAACCGGCGCTTCGCCGCGATGTGGGACCTGCCTGCCGCGGTGCTCACCGAGCAGGACGACCCGGCGGTGCTGGACTGGATGCGTCAGTCGGTGCTGCAGCCGACCGACTACCAGCGCCGGCTCGACGAGATCGACGCCCAGCTGCTGCTCAGCGCCACCGACACCGTGCCGCTGCTCAATGGCACGCTGCTGGAGCGCCACACCCAGCCGCAATGGAGCGCCGGCCGGCCCATCGGCCGCGTCTACTCCTTCCGCCCGCTGCACCGCGGCCGTGCCGCGTTGCCACGCGAGGAAGAAGCCGTGCTGTCGTCCGGCGAAGACGAGCTGACCGGCTGGCCCAACCGCAGCGCGCTGCTGACCTGCCTGGACGAGGCGGTGATCCGCGCCCGCACCAGCGGCCAGTCGCTCACCGTGCTGTGCGTCGAATACGACCGCCAGGCCTTGTTCGCGGTGGATGGCGATGCCCGCGCCCGTGTGATGGCCGACCTGATCGAAGGCCTGCGGGCCCACCTGAATGCCTCGCAGCGCGTGGCCCGGCTCGGCGCCGCACGTTTTGCCATCCTGCTGCCGGATGCCAGCGAAGCCCGCGCCGCGCCGCTGGTGCACCGCCTGCTGGACACCGCACGCCGCTCGGCCCAGGGCCTGCTGGCCACCGCTGGCGTGCCGCTGCAGATCGGCATGGCCGTCTATCCGCAGTCCGGCCTGGGGGCGGACGACTTGCTGCAGCACGCCGAGCAGGCCTTGCACCGCGCCCAGGCCCAGGCTGGTGCGGATGCGGCCGATCCGCTGGCCTGGCTGCAAGTCCACCAGCTGACTGCCCAGCCGCTGCCCGACGGCCGCCGGCAGCAGCGCCTGGAGCGCGCGGTGCACGAAGGCCTGGCGCACCCGGCCTTCCGGCTGCACTACCAGCCGCGCGTGGACAGCCACACCGGCCAGGTCCAGGCAGTTGAGGCGCTGCTGCGCTGGCAGGACCCGGAGGACGGCCTGCTGCTGCCTGCGCTGTTCCTGCCGCTGGCCGAGCGCGCCGGGCTGATGGGCGCGCTGGACGACTGGGTCATGGAGCACGCGCTGCGCCAGGCCGCAACCTGGCGCGCCGCCGGCTGGGTCCAGGCCTTGACGGTCAATGTCAGCGCTGCCGCGTTGTGCCAGCCGGCCTATGCGCGCCGCGTGGCCGCGCTGCTGGAGGCCACCGGCTGGCCTGCCAGGCTGCTGGAGCTGGACCTGCAGGAAGCCGCGCTGCAGCGCGACCCGGAAACCGCGCTGTACAACCTGCAGGCCTTGCAGCGCCTGGGTGTGCGCCTGGTGCTGGACGACTGGGGCACTGGCGACTGCTCGCTGGGCCTGTTGCGCCGCTACCCCTTCCACGCCGTCAAGCTGGACCGCAGCCTGATCCGCCAGGTGCCGCGCCAGGCCGCTGAAAACGCCATGGTGCAAGGCCTCGTCTCGCTGGCCCGCGCGCTGGGCCTGCAGGTGTTGGCCGAAGGCGTCGAACACGCTTCGCAACGCCAGTTCGTGACCCAGGCCGGCTGCGACGGCTGGCAAGGCCTGCTGGCGTCCGCTGCGCTCGACGCGCGGGCCTGTGAACGCGGGGTGTTGGCACGGGCAGCGGCCTTGGCTCAACGTGTTCAAGCGCCACCGCGCGCGGCCAACGAATAAGTAAAGCCCGGGCGGCACAATGCGGGCATCGCTTTCCAGTGCCCCCAGACCTGCCGCTGCGCGTCAGGCCCCCCCAGGGGGTCAAGAAAACTCGGGAACGGCCCGTTGTTTTCTTGAGAGCGCAACCCGTGGAGAGCCGCGATGTACAAGTTCAAGAGCAAGGCCACCGCCGACCTGATCATGCTGGCGCCCAATGGCGACCAGGTGCTGAGCCTGATCGGCAAGGCCCCTGCCGCCCAGGGCATCATCGACGTGGCCGACCTGCCGGCCGCCATCGACGCACTGACCCGCGCCGTCGAAGCCGAGGAAGCTGGCAGTGGCGGGAAAGACGAAGCCGAGACCGATGAGCCGGCCAAGGCCTCGACCGATTCGGTCTCGCTGCGCCGCCGCGCCTGGCCGATGATCGAGATGATGAAGCGCAGCCTGGCCGAAAAACAGCCCGTGGTCTGGGGCGTTTGAGCATGCACGATGTGACCCGCGTCATTGCCGTGCGCCATGGCGAAACCGCCTGGAACGTCGACACCCGGCTGCAGGGCCAGCTCGACGTGCCGCTGAACCCACGCGGCCGCGAGCAGGCTCGCCGTGCCGGCCTGGCGCTGGCGCACGACAAGCCCGATGTGATCTACGCCAGCGACCTGTCGCGCGCCTTCGACACCGCGCAGGCGATTGCCGACGCGGTCGACATGACGGTGCTGCCGGACCCCGGCCTGCGCGAGCGCCACTTCGGCATCTGGCAGGGCCACACCTATGCCGAGGTCGAACAGACCTGGCCGGACCTGAGCGCCAAATGGCGCGCCCGCCTGCCGGACTTCGGCCCCGAGGGCGGCGAAACCCTGCTGGGTTTCTACGAGCGCAGCGTGGCCACCGCCGCCCGCCTGGTCAGCGCGCATCCGGGCCAGACGGTGGTGCTGGTGGCCCATGGCGGCGTGCTGGACTGCCTTTACCGCGCCGCCTCGCGCATTGCGCTGAACGCGCCGCGCACCTGGGAGCTGCCCAACACCGGCATCAACCGCCTGCTGTGGACCGGCGACGGCTTCACGCTGATCGGCTGGGCCGATGTGCACCACCTGGACGACGAGGCCCGCGACGAATCGGCCGACCGCGTGGGCCACGCGGCCTGAGCCTCGGCCACCCCGGGCCCCGCCGCGGCCGGTTGCCATTTCTTGCACCTTCGCGGCTGCGCCGTTTGGCGAGCGCCGCTAGCATGCCGCGAGACCCACTTCGTGGCGGCCGCGGCTGCCCTTGCCATCATGCTTCGGCCGTTGCAAGTGATTGTGCTGGTCACGCCGCTGTTCTTCCTGCTGATGGCCCTCGAGTGGTGGGTGGGCCGCCGGCGGGGCGTGGCCTGCTACCGATTGAATGACGCGATGGCCGCTGTCGGCCTGGGCGTCTGCAGCCGGCTCACCGGCCTGTTCACCAAGCTCTTCACGACCGGCATCTACGTCTGGGCCTGGAGCACGCTGGCGCCGTGGAAGCTGCCGAACAATGCCTGGTGGGTCTGGGTGCTGGGCATGCTGGTCTACGACTTCTGCTACTACTGGCTGCACCGGGCCAGTCACGAGGTCGCGTTCTTCTGGGCCTCGCACGTGGTACACCACCAGAGTGAGGACTTCAACCTTTCCACCGCGCTGCGCCTGACCTCCGGCGGCTGGCTGGGCAGCTGGCTGTTCTACCTGCCGATGGCATTGCTGGGCTTCTCGCCGCTGGTCTTCGTCACCGCCAGCCTGCTGGACCTTGTCTACCAGTTCTGGGTCCACACCCGGCTGATCGGCAAGCTCGGCTGGTTCGACCGCTGGCTGTGCTCGCCGAGCAATCACCGGGTGCACCACGCGGCGAATGACCGCTACCTGGACCGCAACTACGGCGGCATCCTGATGGTCTGGGACCGGCTGTTCGGCAGCTTCGCCGAGGAAGACGCGCACGGTCCCATCGTATACGGCACGCGCAAGCCCTTGCGCAGCTGGAACCCGGTCTGGGCCAACCTGGAAGTGTTTGCCGCGCTGGCCCGCGACAGCTGGCACACCCAGGCCTGGGGCGACAAGCTGCGCGTCTGGCTCAAGCCACCGGGCTGGCGGCCGGCGGACGTGGCGGCACGCTTTCCCAGCGCGCCGTTCGAACTGCAGCGGCCGCCGTACGACCCCCGCTTCAGCCGTGCCGCGATGTTCGGCGCGCTGGCGCTGTTTGCCGTCGCGCTGGTCCTCAGCGGCGTGCTGCTGTGGACGGCGCACCGGCAGGCGCCGTGGGTCCTGGTCGGCGGCGTGGCGCTGGTTTTGGCTTGCCTGGTGCTGGCGGGGCGCTTGTGCAGCGGCGCACCCAGGGCCGCCCGGGCGGCCACACTCACCGCTGAAAGTGCGTGACCTGACCCCTCATTGCGTGACGTAAACGTCAGGCTTTCCCCGCTGGCGCGGTGGGGCGTGCAGCGCCAAGATCCGGCGACTGTTTTTTCGTTGCGGCCGCCTTGCAGCCGCTCGCGCCATGACGCTGCAACCCGCCCAAGTCATCGTGCTGGCCACGCCAGTTTTTTTCGTGCTGATCGCCATCGAGTGGTGGGTCGGCCACCGCCGCGGCAAGCCGAGCTACCGGGTCAATGACGCGATCGCCAGCGTCGGGCTGGGCATCTTCAGCCAGTTGACGGGGCTGTTCACCAAGCTGTTTGCGCTGGGCCTGTATGCCTGGGTGTGGGAACACTGGGCGTTCTGGCAACTGCCGGACGATTCGCCGTGGGTCTGGCTTTCGGGCCTGCTGCTGTACGACTTCTGTTACTACTGGCTGCACCGCGCCGGCCACACGGTGGCCTTCTTCTGGGCCGCGCACGTGGTGCACCACCAGAGCGAGGAATACAACCTGTCGACCGCGCTGCGGCAGACGTCTTCGGGCTGGCTGGGCAGCTGGCTGTTCTACCTGCCGCTGGCCCTGCTGGGCTATTCGCCGCTGGTGTTCGTCACCGTGGGCCTGATCGACCTGCTGTACCAGTTCTGGGTCCACACGCGGCAGATCGACCGCCTGGGCTGGTTCGACCGCTGGCTGTGCTCGCCGAGCAACCACCGCGTGCACCACGCCGTGAACGACCGCTACCTGGACCGCAACTACGGCGGCATCCTGATGGTCTGGGACCGGCTGTTCGGCAGCTTCATTGAAGAAGACAACGTGGAGCCCATCGTCTACGGCACGCGCAAGCCGCTGCGCAGCTGGAACCCGCTGTGGGCCAACCTGGAGGTGTATGCGGCGCTGTGGCACGACAGCCGGCACGCCGCGTCCTGGGCCGACAAGCTGCGTGTGTGGTTCAAGCCACCCGGCTGGCGGCCGGTGGACGTGGCCGAGCGTTTCCCCGGCGAGCCGTTCGAGCTGCAGCGCCCGCTGTACGACCCGCCGGTCAGCCGCGGCGCGCTGTGGGCCAGCGCAGCGCTGTTTGTCGCCGCGGTGTCGCTGACCTCGGTGCTGCTGTGGACCGCGCACGAGCAGGCGCCTGGCGTGCTCTGGGGCGGTGCGGCTGGCGTGCTGGCCTGCCTGGTGCTGGCCGGCCGTTGCCTGGGCCGGCCGCTGGATGAAGCGGCCCAGGCCAGCCGCAGTCCGGTTGCCAAAGGTGCCTGAACCCGCTCAGCTCATCCAGTTGCCGCCGTCGACATTCAGCGTCTGCGCGGTGATGTAGCGGGCCTCGTCGCTGGCCAGGAAGACGGCGGCCCCGGCAATGTCCTGCGGTGTGCCCATGCGGCCCAGCGGCACGGCCTTGCCCACCGCGATCTTCTTTTCGCCCAGCGCCAGGCCTTCGTACTTCGCGAACTGGGCGTCCACGTGCTGCCACATCGGCGTGTCGACCACGCCGGGCGCAATGCCGTTGACGCGGATGCCATGCGGCGCCATCGCCAGCGCGGCGGACTGGGTGTAGCTGATGACGGCGGCCTTGGTCGCGCAATAGTGGGCCACCAGCGCTTCACCACGCCGGCCGGCTTGCGAGGACATGTTGATCACGCTGCCGCGCACGCCGCGTTCCACCATCTGGCGCAGCACCGCCTGCATCGTGAAGAACATGCCTTTCACATTGATGTCGAACAGGCGCTGGTAGGAGGCTTCGTCGGCTTCCAGCACCGGGGCCATGTCGAATACCGCGGCGTTGTTGAACAGCACGTCGATGGCGCCGAAGCCGGCGCTGGCCGCTTCCACCAGCGCCGCGATGCTGGCGGCCTGCGCCACGTCGGCCTGCTGGTAGCGCAGTGTTTCGGGATGCGCGGCCTGCAAGGCCTGCACGCCGGCGGAAGCTGCGCTGCCGATGTCGGCAATGGTGCAGCGCGCACCCTCGGCCAGGCAGGCCTGCGCAACAGCCAGTCCGATGCCGCCGGCGGCGCCGGTCAGCAGCACATGTTTTCCCGCCAGGCGGCCCGTGGTGTCCATGTCGTCTCCTTGGTTCGGCTGGGGTGCCGACTTGTCCGACGATAGGAACTCTGGATGTTTTGTGCCGGTACTTTGCCGCCGGCTTGTCGATACTTCTCAGTCGAGCAGCCGGAAGGCCATGCCGATTTGCGAGCCGTAGATCGGGTAGCGGACCTTGATGCGGTAGCCGCGCAGCTTGCTGGCATCCCACTCGCGCTCGGCGCAGGCCAGGCGGATCAGCTCCGGGTAGCGCGCATATTCCGGCAGCCGGAAAGCTTCCGGGCCGCGGCCGAGGAACTGCACGGTCTCGACCATGTCCATGCGGTCGCCGAAGCGGCTGGGGTCGTCCGGGTGGGCAATGCCGCGGATCACCGTGTCGTACAGCCGCAGCTCGGGCTGGATGTCGGGCCAGACGTCGTCGTGCAGCAGCGCGTCGATCACGCAGCACTCGGTCGGCGGCTCGGCGTGCGCGGCCATGCCGCTGGTCGGGCCGCCGGTGCCGCGGCGGGCGCGGTGGGCGTTGTTATAGACCTGCACGTAGACGATGTCGTGGCCGCGGCCCTGCTCGCGGCTCAGCGGCAGGCCGAAGACGGAGGTCTGGATCACGCGGCCGTTCTGCTCGGTCTGCAACTGCTCGGGCTGCACGCTGGAGAACTGGCGCAGCAGCAGGTCTTCCATGCCGGAGACTGGCTGGCCGTTCAGGCTCAGCGCCTTGAAGCGGCTTTCTTCCGGGCTTAGCGACGAGAAGTTCAGCCGCAGCAGGCCCGAAGGCTTCAGGCGCCGGCAGCCCAGCAAGGCGTCGATGCCGAGGCCGTCATGGCGCTCGGGGTTGTCGCGCGAGGGGTAGACGATGCCGGTGGACAGCACCAGGTCGGCCTGCACGCCGCGCAGTGCGCTGGTGGCCTTGAAGGCCAGCGTCTTCTGGCGCAACTCGATCGCGGCGCGCGACTCCAGCACCCATTCGCTGAGCACCGTGTCCAGCGTGGCGCGGTCGCCGAACTGCACGTCGACAAAAGTCTCGAAGGCCTGCACCGCGGCGGCAGCGCGCGAGAGGTGGCCAGGGTCGAGCTTGGTGCGCTCGGCGCCGCGCAGCATCTGGGCCAGCACCTGCGCGCCGGGGATGTTGACCAGCGTGGTCAGCGGGTCGCCGCTGCGCACCGAGGACAGCAGCCGGGAGACGGCAGATTGGCCCAGGCCGAGTGCAGCCTGGAAGGCTTTCTGGTCGCGAGCGCCCTTGTCTTCGATGGCGGCGAGCAGCGCGCCGACGGCAGTCTGCAGTTCATTGCCCAGCGCTTCGGTGTGGCGGCGCAAGGCCAGGTCGGCTTCACTGGCCGAGGACGGAAACTGGGAGTTCATGCCGGCGAGGATACAAGCAGGAGCAGGCGCGCCGGACGCTCCGCCTGGCGTGGCGGGGCGCCCGGCGCGGACGAACGGCGCCGCGCGAGGGCGAAGGCACCGTTCGGACGTGGTTGCGTGAGGAAACGCCGGGCCGTCCCAAGTTTCCTCATCCCCCTCGGGGGGCGGGCCGGGCAAAGCCCGGTCCTTGGGGGCACGCTCAGGGCTTGGGCAGCACGTGCAGGACCTGGGTCGAACTGGTCGAGCCTTGCGCGTTCGAGCAGGTCAGCACGTAGGGGTAGTCGCCCAATTCGGTCTGCCTGATGGTTTTGGTGCCTTCAGTCGCCACCTGGCCCGAGTCCCAGGTGCCGGTGACGGCGCACGAGTCGGCGTATTGCGAGTACCAGGCCAGCTTCATGAGTTTGCCCGGCGTCGTGTTGCTGGTGGTCATCGGCGGGTTGATCTGGTCGATGTAGAACTGCACCGCCGGCTTGGGCAGGATGGGGGCCGGGAAGGCCGCCGGGTCCACCTTCAGGATCGCGCCAGCGCTGTTGGCGCCGCCAGCGTAGGCGGGAACGTACAGCATGCCGTCGCTGCCCTTGGTCAGGCCAGCCTGCACCGCGAAGGCGCTGTCGGTCAGCGAGACCACGCCCACCAGCTTGCTGGTAGCGGGGTCGATTTCGATCAGCGTGCCGTAGCTGCGGCTCGGGCCGCCGTAAGGCGCGCTGCCGTACAGGTGGCCGTTCGGGCCGACGACCAGCGGCGAGGTCGGGAATTCGCCGTTGGTGATGTCGTCGAACTTCAGCACGGTCTGGAAGTTGCCCGCGCCGTTGAAGCGGTAGACCGAGCCGTAGTCGGCGCCGTTGCTGTTGGTCGTGCCGTACACATAGCCGTCGGCCGGGTTCGTCACCAGGCTGGCCTGCGGGTTGATGCTTTCGACGGTGCTGTCGAACGAATGCAGGACCTGGAAGCCGCTGCCGTCGCGGGCCATCTTGAAGGCCACGCCTTCGCCGGTGTTGCCGCCGCTCGAGGTCACGCCGTAGAGCAGGTTGTCGGTGCCCAGTGCCAGGCCGTGCGGGTTGCCGCCGGAGGCGTCGCCAGCGAAGCTGTGGATGACGGTGAACTTCTCGCCGCTGGGCTGCATCTTGAAGATCGCGCCGCGGCCGAACTCGCCGCCGCCGATGGCAAAGCCATACAGCAGGCCCTTGCTGTCCTGCACCAGCGCGCCGCCGGGGTAGGCGCCGTCGCTGCCGTTGAACACGTGCAGCAGCTTGAACTTGCCGCCGGGCACGTACTTCCACAGGCTGCCGTATTGTGCTGCGCCCTGGCCGGTCGAGGCATTGCCGTAGACCGAGCCGTCGCTGCCGACCATCAGGTCACCGCGCGGCGAGCCGCCTTCGGTCGAGCCGTCAAAGGCGTGCACCACCTTGTAGCCGCTGCCGTTGGTCTTGACGCGGAACACCAGGCCCCAGCCGCTGTCGGGCGAGTTGGTCAGCGCGGTGCCATACACATAGCCGTCCGGTGCCTGGACCATGGCGCCGTAGGGCTGGGCGCCCTTTTCGGCGCCGGGCATGGAGGCGATGACCGTGGTCGGGTCGGCCGCCAGCGCGGTGCCGTGCAGGCCCCACGAAGTGATGGCCAGCAGGCTGGCAAGGGTCAGGCCCGTGAATCGGCGCTTCGACCCGCCGAGAACGACATCCGCAATGTTTCGAGACACAAGGAACTCCTAGGGGTTGGGGGAGGTGCTGCCCGCTTGTTGCGGGTCGGCTACCGCTCGCGTGTTTGGGGTGCGCGACGGCCGGGAGCAAGCCGGCGCCCTCATGGGGCGCAGACCAGCCAAGAAGCAGACGCTGACGCGAGGAATCGTGTCCCTTGCACGCTGGCCCGGCACCGCGCTGCCGTGAGGGCAGCAGCGGGCTCGTGTCAGCGTTGTGTCAACGCCATGAACGTCAGCATAAAGCCTTCGCCACAGTTCCACAAGATTTCTAACGTATATGCATCACATATTTTTGGGGAGGGAAAACACGCCAGAAATCAGCGGGTTCAGACGTAAGCACGAGGCGTGCCGGCGCCCCGGCTGGCCCTCAGTGCAGCCGCAGCACGATGATGCCGGCGACGATCACCGCGGTGCCGCCAGCGCGCTGCCAGCCGAAGGGTTCGCGCAGCAGCAGCGTGCCGATCAGCGCGGCAAACAGCACCGAGGTCTCGCGCATGGCGGCCACCATCGCCACCGGCAGCAGCGTCATGGCCCACAGCGCAATGCCGTAGCTGCCGAGCGACGCGACCGTGCCGCCCAGTGCGACCGGCCAGCGCGCCGTCATGTAGGCGCGCGTGGCGGGCCATTGCGCGCGTCGCTGCCACAGCACCAGCGAAAGGTAGGGCAGGCCGTCGAGCAGGAACAGCGCGGCGACATAGCGCCCGGCGTCACCCGAGACGCGCACGCCCACGCCGTCCACCAGCGTGTAGCCGGCGATGAACACGGCGTTGAGCAGCGCAAAGCGCAGCGCTTTGCGGCGGCGTGCCGGGTCGCCTTCGTGTGCATGGCGTGACAGCCCCAGCGCCAGCACGCCGGTGCAAATGGTCAGCACACCGGCCCAGCCCATGAAGGACAGGCTTTCGCCGATCAGCGCATCGCTGCAAAGGGCGACCAGCAACGGCGCGCAGCCGCGCATCAGCGGATAGGTCAGCCCCAGGTCGCCATGCTTGTAGGCGCCAGCCAGCGCGATGTAGTAGCCGATGTGGATCGCCGTCGAAGCCAGGATGTAAGGCCAGGCCGAAGCATCCGGCAGGCCCAGCCACAGCATCAGCGGCGGCGCGACCAGCGTGCCCAGGCCGTGGATCAGTCCGGTGTCCAGCGCCTTGTCGGTGGACGACTTGATCAGCGCGTTCCAGCTTGCGTGCAGCAATGCCGCGCCCAGCACCGCCAGCAGCACCCAGCCGCTGCCGGGTGTGCCGCCGCTCAAGGCGCCACCGCCAGCAGGCAGCGCCGCGCGCGGGCCAGGTAGTGCGCCAGGTCAGGCGTGGACAGGCCTGCGGTCTTGGCTGCGTCGTCCCAGCGGCGCAGCTGCACCGCCTCGGCGGCCCCTGGTGCGGCAATGAAGGCCCGCGCCTGCTGCGCGCTGAACATGCCGCCCTGCAGCGCCAGGCTGCGCACCGAATCGGCCGACAGCTGTTCGCGGTAGCCATCGTCCGTCGCGCAAAGGTAGCGCTTGGCGTTGACGTGGCCGGCGATGGCGCGCAGCACGCGCGGGCCGAACAGCGGCTTCAGGTGCGGCAGCGCGGCGGTCTGGTGCTGGTCGTCCACGCCCTGCAGCGTGGGCGTGTCGCCATGCGCCGCGGCCGTCAGCAAATGGCCAAGGTCGTGCAGCAGCGCGGCCGTCACCAGTTCGTCGTCGGCGCCGGCCTGCTCGGCCAGCCAGGCGGTCTGCAGCGCGTGCTCGGTCTGCGTGACCGGCTCGCCGCTGTACATCGTGCCGCCATGCGCTGCGAACAGTGTTTCGATGTCAGCCAAGGTGAGCGACATTCGCAGCCCCTTGCGCTTGCTGCGCCTTCAGGTGGTTCTGCAGCGTGCGCTCGCGGCTGTTCATCGTGTGCTGGAACATGGCATCGCCCGCGGCCTCGGCGTCGCCCACGGCAATCGCCTTGACGATCTGCCGGTGCTCGCGGGCGTAGATCGCCATCGACTCCGCCGTCAGGTTTTGCCGGCGGTGCAGCGAGAGTTCGTTGATCAGCTTGCGGTAGGTGGCCGTCAGCTTGGCATTGCCGGCCAGCTCCAGCAGGCGGTCGTGCAGCTGCAGGTTGAGCTGGTGGAAGTCGTTGGCGTCGCTTGCCTTGGCGGCGCTGTCCATCGCGTCGACCAGCTTGCGCAGCTCGCGCACCTCGGGAGCCTTCAGCGTGGTGGCCAGCTTGCGGCCCACGTACTGGTCCATCATCGCGCGCACCTCGAAGATCTCCAGCACTTCGGCGATGGGCAGCTCGCGCACGAACACGCCGCGGTTCTTCTCGGTGCGCACCAGGCCGGCCTGCTCCAGCATGCGAAAGGCCTCGCGCAGCGGCCCGCGCGAAACGCCCAGTTGAGCGGCCAGCGCGGCCTCCGGCAGCTTGGCCCCGGCGCCCAGCTCGCCGCTCAGGATCATGCGTTCGATCTCGGTCTGCACCAAGCTTGGCAGCGAGGTGCCCTGAAGCTGTGCAATGGTCGGTGTGCTCATGCCGGAATCTTAGGGGAACTCGCGCCAGTTTGGAGATTGTCAACAATCTTTCATCTTCAATCCGCAGAATGCGAGGCTGGTCTTGATCTTGCGAGCACCGTCGCAAGGACCGTTCATTCATCTGCAGGAGTTTGCATGCGCTTTCTGAAATCGATGTTGGCTGCCGTGATCGGCCTGGTGGCCGCCACCGGTGCCCTGGCCGAGAAGACTTCGTTGACCGTCTACACCGCGCTGGAGACCGACCAGCTGAAGGCTTACCAGGCGGCGTTCAACCAGGTCAACCCGGACATCGAGATCAAGTGGGTGCGCGACTCCACCGGCGTCATCACCGCCAAGCTGCTGGCCGAAAAGGCCAATCCGCAGGCCGACGCGGTCTGGGGCGTGGCGGCATCCAGCATGGCGCTGATGGCGCGCGAAGGCATGCTGGAAGCCTACGCGCCGCTGAACCTCGACGCGATCATGCCGCAGTACCGTGACAAGAAGTCGCCGCCGGCCTGGTGGGGCATGGACGTGTTTGGTGCCACCGTCTGCTTCAACACCGTCGAGGCCAAGAAGAAGAACATTCCCATCCCCACCAGCTGGAAGGACCTGACCAAGCCCGAGTACAAGGGCCAGATCGTGATGCCCAACCCGGCCTCGTCGGGCACCGGCTATTTCGACGTGGTCGCCTGGCTGCAGCTGTGGGGCGATGACGCAGGCAAGGGCGGCGGCTGGAAGTACATGGACGCGCTGCACGAGAACATCGCGCAATACACCCACTCCGGCTCCAAGCCTTGCAACATGGCGGCGGCCGGCGAGTTTGTGGCCGGCATCTCATTCGAGTACCGCGGCCAGTCCAACAAGGCCAAGGGTGCGCCCATCGAGTTGGTGTTCCCCAAGGAAGGCCTGGGCTGGGACCTGGAATCGTTTGGCATCCACAAGGGCACCAAGAACCTGGCCGCCGCAAAGAAGCTGGCCGACTGGGCTTCGAGCAAGGACGCGATGCTGCTCTACGGCAAGAACTTCGCGCTGACGGCCCAGCCCGGCGTCGCGCCCAAGCTGCCCAACATCCCGGCCGACTACGAGTCCCGCCTGATCAAGATGGACTTCGAATTCGCCGCGGCGAACCGCGAGCGCATCCTGGCCGAGTGGACCAAGCGCTACGACGTCAAGAGCGAAAAGAAGAAGTAAGCCAAGACTGGCCCGCGATGCTGCAAGCCCAAACCCAAGCCCCGGCAGGCGACGTGTCGGCAAGCCGCGAACCTTGTCTGTCGCTGCGCGGCGTGGCCAAGCAGTTCGGCGCCTTCACCGCGCTGGAAGACATCGACCTGGCCATCGCGCCAGGCGAGTTCGTCTGCTTCCTCGGGCCTTCGGGCTGCGGCAAGACGACATTGCTGCGCATCATTGCCGGGCTGGAAACCCAGAGCGCCGGCACGCTGGTGCAGGCCGGGCGGGACATCTCCCGCCTGCCACCGGCCGCGCGCGACTACGGCATCGTCTTCCAGTCCTACGCGCTGTTCCCCAACCTCAGCATTGCCGACAACGTCGGCTATGGCCTGGTCAACCGGCGCCTGCCGCGCGCGCAAGTGGCCGCGCGGGTCGAGGAACTGCTGGCGCTGGTCGGCCTGCCGGGCAGCGGCGCCAAGTACCCGGCGCAGATGTCCGGCGGCCAGCAGCAGCGCGTGGCGCTGGCGCGCGCGCTGGCCACGTCTCCTGGGCTGCTGCTGCTGGATGAGCCGCTGTCGGCGCTGGACGCCATCGTGCGCGTGCGCCTGCGCAACGAGATCCGTGCGCTGCAGCGCCAGCTGGGCCTCACCACCATCATGGTCACGCACGACCAGGAAGAGGCGCTGTCGGTGGCCGACCGCATCGTGGTGATGAACCGCGGCCGCATCGAGCAGGTCGGCACGCCGCTGCAGATTTACCGCGAGCCGGCTTCGGCCTTCGTGGCGGAATTCGTCGGCAAGGTCAACCGGCTGCCAGCGGTGGCCGAGGGCGACCGCTGGTTCCGCTGCGGCGCGCACCGCTGGCAATGCCCCGCGGGCCAGGGCAGCGACTTCCGGCCCGGCGCGCCGGTGCTGCTGTACCTGCGGCCGGAGGACCGCGTCGTCGGCCCACTGGCGGCTGACACGCCTGGTCTGTGCGGAGGCCGGGTCGAGCATGTCGAGTTCCTGGGCGGCAACTGCCTCGCGACGATCCGCGTGGACGGCCTGACCGAGACGCTGCTGCTGCAGTTCTCGCTGAACCAGATGGACGAGTTCGAGGTCAGCGAAGGCCGCACGCTGCGCTTCGCCTTGCGCACCGACCGGCTGCGCGTCTTCCCGGCGCTTGGCTGAAGCAGCTCATGTTGCTCAAACGATGGCTGTTTCCCTCCCAGGCCGGTGCCGTGCTGGTCGCCAGCGCCCCGCGCCAGCTGGTGCACTGGACCGACCGCATCGCCCACCTGGGCCTGCTGGCGGTGGCTGCGCTGCTCGCGGTTGGCCTGCTCGGCCCGCTGCTGGCGCTGCTGGCCCAGGCTTTCAGGCCCACGTCTGACGACAGCAGCCATTGGGGTGCCTTTGTCAGCTACCTGGGCTCACCCGCGCTGCTGCAAAGCCTGGGCCACAGCGTCTTCGTGTCGGTGCTGGTGGTGCTGCTCACGCTGCCGCTGGCTTTTGGTTTTGCCTATGCCTTGACCCGCAGCATGATGCCGCTCAAGGGCCTGTTCCGCACCATCAGCCTGCTGCCGCTGCTGGCGCCGTCGCTGCTGTCGGCCATCTCGCTGATCTACTGGTTCGGCAACCAGGGCATGGCCAAGGACTTCTGGCTTGCGCTGGGTTTTGACGGCATCTACGGCGCGTCCGGCATCGTGCTGGCCGAGTGCTTCGCGGTGTTCCCGCACACGCTGATGATCCTGGTGACCGCGCTGTCGCTGGCCGATGCCCGGCTCTACGAAGCGGCCGACGCGCTGGGCACCACGCGCTGGCGCAGGTTTTTCACCATCACGCTGCCCGGCGCGCGCTACGGGCTGATCTCGGCCGCGATGGTCACCTTCACGCTGGTCATCACCGACTTCGGCGTGCCCAAGGTGGTGGGCGGCGACTACAACGTGCTGGCCACCGATGTCTTCAAGCTGGTCATCGGCCAGCAGGACTTCCAGCGTGGCGCGGTGGTCGCGCTGCTGCTGCTCGCGCCCGCCGTGCTGACCTTCGTGGTCGACCACTTCGTGCAGCGCCGGCAGATGGCTTTGCTGAGTGCCCGTGCCGTGGCGCTGGTGCCGCGCCGCGCGCCGGGTTTCGATGCGCTGATGACCGCCTACTGCGGCCTGATCGCCGCGCTGATGCTGGCCATGTTCGGCATGGCCGTGTTCGCCTCCTTCGTCAGCTTCTGGCCCTACAACCTTTCCTTGAGCCTGCAGCACTACACCATGGGCCTGGTGGACGCCGAGCTTGGCGACGCACTGATCAACAGCCTGAAGCTGGCCGCCAGCACTGCGCTGATCGGCCCGGTGGTGGTCTTCATCGGCGCCTACCTGATGGAGAAGACGCGCGGGCTGGACGCGCTGCGTCCTCTGCTGCGGCTGATGGCCATGTTGCCGATGGCGGTGCCTGGCCTGGTGCTGGGCCTGGGCTGCATCTTCTTCTTCAACGCGCCGGGCAACCCGCTGAATGGCCTGTACCAGACCTTTGCGCTGTTGGTGCTGTGCACGGTGGTGCACTTCTACACCACCGGTCACCTGACCCTGGTCACCGCGCTGAAGGCCATCGACCCTGAATTCGAAGCCGTGTCGGCCTCGCTGAAAGTGCCGTTCTACCGCACCTTCTGGCGCGTCACGCTGCCGATCTGCCTGCCGGCGCTGATCGACGTGTCGCGCTACTTCTTCGTCAACGCGATGACGACGATCTCGGCCGTGGTCTTCCTCTACACGCCCAATTCCAAGCTGGCCTCGGTGGCCATCCTCAACCTCGACGACGCGGGCGAGATCGGCCCGGCCTCGGCCATGGCGGTGCTGATCGTTGCCACCTCCACGGTGGTCAGCCTGCTGTACATGGCGCTGTCCGCCTGGGCCCAGCGCCGCACCCAGGCCTGGCGCGCACCTGCACATTGAGACGCCTGAATCGAACGTGACCTGCTCTTCAACTCACCCATTGCATTACGACCTCGTGGTCGTCGGCGCCGGCATCGTCGGCCTGGCCCACGCCTACACGGCCGCGCGCCGCGGCCTCAAGGTCTGCGTCGTCGAGCGCGACGCAGCCTGCGTGGGCGCGTCCGTCCGCAACTTCGGCTTCATCACCGTCACCGGCCAGGGTGCGGGCGACACCTGGCGCCGCGCGCGCCGTGCCCGCCAGGTCTGGGGCGAGGTCGCGCCGCAGGCCGGCATAGCGGTCGTGCACCAGGGCCTGTACCTGACGGCTTTCCGCCCGCAGGCGCTGAAGGTGGTCGAGGCCTTCCTGTGCACCGAGATGGGCGCGGGCTGCGAGCTGCTGGACCTGCCGGAAGCCGCGCGCCGCGCACCCTCGCTGCAGCTGGACGGCGCACAAGGCGTGCTGTACAGCCCGCACGAGATGCGCGTCGAGTCGCGCACCGCCATCGCGCTGCTGGCGCAGTGGCTGGCCGAGGTCCACGGTGTGGTGTTCCGCTTCGGCGAGGCGGTGCTGGAGGTGGCCACGCCGCGCGTGCGCACCTCGCGCGCCGTGCTGCATGCCGAGCGCGTGGCCGTCTGCACCAACACCGAGCTCCACGGCCTGTTTGCCGAACGCATTGCGCCTCATGACCTGCGCCTGTGCCAGCTGCAGATGTTGCGCGTGCGGCCCGAGCCGGGCTTCCAGCTGCCGGGCTCGGTCATGGCCGACCTGAGCCTGGTGCGCTACCACGGCTACAGCAAGCTGCCGGAGGCCGCGCCGCTGCTGGCGCAGATGCAGCGCGAGGAGGGCGAGTCGCTGCAGCACGGCATCCACCTGATCGTCGTGCAGAGTGCCGATGGCTCGCTGGTGGTGGGTGACTCCCACCACTACGGTGCCGCGCCGCTGCCGTTTGCCGACCAGCGCGTGGACGACATCATCCTGCGCCACCTGCGCGAGACGCTGAAGCTGCGCGAGGCCACGGTGACCGAGCGCTGGGTCGGCCTCTACCCCTCGTCCGCCAGCACCGACTGCCTGATCGACAGTCCTGACGAAGCCACGCGTGTCGTGCTGGTCACCAGCGGCACTGGCGCCAGCACCGCCTTCGGCATCGCCGAGGACGTTTTCGGTGACTGGTGAGCCCCTCGCAGAACATCCCATGACATCGAACACATCCCTCCCTGCCACCGATCCACTCAAGGCCGTCGTCTTCGACTGGGCCGGCACGCTGCTGGACTTCGGCTCCTGCGCGCCGATGGGCGCGTTTGTGCGCCTGTTCGAGCGCTACGGCGTGAAGCTCGGCATCGACCAGGCCCGCGGCCCGATGGGCATGGCCAAGTGGGACCACATCCACGCGCTGGGCCAGTTGCCGGAGGTCGCGGCCCAATGGCTGGCGCGCCACGGCCAGCCGTTCAGCGACGCCGACGTGGATCACCTCTACGAAGTCTTCACGCCGATGAACGCCGCCGTGGTGGCCGACTTCGCCGAGGCCATTCCCGGCGCGCCGCTGATGCTGGCCGCGCTGCGCGCACGCGGCCTGAAGATCGGCTCCACGACGGGCTACAACCGGCCCATCATGCAAGTCCTCACGCCACTGGCGCAGGCCCAGGGCCTGGTCGCCGACAACCTGGTTTGCGCCGGCGACCTGGCCGAGGGCCGGCCTTCTCCGCTGATGATGTATCGCTGCTTTGCCGACCTGGGCGTGTGGCCGGCACACAGCGTGGTCAAGGTCGACGACACCGGCGTGGGCCTGCAGGAAGGCCTGAACGCCGGCACCTGGGCCGTGGGCGTTTCGGTCAGCGGCAATGCTATGGGCCTGTCGCTGGCCGAGTGGCAATCGCTGGGCGTTGCAGAACAAGCCCGGAGGCGTGAAAAAGCCGCATCCCAGCTGAGCGAAGCGGGGGCACACTACGTCATCGACAGCGTGGCCGAACTGCTGCCTGTCATCGATGACATCCAGGCCCGCTTGTCGCGAGGTGAGCGGCCCTGAGTCCTTCCAAAAGGCTGGCCCTTCGGCCGGCCAAACCAGGCAAAAAGGCACACGTTTCTCGTCATGCTGTACCTGCTGAACCTGCTGGCGGCGATTGCGCTGCTGGTGTGGGGCACCCACCTGGTCCGCACCGGCATCCTGAAGGTGTTCGGGGCAGGGCTGCGCCGGCTGATCCAGGCCAGCACCGGCACGCGCGCCAGCGCGGCGCTGGCGGGGCTGGGCGTCACGGCGCTGGTGCAAAGCAGCGGGGCCACCAGCCTGATCGCGTCATCCTTCGTCAGCCAGGGCCTGATGTCGCTGTCGACCGCATTGGCAGTGCTGCGCGGCGCAGACGTCGGCACCGGCCTGGTCACGCTGCTGTTCTCCTTCAACCTGGCCTGGCTGTCGCCCTTGTTGCTGCTGGCTGGCGTGGTGTTGCACCTGTCGCAAGAGGGCAGCACCGCGGGCCGCCTGGGCGGCGTGCTGATCGGCCTGGGCATCATCACCTTGGCATTGCGCCTGATCGGCCTGGCGACCGAGCCCTTGCTGGCCGCGCCGCAGATGAAGATGCTGCTTGGCGGTGTGCGCAACGACGCGCCGCTGGAGCTGCTGGTCGGCGCGGTGCTGGCGCTGATGAGCTACTCCAGCCTGGCCGCGGTGCTGCTCACCGCCGCGCTGGCTGGCACCGGCATCGTCTCGCTGGAAGTGGCGTTTGGCCTGGTGCTGGGCGCCAACGTGGGCAGCGGCCTCAGCAGCCTGCTGACGACCATGCACGCGCCCATCGAAGGTCGTCGTGTGCAGCTGGGCAACTTCCTGTTCAAACTGGCGGGCGGCTTGCTCGCCGCGCCTTTTGTGCACGGGCTGGCGCAGTCGCTCGGGCCGCTGCGGCCGGGCGCCGCTTCGTGGGTGGTGCTGTTCCACCTGAGCTTCAACCTGGCCTGCGCGCTGCTGTTCCTGCCGGCCACCGGCGCGATGGCGCGGCTGGTCGGCCGCTGGGGCGAGACGCCACCTGTCTCGCCGAATGCGCTCGCGCTTCACGCCACTGGCCCGCGCCACCTGGACCCGGAGGTGCTGGACACACCGCAACTTGCCATGTCCTGCGCCGCGCGCGAGGCTTTGCACCAGGCCGACCTGGTCGAGACCATGCTGCGCGGCCTGCTGCCGGTGATGCGCGACAACGACCTGGCGCTGTCGGCCGAGCTGCGCCGCCTGGACGACCAGGTCGACACGCTGTATTCGGCCATCAAGTACTACCTGACCAAGATCCAGCGCAGCTCGCTGTCCGAGCGCGAGGGCCGGCGCTGGGCCGACATCCTCGCCTTCACGATCAACATGGAACAGATCGGCGACGCGGCCGAGCGGGTGCTGCAGGACCTGGAGGACAAGAAGATCCGCCCCGGCCGCAACTTCTCCGAGGCCGGCATTGCCGAACTGGCCGAGCTGCACGGCCAGCTGCTGAGCAATCACCGGCTGGCGATGAGCGTCTTCCTCAGCGGCAACGAACAGGAAGCCCGCGACCTGCTGGCCCAGAAACGCCGCTTCCGCGACCGCGTGCAAGCCTGCGCCGCCAACCACTTCGACCGCCTGCATGGCAACACACCGGAGAGCATCCAGACCAGCTCGCTGCACCTGGACCTGCTGACCGAGCTGCGCCGCATCAACTCGCAACTCTGCTCGATTGCGTATCCGACGCTGGAGGCGGCTGCAGCACGCGATGCGGTGCAGCAAGCGCAGCCGGCGGTCTTGAGTGCGGCCCCGAGGCCGATACCTTTTCGGTCGGACTGAGCGTTTGAATCCCAGTGCGTGGTGCCGCGCCGAGGTCGCGTGAAAATAAATGGGGTCAGAGTCAATTTATCTTGAGATACCTCAACTCGCTGGAACCGGCGTGCCCGATAAATTGACTCTGACCCCATTTATTTGAAGCACCGCCGTGGCGGAGGCGAGCCAGGGGAACCGAGGCCAGCTCGGTGGTAGCTCAACCCTCGAACAGATCGCTGCCCCGCTGCGGTGGCGTCACACCCAGGTGGCGGTAAGCCATCAAGGTGGCCACCCGCCCACGCGGCGTGCGCTGCAGGAAGCCCTGCTGGATCAGGTAGGGCTCGATCACGTCTTCGATCGTGCCGGGCTCTTCGCCAATCGCGGCGGCCACGTTTTCCAGGCCGACCGGGCCGCCGTCGAAGCGGTGCACCACGGCTTCGAGCAGCTTGCGGTCCATCAGGTCGAAGCCGCGTGAGTCCACGTCCAGCATCTTCAGCGCGGCGTCGGCCATTTCGCGGGTGATGCGGCCGGTGCCTTTGACGTCGGCGTAGTCGCGCACGCGGCGCAGCAGGCGGTTGGCAATGCGCGGCGTGCCGCGGCTGCGGCGGGCGATTTCGGTCGCGCCTTCCACGTCGATGGGCGCGTTCAGCAGCCGCGCCGAGCGGGTCACGATGCGGGCCAGTTCCTCGTCGGTGTAGAACTCCAGCCGGGTGACGATGCCGAAGCGGTCGCGCAGCGGGTTGGTCAGCATGCCGGCGCGGGTGGTGGCGCCCACGAGCGTGAAGGGTTGCAGGTCCAGCTTGATCGAGCGGGCGGCCGGGCCTTCGCCGATCATGATGTCGATCTGGTAGTCCTCCAGCGCCGGGTACAGGATTTCCTCGACCACGGCCGAGAGCCGGTGGATCTCGTCGATGAACAGCACGTCGTTCTTCTCGAGATTGGTCAGGATGGCCGCCAGGTCCTTGGGCTTTTCCAGCACCGGACCGCTGGTCTGGCGCAGGTTCACGCCCAGCTCATTGGCAATGATGTGGCTCAGCGTGGTCTTGCCCAGCCCCGGCGGGCCGAACAGCAGCACATGGTCCAGCGCCTCGCTGCGCTTCTTGGCCGCGCCAATGAAGATCTCCAGCTGTTCGCGCGCCTTCAGCTGGCCGACGTATTCGTCCAGCCCCTTGGGCCGCAGCGCGCGTTCCTGCGCTTCTTCCTGCGGCGTCACCGGTTGCGCGGTGACCACACGGGCCGGCCGGCTGGCGGCGGGGCCGAAATCGTCGGTCTGGATGGACATACAGGGATTATGGCTGGCCGGGACCGTGGCGGGGCTCAGTCTTGCAGCGGAACGGCCGCGAACATGCTGCGGTTTCTGGAGGGTGGCTTGGCAGATGCCCTGCGGCGCCGAAAGCTCGTCGCGGCTCGTCCCTTTCATTGCCCGTTTCGTCGCAGGCGGCTTGAAGCGCCCATGTCACGGTGGGAGGCTTGGCATCTTCCATGTCTGGCCAAAATCCCATGCCTACTCACAACCTTGTGCCCGCCCGTCGCCGCTTGTTCGGCCATGGCATCCGGCTCGCTGCAGTCGCGGTCATTGCCTTCAGTCCCGTCCTGCAGGTCCTGGCGGCTGCGCCGGCACCTGCCGAGCTGCGCGCGCAGCTGGACACGCTGCTCGCCAACGCAGTGCCGGCCGATGGGCCTGGCGCGGTGATGCTGGTGGCCCGTGGCGACACGGTGCTCTACCGCAGCGCGCGCGGCATGGCCAGCATCGAGCTTGGCGTGCCGCTGTCGCCGGACCAGGTGCTGCGCATCGGCTCGGTGACCAAGCAGTTCTCGGCGGCGGCCTTGCTGCAACTGGTGGACCAGGGACTGGCGAAGCTGGACGATCCGCTGTCCAAATACCTGCCGAGCTACCCCGGCGCAGACGGCATCACGCTGCAGCAACTGCTCAACCACACCTCGGGCGTGAAGAGCTTCACCAGCCTGCCGCGCTACATGGGCAATCCCATTCGGCGGGACCTGAGCACCGCGGAGATGATCGCCGAGTTCAGCGGCCAGCCGGTGGACTTCGCGCCCGGCGCGTCCTGGGCGTACAACAACTCCGGCTACGTGCTGGTGGGCGCGGTGATAGAGGCCATCACGAAGAAGGCCTGGCACGCGCAGGTGGCGGCCATGCTGCAGCCGCTGGGTCTGGGCCGCACCCAGTATGACGATCCGGATCGCGTCATTCCCGGCATGGTGTCGGGTTACAGCAGCGGCGCCGCGGGCGTGGAGCGTGCGGGCCTGGTGAGCATGACGCAACCGCATGCGGCCGGGGCATTGGTCAGCACGGTGGACGAACTCTGGCGCTGGAACCTGGCCCTGCACCGCGGCCAGGTGCTGAAGCCGGCGACCTATCTGCGCATGGTCACGCCCGAGGGCGCCCCGGCGCAGAAGGCGGCCTACGGCGATGGCATTTATGCCGAGACGCTGCGCGGCCAGCCCATGCTGCAGCACGGCGGCGGCATCCACGGCTTCAAGTCGGTGCTCATCTGGCTGCCGGCGGAGCAGCTCAGCGTGGTGGTGCTGCACAACAGCGACAGCAGCGCGCTGAACGTCGGCAACCTGGGGCGGCGAGTGGCAGCCATTGCCCTGGGCCAGCCCTTTCCGGATGGCCCCAAGCTGGACCTGCCGGTGAGTGAACTGGAGAAACTGCAAGGCGTGTGGCGCGCCGCTGGCAGCTCGGCCGCGGCGGATGACCGCTTGCTGCGTGTGAAGGACGGCGCCTTGTATGCGCAACGCGGTGAGGGGCGGCCACTCAAGCTGCGGCCCATCGCCGGCGGCCTCTTCCTGTTCGAGAACGCCCTGCACCGCCTGGAGACCGCGCCTGGCAGCGAGACGCTGCGCTACTTCGAGGGGGGCGAGGGCGACGGCGAGACCTGGCGCCGGGTCGGTCCGTTGCCGCCCTGAATGCATCGGGCGGCCTGCGGGCCTGCGGTCGCCGCTCAGGCGTAGGTGTCGATCTGCAGGCCCAGGCGGCGGGCGGGATCTTCGTCCTTCTTGCCTGCCTGCGTGTCCTTCGATTCGCTGGACTTGGCTTCGCTCGCCTTGCGCCTGGCCTCGGCGTCCTGCGTGGCCTTGTTCTGCAGCGCGGTGATCTGCTGCTGCACCGACTGCATCTGCATCTGCAGCAGTTGCTGCTGCTTCTGCTTGTCCTCGGCACTCAGCGTGTCGTCCTTGGCCAGGTCCTTCAGGTCCTGCGCCAGGGTCTGCAACTGTTTTTGCAGCGCGGCGATCTGCGAGGCGGTGGTGGACGAGCTGCCGCTGCTGGCGCTGGCGGCGTTGGCGACAGTGGTGGAGGCAGCGACTTGCATGACCAGGATTTCGGTCTGGCTGTCTTGAAGCTGTACGTGATTTACGCAGTCGACACAAAGGAAGCCGCTGGCCGTGCTTGCACGGGGAGGCGGCGTTCAGCCGGGGGCCGGCCCCAGCGAGTTGCGCAGCACCAACTCGGGCTGGAATTCGTGGGTCAGCGGCAGCGACATGGCGTAGCACTGGTTCAGCAGCATGCGGCAGGCGTTCAGGCCCATGTTGTCGATGGCGATGCGGATGCTGGTCAAGCTGGGGCTGAGGTAGGCGGCCATTTCGTCGGCGTCGTCGTAGCCGATCACCGAAACCTCTTCCGGCATGCGCTTGCTGGCGGCGTGCAGCCGGGCGATGGCGCCCATCGCCATCAGGTCATTGCAGCAGAACAGGCCGGTGAACTGCGCGCCGCCGGCCAGCAGCGCGCCGGTGGCCTCCGAGCCGCCCTTGGCGGTGAAAAGCCCGTCCACGCAGGGCACCTGCTCGCGGGCGATGCCGGCCGTGGCCAGCTCGTCGAAAAAGCCCTGCAGGCGTTGCCGGTTGTCCGGTGCCTCGGCCAGCCCGGCAATCACCGCCAGCTGCCGGTGGCCGTTGTCCAGGAAGGCTCGCGCGGCCAGCCGGCCGGCGGCGTGGTGATCCACCGAGAAACATGCGGCCTTCATGCGCGCCACTTCGCGGTTGACCACGGCCACGTGCGGGAAACGCTCCTGGAGGGCCAGCAGGTCTGCATCGGTCAGCGCGTTGGTGGTCACCAGGATGCCATCGCAGCCGCGGTCCATCAGGAAGCGCACGCCGTCCTGGGCCTGGCGGCGCATGCTGGCCTGGCCACAGCCATTGGCCGCGACCATGTGGCGCTCGTGGCTGCGCAATTCGCTTTCCACCGCATGCAGCATCGGGCCGTAGAACGGGCCCTTGAAGTCCGGCACATAGACGCCGATGGTGCCGCTGACCTGCGTGACCAGCGCGCGGGCAATGGTCGACGGGCGGAAGTCCAGCGTCTGCACCGCCGAGGCCACGCGCGCTGCTGCCTTGGCCGAGAACGAGCCGCGGCCGGAGAGCACCCGCGAAGCGGTGCCCACGCCGACGCCGGCGAGCTGGGCCACATCCTTGATCGTCGGCATCGTGTCTGTTTGAAAGCGGAATCGCTGGGGTCATTCACCGCCCGCCTGTTGCGCCGCAGCGCCTGGATCGCCTTGCTGGCGATCCTCGGCCAGGCCGTGGTGCCGACGGTGTCACGCCTGCTGGTGGCGGGCAATCCCACGTTGAGCGGCTGGGCCGGACTCTGTACACCTCGCTGGGTGGCCCTGGCGCCAGACCCGGGGCGCCGTCCAGCCACGGGGCCCGCCGGCGGCAGCGTGGGCAGGCGCATGCATTCGGCCGGCAGGGTCGGGTGCAGGCTGTCTACAATGATTCAGTGTTTTCCCTGAGTTGGCTTGCTGCCGTTTGTTGATCTTCCGCAACCCACGCTGCCAGCCCTTGTCGTACCAATGGAAGCCGTCTGGGACGGATCGTCATGACCTTTGATTCACGAGTTTCGCTGCGCGATGACCCGGTGCAGCAGTTGGCCTGCGGTGATGTGTTGTTCGAGGCCGGTGGCATGGGCACGGTCTGGCAGCTGACGGCAGGTGCATTGCGCCTGGACCGGGCCACGGTGGACGGCCAGCGCTTCATGCAGATCGTGTTGCCTGGCGACCTGATCGGCCTGGAACTGCTGGCGGCCTACCCGTATGCCAACACCGCGCGCGCCATCGTGCCCAGCGAAGCCCGCCGGCGGGTGCTGGCCAGTGACGCCGAGCGCCGGCTGGTGCTGATGGAAGGCCTGCTGCAGCAGCAGCGCCGCGGCGAGGACCTGGTGGCGCTGCGCAGCAGCTCGGCGCAGGACCGGCTGAAGGCCTTGCTGCTGATGCTGGCGCCGGAGGACGACGCGCCGTGGATGGGCGAGGAGGCCCACACGCCCCTGCCGACCATCAAGGACATGGCAGCCATCATCGACACTTCGCCCGAGACCGTCTCGCGCATCTTCGCCAACCTCAAGCGCACCCAGATCCTCGATGGCCGCGAGCGCCAGAGCGCCCGCTTCAGCCGTGCCCGCCTGCGCGAAAGCGAATGGCCGGCCGGCATGACGCGCAGCGACGGTGGGGCCCGGGTGCGCGATCATCTGGGGGCCTGAGCGGCTGCGGCTGCATCTCATGGCCACCCGACAGCAGGAGACAAAACACCGATGCAAGCTTTCAAGACCCCGTCCTTCTTCACTCGAGCCACATGGGCGCTGGGCCTGCTGGCTGCCAGCGCAGCAGTGCTGGCCGAGCCGCCCGCGGTGACCGACTTGTGGGTGCGCGGCACCGTCGCCCAGCAAAAGGCCACCGGGGCCTTCATGCAACTGCGCTCCGCCCAAGGCAGCCGGCTGGTTGGCGTGACCACGCCGCTGGCCGGCATGGCAGAAGTGCACGAGATGAAGATGGTCGGCGACGTGATGAAGATGGGCGAAGTGCCCGGCGGGCTCGAACTGCCAGCCGGCAAGACCGTCAAGCTCCAGCCCGGCGGCTTCCACGTCATGCTGATGGACCTGAAGCAGCCGCTGAAGGCCGGCGACCAGGTGCCGCTGACGCTGACCTTCAAGAATGCCGACGGCAAGACCGAGCAGTTGACCGTGCAGGCGCCGGTGCGCGCGCTCGGCGCTTCAGCGCCCGGCCCTGCGCTGGAACATTGAGCCCGAAGGGCCTCAGCCCAGCGACTTCAACGCCAGCTTGATGCCTTCGCTGACGCCCACGTCCGGCGGCAGCTTCTTCAGCGCCGCCGCAGCGTCCTTCTCGTTGTAGCCCAGCGCCATCAGCGCCTGCACGATGTCGGCCTGCGCGTCGGTCGCCACGCTGGTGCCCACGCCCGGCAGTTCGGCGCCCAGCTTGCCCTTGAGCTCCAGCAGCAGCCGCTCGGCGGTTTTCTTGCCAATGCCCGGCACCTTCTGCAGCCGCGCGCCTTCCTGCCGCGTCACCGCGCCTGCCAGGTCCGAAACCGACAGGCCCGACAGGATGGACAGCGCCGTGCGCGGCCCGATGCCGCTGATCTTCACGACCTCGCGGAACGTGGCCCGTTCTTCTGCCGTCAGGAACCCGTAGAGCAGGTTCGCGTCCTCGCGCACCACCTGGTGCACCAGCAGCGTGACCTTCTCGCCCAGCCCCGGCAGGTTGTAGAAGGTGCTCATCGGCACGTCCACCTCATAGCCGACGCCCTGCACGTCAATGAGCACCAGCGGAGGGGACTTTTCCGCAATCAAACCCGTGAGACGACCGATCATGTGCGGGATTATCGTTTGGCTCACAATCGCGCCCCAATGATCCTCCGCCACACCTTTTCCCCGCTCGACAACACCCGGCTGGCCCACCTCTGCGGCCCGCTGGACGAGCACCTGCGGTCCATCGAGGCCATGCTGCCGCTGAGCATCACGCGGCGGCAGGGTGCTTTCAAGATCGATGGCAGCAAGCGCGACGCCGAGCGCGTGCTGGCGATGCTGGAGATGCTCTACGAGCGGGCGAAAAGGCCGATCACTGCCGAGACCTTCCAGCTGGCGCTGGACGACCTGCGCCGTGGTGGCGCGCCGGTGCACCTGCCGGACGCGGCCGAGGGCGACATCGTGCTGCACACCCGGCGCGCCGACCTGACCGCGCGCACGCCAAACCAGTTGCAGTACCTGCGCCACATCATGGCGCACGACATCAGCTTCGGCATCGGCCCGGCCGGCACCGGCAAGACCTTCCTGGCGGTGGCCGCGGCGGTGGACGCACTGGAGCGCAGCTCGGTGCAGCGCATCGTGCTGACGCGCCCGGCGGTGGAAGCCGGCGAGCGGCTGGGTTTCCTGCCGGGCGACCTGACCCAGAAGGTCGACCCCTACCTGCGCCCGCTGTACGACGCGCTGTACGACCTGATGGGCTTCGACCGCGTGACCAAGGCCTTCGAGAAGGCCACGCTGGAGATCGCGCCGCTGGCCTTCATGCGCGGCCGCACGCTGAACCATTCCTTCATCATCCTGGACGAGGCGCAGAACACCACGCCCGAGCAGATGAAGATGTTCCTGACCCGCATCGGCTTCGGCTCCAAGGCGGTGGTGACCGGCGACGTGAGCCAGATCGACCTGCCGCGCGGCATGCCCAGCGGGCTGATCGACGCGGCCGAAGTGCTGCGCGACGTGAAAGGCATTGCGATGACCCGCTTTACCTCGGCCGACGTGGTGCGCCACCCGCTGGTGGCCCGCATCGTCGACGCTTACGACAGCCAGCGCGAAGAGCGCGAGCGCGTGCACGAACGGCAGCGCAAGCTGGAGACGCGCTGATGGCCGGCGTCAAACCCGCTGCAAAGCCCGAGCTGAGCCTCTCGCTGCAGTTCGCCGACCCGGCGCACCGCGCCCAACTGCCGCGCCACAAGGTCATGCGCTGGATCCGCGCCGCGCTGGAAGCGCCGGGCGAGATCACGGTGCGCATCGTCGGCGAGGAAGAAGGCCGTCGCCTGAACCACGAGTTCCGCCAGAAGGACTACGCGACCAACGTGCTGACCTTCGACTACGAGCACGAACCGCTGGTGATGGCCGACCTGATCCTCTGCGCACCGGTGGTCGAGAAGGAAGCCAGGGAACTCAAGCTCCCCGTGGCCGACCACTACGCCCACCTGCTGGTGCACGGCACGCTGCACGCCCAGGGCTACGACCACGAGGACGACGACGTCGAGGCCGAAGCCATGGAGGCCCGCGAAACCGAGATCCTGCTCGGCCTGGGCCTGCACGACCCGTATCCGGACAAGCGCTGAGGCGGGGGCCCAGGCTGCACAAGGAAACGCCGGGCCGCCCCAAGTTTCCTTGACCCCCACGGGGGGGCGGGTCGGGCGCAGCCCGGCCCTGGGGGTCCCATTCACTGCCGCGAACGCGTCCCCAGGTAGCGCTTGCGCCAGAAGAACAACCCCAAGCCGATGCCGATGCCCAGCATCACGGCCACGGCGATCCAGAAACCGTCCTGTTTGTGGATCAGCGGCAGCCACTCGAAATTCATGCCGAAGATGCCGGTGATCAGGTTCAGTGGCAGGAAGATGGCGGTCAGCACGGTCAGCGTGCGCATGATGTCGTTGGTGCGCTGGCCGAGGGCCGAGAAGTGCATCTGCACCGCGGCTTCGGCTGATTGCTCCAGCCGGCGCACATGGCTCAGCACGCGCTCGATATGCTCCAGCACGTCGCGCGAGCGCACGCGCAGCAGTTCGCGTTCGCGCCGCTCGGCGACCGAGGCTTCTTCCGGCCATTCGTCGAGCGCGTCTATCCATTCCTGGATGGCGCTGCGCTGGTCCTCGCAGGTGTCTTCCAGCAGGTGCAAGGCCTCGCGAGAGCTGAGGATCAGCTGCCAGTCGGCGAAGCGGCTGTTGGCCTTCAGCAATTCGGCCTGCAGCGTGCCGAGGTGGCGGGTGAGCAGGCGGCGCAGCTCCAGGTAGCTGTCCACCATGTAGTTCACCATGCGCAGCATCAGGTCGGCCGGGCTGGTAGGCAGGCGCGCCGAGCCGCGCAGGTCGGACTCGCGGGAGTGCTGCTGCAGGCGTTGGGCGAAGTATTCGCGCACCATGCAATCGGCCGGGTGCACGGTGATGAGCACCCTGTCGAACACGGCGAAGCCGACCGGGCTTGTGTCGATTGCGGCCAGCGCCTGGTGCGCTGCAGCCAGCGTGCCGGCTGCGTGCGGGGCGGCGGGCGGACGGCCCATGGCCGGCACGGGGGTATTGGGCGGCAGCGCGGCGCCACCAGCCCCGGCGGAGAGCCGGCGGAAGACCAGCATGTCGTACCAGGAGGTGTCGTCGTAGTGCGAGGGCAACTGGTTGTTCAGCAGGTCGCTGACGTGCAGGTCAACCAGGCCGGCGCCCGTCCAGTGCTGCAGGTGCCGCTGCAGTTCGCCGACCCTGGCCTCGAACTCGCGCCTGGCATTGCCGATCCAGAGGTAGCCATGGGCCGGCAGCGTGGTTGGCAACTGTTCGAGCTCGGTGAAGCGCTCGTTGTCGATGTGAAAGATGCGCATTCGCCGTGGCTCAGCCGGCCTTCAGCAGCCGGGCCGCGTCGAGTGCGAAGTAGGTCAGCACGCCATCGGCGCCAGCGCGCTTGAAGGCCAGCAGCGCTTCCATCATCACCGAGTCGTGGTTCAGCCAGCCGTTGGCGGCGGCGGCCTTTATCATCGCGTACTCGCCGCTGACCTGGTAGGCGAAGGTCGGCACGCGAAACTCGGTCTTCACGCGGTAGACGATGTCCAGGTACGGCATGCCGGGCTTGACCATCACCATGTCGGCGCCTTCGGCGATGTCCAGCGCCACTTCGCGCAGCGCTTCGTCGCTGTTGGCCGGGTCGATCTGGTAGGTGTATTTGTTGCCCTTGCCGAGGTTGCCGGCCGTGCCCAGCGCGTCGCGGAACGGGCCGTAGAAGGCCGAGGCGTATTTGGCCGAATACGCCATGATGCGGGTGTTGACGTGACCGGCGGCTTCCAGCGCCTGGCGGATCGCGCCGATGCGGCCGTCCATCATGTCGGACGGCGAGACGATGTCCGCGCCAGCCTCGGCGTGCGACAGCGACTGCCTGACCAGCGCCTGCACCGAGATGTCGTTCAGGACATAGCCTGAGTCGTCGATGATGCCGTCCTGCCCGTGGGTGGTGAACGGATCGAGCGCCACGTCGGTCATCACGCCGAGTTCCGGCAAGCGGCTCTTGAGGGCGCGGATGGCGCGCTGGCACAGCCCTTCCGGATTCCAGGCCTCGGCACCATCCAGGCTCTTGGCCGCAGGTGTAATCACCGGAAACAGATCCAGCGCTGGAATTCCAAGCTCGAGGGCCTGTTCGCCGACCCTCAGCAACTCATCGATCGACAAACGCTCCACGCCAGGCATGGACGAAATCGGTGCGCGGCCGGGCAGTTCGTGAATGAAAACCGGAAGAATGAAGTCCGCCGGCGTAAGCAGGTGCTCACGAACCATGGCGCGGCTGAAGGCGTCCCGGCGCAGGCGGCGCGGGCGATGGGCAGGATAGGCAGACAGGTTCACGACAGGGCCATGTAACAGGTTGGTGGGCGTGCGCAACAACTCGCGCGCAACGTGACGTTTTGCGGGGGTTCTGTATGGTACCCAGCGCGGACAGAGTGTTACAGTTCGTTCTGAGCGTTGCCCGCAAGGGTAGCGTTCCCTGCTTTTCCTCCCTGAGCAGGTGCCTTCACGTGATGACAGCGTCAAGGCTTTTCAGCCCCGGCCCCTGGCCGGGGCTCTTTCTTTTCTGGCCCCGGTTTTCTCCGGTAACTGCCAGGTAACTGGATCTCTGCGCCGGTTCTTCAATCCACATTTCCAGGCCATTCTCCGCGCAGCCCATAATTCTCCGCATGAGTCATGCGTATCTGTGGGTCAAGGCGTTTCACCTGATTTTCGTCGCGAGCTGGTTTGCCGGGTTGTTCTACCTGCCCAGGCTGTTCGTGAACCTGGCGATGGTGCCGGCCGACAGCCATGCCGAGCGCGAGCGTTTGCTGCTGATGGCGCGCAAGCTGTACCGCTTCTGCAGTTTCCTGATGGTGCCGGCGCTGCTGCTGGGCCTGTGGCTGTGGCTGGGTTTTGGCGTGGGCAAGGGCCCGGGCAACGGCTGGCTGCATGCCAAGCTGGCCTTGGTTGTGGTGGTGATTGGCTACCACCACATGTGCCGCGCGCTGCTGCGCGACTTCGAGCAGATGGCCAACAAGCGCAGCCACCGGTGGTTCCGCGTGTTCAACGAAGTCACGGTGCTGCTGTTCATCGCCATCGTGCTGCTTGTGGTGGTGAAGCCTTTCTGAGGTTCGCACGGCCTTGACCGACCCCTTGCCAGCTCCAGCCTCTGCCGCGGCGAACAGCCGGCATCGCAGTTCCGCGATCCCGCTGGCTGCGGCCTACACAGGGCTGCTGGTCTACGCCAGCCTCTATCCGTTCATCGACTGGCGCTGGCCTGGCGCGCTGGGATGGCTTGAACTGTTCCGCCTGCCGTTCCCGCCCTGGCGCGACCATTTCGACATGTGGGCCAACCTGCTGGGCTACATGCCGCTGGGCGGCCTGCTGTGCCTGGCGGTGATGCGCAGCGGCGGCCGTGCGCGCTGGGCCTGGCTGCTGGCTGTGCTGGGCGGCTCGGCGCTGTCGTATGCGATGGAGGTGACGCAGCAATTCCTGCCGCGGCGCTATCCCTCCGGGCTGGACTGGGCGCTGAACAGCGCCGGGGCGCTGGCCGGCGCGTCGCTGGCGGCGCCGCTGCAGGCGCTCAGGCTGATCGACCGCTGGCAGGCCACGCGTGACCGATGGTTCTGGCGCCGCAGCGGCAGTGCGCTGGCGCTGCTGCTGCTGTGGCCGCTGGGGCTGCTGTTCCCGGCGCCGTTTCCGCTCGGCATGGGCCTGGGCTGGGAGCGGGTGCAGGACGAGCTGGTGGGCTGGCTGCTGGACGTGACCTGGGCCCAGCAGGTGCTGGAAATGGTCAGCGACATTCCGGCGCCGACCGAGCGCTTGCCGCTGGTGGTCGAAGGCCTGGGCATGGTGCTGGGGCTGCTCGGGCCTTGCCTGCTGGCCTATTCGATCACCCGCACCGGCTGGCGCCGGGCGGTGATGGCGCTGGGCGCGCTCATGCTGGGGCTGGCGGCGACCACGCTGTCGGCCGCGCTGAATTTCGGCCCCGGCCATGCGGCGGCCTGGCTGGCGCCGGGCGTGGTGCCGGCGCTGCTGATCGGCCTGCTGCTGGCGCTGGCGCTGCTGATGGTGCCGCAGCGGCTGGCGGCGGCGCTGGGCATGGCGGCGCTGCTGCTGCTGGTCACGGTGGTGGCCCAGGCGCCGGCCGACCCGTATTTCTCGCTCAGCCTGCAGGCCTGGGAGCAGGGGCGCTTCATCCGCTTCCACGGGCTGGCGCAATGGATCGGCTGGTTGTGGCCTTACGCGGCAATCCTGTGGCTGGCCGGGCGGGTGGCTTCGGCCGAACACATGCGGCCGATGGAACAAAGCAAGCCCGCCAGCACTCGCAGACAAGCCCGCGAGCGTGCTTCACGCTGAGCTGCACTGCCCCCACTGCCTACAATCCCGCAATGAGCTACTACAAGCATCACGTCTTCTTCTGCCTCAATGAGCGCAGCAATGGCGAGGCAAGCTGCGCCCAGCATGGCGCGCAAGCCGGCTTTGATCATTGCAAGAAGCAGGTCAAGGCACAGAAGCTGGCGGGCGTGGGCGGCGTGCGGGTCAACAAGGCCGGCTGCCTGGACCGTTGCGCCGGTGGCCCGGTCATCGTCGTCTACCCGGAAGAGACCTGGTACACCTTTGTCGACAACGAGGACATCGACGAGATCGTCGAATCGCACCTCAAGAACGGCAAGCCGGTCGAGCGCCTGAAGCTGGCACCCGAGGTCGGCCGGTGAGCGCCGCTGCGGGGCTGGCGCCGCGCATGAGCGCCAATACTCAGCCGCTGCGCATCGACGGCCCGGCCGGCGTGCTGGTGGGGGCGGTGGATGAACCGGCGGCCGGCGTTGCGCTGCGCGGCGTGGTGGTGATCTGCCACCCGAACCCGCAGCAGGGCGGCACGATGGACAACAAGGTCGTGCACACCCTTGCCCGCGCTTTCCTGCAACTGGGCTACCGCGCCGTGCGCTTCAACTACCGCGGCGTGGGCGGCTCCGAAGGCGAATGGGACGAGGGCCGCGGCGAGGTCGACGACGCGCTGGCGGTGATCGCCGCGCAGCGCGATCCGGCGCTGCCGCTGGCGCTGGCCGGCTTCTCGTTTGGTGGCTACATCGTCTCGCATGCTGCCCAGCGTCTGGCCGACGATGCCAAGGCCGAGCGGCTGGTGCTGGTCGGCCCTGCGACCTCGCGCTTCGACATGACCACCGTGCCGGCCGACACGCTGGTGATCCATGGCGAGACCGACGACGTCGTGCCGCTGTCGGCCACTTTCGACTGGGCCCGCCCGCAGTCGCTGCCCGTCGTGGTGGTGCCTGGCGTGGGCCATTTCTTTCACGGGCAGCTGCCGCTGCTCAAATCGCTTGTGGTGAACGCCTGGCGCGCTTGAACGCGCCTCGTCGACTGCCCGGGCATTGACGACCTTTTGGGTCCTTGCTGATGAAATCCCTGCATTCCCTGTTGCTCGGCGCCACCATGGCGCTGGGCGTGACCCTGAGCGCCCATGCGCAGGCGCCGCAACCGCCCGAAATCGCTTCGCGTGGCTACCTGCTGATCGACATGACGGCCAACCAGGTGCTGGCCGAGCGCAATGCCGACGCCCAGGCCGAACCCGCCTCGCTGACCAAGCTGATGACGGCCTACGTGGTCTTCGGCGCGTTGCGGGAAAAGAAGCTTTCGTTGGAGCAGCGCCTGCCGGTGTCCGAGCGAGCCTGGAAGGAGAGAAAGGGTGGCGGCTCGCTGATGTTCATCGACACCACGATGACGCCGACGGTCGACGAACTGTTGCGCGGCCTGATCGTGCAGTCGGGCAATGATGCTTCGGTGGCACTGGCCGAAGGCGTTTCCGGCAGTGTCGAGGCCTTTGTGGTGGTGATGAACCGGCAGGCCCAGGCCTGGGGCCTGACGCACACCTCGTTCAAGAACGTGACCGGACTGACCGAAGCCGGCCACTACAGCACGGCGCGCGACCTGGCAGTGATCGCCCAGCACATCATCCGCGACTTTCCCGAGCGCTACCCGTATTACTCGATGAAGGAGTACACGTACAACAACATCAAGCAGCCCAACCGCAACCTGCTGCTGGGCCGCGACGCGACCGTTGACGGCATGAAGACCGGCTACACCGACGCGGCAGGCTATTGCCTGCTGGCCTCGGCCCAGCGCGACTTCCCGAACGGCAAGCGCCGGCTGATGTCGGTGGTGATGGGCGCAGAGTCGATGCAGGGCCGGGCCAACGAGAGCCAGAAGCTGCTGAACTGGGGCTACACCAACTTCGACGCGGTGCGTCTGTTCGAAGCCGGCAAGGCCATGGCCACGGTGCCGGTGTGGAAGGGCAAGAGCCCGGAAGTGAAGCTGGGTAGCGAAGGCGCGGTGTTCGTCGCCGTGCCAAAAGGCGAGGGCGACCGCCTGAAGACCAGCGTCGAACGCACCGACCCATTGGTCGCGCCGCTGACCCAGGGCCAGCGCGTCGGCACGCTGAAGGTCACCACGGCCGGCGGTGCGCCGGTCGCTTCGGTTCCGCTGGTGGTGCTGGAAGAAGTGCCGCAGGCCGGCATCTTCGGCCGTGCCTGGGATGCCATCCGCCTTTGGATCAAGTAATCTCCAGGCCTACGCCCCTGCGGAGATCCCGATGACCGTGCTGCCCGATACCCTGTGCGAGCTGAACGGCGAGCTGCTGCCGCTGTCCCAGGCCAAAGTTTCGGTCATGGACCGCGGCTTCCTGTTCGGCGACGGCGTCTACGAGGCCATGCCGGTCTACGGTCGCCAGCTGTTCCGCTTCGACGAGCACATGGCACGGCTGGCGCGCAACCTCGACAAGCTGCGCATGGCTTCGCCAACGGATCGAGATGGCTGGCTGGCGCGGCTGCGCCGGGTCATCGCCGCGCATCCGGCCGAGGACCAGGTGGTCTACCTGCAGGTCACGCGCGGCGTGGCGCTGCGCGACCATGTGATGCCGGTGGACATCGCGCCCACCGTCTTCATCATGAGCAACCCGATGAAGCCGGTGCCGGCCGAGCTGCGCCACCAGGGCGTGGCCTGCGTCACCGCGCGGGACTTCCGCTGGGAGCGTGGCGACATCAAGAGCATCTCGCTGCTGGGCAATGTGCTGGCGCGCCAGGTCTCGGCCGATGTGGGCGCCGCCGAAACCCTGCTGCTGCGCGACGGCCTGCCGGGTGGCCCGTGGCTCACCGAAGCGTCGACCTGCAATGCCTGGATCGTGCAGGAAGGTGCGCTCCTGGGCCCGCCGATGAACGAACACGTGCTGGAAGGCATTCGGGTGCAGCTGCTGCGCGAGCTGTGCGAGGAAGAAGGCATTGCCTTCAACCTGCGGCCGATCAGTGAGTCCGACCTGCGCGCCGCCGACGAAGTGCTGCTCAGCTCCACGGGCAAGGAAGTGCTGGCCGTGACAAGGCTGGACGGCGAGGCCGTCGGCCACGGCGCGCTGCGCGGCAAGCCCGGCCCGGTCTACGGCCGCCTCTACGAAGCCTACCAAAGGGCCAAGCGCGAACAGTGCGCCTGAGCTGCGCTGCGGCGCGCCAACTTGCAAGTCGCCACGGCGGCCTTATCTATCCGGTCATGTCGACCAACACCATGTCTTCCTACATCCCTCCCGAGCAATCGCTGATCGAGTACCCCAGCGCCTTCCCGATCAAGGTGATGGGCGCGCACGTCGACGGTTTTGTCGACGCCATCGTCTCGGTGGCGCTGCAGTTCGATCCCGGCTTCGACCCCGAAACCGTCGAGAAGCGGCCCAGCAAGGGTGGCAACTACCTGGGCGTCACCATCACCGTGACGGCGACCAGCCGCGAGCAGCTCGACGAGCTGTACCGCACGCTGACCACGCACCCGATGGTGAAGATCGTGCTCTGAGCGCTTTTGGCGGTCCCGGAAAGCGGCGCTTCGGCGCCGTTTTTCATTTCGGCGCAGTCGCCGCTTCGGCCGCGGCCTTGGCGTCCAGCTCCTTGACCTTGTACGGCGCGGCCTCGTCGCCGGCTGCCGCGGCGCCGGCGTACCAGTAGCGCGCCAGCCGCAGGTCCTGCGTCACGCCGTCGCCCTTCTCGTACAGCGAGGCAAGGATGTACATCGCGCCCATGTCGCCGCCATTGGCCGCCTGGCGGTACCACTGCGCAGCCTGGCTGCTGTCCGCCGGCGTGCCGCGGCCCATCAGGTAGGCGGTGCCGGTGGCGACGGCGCCGTCCACGCTGCCGGATTCGGCCGACAGCTTGTACCAGGCCAATGCCTGCGCCAGGTCCTGCTTGCCCAGCTTGCCGCTCTCGAACAGTTCGCCCAGCGCGTATTGCGAGGTCACGAAGCCGCACTGCGCAGCCATCAGCAGCAGCTCGCGCGCGGTTTCCACGCTGCTGTCCGGCAGTTCGCCGCGCAGGTGCATCGCGGCCAGGTCGTGCATCGCACCTGGGTGGCCTTGTTTCGCCAGCAAGCCGAAGGCCTGCGCGGCGCCGGTCAGGTCACCTTGCACATACAGCGTCAGCGCCGCATCGAATGGGTCCGGCGCGGTGGCCTGCGCGGCGCTGGTGTGCAGCGGCAGCGCGGCGAGGGCCAGAAGGGCGACAGCGCCCAGCAGGCGGCGGATTCGTGCGGTGGCTTGCGGCAACATGCCACGACGATAGCGCGGCTGGCTTGACCTTCGCCGGCGCCCGGTTGGTCCGATGTCGGACAATTGCAAGCCATGTCGACCGCCACGCTTGCTCCGTTCCCGCCGCCGCTGCTGCGCGACTGGGGCCGCGTGCCGTATGAGCAGACCTTTGCCGCGATGCGCGCCTTCACCGAGGCCCGCGGCCCGGACACACCCGACGAGTTCTGGCAGGTCGAGCACCCGCCCGTGTTCACCCAGGGCGTGGCCGGCAAGCCCGAGCATGTGCTGGGCGCTGGCGACATCCCGGTGCTGCAGAGCAACCGCGGCGGCCAGGTGACCTACCACGGGCCCGGCCAGGTGATCGTCTACCCGCTGGTGGACCTGCGCCGGCTGGGCATCTTCGTCAAGGAATACGTGTTCCGCCTGGAGGCGGCGGTGATCCAGACGCTGGAACGTTTTGGGGTGCTGGGTTTCCGTGTCAGCGGTGCGCCGGGCATCTACGTGAACCTGGCCGACCCGTTCAACGCTGCGCTGCCTGCCGGCCCGCGCGAAGATGAATTCGCCGGCCTGGGCAAGATCGCCGCCTTGGGCATCAAGGTCAGCCAGCACTGCACGTACCACGGCGTATCGCTCAACGTGGCGATGGACCTTGAGCCGTTCCGGCGCATCAACCCCTGCGGCTACGCAGGGCTGCAAACGGTCGACCTCGCTACACTGGGTGTGCGCGCAGAGCCGGCCGAAGTCTCGGCCCTGCTGTGCGAGCGGCTGCGCCAGCACCTGAGCCCACCCGCTTCGGCGCCCTGAGTGGCGCCACCTGCCAGCCGCCGCCAGCCCTGTCCCTGTCCTCCAGCGCCTCGCGCGCCAGCCCTTGCAAGGCCCTCATGTCCACCGACAACGTCACCCACGAAGCCAAGACCGGCGCCGACTACGATGCCAGCGCCAAGCAGAAGGCCCAGGCCAAGACGGCGCGCATCCCGATCAAGATCGTGCCGGCCGGCGAGATGCTGAAGAAGCCGGACTGGATCCGCGTCAAGGCCGGCTCGCCGACCACGCGCTTCTACGAGATCAAGCAGATCCTGCGCGAGCACAAGCTGCACACCGTCTGTGAAGAAGCTTCTTGCCCGAACATTGGCGAATGCTTCGGCAAGGGCACAGCCACCTTCATGATCATGGGCGACAAGTGCACCCGGCGCTGCCCGTTCTGCGACGTGGGCCACGGCCGGCCCGATCCGCTGGACGCGGACGAGCCGATGAACCTGGCCAAGACGATTGCCGCGCTGAAGCTGAAGTACGTGGTCATCACCAGCGTGGACCGCGACGACCTGCGCGACGGCGGCGCCGGCCATTTCGCCGATTGCATCCGCCAGGTGCGCGAGCTGTCGCCGCAGACGCAGATCGAGGTGTTGGTGCCCGACTTCCGCGGCCGCATGGACCGCGCGCTGGACATCCTGAAGGCCGCGCCGCCGGACGTGATGAACCACAACCTCGAAACCGCGCCGCGCTTGTACAAGGAAGCGCGCCCGGGTTCGGACTACCAATTCAGCCTGAACCTGCTCAAGCGCTTCAAGGAAGCCGTGCCCGGCGTGCCGACCAAGAGCGGCATCATGGTCGGCCTGGGCGAAACCGACGAAGAGATCCTGCAGGTGATGCGCGACATGCGTGCGCACAACATCGACATGCTGACCATTGGCCAGTACCTGGCACCTTCTGGCCACCACCTGCCGGTCAAGCGCTACGTGCACCCGGACACCTTCAAGATGTTCGAAGAGGAGGCCTACAAGATGGGCTTCACGCACGCTGCCGTCGGCGCGATGGTGCGTTCCAGCTACCACGCGGACCAGCAGGCCGCGCATGCCGGCGTGGGCACCATCGAAGCGAACTGAGCGGCGGTCCGGACGCAAGCCCGGACCTGGGGCACTCTCAAGAAAACGCCGGGCCGCTCCCAAGTTTTCTTGACCCCTCGGGGGCCTGACGCGAAGCGGCTGGTCTGGGGGCGCTCAGAATGACTTGCTGATGCCCGCCAGCACCGTGCGGCGCTGCGCGTACTGCGGTGCGCCGACGCCAATGCCCGAGCCGTCGCGGATCTGGTAGATCCGGTCGAACACATTCAGCGCCGACAGGCGCAGGTCCACCGGGCCGACCGCCGTGCCCAGGTCGAAGCTGCGGTGCGCCGACAGGTTGACCTGCGTGTAGCTCGGCAGGTGGCTGCTGTTGGCAAAGCCGTTGCGCAGGCCGCTGCCGAACAGCAGGTCGGCCGAGGTCGACAAGCCGTTGGCCCACTGGTAGCTGGCACCGGCTGACGCCGTGGTCGCCTGGTCGTGGTCCAGGTGCACCCAGTTCGAGTTGATGTAGTCGATCTCATCCTGCTCGAAGTTGAACTGGCCGGTTTCCAGCCCCTTGCCGAGTGCCCGCGCAAACGCCACGTTGGCATAGGCGCTGAAGGCTTCGTCGCGGTAGCTGGCCGAGAGTTCCAGCCCGTAGACGCGGGCGTGGCTGTAGTTGAAGGCCGAGTAGATCAGCGCGTTGCCGAACTGGCCCTCGTCCTGCAGGTGGCGCACCTGGCGGTAGTAGCCGTCCATGCCCACGGTCAGGTGGCTGTCGATCTGCCGCTCGATGCCAATGTCGTAGTAGTTCGAGCGCTCGGAGCGCACGGCGGTGTTGGCGTCCGACGGCAGCGCGTTGGTCGTGCCCTGGAATTTCTGGATCGAGGTCTGGTCGATCTGCTCGGTGGGCGGCGGCGTGAAGTAGCGCGAGTAGCTGGCGTGCACGCGCGTCATCGCGTCGATGTCGTAGACCAGGCCCACGCGCGGGCTGAGCTGCTGCTCGTCGACGACGGTGCGCACCTGGTCGAAACGCAGGCCGTAGTTGACCGTCAGCGCCTTCACCGGTTGCCACTGGTCCTGCAGGTAGACGCCCCAGGTGTGGCCCTTGAGCTGTGCATCGTCGGAGATGCTGAGCGGCTGGTCGCTGGTCTGGTTGCCGTCCGCATCGGCCGGGAAGACCAGCGAGTCGTTGCGCGTCGCGCCTTTTTCGGACTGGTAGAACACGCCGCCGCGCAACGTGTGGGTGGCATTCAGACGCCAGCTGGCATCGGCCTGCAGGCCGGCCGCGCGGTTGCTGCGCGCCACATCGGCAGCCACGCCGTTGAAGGCCAGGTCGCCGACCTCGTCGGGGCGGTAGTGCACGTCGGTGTAGCGGCTGAACAGGGCGACCTGGTAGTCCACGTCCTGGCCCAAGCTGCTCTGCAGCGACAGCACGCCGAAGTGGTTGCGCTCCTTCTGCCGTGCGTCCAGCGTCGCGGAGTCGATGTTGTCGTGGCCGGCGAGCGAATAGTCGGGTGTCTGGCCGGCGACGTCCGGGATCTGGAAGCGGTTGTTGGCCGCGCCGAGGATCAGGTTCACGCGGGTCTCGGGCGTGAGCACATAGGAGAAATAGCCGAAACCGTTGCCCTGCTGGGTCTTGTCGTGCAGCGCGTGGCGCGACGAAGTCGGGTTCTCGATGCCCTGGTCGTCGTGCATCGCCGAGCCGACCAGGTAGTAGCTCAGCGCGCCGACGCTGCCGCCCAGTTCCAGGCTGCCTTCGCGGTGGCCGTTGCTGCCGCCCAGCAGGCTGATCTGCCCGCCGTTCTGCTGGTTCGCGCCTTTGGAATGGATGTCCACCACGCCGGCCGTGCGGTAGCCGTACTGCGCCGGCAGCGCGCCGGTCAGCACCTGGATCTGGTCGGCAAAACGCGTCTCCAGCGCCTGGCCAAAGCCGCCGATGGCTTCTGGGATCACGATGCCGTCGATGCGGTATTGCAGGTCCGCGTGGTCACCGCGCACGTGTAGCTGGCCGTAGGAGTCCTGCACCACGCCGGGCGCCTGCAGGATGACCTGGTTCAGCGGCGTGTCGGCGCCCATCGGCAGCTTGGCGATGTCCTGCTGGTCGAAGCGGTAGATGGAACTGCCGGTGTCGGGCGACAGGCCGTTGCGCGCGGCGTCCAGGCGCTGGCGCTGGGAGGAGATTTCGACGCGCTGGGGCGCTGGTGCGGCGGTGGTCGAGCCACCATCTGTGGCGGCGACGGTCTGCGCGCGGACGGGCAGGGCGAGCAAGGGATAGGCGAGCGCCAACGCGAGCGCCAGGCCCGTGCGAGAAGGGGTGAACATGCAAACAGCTCCTCTGTCGCGGGCCTGAGTGGAGCGGCCCGCGAGCAGTCGATTCATCGAGTGAGGTGCACCGCGGCGCAGCGCTTGGCCCGCCCGAAAACAGGGCAGGCGAGCGGCGCGCGCAGGTGCAGACAGCGCCCGGCACTGGTGAAGCACCAGACCGGGCGTCAGGACGACTTCAGAGGAGGATCGGAGGGTCCCGGGCGCTGTGCGCGGGGACGTCGGCGTCGCGGGCCCGGAGGGTCTGTGAGGTGACCCACGGGTGCGTGGCGGGCGGCAGTTGCAGCGACGGGACCGAGGTCGCGACGAAGCTGGCCACCTGCGCGAAGGCCAGGCAGTCGTCGCAGGCGCTGCCTGCGACATGCACCTTGCCGGTCAGGCCAGACGCCGACTGCGGGCTGGTGGCCAGGTGGCCGATCTCGTGCAGCACCGCGCCCTGCTGAGCCAACAGCAGGAACAGCGAGAGCCACAGGGAAGACCAGATCTTGCGCACGGCCGGAATTGTGCCCGCAAGGCGCAGGCAAGGTGAACTCAAAGTTTCCGACGCTCGTGGGGGATGGCCCACGGATGCACGATGTGCCGAATGGTGGGGCCGCGCCAGACGGCGCGCGACCTCAGGCGCTCTTCTCGGCGATCAGCTCGCCAATCAGCTGGTGCAGCGAGGCGAAATCGGGCTCGCCGACGAATTTCTTGACGATGCGGCCCTGCTTGTCGATCAGGAAGGTGGTGGGCGTGAGCTGCACCTTGCCGAATTGCTGGGCGATGGCGCCGGTGTTGTCGATGGCCACATTGAACGGCAGCTGGCGCGACTTGGCAAAGTTGTCGACGTACATCGGCGGGTCGTAGCTCATGGCCACGGCCAGCGTGTCGAAGGCCTGGCCCTTGAACTTCTCGTGCGTGGCGACGATGTTGGGCATCTCGTGCACGCAGGTTGTGCAGCTGGTGGCCCAGAAGTTCACCAGCATCACCTTGCCGCGCTGGCCGGCGAGATTGGCCTGGCGGCCGTCCAGCAGGGTGTAATGCACGTCAGGCGCGCTTTCGCGTGCCGCGCAGCCGGCCAGCAGGCCACTGAACGGCAGCGTTGCCAGCAGGCTGGCACTCAGAGCAAGATGACGGCGTCTGTCCATGGGGAGAACCTTCGAATGAAGCGCAGAGAGTTTACGGCGACGGCCAGCATGCTGCTGGCCGGCATGAGCGGCACCCGCGTCGCCGAGGCGGCTTTCCTCAGCGAGGCCGATGCTTCGCTGGGCGTGAAAACCGCGTTGCAGCGCGGCGCGGAGGCTGCGGTCGGCCTGCTGGGCCAGACCGATGGCTTCCTCGGCAACCCGAAGGTGCGCATCCCGCTGCCCGGCATCCTCAACGATGCGGCACAGCTGCTGAGGCTTTCGGGCCAGCAGAAGAAGGTGGATGAATTGATCACTGCGATGAACCGAGCGGCCGAGGCCGCCGTGCCGCAGGCGCGCGAGCTGCTGGTGGCGGCGGTGAAAGGCATGTCGGTGCAGGACGGGCTGAAGATCGTGCGCGGCGGCGACACCTCGGTCACCGACTTCTTCGCCACCAAGACACGCCAGCCGCTGGGCGAGAAGTTCCTGCCCATCGTCACGCAGGCGACCGAAAAGGTCTCGCTGGCGAGCAAGTACAACGCGGTTGCCGGCCAGGCCATGGGCTTTGGCCTGGTGAAGAAGGAGGACGCCAACGTGCAGGCCTACGTGACGCGCAAGGCGCTGGACGGGCTGTACCTGATGATTGGCGAAGAGGAAAAGAAGATCCGCCGCGATCCGGTTGGCACCGGCAGCGCGATCCTTCAAAAGGTCTTCGGCTAGGAGGCTAGGAGGCTAGGAGCTGGGGCACCCGGTCCCATGAGTACCTGAGACCACCCGCCGGGCGGGTTGCGCAGGCCGCCTTGGGGCGGCCCGGCGCCGGCCTGCGGGCGCGCGCTCGTCTCGCCAACTCAGCTGTTTCGCGTCAGCTCGAAGATCAGCGCTGACGGCAGGTACTGCAGCACCGCGTGGCGGCCGATCTGGGCCTGGCGCTGGGCGCTGTCGGTCGAGAGCTGGCAGTGGTCGCCTTCTTCTGCGATCTCGATGCAGACGAAGTCGGGCTGCTCGGCGGCCAGCAATTCGCGCAGGCGGGTGAAGCGCTGGCCGGCGAGCACCGATTCGCAAATGATGCCGTGCGGCAGCGTTTCGCGGCAGAAGCGTTCAGCCTCTTCGACCGAACTCACAAAGTCCAGCACCAGCCCCATGTGACGCACGGCTTCGCGGATGTCCGAGCGCAGGTCGCGCCGGCCGGCGAGCACCAGCAAGTGGCTGCCGGCCAGCGGCTTGGAGTCCAGCGAGGGGCCGAAGCCGGAGGACAGCGGGTCCGGATCGGGCGCGGATGCGCTGACATCCGGCGCGGCGGCCTGCAGCGTGTGGGTGAACTCCAGCAGCAGCGTGCAGCTGCCGGGGCTGTCCAGCCGCTCGATGCGCAACTCCAGCGCCCAGGCGATCTGTTCGACCAGGCGCCACGCCAGGCCATTGGGCGGGCCTGGGTGGCGCAGCGGGAAGTGGCAGCGCAGGCAGGCGTTGGGCGGCCAGGGCAGCAGCTCCAGCCGGCATTCGATGTGGCCCTGCGCGTGCGGGAGGGCCCAGTCCAGCATGGCCTGCAACAGCGCGTGCAGCAGGCTGGCGTCGGCCATCACCGAGGCCGGTTGCATGGCGGGGCGCAACTCGATGCCGCCGGCGCTGGCGGCCGGGCCGTGTTGCTGCAGCAGCTCGCGCAGCGTCTGCGTCAGGTTCACTTCCTCGGCGCTTTGGTTCACACCGCCGGAGGCGATGCGCGAGAGCTGCTGGCCGACCATGCCCAGGCGGCGCGCACGGCCGATCTCTTCTGTCAGCTGCTGCAGGCCGTTGCGGTCGATGCGGCCAGTGCTGGTCAGCTGGTTCACGCGTTCCAGTGCGTCCGACATCGTCTGCCCGACTTCGCTGCCCATCTCGTCAATGACCTGCAGCCAGTGCGAGGGCAAGGCTGCGGCCTGGCCTTCTGGCAGGGTGTTCGTCGCGGCGAGGTGCAAGCCGCCGGGCAGCGGATTGTTCATCGTGGCCATGGTCTAGGGAAGGAGCCGGGCAGTGTGCGCCCCTGGGGGGACGCTTGCCAAGCGCTTACATTCCTACGAATGAGGGATGCGACGCCGCGGAAGCGGACTTTGTTCACGGTTGGCGCTTGCTTGGCGATGATCGGCTGCTCGCCGGCGCTGGATTGGCGCGAGGGCCGTGTGGTCGATGCCAGCCTGCAGTTTGTGCTGCCGTGCCGGCCCGACCACCACGAGCGTGTGCTGCCACTGGCGGGTGTGCCGGTGCGTCTGCAGATGCAGGTCTGCGAGGCCGAGGGCCAGACTTTTGCGGTCAGCGCGGCCGACGTGGGGGAGCCGGCCCGGGTCGGCCCGGCGCTGCGGGACTTGCGCGCGGCGTTCGAGCGCAACCTGGGGCAGCCGGCAGCCGCAGCCCCCTCCGCGCCGGCCTGGCTGCCGCCAGGCGCAACGCCGCAGCCCGCGGCCGGCCGCTGGCCTTTGCTGGGCCAGACGCCGGCTGGCGAGGCAGTGCATGCCGAGCTGGCGCTGGCTGCGCGCGGGACCTGGGTGGTGCAGGCCACGGTGCTGGCGCGCCGGCCGCTGTCGGCCGAGGCCACGCAGGCTTTCTGGGAGGGCTTGCGCTTTGCGCCTTGAGCCCGCTGGCCACAAAAGACCGCACCGATGCGCGGGGCAGGGCAGGTGCGGGCGCTTTGTTGATAATGGCCGCCTCTGCGCGGCAGGCGCCTGGTCCAGCCGGTCGGGTGTTGCCGGGTGTCGCGTCCGGTGCCGGGCGCTGTTTCAGTTGCTTTGGATCACCTCATGCCCGGTCTCCTGATCATTGCCCATGCGCCGCTGGCGTCGGCGTTGTATGGTGTGGCCGCGCATGTCTATCCCGACGGCCTGACCGGGCTGGCGGCGCTGGACGTGCCGCCGGATTGGCCCGTCGAACGGGTCGAGCAGGCGGCCCGCGAGGCGCTGGCCAGCGTGCGAGATCCGCAAGCGCTGATCTTGACCGATGTTTTTGGCGCCACGCCTTGCAACGTGGCGCAGCGCCTTGCCGACGGCAACGAGGTTCGCCTGGTCACCGGTGTCAACGTGCCGATGATGTGGCGCGCCTTGAGTTACCTGCGCGAGCCGGTGGATTCGCTGGTCACCCGCGCGGTGGCGGGCGGCACCCAGGGCGTGATGCAGGTGGCCGCGCAGCGACCCCAGAACCAGACCCAATCTTCACGACTGCATGATCAAGACCACGCTCACCATCAGCAATAAGCTGGGCCTGCATGCCCGCGCCTCCGCCAAGCTGACCAAGCTGGCCAGTGGCTTTCAATGCGAGGTGTTCATGAGCCGCAATGGCCGGCGCGTCAATGCAAAGAGCATCATGGGCGTGATGATGCTGGCCGCCGGGCTGGGCGCCGAGGTTGAGCTCGAAACCGAGGGCGCTGACGAGCAGGCGGCCTCGCTTGCCATTGCCGCGCTGATCGCCGACAAGTTCGGCGAAGGTCAATAGGGCAAAAGCTGGCCCTCACGGCCGGCTGTTGCCATCCAAGCTTGCCGGCTTGGCTTCAGATCGAGCCGAGGAAGTGGCGGCGGTAGCGGCTGGGCAGGTCCTGCAGGCGCATCAGCATGGGCAGGTCGGCGGTGTTGAAATCCGGGTCCCAGGCCGGCGCACCCAGCACCTTGGCGCCGCAGCGCAGGTAGCCTTTGATCAGGGCCGGCGCTTCCACCTCCAGCGCACGGTTCAGCTCCTGCACCGGCAAGGCCAGGCGCGGGCGCACCTGGTGCTCCAGCCCCACGAGGTGGGTCTGGCTCAGGCGGTTCCACAGGCTGGCAGCGGTGTGGCCGCCGTCGCGCATGCTGATGCTGGCGCAGCCGACCATGGTGTCCAGGCCGTTGCGGTCCATGAAGGCGGCGAGTGCGCCCCAAAGCGCCAGGATCACGCTGCCGGCACGGTGGTCCGCATGCACGCAGGAGCGGCCCAGCTCGGCCATGCGCTCGCGCAGTGGGCGCAGGCGTGTCAGGTCGAACTCGGTGTCGCTGTAGTAGCCACCGGCGCGCCGCGCGGCGCCTGGCGTCAGCACACGGTAAGTGCCGACCACCTGGCCGGGCTGGTCGCCTTCCGGCAGGCTGCGCACCAGCAGGTGCTCGCAGAAATCATCGAACAGGTCCACGTCCAGCCCGGCGGGCGTGCCGGCCGGTGGTTGCAGGCGGGCGCCCATTTCCTCGGCGAAGACGTGGTGGCGCAGGCGCTGGGCCTCGCGCACTTCGTCCTGATTGCGGGCCCAGCTGACGGTGTAGGGCGTGTCCGCCATTGCCGCTGGCGGCGCCATGGCCACGGCGGGCTGGGCGACAGGCGTGGCGGTCCGGCGGGCGCGCAGCGGCAGCATGCCGATCAGCGGGAAGGTGGGGGTCGGCAGCTCTCTCATCGGGGGCATCTCCGTGGTCATGGGGGTGATGCTCGCCAGAGGCGATGACCCGCGCATGACGCATGCATGACCGGTCGATGACGCCCCGTTTTCCCTCACTGCGCCGGAGGCGGCTGGCTGCTACATTGGTCCGCATGAGCATCCAGGTTTTTGGTCTGCCAGTGTCTCGCGGTGTCGCCATCGGGCGCGCCGTGCTGGTGGCATCCAGTCGGGTCGACGTGGCCCATTACTTCATCGACCCGGCCGATGCCGAGCGCGAGTACGAACGCTTGCGCGATGCGCGCACCGAGGTGTCGGCCGAGCTGATGGCCCTCAAGCAGGAGGTGCCCGAGGAGGCGCACGCCGAGCTTGTGGCGCTGCTGGATGTGCACTTGATGATGCTGCAGGACCCGATGCTGGTGGAGTCTGCCCAGCCCTGGATTGCCACCCGGCACTACAACGCCGAATGGGCGCTGTCGGCCCAGCTGGAAGTGCTGACGCGGCAGTTCGACGAAATGGAAGACGACTACCTGCGCGAGCGCAAGGCGGACGTGGAGCAGGTGGGCGAGCGGCTGCTCAAGGCGCTGACCCGCGGCACCGGGCTGTCGCCGGGGGCGCTGGCCAATGCCGGCGCGCGCGACTTCGCTGGTGAAGATCCGCTGGTGCTGGTGGCCAACGACATTGCGCCGGCCGACATGCTGCAGTTCAAGCGCAGCGTGTTCACCGGCTTTGTCACTGACGTGGGCGGGCGCACCTCGCACACGGCCATCGTCGCGCGCAGCATGGACATCCCGGCGGTGGTTGGCGCGCGCGAGGCCAGCCGCATCGTGCGGCAGGATGACTGGGTGATCATCGACGGCGACGCCGGCATCCTGATCGTCAATCCGCCGCCGATGGTGCTGGAGGAGTACCGCTTCCGCCAGCGCCAGGTCGAACTGGAGCGGGCGCGGTTGAGCCGGCTGCGCCACACGCCGGCCGTCACGCTGGACGGGCAGACGGTCGAGCTCTTGGCCAACATCGAGCTGCCACGGGATGCAGCCGCGGCGCTGGAAGCTGGCGCGGTTGGCGTGGGCCTGTTCCGCAGCGAGTTCCTGTTCATGAACCGCGCCGGGCGCCTGCCGGACGAGGACGAGCAGTTCGAGGCCTACCGCGCCGTGGTGCTGGCGATGGGTGGCATGCCGGTGACGATTCGCACGGTGGACGTGGGAGCGGACAAGCCGCTGGACCGAGTGTCGTCGCAGGAGCCGCGGCACGACCACATGCTGAATCCGGCGCTGGGGCTGCGGGCGATCCGCTGGAGCCTGTCCGAGCCGGACATGTTTTCCGAGCAGTTGCGGGCCATCCTGCGAGCCAGCGCGTTTGGTCCGGTGCGCATCTTGATCCCGATGGTCGCGCACCTGTCCGAGGTGCAGTCGGTCAAGCAGTGGATGGACAGGGCGCGCGAGGATGTGACCGCCCGGGGCCAGGCGATTGGCGAGGTGACGCTGGGTGCGATGGTGGAAGTGCCGGCAGCCGTGCTGATCCTTCCCAGCCTGCTTCGCACCTTCGACTTTGTGTCCATCGGCACCAATGACCTGATTCAGTACACGCTGGCCATTGACCGCGCCGACGAGGCGGTCGCCCACCTCTATGACCCTTGGCACCCGGCGGTGCTGCGCTTGATCGCGCAGACCATTGCCCAAGCCAATGCGATGGGCAAGGGGGTCAGCGTGTGCGGCGAGATGGCGGGCGACCCCGCCTTCACCGAATTGCTGCTCGCCATGGGGCTGCGCAGCTTCTCGATGCATCCGGCGCAGATCAGCAGCATCAAGCAGCGCGTGCTGCGCGCGGATGCGCGGACGCTGCAGTTGGCCCTGCCCGCGGTGCTGAATGCCGACGAGCCGCAGCAGGCGTGTGAAGCCGCGATGCGAACTTCTTCCAAATCTGGTGCGGAAAGGCTTGCGGCCAGTTCCAGAACGGTGCTACAGTAGAGGGCTTCGCTGCTCACAACTGATGACTGACTTCGGTGAGTTTGACGTTTTCATTGGCAGTGAAGAGGTTTGAGATTTCGACGGATTTTGGTCCGGCGAGTTTTGTTTGCCTCAGGACGCAAAACTTGAATCGAAAAAGAAAATGAAGAATAAGCCTTGACGGCGAATTCAACAGAGTACAAAATCTCGCCTCTTCGCTGCTAACGCAAACAAAGCAAACGCAGCGAATTGATCGCAAGATCATAGCTCTTTAACAAGTAACAGCCGATAAGCGTGGGCGTTTGAGTCGAGTGCTGGTGCCGCAAGGTACCAAGTCTCTTGGACTTTAAACGCTCATGGAAGTGAAGTTCACTTCAATTCTTTGAGCAAATT
>Ga0307514_10000201_pt1 | contig 167150 bp, 153 predicted proteins | sample 16_EM_MG_FD_203088 | JGI IMG/M metagenome (GOLD analysis project Ga0307514, IMG submission 203088) | Populus trichocarpa ectomycorrhiza microbial communities from riparian zone in the Pacific Northwest, United States - 16_EM | ecosystem: Host-associated > Plants > Roots > Unclassified...
GATGGCCGGCCAGAATGCCCTCCTAGGGTCTGGTTCTCTCCTGAAATTGACGCTTCTAAGTTTACACTCCGCCTCCTCTCAGACACTCCTGGAGGCTCCCAGTGACTAAAATACATTTTGCTGATGTGATTTTCCTCTTCCTGCACTACGATTGCCTCCCACATTGGGAAATCCTTCGGTGCAACTGTAACTGACTAATGCTATCCCTGTTACCTCCGTGTTATGGTTGCTTCCTATAGATTATGACTGGCTGCCCTGTACTTTGGCCATGAGTGAGGAGTTATGAAAATGTTATCAGGGTGTTACAGTATGTAATATCGAATTACAGAATGAACCAAAATTCTCATAGTGCATGCATTCCATCAACCCACTTTCTTCAATCGTCATCTCCACAACCGTCACCATCACCGCCGTCACCATCACCACCATCACCACCATCACCATCACCATCACCACCATCACTATCACCACCATCACCATCACCACCATCACCATCACCAGCGTCAGGTATTTTACTCTTCAATTATTCTTCCACGAACTTTATGTAATACCCCTCTACCTGCGAAGCCCAGTCCACCACTACCAGCTTGCTCCCAGTGAAGTCACTTTTACCCCTACCAGGGAAGCTCGATCCACCGCTCCCAGCTTGCTCAGAGTGAAGCCAGTTTCACTCTTACCAATGAAGCCTGATCCACTGCTAGCAGCTTGCTCCCAGCAAAGCCAGATTGTCAGAGAGGTTAGAGTGAGAATTCAACCGCTATCAGCTTGCTGCCAGCAAATTGAGATCCACTGCTCCCAGCATAGCTGGATCCACTGCTACCGGCGAAGCCAGTGTCACCGCTACCAGCGAAGCCAGATCCATTGCTACCAGTGAAGCTAGTTTCACCCCTACAAGTGAAGCCCGATCCACTGCTAACAGCTTGCTCCCAGCGAAGCCACATTGTCAGAGAGGTGAGAGTGCGAATTCCACCGCTATCAGCTTCCTGCCAACGAAGCCGGATCCACTGCTACCAGCGAAGCCAGTTTCACCCCTACCAGTGAAGCCAGATCCACCGCTACCAGCTTGCTCCCAGCTATGCCAGACTGTCAGAGAGATGAGTGTGAGCATTCCACTGCTACCAGCTTGCTCCAAGCGATGCCAGACACTCCACTGCTACCAGCGAAGCCAGATCCACCGCTAACAGCTTGCTCCCAGAGAAGTCAGATTGTCAGAGAGGTGAGAGTGACCATTCCACCGCTACCAGCATGCTCCCAGCGAAGTCAGATCCACTGCTCCCAGCGAAGGCAGATCCACCCCTAACAGCTTGCACTCAGTGAAGCCAGATTGTTAGAGATGTGAGAGTGATCTTGTCAGAGCAGTGAGACAAAGAAGATCAGAGGTTGGAAAGTGAATGTTAGTTTCAAGTTTGTTGCATCCGGAGTTGGAGCGGGAGCGAGTATGTCAGAGTTGTTACAGTGAGCATGTCAGAGTTGTGGGAGTAAGCTTGTTGGAGTCATGAGGGTCAGAGTGTATGCTTGTCAGAGTAGTAAATAAATAAGTAACTCTTGAATATATAGTATAATTCATAAATTGCAGTATATAATACACATGCTACAGTTGCATTACAGCAATATTTCAGTTATGCTATGGGTAAATTTCAGGTGTATCATTGTGGGTTACCAAAAACAGCTCTAGGATGATTTGCATTATCTGGTGCTATTGGTGTTGTGGGAGGTTACGGTAGGCCATATAGCCTGTGCTAGATTACATATAACAGAATAGATTTTTCCTGGCATACCCCGCCAAGCTGGAAACATCTCCCATAACTATTTGCCTGGCGCCATCCCGAAGGTCTAATGTCTTCATTGCAAGAATGTTGCAGAGAGCCTCCTTCAAGATTGCCATAGCTTTCTGTTCCTCGGCCTCCCATTCAAGCTCCACATCCATCCACAAGATTCGGAACAGGGGCCCTGCAACTATTACATACGGGGTGATCAGTATTCGACAGTATGTGGAATGTTCTAAAAATGCACTGCACTCAGTACTGTTCTCGCACCAGAGCCAATTCTTCACCTTGTTGACCTTTGATGATTGCGGCCACCTTGATGCTTCCCCAAAGGCAAACCCGACTATGTTTGCCCTGTTCCTGCACCAGTCAGATTTCTCTGCGGAAATCGTTCCTCCAGCTCTCTCCTTATGAGCAAGTAGGTTATCGAGGTTCTGGAGGTATTCGATAACAATCCTTTGAACTCCAGGCAGCCTTTCAATCTCCTCTTTGCCAGGTAGGCTCTTTGGGCCATCCCCTCCAGCATTGTCAACGACTATTTCCACGGTTGGTCCCAGGTGAGTATTTAGTATTCTCCAAGATACTCTGACAATGCTGCTACCAAATCAGTTGCTACCTCTACCAGTCTGGTCGCCCGATACCTTCACTGTGTAAACTGGAAGGCCATATAGTCTGGGTTAACCTCGTGAATACGTTTTGGTCGTACCTAGCGTGACTGTCAATCAGTGCAGAAATGGGTTGTCCGGCGAAGGCTTCAGAGAACCTTTCGAAGACAGGCAGAATCGTGGCCCCTTCCAGTGTATACCGCATTGCACTCATGGCCGGGATCATGACGCGGTACTTTCTATTCTGCTTTGGAACTAAGATAATGGTATTCCTGTAGGGGCCCCAGGTGGGCTTGAATAGGCCCTTCCGAACCGTTGCTTCTATCATCTCTGTTTCCACAGAGATGACTTTTTTTGGTATAAGGAATACATGATTATTCCAGACCTTGTGACCAGACTTCTGGTGAATACAGTGCGGTAGCTGGATCTCATCGCTGATTGTTCTGAGTTCCTCCCATGGCCATGAGAGAGAATACTCTCGATTTGATAGCATACCCATGAGGGCTTCCTTTTCCTTTCGCTTTAATCTGCTCCCTATATGTAGCTCTCGTTAGATTGCAGCTGTCAAACCTTCCCCGTCTTGTTGTGTGGGAGAATTTCGGAATATCCCACACATTGCAGGGGCCAGGTATTGGTACGGCCCGGGCGATGGGGGTGTCTGTCTCTCCAGTCCACTCTGGCATCTGGCATACTTCCATCTGACAAGGGTATGGACTTCACTTTCTGGGCAACGCATTTATAGTGGCTGCACACCCAGGCTGTTTTGGACTTTTCATCTAAGTTGCACATCACAAAGTCAAGGTATGAGGAAAAGGGTTGTATTTGACTAAGTTCCAGAGCAATGCCATTGTTAGAAACACATGCAAAAGTCGTGGATTGTGTCCCAGTGACTCTTCATTCCTTCACCCAAGCCTCTTCTCTGATCGACTACTTTTCTGGTACCATCTTCCTGCCCAACTCTCCGACTACCAGTTCTTCCTCCTCCTCCTGCTCACTCACCCAATGCCCGCCTCTTCCCATTAACTTCGTCACCGCCTTCGATAGCCTCCAGTTTTTGGCTGACTGTTTTCCTTCTGTTGTACCGGGATCACTGTGCTGAAACTCTCTATTGACCTAAACCCACTGACAGTCTCTAAGTCTAATTGAGACTTGCACAAGAACTAAAGTGTATGCTGCTCGGCTGCTCCCAATCCGACACCAATCCATGTGATGACTGCACTCAAATCCGTCCCCACACTCCTTCAGGGCGGTATCACGACTGTTAGTGCCAAACTGTAAAGGAAACAATGGTACAGTATGCCAGAACCTCCTCCCCGACAATCAACCATGCCTGGAGCTCCTTTGAAATAATTATTCTCTAGCTCGATATGTCTTTCCTGTGAACTGCACATCCAGCCGGTATAACCCTCCAATCTGGCCTTCCATGCCTGCAAGATTTCCTCGACCACAAACTTGACCACAAGTACTGTCAGACAGGGATTTGTCGTATTTTTCAATTCCGTAGTTATTGAATGCAACAATCCGCAATCCCTGCTCGATAACCAGTGATTCGGAGACCGAGTTGTGTGCTACTTTGACATACAAGATGTTTCTCACAACTATTGCATTCCTACAACCTCCAGGCAACCAAAGCCTCAACCATACATCTCCATGCCAGTTAGCTTTACCTGCCAAACTTTGCTCAAAATCGCAGATGTCCCGCACATCCTTCTTGGTGTACCCCATGTACTGTTCAAACATTCGTTCATCTCCACAAATGTGGGAAGTCATGGCACAATCTAAGTACCAGCTCACCTTTGATGGGGTGTCACTGCCTGTAGTGGTTGTCAAGGTTGTCCTCAATAGATGTTGTTGTTGCCTCCGTGACTTCAGCTGTCCCTGTTGCTTACGAGCTCTCCACCGGTGTGGTGCATGGACACTACTGTGCAATCTGCCCCACCTTATGGCATCTGTAGCATTCCTGAGTATCGTTCGAAATCCTTCCATGATGCTTCTCCCTAGCCGAACAACTACCAATGCTCACTGTATGACTATCACGGGACTTCCGGGACTTCCGACTCTGTCTCCGTTTATTGCTTTTTATCGGCACCTTTGAAAACATGGCTGCCATCAGGAAATTGTCCTCCCGCTGTAACCTCGCATTGTTGGTTCTCATCTTCATGACAATCTCCTCAGGATTGATGGCCAGGGTGTCAATCTTGTGTTATATCAACTGTGTGAATATCCTCCAATCATCATCCTTTCGTATACCCTGCATCAGGTAGAAGCTGAGCTCCCTATTTGGCATCGTACTGGTTGAAATCTGTGTGCAGAGGTTGAAGTTGTTGACATACCCCTGGATCTTCGATGTGGAATCCTGCGCATTCCCGCAATCCCTCAACTTCACCGCTGCCATTTCGTCTCTCAAATCCTAAGCATTCAACTGCACCTTCGACCTGTTGACTTCCTTTATCTGATCCCACAGCACCTTTCGGCCTTTCTGAATGCCATGCTGCTGCTACAATGACCGCTTCAGCGCGAGGAGAATAGTCGATCATGCTATTGCATGTTGCTTCTTTCATGCTTTACACTCTGTACCGTTCTTCGCGTCCGGCGCTGCACCTGGACAGTTGCCACTGCCGAGTACCGGTTTCTGCTTCAAGAGTATTGCGATTTCCAAACTCCATCTCTTGTAGTTTGTACCATGATACTCCATAGTTGAGTTCGCTGTCAATTTGGCCATCTTGTCGACTGTCGACCCATCAAGTCCAACTGTCATTCTCCAAGACCATCTCGATTATGCCGAATTTTGACATCTTAATTCAATTCGAGTTTGTCAAATCAGCGCTATACCCGGGCTCATACTCTGTTGTACCGTGACCTCCATGCTGAATCTCTCTATTGACGTAACCTCGCTGACAGTTTCTGTATATAATTGACACATACACAAGAACCAAAGTGTGTGCAGCTCTGCCACTCACAACCCTAAATCAACCCACGTGATGACCACACACAAATCAGTCCCCACACATTCTTTGTTTAATTTTTCCTGCTCTTTCCTGCTGTATAATCCTTCCACTTTCCCTGCCAGCGCCATCTTCCTATCAACCAACACCTTCTCTTTTTCTTTTCTACCATTCGAGCCCTTCTTATTCCCACCTTTTCTCCCAGAACTCTCCAATCCCATTCCTTCATAGAGCCAGGCCATATCCTTTCTACTCGCCCCTACTTTAACTAGGCATACAAGAATTCCGCACTTCTGGCGAATATATCCCTCTTGTCTCCCAGAAAGGTAGTGACAAATGTCACCTGCTGTGACCCATCGATGGCTGAGATGAGGACCTTGCAACTGCCAGCGTCCAGGTTCCTCTCACACGCTTGAGCATATGTTTCCCATGGGTGGCCCATGAAAACGTGGTTTGATCCGGCATATGCTAATACGAGAGGCACGGGGATGGCGATACCATGGACATTGAAGGGCACGGATTCTGCCATGTTCGTCCAATATGACCGATTACCATCAGCAGTGATCATCTTTCAGTCGGCACTTTTCCACCCAATGTTAAACTCTCTGGAGACTTCTTTACTCATCACGCAGATCTCTTGTCCGCCATCAATCAGCATGGGAAGTTCGTGCCCATGTACCTTTCTGAGAGCAGTCGGACAGACCCTGGCTCACCTGTTTCGATGTAACCGGCGTGATCTTGCAGGCCGGATAATTCAGAAATGTCAGCGATTCCAATTGTCTTTCGTGCAGCATGGGTTCCAGCAGTAACTCGTTTATCATTGGGAATGGTTATGGTGTTAGCCTTTGGTAGGAGGTGGAAGGTCATTTTGCCAGTCTCACTGTCGTGACAGGCAAGGATATTGTAATCGGGTTGGCTGCGTCTGGGGAATTCATAGTTTTCCATATTCAGGGCCAGTGCTTTCTCTTGTGGCACTTTTGTAGCCTTTTGGGTCTTTGGAGTTGTGTTTTGGATGGGGTCTGTCTTGGCCCATTGCTTGTTGGATACTACAGCCTTCCTGATCATTCTCTGTACCTGGTTACCAACACTCATTGAGACCTCTGGAACCTCTTTGTCGATACAAGCCCACTTGTCATTGCCCCTGCTCACCTCCTCCGTCCTCTTCCGACTCTTGTCCACAAAGGCATATCCTGCCTGCCTGCACACTGCTGCCTATCTCATTTCTCTCTCTTTGTCGGCTAAACTTGTGCATTTCACTCCTGCTACATCTCACTTTCTCCACCTTTCTGCGCACTGCTGTCAGTATACCCCTCTACTTGCTCTTTATCCTCGTTGCTCAATTCTTCAATACGGCCATACTTACCTTCTTCCTTACCTTATTTGCCAGTTGGCAGACAAGAGTAGTACCAATCGATATCTGACAGCTGGCAGGTAATCTCTGAGTAAACCGCAGTTTCCTGAGCACAGGCTCTCAGTGACAGCTAAGATTTTGCAAAGTGCTGCGGCTCACCCGGCTGTGGTGAAGGGGTAGTAACACCTCCCCCTGTCTGCTGACCATGTCGAGCCGCTTCCCAGGAGTACTCCCCCATTGATAAGAACCTTCTCTCTTGTTGATATGCGGATATCTCACCTCCATTACCTTCTCTTGGATTGAAGATTTGTCTTTCATATGCATTGAGGTGGATTATACCTGGTTCCTGGGTGGGACACACATCAGGACGGAATGTGCGGATGTGTCCTAGCTCATCACAATCGGTACAGGCTCCCAAAGCTTGCCTTGGAGGTTGCTGGTGATTGGGTCCCAGTCGGTAGTAAGTGGGTCCCATGGGTGCATTTAGAGGCGGGAAGTCCATTGGTGTCTGTGGAGGTGCATCGTCAGCTTGGACCGCATACACCCTGGTAGTTGGGTAGCATCCGTATCTAGGCTCAGCTGGAAGGTTCGTGCGTCAAAGGCCTTCATCATATTGTCCATTGTTGTGTTGATTGTATTATTGTCTTTCCTGATGGAAATTTCCTCTGTGGCTTACACTGGATCCGGGGTTCCTTTGCTAGAGATTGCCTGAAGGTTCACTACTATTGGCATCTGCGGGAACAGAACATCAGCTGGGGTTGAGTCAGGAGAGACTCCCAGTGTTGTACATGCTCCTTTCAAATTCAGCAAAGCGAGGCCATGGGTGGTTGCACATTTGTCAAGGACATGCTTTCAGTGTTTGTTGTATGAGAAAGTCGAGGGGTCTCTGGGATCCAGCTTGAGTTTCATTACCACTTTTGCTCACAAATTTCTTGGGAGGGCTCCAAGCAACATTTGCACCAATGATTACTCTGGCTGGGCTCCATTGTTGATCATAATGCGGCTGTTGTTGTCATAGGCCAGGATATAGGATTTGAGGCTGATGTTTCCAAGTTGCAGCTGGTCTCTGCATAGTCACTCCAAGTACGATATTGTGTACATACAGACCCGGCTATTGGTGTGGCAGAAGGCATCATTCAGTTCCTCTTTCAACTCCACCTAGTGCTTCTTTAGATATCTGTTCATCATTTTGATTGTTTCCTGGATTGTTTCCAAGCTGTTGTAGGCAATGTTGCGATGAGGTCTTCTGCTGCCGGGTCAGTCCCGGTGCCAAATGGGAGGCTTTCATACACCACAAGGAATTGGGTAATGTCCCCTCCTCCGGACTGTGTGGCACCCATGGTCCCGGGGAGTGCCATTTGCTTCTGTTTTTTCACATTGGCCAGAGCCATGGACTCTATGTATTGCCTTTGATCATATACAGGATTTGGCGAAGGGTTGACAGAACATCCGGCTCGGGTGGAGGATCCGGCATTCCTTGTGAGTCCTGCACTGCAGGAAGGTTTATGGCCACTGGAAATGGTGGCGGAAGTAGATTGGGAGTGTTCAGCTGACCTCTTAGTACTATTTGTTGCGGTTTTGGGGATGGGATGGTGGATTAGGTGATGAATTCGTAGTAATTGGTGATATAAGGTCAATTTCTAGTTGGTAAGTTTTTGGAAGGGGTGTTAGGTCAATTGGCACTCTTTTTGAGGTGAGCTCTTTGTTTTGTTCTTTCCTTAGTCTAGCTTCACCACCTCTCACAGGTTCTCTTACCTTCCTATCAAGTCGCCTATCATGTTCTACTCCCTGCGACTTCCCCCTACGACTAGTTGTATCCTCATTAACAGTTCTCACTATCATACCGGTATCATTGCTGCCTTTTCTTGGTATTCCTTTGTGTCAGTGTCTTTCTTGGTATGTGGTTGGCTTCGTTTTTTCGATCATGTTTACTCGTCCCACTATATGGTATGTGCCCGTGGTACTGCTGTTTGGTCGATGCCTTTTGTCCCGGGGTTAGGTCGGTGTCAGTTGTCACAGTATAAGCTCCGTGCCTTGTGTCCTATCTGTGAGGTCAGCGCCAGTTGTTCCGGTATGATATCTGTGCCTTTCATCCTGGTGTTTGGTCGTAGCCTTTTGTTCCAGAGTTCAGTCGGTGGCTGTCATCCAGATAGAAGGTGGGTGCCTTTTGTCCGGTGTCAGTTTGGCAGTACTTCCTACATATTTGTCTTGGCATTTGGTGTTTGCCTTTCATCTGGTGTTTGGTCAGTTCCTGTTATCCTGGTATGAGGTGGGCGTCTTCCATCTGGTGTTAGTTCGGCCCTATTTCCAATGTGTTCATCCAGTGTTAGGTCTGTGCGTTTTGTCCGGTGTTAATTCGGTGCCAATTCCTTGGTGTTACTCCCAGTATCAGGTTGCTGCCTCTCTAGTGAGTGACGTCGTTGTACCCATCTTACCACATCAAGCATTGCAATCCGACATTGTTAGTATCATCCCTACAAATGTCGCTACTTCCTTCGGCATTGCCCACCACTTATATGGAAGGTATCTTTGATTGGTTGCTTTTCTCCATATATACCCATATTAGCTAGTAGGGGTCTTTCCCACCATTCCTTACTCAGCTTTCTGAACGGGTATCCATGTTTGGGCTCCATTCCTGGTGAAATGGCGGAGCGAGAAGGCACAGAGCCTATTGTCAGAATCCGTAGCACCTCTTGTGACTTTCGAAATGGAATTTGTGTGAAGGAGCTGTTCTGGCTTGAGGTGTACAGGCAGAGGGTGAGAAGGTATGATACTACTTGGCTGTGAGGATGCACACAATTGGGTATATCCACACAGAGTCTCGGAAAGAGCAAGTGAGATCAACAGATGGGAGAGATAGAGTATGTAATTCATTGTACGATAAGATGATCTAAGATGAGATACAAGATGGGATTTAAGCAATTTACTGCGGAGTCTCCTGAATGTAGACTCTCCGTCACTCCACCCATCTCTGCTACCCCTTGATCGTCGTTTACCCGCTCTTGCCCAGTCCGTTTTCATCATCCCGGTATCTCTGTACAACCACCTTCGCTCAGTCCTCTGAGATGCTGAGTGGGGGTGGTGGTGAGAAATGGATTGTCCCGCCAAACCGTCCGTGAATGGAATAAATCTTTGGTTTCAACAATGAATATTCTGCGGGGTAGTCAATATCTATATGTCTGATAGAAAAGCATCAGACAGAATTCAAAGCTTACACCTGCATCTCTTTGCACATCAATTTTGAGAGATCGACAACCAGGCAATTTACACACCTATGGTGTACTTACAGGAGTATCTGCTCATGCCTGTTGACAATCCGGGATATTGATCGCTAGTTTCCAAGTGTGTTCAATGATCGAGTACTTCTCATTTGATACTATTGGAAAAAGATTCTCTTTGAATACGAATGCCTCCATGAATCTTTTTGCTACCTCAAATGAATCCTTCTGGTGTTGGAGAATGTGCTGATCAGTACTGGCCTTGGGTTGTGGAACATTCTAGTCTCCACTAGACAAGTTAGGTACCACCAGTGCCCAAGCAGATGGTGTATGGTCAGATTCAGATCCTTTGTTGAGGAGGGTTAACTTTTGATGGTTGAGTAGTGGCGGTCCCATTGTTGCACATGGATTTTGGGAATTTGGAAACACAGGGTATGCAATAACAGTATTGGTACACCTTGCATACTTTCGCAGTTGAACCATTGTATGTTGTAACTACTTATTCCGATCCGCCTAACCAAGACAGAGAACCTCCCATGGATGATCCAAGATGTCTTCTGTGATATCGGATGATAAGGTGGGCTTTCAGGTATCCTCACTTTGGTTATCACTGATGTCCTGATAGCTATCTTCATCCCAATTCATTAATAACATCGAGGATGTTAGTCTTCTGTAATATGATGCATGATGGCAGATAATTGCAAGGGAAACATTTGGTGGACAAGGAATATTGGCTGCTTTCTTCAATGCGAGTACCCTCTATAGGTGTGCTTGTTGATTCTTCTGTGAATAGTCATTCCTTACCTGGTTGGGCATAGGTTCCATTTGCTGTAATGAGGATAGAAAGTTTGAGAATGTAGGAGAGAGTGTCTAAGCAGGAAATATATAATTAGGTACAATCACATATCAAGGGAAATGAGGTATGGATTTGCACATAGTTGAAAACAATGCAAATTGAGATGCACCATCAAAGGGTCCTGGAGAGATGACCACAATGGTTTATATGTATATTGAGGATGGCAGTCCGAAGTTGCAATTTTGGAAGTTTTCAGGTGTGCCAGAATAGATCGATTACTAATGCAAAATATTATCAACTCCTCTCAACAACACTCTGCAAGAATGTATCAATTGGAGATTGGCTAAAGCCTACACATATCGACAATAAAATTCACCACATTAACTCATACTTGGTTCTGACTACAAATCAAACACTAAAAACCTCAATGACATCATGAGCCCCTGCAGATAACTCCTCTAAATACAGTCATTATATGTGAAAGTTCGAATATTTGAGGCGACCTCATGGCATGGAATTGGTACAGAATTGAAAATCTGCTGAACTCGATTGAATTGCGACCTGGTGAGTGACCACTGACTTCCAAAGGTTTATACTTTAGTATGTTATCGATGGAGGATAAATACAAATCTCCCTATATGGTATATCTACCAGAAGGACACACATACTGTCACGATATTCTATTGCATTGGAATGTGGCAGCAAATTAAGGTGTCGATTAGGCATTTTCATAAGCATAGCTTTCCTGTCACGTATTTATCTCAGCTGTGTCTGCAGAACATTCTTCACAATAATGTAGCAGTTAATTGAGGAGGGAGAGAATATGGTACACAAAGGAGTGATACAGGCATCATGAGAGAATGGTATGGTACGATGGATGATTCAGGGGTAATCTTAGTGATACAAGCAATTCTCAATTCCATGATTGCTACGAAATGGATCATGAGTACTCACTCACATTACACACACCTTCGGCAACCACACTCAATGCCTGGTTTTCCCAAGCTTTCCCCTCTTTGGGGGGAAGCGGGGTTTTACTTTGGCTTCACGATTTCCCTTCGTCTGTGTCCGCTTGCTTTTGCAAGTGTATCTCATCGTTTTAAAGCTCTCTTTACTACTCAGCATTGACGGACGATCAGTAGTCTCCCTGTGGGGAGCAACTCACCGTTTTCAACGCCTTACGCCAGTTATCGAAGCCTACGACTTGCCTGTGGATATACCAGTACGTGAGGTTCGGAAGCATCAAAGCCATGGCCTATCAGCGCAGTATCAGTGAAGTTCCGTCAAGCGGCTGCCTAAAAAACCCCACGAGACGTGAGTGCTGAGATACACGCTCCGTACAAACTCTTTGAACCGACTACGACGGACAAGACCCGCTTCTCGGGCACTGCGAGGACGAACTACAAGAGTGGCCTTAACGTATTATCTCGGAATGATAATATCACCCTCCGCCCCCCCATTCCAGCCACGCCCAATGATGGTCAGCACGCCGTGTATGACCTAGGGAGTCCTCATTTCTGGACCTCCGAGCGCCCTGCCTTTCTCGAATTTTCCCCGGAGTTAGGCGGTTGGGGTATTCCACTGCGATAACATCAATGAAACCCTGGGCCAAGCATGAGCGAGGAATTTTTAAGTGGTGGTCGTCAGATGATGGGATGTGCAGGTTATCCTCTAGGAAGGGGGGCCAATTAATTTGAAAGTAGTGATATGGGGGAGAGTGCAGTTTTTCCGGGGAGAGTGGCGGTCTCAACTTTGCTGTGTGGGTTTTCATTCTGGGGCTTTCGGGAGTTGTCAGATTCTTGGGGTCTTGTGGGTTAATTTGCGCGGAAGCGGCAGCGGAGGGGAATTCTGTAGCATTATATAAATATGCCATGGCCGCTTAGCGGCCGAATGCAATATGATTAAAACAAACAAACAAACTCACTCACATTCTGATTTTACACCTATTGTTCAAAAATGTGATCCTTAGAGAAGATTGATTGTATATTATCTATGAGTGCCAAAAGGCCATACATATATGAGTACAAGTGTGAATGCGTCCGTACGCATCTATGTATAGACTCTTCAGGCTGACAGTAATCTCGAGTCATATCAGCCTCACCTCCGGTTATACAAGACTCATCTCTGGCCATATGAGCCTCATCTCTGGCCACAGAAGATAGAGATCCATCATGCCATATGAGCCTCATCTCTGGCCACAGAAAATAGAGATCTATCATGCCATACTCCCCCTCTTGCTTTACACTATGCAGCAAGAAAATAGATAAGAAGAGATGATACAAAAAAGTGATTCCCATAGTAGCCTCCTTGAAGCCCTGCGAGAGTGAGCAGGGAAATAGTACTACTGAAGCCTGAGGATGGCCATCCATATAGTGTCAAAGAAATCCGTGTGCCCAAATGAAAAGTGAAACAACCTTAAATCCAACCTGAAATCAACCTCTATTACCATAGCCCCATCGCCTGTGTGAATTTCTCATGCTTATATTTCGTCAAGGCCTTGATTGGTATGTGTCGCACCTTCTCGCTTATGTGCATGCAGGAGTAGTCGACTATTTTGCTGGGGTGGCAATCACGACTATTGTGATTGCAATCATCGATATACTTTGTGCGAGCCTTCATGATCCCAGTTGTGAAATGACTAAGTGTGCACTGATCATTGCAAATAATTGGGAGTGGATATACAGCTTTGCCGTGTATAACTCAGTGGAGCTGGAGTAGCCACTAGGCTTCACGGGAGCCCACGGAACAAGTGATGTATTCAGCTTTAAAGGTTGACATGGCAATGAGATCTGACTTTTGTGACTGCCACCAGACAGCTCCGTTGTTGGGAAGGAAGAGGTGACCACCTTGAGATGTGTGGTCTGCACTATTGGTAGCGCAATCCGAGTCCATGTAGACAGTGAGTTGATCATTGCTGCCAGTGCTGCACAGGCTAAAATGTAGTCGAAAGTCGGTGGTGGATTAGCGATACTGGAGTCCTTTTTTGGGGGTGGTGAGATGACTGGAGAAAGGACAGGAATTGTATCGGCAAAGTGTAGCGACTACAAATGAGATATTAGGCCAAATTGCAACTGCTATGTACATCAATGAGGCAACAATTGCCGTGTAGCCATTGATATGATTTGGTTCTTTCTCCCCCCAATCCACGGCCAGATCCTGCTTCACATTATCATCCATTCAAGTGCATGCACGGTGAGCATTCTGCATAATGAATAGTTTGTGAATCGTGGTGATGAAGGCCTTCTGGCTAAGACTGATGCCAGTTCCAGTGCCGGTAAGGTATTACTCGCAGTGGATTTCGTTGGCGAACAACTGGTGTGCTGGGTGGAGATTGGTGATCTTGTGTTTTCCCGAGAGTCTGCACTTGACTTCGATTGTGACTCTAGTAGCGTCATCCGGGTGCACTATTGAGATGTCGTTCATGCACAACAGCATCAGAATACCTTCACAACGAAGATCGACGTTGGGGTCAGCTGTCACTGTGAGAACCTGAGAGAGAGCAAGACGTTTGTAATATCGTTGTGCCAAAGTCGAGGTGCTTGTTTCACGCTGTAAAGTGCTTTCTTTAGTCGAACAACAATTACAGGTGCATTGAGGCCTTCCGGCCCAGCTTCGGGTAGTGTCAGATAGATACTATCGTCATCGACCTCGGGATTGAGAACATGCAGTGACCACATCTAAATGATCAATGTTGCAGTCATGTTTTTGGACCATTGAGTTGAGATACCAACAAGTGGTAAGTTTGAGAGAGGGGCATGAGTTCGTCCGCAATCCGTTCTTTTGTAACCTTCAATTTCAAGGTAGGCTTAGTACTGTATGTTGCCGTCAGGATTGTGTTTTGTTTTGTAGACCCAGTTGGAGCTAATTGGCTTGACTTACAGTTGCCTTGCTTCCCGGGAGTTGACAGTTGTGAATGTATCATTGAGCTGAATCGATGTGTACTCTTCTTCCATCGCTTGTTTCCAGTGCTCATGTTGTAGACTGTTCATTGCTTCTGCATATGTCAGTGGATCGCTTTTAATAGTTGGTGATGGGAGAACCTTGGCCATGCTGATTAGTGCTTTTGCGGATATCTTATCCTGATGTCTCGTAGTACGATTTATGTGTGGCAGATGGCATGATTACTTGGGCATGGCTGCCTTTCGCCGGCCGATGTCATTATTGTGGCAGAGATGTCGATTACGGATGACGGTTTTTTGGACACCGGTGGTGCATCCTCCACATCAGGAGGACATGATCTGACACCTGTACTAGTAGGAGGACTTCAACAGTTGGCAGCCTCAGGCAGATTGTGGTCTGTATCATGGTCAGTGCAGTCATGATCGCCACATCCATGGCCTTCATCTGTTCGACTGGTTCCTGTGTGGTCATGGAGAAGTCCATCCCCACCTGTTTCAATGTCTTGTGCTTGGAGCAGTCCATCTCCACCTGATTTATTGTTTTGGAGAAGTCCATCTCCACTGTCGATTTCCTCGATATATTCTGTCTCTTCTGGTTGCTCAAGGATGTCAGTTTGGGCTCTGGGTAGACATGAAGCATAGGGATTCCTCTCCTTGTCGAAAATGACATTCGACTGTGATCTTACCACTTGGAATGCCGGGTCCCACATTCTCCAAAGTGTGGTCAACTCATGTATGTAACTGACCATCATACATGGCTTGGACCTTCGGATTAATTCTCCATCCTGTTGCGGTTTGGGGAAAAGTTGACTGACATAGCAGCTGAATTGCCAAAGGTGGTGGAGAGGAGCTCTATACGAGATTATATTGCCGTCATTAACATGAGAAGACTTGCCAATGCATGCAGCACCTCCTATGGAGCTGCATATGGTACTTGATAGCTGTCGCAGTCGTCTCCTTTAGTTAGACCTTCGTTTGAAATTGGCTTGTAGAGGTAGACTGCAGCATTGACTGCTTCTCTCCAAAAAGCAAGTGGCGCCAGGGAGATGGTCAACCCAAATCGTGCATTCTTCGTGATGGTCTGAATCATGTGTTCCACAACCCCATTCCAATGGTGAGCATATGGAAGACATGGTTGGTATGTTGTACCTCAAGCAGTGAGTGCCAGTTGGAAGGTCTCGTTACAGTATTCTATGCAGCCATTATCGCACCGACATTTTTCCCCTTCATATCTCCTGGCGTCAACTCTGGCCTGAAATGATTGGTAGGCTGAGGTGCATGTTTTCGAATTCGTATCTGGAAGGACCCAAACAGAGGTGTAGCATGGGTAATTGGTAATGATTAGGAGATAGTAGTGATGGCCGGCGGTGGTGGGCCTGGAGAATGGTTCATACACATCGGAATGTATGTGTTCAAACAGCATTGTAGTGCGCTTGGTCTTGAGTTTGATGATCTTCTGCTTGTGCTTTGCCTGGATAAAGGCTGTGCACATTGCGTCGTCTTTTGTATATCCATCAATTAGAGATCTTAGGGTAGTTGGATTAATGTGGGTTTGACGGTGACGCCACAGTGGTGATTCTGAGATTATGAAAGGCTTCCTAGTGATCTTTATGAATATGCTGGTAGGTGGGCATGGAGGTACGGTGCTGGCTGCACTTGGTAACGCAGTGTGGAGTGAGCTTGTGGTAGTAGACTTGTTGGAGTGTGCGAATGATGGTACCGTGATATGTGTACTTGATGATGCTCTTTCTTTCTTCCTCTTTGATGTGGACTTTGTGGACATAGAAATAAGTACAGTTGTGGGAAATATGATATAGAGATCATTGACCCAATTGCCTGTAATGGTGATTGATGAAGACGATATGGACCACTTTTGATGTCCAAATGTGGCCGTGTATCCGGCTGTGTCGAATTCATTGATGGAGAGAAGAGAGAGATGGAACGTAGGTTTGTAGAGAGCATTGACTTCGTACACCTGTGAAATATTAACAAGTGCATGGTGTTTTACTTTAAGCTTGTTATTATCTCCAAGCTCCATGGCTATTGGCTGACGAAGTTTCTATATCGACTTCAATCTGGTGTGGTCATTACACATATGGTGAGATGCTCTGGAATCGATGACCGATGCAGCTGGAGCGGAGGCTGCGGTGAGTGCGGTCACATCATCGGCCAGTCAGAATAGGTCTCAATCTCCGACTGTGGGTAGTGATGGAGTGGATATATTGGCTGTTTTGCGTTGATCCCAGGCATGGCTGAAGTGCATGCACTTGGACTTGAAGTGTCCTGAGAGACCACAGTGGTTGCAAGTTTGTTCATTGTTCCTCAAGGTATTTGTATTGCCGGTGTTTGTATTGTTTTCAGTGTGCTTTCTCATTCTGCACGTTTCGGTGGTATGATTGTCCATATTGCATTATCTGTATATGTGCTTCTGGCATCTGTCTCCTCGTCCACCACTTCGTTCGTGACCTTGTCAGCCACCGCCACGGCCATGGTTTATGTCACGGATGTATAGAGCTGCTCTGGTGGATGCCTCTACAACTATCTTTGGTTAGGGTCGTTTACTCGGCATATTCATAGAGCGCATCGATGAACTATTGGGCCATGCGGGCTAGGATCTGCTGTTCGATGATTTGGAAGGTCGTTTCATATAAATTAGATAGGGTAATGAAGATATGTGTCTTCATGGTATTATCGGTGATATTTTCAGTGGTGCCAATTACCTTTTTGCGGAAGGTGATTAGTATGGTAAAGTACTGTGAGACTGGTTCGTCTGGCAATGGTTGAGAGGTGGTGAACATCTGCAGAACTTGGGTGCAGCCGAGTTTCGTTGCAGTGTTGTCCAGTCAGTCCCTGAGTGCTTCACAAATGACCACAGGATTATGTATGTTGTTGATAAGTGGCAGGTATTCATCACTGCATCCGAGGTGTATATGGGCTATTGCCCTATTGGCTGAATCATGCCAATTTTCTTCCATAGGGGATACAGCGATGCCGTTGCCACCAGGGAGGAGTTTAACACTGCTGACAATGTTGTAGGCTCTCTTGGCGATGAGGACTCGGCAAATCTTTTGCTTCCAGACAGGGTAGTTTTCCTCACTCAGCTGTGGCACATTGCCTTGATCAGTCAGGTATATTTCATTTGACATGTTCAGCGTGGAGGATGTTGAGAAGATGACGATGGTGCATGATGAATGGTGATGGTGTTGCTGCTGATGGGAAACATCCATTGTCTACGAAGGCATTTGTCCACACAGTCCCTAAAATGGAACTTCATGTCATTCTCAACTTGGGGATGTTTGTGGACAAATTGCAAAAGAAGCGTCCACTGGAGTGGACGAAACAGGCAGTGATTGCCTTTGACGAGGCTACAGAATTCTATATCATTGAGGTAGTACCTAATAGCATTTTTAAAAGCAGCAATGGATGTCATGTAGGATGTCAAAACGTTAGCTACTATGGCAACAGATGGAGGTCTGGTACTGCTAGAACAGTCTGACATGTACCTTACCTTGAATATGCTGAAATTGGACAAAGGAGAGTTTTCACGCACTCCAACTGAAGAAATGCAATGCCTCATCAAGAATGCTTGCACCGATGTCCGAGATTCGAAGATGCAGGGTGTTGTGCTTCCAGGGTATAGACAGGTGAAGGCTGCGATAGACAGACTCCCAGTTATGCATTTAGAAAATGTAATGGATGGCTGCCATCCTCACCAAAATCACACAGCACAGTATCAGCAGACATGCTGGAGGGGCAAAGGCACGTGTACACCTCCACCCAAACCAATGCCAGCGCTGCCCGGAGTACCACCTGGCAATAATGATGGTGCTCATGTGTCAGAAATCGATGGTGTGCCACCCAGATATGTGTATGTATATATCTGACTTCCCAACTCTCAGTTTCTCAACCATGATGCATATGCCATGGATTGCAAGTGCGATCAAGAGTGTATTCCAGATTTTCTAACTCATACAGGAACAACCCCTAGTTACTACACTGTCTGCTGCATGGTGATGGGGCTGACATCCATTTTGCAGACTACCGCAGCCAATTGAGTGAGCCTGAAAGTGAAGACGAGGATTGATTAACAGGAATCGAATTCTTGAGTATATTATTATCTACATTTAGTAGACACTTTTAAAGTATACTCTAATGGATATATATATATGTAATATTTAACAATAATGGAGCAATAAAGGATAGAGTACATGAATACGATAGAAAGGCTTCCAACATACCATTAACGATAAACTATGCCAAATGACATCATTGCATACTGTGGATACACCTGTGCCAAAATGAGCATCAACAGAGCATCAACCAATTCTGGTCTTGCAAGTCAGGTAATCAGAACATGATCTGGTTGTTCATATTCATAATCACAGTACTGGCCGCCTTTATGGGCAAAAATGCTATTGATGACATCTCAACTATCATTAGAAAATGAACATCAACAGAGCATCAACAATTTTTGGTCTTGTAAGTACTGTTGTTGAAATGTGACTCGGTCGCTGTTATGCATTACTGACATATTGGTAGCCTTTATAGGGAACAATGGTGACATACAGTCACTGCCCCATTGTGATAATGAGTAACAACTGAGTGTCAACAATTTTTGGTGTTGCATTATGGGTTAGCTGAGTGGTGATAGGTTGCAAATTACCATAAATGATGTATTGGCCACCTTTAGAGGCAAACGAAACAGCTACAAGCTCCCTGCCCAATCCTGAAAATGAGCATCAACGGACCATTACCAATTTTTGGCCTTCCAACCTGCGTGATCTAAGTATCACATTTTGGCAAAAATTCATCTACGAAGTTACGCTGACCTTTTCAGGCAAAACAGTGCGTGAAATCTTCTTTACCACAGCATGAAAGTGAGCATCAACGCAGTGTCAACAACTGATGGTCTTGCATATGGGGTAATCAATGCATCGTGCAGATATTTGAGCTCATAATGGGGCTAATAACAGTCTTCATTGGCAAAAATACTAAATATAACAGAAACACTATGGATTCCAAAATATTTAATATAGCCAACTGTAAAACACACACAAAGTACTTACTGGATGTTGGGTATGTGATTATGGTAAGATCCTATTGTCAAACAGCAACAATAAGAGCATTATATAAATCTACAGATGGATCCATGGGACAACCCGCTGACAACCTGCCCAATTCAGCAGGGTTGTGAGACATCCTTTGAACTATACCTGACTTGGTGGTCCGGATATTTTGATAACCTGGACCCGGAAGCGAAGCGACAGTCCGGAACCATTTCTAACACTACTTCTAACTTGATCTTCATCACTGTAGATATATAGCTCTCCAGTTCATCATTAGATTGCCTTGATCTCCACCTCCACATTTGCAGAATAGTGGCCTCCAAGTGTACTCCAAAACATGTTCAAGCAAGACCTCAAAGTGTGTTTCCAGACTTATGAATCCATAGCTTCCAAATGCATTTTACTATTCACTTAATTACCGTCTCCAAGTTTGCCTACTCACCACCTCTATGTCGATATTCAGACTGACTCAACTATTGCCTCTCCGTGTATGTTCCAATATTCTTGATTACAGCCTTCATGCGTATTACAATATCACATGATTACTGCTGTCAAGTTTACACAATGACTGACTCCAAGTACATCACCAACCGCCCTGGAGTATGATCTCCGATTATTTCCCAGATTATACAAAACTATTTTCCGTAACAAGCTTGAACTAGATACGTATATGTTGATAGACATAAATAGACATTCCAAGCTATATTATAATCTGGAATTTATTATTGCAATTTTGGAATACAAATTACTGAATAAGATAAATATAATACACAAAATATTTATTCAACTCAATTAACTGCTATTGGCCAAATACAGCACACCATCAGATGTTCTCAACAAGACTAGCTTAGACGTTTCAGCTGAAATAATATTGAATGATTCTATAAGCACAATTGAAGAGTATGTTCCATAGATTTTGATATGTACAAGTGCTTTCAGATGTACCTGAGTAAGGGCACATATGTCTTTATTCAGTGTTGTAGGTATGCATATGGTAAGTACTGGAATATGGCTGCAAACCTGGATGTGACTGATAACAGATGTAGTATTCAGGGTGAGATGATTGCTACAAATCCAACGCACATAGAGAGCGGACATCATACAATGGGAATTACCCCACCTGAGCCATGTGCCGCCGTGACATTGTCCTTCTCCTCAGGTGCAGACCTCCTGAGATGCAAAATCTGAACAACAGGACTAGAACAAAAGAAAAGGAATGGAAAGGAAAACAGATTATTGAACAATTATGCCATATACGTACTGGTGCAAACCCACCAGTGCTGCGACCAATTGACACCATACGGTAGCCTTTTGGTAGATCAGGTGAACGGCACCCCTCCACTTCCACTTCACTGTGAGCCGGATGTGATAAAACTCTGTGCTGTTGAAATTTGTATTCCGTAAGGATCCAAGGAAGTAAAGTATTGCAAAACATTAAAGAGAAGAAATAGGAAACGATGAATGAAGCAATCATGCCCCGTACACAATCATATTAACCAATATGTCCCAGAACTGATTGGTACCACTCAGGGCGACATTTAGCCAGATTTGGAGCATTGGGAATCATTACCATTAGTGGGAGGTGGTATAACCTGTGTGGATGTCACTTATACTGAGCCGAGATCCAAAGAAGTAATGAACAACACTCAAGAGAAGGGAAGAGAAGAGAAGAAACTGAATAAAGGAATGACCAATTGATACTTTTTCTACAGTCCTGTGTACTGATATTCAATTGACCCATGTCCTCCACTCCCAAACCTTGGACCTCAATTCCTCGTTCTGCACTACCAAACATATGCACCATCCGCCCTGCCATTCAGTACCGCACTTGTTGCTCATATCATCTTGGTATTGTTCTTTGATGGAATTGTCATGGGGGTAGTGCTTCTGCTCATGACATGGCATCAATGGGAGGTTCCAATGCCGCCATTGGTTGTTGCCATCAATCCTATCTGTCAATTGGGTTGTCTTATCTCAGTCATTGACATCTAGCAAGTGAGCTTCTCTCAAGATGGTTATATTTACCAAGTTCATGTGTGCTAGCACTGTCTGAGCTCTATACAGTGCTTCCGCATGCTCTATAGAATATCTCTTGGAGCTAGCGGTGCTTGGTAAATGGCACTGACTTGTAGAGCCTGCATGACACGGTAATCGTCATTGGAAGTCCAGTTAGGTGACCATCTGGACAGGTTCATGGTTGGGTGGTCAATACTTGTTTTCAGTTGAATCAAAGTCTACTTCATGCTGGACATGTTTGTGTCTATCTCGGTAGAGTCTCACCAGGTCAGCTTGTGATGTGTTGGTAAGACACGACCAAACTGACATGACTATCTCCCTTATTTGGAACTATGTTGCTCCGTGGATGACTTCATCATAGCAATTGTCACTTGCAATGGTAATTCAGTTGTAGTGTAACCTGGATGTCCCAAATGATATTTTGATTCATTGGTGAGTCAATACATAATGCTGCTCAACAATCCAGTTATCTATAGATAGTGTTTGTTCGGGTTCAGTCGTCCTTTGGAATTGCCCACTTTCCATTGACTATCTGACTTGCACTGCCTGTTGACTTACATTTGTATGTGATGTCCCAATGCGCACAATCTTGGCATCATTGAAATGGCGCCTCATCTTGACATATTCGGACTATTAACTTACTGCCTTATAACATGTCCGCATGCTCTCAATCTCGACATGATTTCAACTGTGTGATGTCTTGACCTGTTCTGCCTGTTGACTAACTGTCATATGAGGTGTCCCACTGGTCTCAATCACAACCTGATCACAACACCTATGCGTTGTCGTGACATGTTCTGCCTGATTGTCTACCGTTATATGTGTTGTCCCAATACACTCAATCTCGATGTCATTTGCAATGTAGCCTTGCCTTGACTATGCGAATTGTTCTGTGCTTTCGCTCCTGTCATCGTCATAGCCATCTGGTTTCATGTAACTCACTGGTGACCATTTGAAGGTGGTTGACTATGCCAATTGAATCAGGCATGAGGGGTACGTCATGCATCCATATCTAGCATATAAACTTTACAGCAGGTAGTTATACAGACCATGCTAGAACCATACTTCTGCACTCAGAAAGCCGATTTGTAAAATGTATATGCAGGTTTCACCATCTCTTGAGGCTGTATTCAGTAGAGTCATGGTGGACCACTTGATAGTCAGTGTCAGTCAGATGATATCTTCAGCGCATTCTTGGTCGACTTCCCTAATGCCATCTCTATAGGTAGCTTCTGTAGAATGTTGTTTCCTGTGCGATATTGGTGACCATCTGTTGGTAGTGATCTCTACTGTCTCTTGTAATGACATTTGGTAGACACTTTGGTATGCTCGATGGTCATGTTCGATCTTCATTACGATCATGTCAGTAGCTATGTTGCAGTCTGTTGGAGTCTGGTTTGGCATTGATCAGGCTCATTTGAGATGTTGTCTGTCTGGTGCATTTATAGGTTGGCTCTCCTCCAGGTGTGCTTGTGAATTTATCTGTAGGTGTATTTGCCATCACAAGACTTCTTGCACTAATCTTGATTCTCCATGTCCGCTGGTCAATGTATCTGTGGACAGGCTTGCCATCATATGGCTCGGTTGACTACGTTTCTGCACATCCAGGGCGGTATGTGTTTCTGGCAGTGGATGTTTGAGATACGGGTTCAATCATCCCCCTCTGGGTAAAGTCATTACTCCGCTAGTGATTAAGCTCATCGAGCTTTGTAGCGTACATTAAACGGAATGGCAGGTGGGGAAGACCATCTGCAGTCATCAATTGACATTCGAGTTGTGTAGCTAGGAATCATCCAGTCTCAGATGGGATCTGATGTTGGATAGTATTCTTGGAAATATCAAATAAAAACAGGAATGGCATTGTCTTCTGCATTGCAATCGGGATTGTATTCTTTGCCATATGGGACTTGATGTCAGGTGTTCGATTGTAGTAAGGGTTCGCATTGGTAGAGCATGGCTGCCAGTTGGAATTACTGCATTTCAGTACTCAATTGCCTTTCTTGTGGATTGTCATCAAAGATAGCTATATTAAATGGGTTAGTGTGGCACATACCTTTGTGTATGTTGGCATATTGAAAGATTGATTGTCATCTGTCTCTGAGCATTAATGCATTACAGAGATGTACATATCGGCTGTGCGCCAGTCTGATTCTCTTAGTTTCAATGATCCCGACTGTAGGACCATCATCACTGATTTCTGGGGCAATATCTTGTACCTGGGTTTCTAATTGCTTTATTAGTCTTTGACATCTCAAGGTACACGCTCTGCTCTCAATTGTATTTTGTCTGTCATGAATATCTCCAAACTGCTCTATCTATGCTAACGAAAGGAATCAAGACAAATGATGAAACTGGTGAATGGGATTATCCAGAAGACCATATCACTAACAGTTCACCCACAAAACATCCAGGCCGCAGCCATGCAGTCACTCTGTTAGGGTCTCAGTGGGCTGGTGGCTGTCATTCAAGTCTCTCCAGGGAGAGGCTCTTCTCTTGCAACTACCACCACCACCACTCTCTGCTAGTTGTATCCAGCACTTGGGTCTGTATTACCTGGTGAAACCCATGTGATGTCTTTAACAGTTGCTCCCAGCAACCCTATGCATTCCCCAATCAGTAGGGTAAATGGGATGACATATTCCATGCCCGTTAGGAGATTGTTGAGTGCGGTTGATCCGAATGTTTGGATGCCCAGACCATGTCCCAGACGCTGGTTGTTGACTGTGTCATTATCATTCTCAGCTTCTGAGACCTTCAATGCCACTGCGAGAGTTATCATGGTCAATTCCTCTGCTCCACTCTGACTCGGGCATTGCAGGGTGTGAATCAAACCCAGTTCATATTCTGATATTGTATATTGAACCATGGTAATACATGTTCTGAGTCATATGCATGAATTGGCATGACTAGCAGGTCAGCTTTGTCTACTAGTGCAAGATAGTCAAAGTACTGGACTGTGATCTGTGTCTGCCGGCTGCCCTTTGCAGGATGCATCACTCCTACCTTCATTAGAAGGGTGGCAATATTGGCCGCTGAATGTAATATATCCAGTAGCTTGAGAAGTGTCAGTGTGATAAAGATGCTGGTTGTGCCGCAGTCATCAATTTTCTGTATGCATTGCATCTTGTGATTTCTTTCCATTACCGTACTATGTGAACTTAGTTTTCAAAATGCGGTGTGTTTGTGCCATGTCGTTATTTACTTAACATTGTTGTTCAGTGTCTCCATTGGTGTCTGCGTCACTAAGAGTTTTTTGTAGGTGAGTGTCAAATGATTGTGGCACATAATTTGGCAATTGCCATTGTTGTCATTAATGTAATGGAGTCGATGATCATTCATATTTTAGCTGAACTTCGATTGTCCATTCAATTGGTGGTTTTAAAAGTCATTAAAGTTGGCCTAGTCTGTGGGCGGAATTGTGTGGGTCTTTGACCATGACAGCCCTTCACACTGCCCAATGTATTGCCACTATATGTTCGCTTCTGTCAAGGGAAAGTTTCTCACACTCATTGTGTTTCAATCGTAGGGTGTCATCATCACTGCATGTGTACTTCGATTCAGGAGTCTTTTGTGGTGTTGAGAGGGCTGTATTCATGGACATATGCTCATGGGAAAGCATTCTCCATTCGAGTATTTTATTGTTAGGTATCAATATTCATAGAATTCTTCTGCACGCAGGTTTCTGCAAGGTTTTTAGAGTTCTAGGTGGACATCTAAACAGGCCTAGGTGCACTGTGCTCAAACAGAATGGATGTAGTGGTAACTGTGCAGACTAAAAAATTGTCTGTTGATGTCGCCTTTGGTTTTCCATACTGTAGCACTCAGTGCTAAGTCCACTCCGTCCAGTGTAGGTGCCTCAGCAAGTGATCGGACTCAATAGACTGGTAGGAATGGTCTTGTATTGATGCTTATTATCATTAATGTCCGTGACTATCCTTTTGCACCAATTTGTCTCAGACTCCGCTCTGTCATGAATTGACATGTTAGGGGTTGCAGTCGCTAGTTCTCCAGTGTCCAGTTGTCGATTGCAGCTATTGGAGGAAATTGTTGTTATCTTGGACCTATTTGAATTGATTATATGCAATTGAACACATTGTTTGCATTTCAGAATCATCTAGTAATCCAGGAATGTGACATGTCAGCACATGGAGTGAAATTCATACTCCTGTAATACTGTTAGCAAACCATATCCATTACTGTAAACGTGATAACAATGTAAGGGCACGTCAGCCTTCATTCCGCCGCATAGGTATACGTATGACAATTATTTAAATCTGGGTGCCAATGTCCATGAGAGTGATAGTGGATGTACACATATACCTAAGTGTGTCACTAGAGATCCAAGGCTTTTGGTGAGCCAACAATATACAATGCGTGTTGCCTGGACCAGGAAACTTGCCGCTGTAAGATATTGATGCAAGAATTGGAGGTGGATTTGAGCTGACATACCGAAAAATATACTAGATGCACAGGAAGAACTCAATATACCAAATGAACCCAATGAATCTGAAGTACTTGAAGTTCTACCAAGGTGATATAACTCACTACATCCTGCAGTCACCATATGGTGAACTGAAATATCCATTCGTCATACTTGCATATGCATATGATGCTTCAAAAGATAGTCATTTAGTGCTGCATAATTGAGTATCTAAAGGTAACTACATGTCAAGTGTAAGAAGTGGTTTAGGACAGTCGCTTCAGGTCCGGGTCCATGTCTAAACTGAACAATGTCCAGAATGTCAATCGAGGTCGTCAAATCACCCGAAAAATCAATTCTGACACGGTTTGATTACAATCTCCCAATTCAACCGAATTGGGCAGGTTCTCAGTTGGTTGTTCAGCTATAGTATTTTATGAAATCACATAGTCAACATCCAGTAATCGCTCTTAACATGTTGTGCAGTTTGCAATATGGATTATTTTGTAATCCAGATGTTTCATTTTACATTTTGCATTTCTGCCTATCAAGGCAGTCAACAGTTCTGTTATGAGCTGAAATTTCCGAACAATACCTTCATTACCCAATATGTTATGATAAAAGTTATTGGACCTGTGTTGACGCTCACTCTCATGATCAGGCAACGCAGATATCATACACTGATTTGCCTGAAAAGGCCACTAATACTCAGTGTATGAATTATTGCCCCAAAGTGACACTTTGATGATCCAAAATGCAAGACCAAAAATCATTGATGTTCCGTTGAGGCTGATTTTGAGGATGCAGCAGGGAGCGTGTCGCATTTGTTGTTGTCTCTATAGGTGGCCAATGCCTCATTTAAGGATGTCAGCAACCAGTTGCCGCTTACATTACCGAAGATGTAAATTCAAAAATCATTGACCCTCAGTTGACAATGATTTTCAGAATGGGGTAGTAACTGTGTTCCGTCCTCTGTTGCCAATGCAGGCTGCCAATTTGTGGGTTATACATAACTACAACGAAATCAATATTCAAATACCTCACCTATAAACACAAAAATATTTCCTGCTCCATTGACTCTCAGATACAGAATTGGGCAGTGACTATGTCGCTTTCTCTGATACCTAGGATCGCTGCCAATACGTTGGTTATACAGAACAGTGACCAAATCCCATTTGAATTGCCTGACTTACTTGACCCAAAATCATTGACGCTCTGCTGACTTTCATTTTAATATACTGTCTATTCAAAGTCTGCTGCCATCAATTACTGTATGCATAATTATTTGAACATTTTGGTTGACTCCCAGTGTACTAACCAGTGGATGTGCCTTTATTAGTCAGCAAATCGAGAATAAAGTCTTTATCATTCATGCGATCCTTGCCATATGTATCCAGATTGGAAAATTGACTATTTGGAAAAGGGGTATGTAAATACACATATCCAGGTGGCACACCTTCGATTCCCGAACTTTGAGTTTCTTCATTATGACCAGCTGAAACAAGTGGCGTTCTGGGCCACGGTGGTGCCGGTTTTGGAGGAGGTACACCCATTTCATTGTGTCTCCAGACTCTCTGCGAATTCTTTGCTGTCCCATTGGGGGGCAGAAGGCAGCTGTCGGTTTGATTTTCACGAACTATTGCTGTGTGTCATTCCATCGCAGCCTTGACCTGCCCATGCGAAGGCAAATCAACTTCCCATATCTTCTGTTCTTGGACTTTGGCTTGATGTTGGTTGAACAGGTATTGCATTTCCTTCATTGTGGTGCATGAAACCCCTCCTTTGACCATTTAGGCCATATTCAACACAGGGTGCCTGTCAGACTGTTCTAGCCATACCGGACCTCCTTGCATAGCAATAGTAGCTGACATGTTGAAAACCTACAAGAAATTAGTGGCTGCGTCTAAAAGTGAGATTCAGTAATTATCTCAACCATATACGACTCCGTAGCCTTCTCAAAGGTCAGGGAAACATGCCTGCTCTGTGCTCTGGGGTACGTATTAAGAAATTGCTGCACGAAGATTTCGAACCTGACAGCATTATGAAGTGTGATTCCTGTGACAGTGCCAATAACTGTCTTGGTCCACCATGGAGGTTTCCCCTTATGGGCAGCGATACATTGGTCACATAACTCTCTGCGTACACCTGCTGTACATTTTATAGTTAGTTCAAAGCTTTCTACCACGATATGGATATACTCACATCGGATCAGAAGTTCTTCCGTATTCTTGCTGCGTGCAGTTTTAAGAATGATATTCAACTGTGCGTCTTGGGTCATATTTCTGTCGCTGTATTGACAGTGTTGTAGTGGACTAACAGCTGACTGTATTGCTGCTGCATTTGAGCAAATGGCGCATGGAATAAAGCTCCTGTCGTTCGGCTTGATTCTGATCCGCTCACAGCTGGTTGAGCTGTGTATGGAGCCTTTACTTGCTATTGGGGAAAATGTGAGGAAGATAATGACAAAAAGAAGTGGGAAGTCTTGAAGAATATGAAGTTAGCTTCAAGTCAAAATGGAATGAGTGGCAGCCAACTTGCACATTCTACTAAGAGGAATTCTACATTGAATAGCTGCAGATTACAGGGGTGTCCAACCACACGGCAATTTGCAGTAAGTCTGTCCGATGATGTTTGTTTGTTTCCAGGGATACATTGTGGTTAATGACAGCTAAAGTCTCATGTTTGATAGATATACAAATGACTTTCATTGACGGACAGGATGTCTGGTGATGTTTGTATCATCACATCCCCGGGATCTAACATGAAACAGATACTACGCATCCTGTCATGTTGTGCAGTTACCATGACAATTCCCAATCAAGTGACAGTCAAAATGCAGATTATAATTTGTTGAAGTTGATCAAATGTATCAACCTTGACATAAAAGACACAGCGTACCTTCATGTTGTCCAAATCTTACAATGGTCAATGCCCAGAAAACGAACCTTTTACCACAGCCAGTGGGGATATCCAGCAAATTGACCAACCTGTCCACACGGCGACATCATCTTGTGAATGAAAACAAGAGTTGCTTCAATGCAGAATGGGTCTGAACATTGGGCGCATTGCGTAGTATAAAATTTTCAACAATGCTTACAGCAGTGAAATGATGACAAATGCATGTTTTGAGCAACAAAGAGAAAGAGAAATGGATCGAGGGTTATGTGGATAGAGACCCCGCTGTGGAAAGGCAGCGAGTTCAAGACACAGAGACAGGGACTATGCAAGAGCAGAAAGATAACAGAAATGCTGAAAAGGTAAGATCAACAACTAGAAAGCCTGACACAGCATTTGAGGAGATGTAGATACTATTGGACTCAGTCTGAGCAATCATGTAAGTTCTGACGATGAGGTGGATGGGGGGACACAGTTGACTACATATGTGCAAGGGAAATGCATTACAGAACGGTCGAATTAAAGGTTCCGGCAGTTGCTAATCCCCAAATAGACACAACTGCAGCCTTACCATCACTGACAACATTTGGAAAGCGTATGGTGACACATAATATGGTCCACAGACAAACCCAAATGCCACAAGGGTCTTCTCGACCAGAAGCAGTCAAATGAGGTTGAATTCCGAGAAAGCACAGTCAAACAAATGAATAATGTCTCTCCCGCTGAACGCAACACCCGATTGGTCACTGATCAAGAATTGGAAGCCTGTTGAAGCCATAAGCTTTTACTGCACACAGCATCCAAACTAATTACTTAACAAAAATTGGATTCAAACAAATCAATGGCAACAGCTCCAGTGTTGCAAGAGGAACAGATAGCGAAATAAAAAGTTTTGACAACATATCTTAGTGGAAAGCAATTCGTGTGCCTATTTTGCTAGTTGCTAGCTGTTTGTGGATTTCAATGACTAAATTGTGACAGGTAATAAATAGTTAGTGCATGTGCTAGGGTCGCATTGGCCGTGTGAAAGTTTACAACTCTGAATCAACATGATAGATGACCAAATAACTGTATCTCATCCTGCCTGTTGGAGGTAAGTGCAAAAGCAAAACCTTAATTAGAGATCAAGTTAACTAACAAAATTGCAGTCAGTGATGTCATAAGAGTCATTAAAGGCAAGGTCAATGTCCAATGAGAAACCAGATAAATGACAACTGTCATGCTGCATCATTCCATGCATCCAACTGCATAACTCTCCATTGAGACCCGCTGAACAAGGTTGAGATTTTCAAAATTGCATATGGTACATTATGGGAACTACGGAACAGGAGTTGGATACAGAAAGGTGAGAAAGTCGGGACAGATATGTTAGAAAATTGTTAATAAATCTATACACTGTAAGTTGCTGCGCAAAAGTGCTGAAATGCAATGGGCCTGTGTTAGTCATCGCTTGGATAATATGAATAGTGGTGGCTCTCAACTTCAGTGGCCTCAAAGCTTCTAGATTCAAATGATTATACATAGACACGATATATTAGTTGTGAATAATGACTGGATGCATTTTGCGTACAGTCGGTGAGCATCCAATTACTGTTAGTATGTCTTTAAGGTGAGCGTCAACAGAGTGTCAACAATTCATAGTCTTACCCCTTAGGTAGTCAAAGGGCTGCATAGTCACCTCTTTCCACAGGGACAGTAGTGGCCGTATTTATAGGCACAAGGGAAAATGACAAACTGGTTACTCCAACCTAGAAATGACCGTCAATAGATCATCAACGATCTTTGGTCTTGCATCTCGGATACTCACTGAGCTGTGCAATGCCATAAACCCATCAATACAATATTGGCCACCGTTATGGGCTAAAAAACCAGTGATAATATCGCTACAACCACCTAAAAATGAGCATCAACAGCTAGTCAATGAGTTTTGATCTTGTATCTTTAATAATCACATTGGTATGCAATGGTGTTAACCCATAATCAAGGTATCGGAATCTTTAACGGGCAAATATGCGATGACAATATTGCTACTACCTCCAACAATTGGGTGTGAACAGGACCTCAATGATTTGTGGTTTTGCATTATGGATAATCAGATTGCTCGGAAACAGTAATAACCTATAATCATAGTATTAGCCGCCATTATAGGTTAAAATGCTAGGGATACTATCGCCACTACCTCCTACAACCCAGCCTCAACAGAGCATCAATGATTCCTGGTCATGTATTTTGGATAATCAAATGGCTATGCAACAGTGTTGACCTATAATCGAGCTGTCAGCCTTGACTATGGGGATTAATAATAGTGACGGTATTGCAATCACCTCCTGAAAATGAGCACCAATGGAGTATTAACAGTTTTTGTGGAGGCTCTGTAAGCGACACAGCAACAAACTGCACTGTGCTGTTTCTAAATTGAGTCATTAACAGTCAGTCTTTTCAATATGTCTTTGTATTCCACTTCACAAATATGTATGCAATGCCTGATATGTCAGATATCAATCTTGCTTGTGCCTCTCAAATTGATATTTAGGAACCCGCTTGGTACTTTACAATAACAATACTTTTGACAGTTTTGTAATTCAAATTACCAAGATTTCACATTTGTACTGTGATGTTGAATTCAAAATCTTGGCAGACCTCATTGCTGGAGGGTATGATAGCTGCTAAAAATAACTGTGTCTTTGTTTGCAATTTGAGCGACCTGAGTTTGGATATCTTATTTGATTAATGGTAGACTCTTATGAATTTTGGCTCGATGCGTCCTGTTGCATGCAATGACTCTAGCGATACACTGTCATGGCGATTCTATGTACACTGTGGAATGGAGGAGACTGGCAGCACTGGCATCATATGTATTGCTTGTCATCAAGTTCGTCGCCAGCCATCAGACCATGGAACCAACTCCATGCATAAACACTTCCTGGCAATATTGAATATGGTAATTTTCAACGAATTAACAGAGTTGGAAGTTAGCGAATTGACATGTTCAATGATCGATAAAACAGCCTTGGCCAGACTGAAGAAGCCAGGAAGTAGAGGAATTACAATAGTATAGTTGCGAACCAAATATATATTTCAGATTTAGGTTTTATCTATAATAACTGAATTGACCGACAAACTGCTCCAAACTGGCAGTGAAGGACTTGCAAAATGCCGAAATTCACCAAGTCACCTGGAATAACTACCACTTGTTAGGATTTGTTTCGGCTGTCAAGGTACGCCTGCAGGTGACGTCTCCAGGGCCAGGTAATACCCAATTTTTATAGTTGGCTCGCCATGAGCCTTAGATCTGTAGCAATCATCTTACCTTAATATACCTGTATACTACTCAACAATAGTGATATCCACATTGGCAATCATATCAAATAATATACCCTCATACGAGGCCATACACGGGCGTCTGCCTTTACACTATTATTGTACTTACATTTTCCGATGTGTTTTGCATACAGGATTTCATGAATTACAACGTTCCAACGCGTCACGATACATGTGATACAACACACAGATTTGGAAGCGCTGATTGCATAAATGAAGTGTCTTGATAAGTCTATTGAATTGAGGTTAACAGCAACACATGTTTTCATGTGGATTCTAGATACCAATCGTCTTGGGACGAATCGTGACACCTATAAATGAGAAGTCATACAGACTTGGGATCAACAAATTGGAGATGCAATGAGGCATGAACTGTCCACACAATTGAGGTTAACAGTCGCAGTGACAATTCTGATCTGTTTCCCAATGCCAACCGGCCTGGACATGTGTGAACAACGAACGGAAATCAAAGTGCAGTTCAATAAATTTATCACAGGTGAACTCAAGGGCGAACAATTGCTGCATTAATGAAATATGATAAGTTACTGCCCAATTAAGTCAATTGACAATTACAAGGTCGATTCAGGAGTTCATATGTTTCCGAAAGTCGTGTTACAGGCAATGCTGATGCTGGCCTCTCCAGAGATTCCCATGAGTTGGGTCTGATCAGCCCAATCAGATGCGAACTAATGAGATGACAGAGGCCACAATCGCACACCCAAGTGCACCCACGTTTATATTCCTGAGCCGACCAAAGCCATGAAGTGTACCCTCGGACGTTTTGGGTGGATTTATGTGATACTCACGATGTACAGCTTGCGGGGCCACCGATGGCAGTTTCAATCGCAGTTGCCTGCTACGAGACTGGATGGCATTATCTACGTTTTGAATGATCTTAAGAGCTTACCGCCACGGTAACAGATGTCTTCCAAGGCTATATACTGTCAGTGACTATGCAATGATATAACTATGATTACCAATATCTTTTATCTATTGATCGGCAGAGTTCAGGAATTGAAGCAGCGATCACAGATCATGTGTCAGCTCCAACTGAGAAGAATAATCACCACGAAGGATTTAAAGTGGCTAACACGTATAACTGGCAACTACCATTGTCAATGATCACAATCAGCACCTGATCAGATGACCGACTCCGATAGTTGCGAGGTGATAGGCCCATCTGCTCTACCTGGATTAAATTTCATCAAACATACACCAACAAGCGAATAGAGATGTGCCCCTACTATGGCATACGAAGAGTGTTTTTAGGATGACAATGGAGATGATCCTCATTTTGTAGCTAGGATTCTAAGGATCCATGGGGGTACCAAATGATGGACCATCTGGGCACTATCAGGAGACCCGTGGATTCTGTATGTATTCAATATGTGGCAAAATTCAATTCATGTATCGTATTCCTATCTGGCAATGGACAGTATTTGGTTGTCAAACAGTCCAAATTGGATGTGACAAGTGTGTGATTCGCTCAGTGAGAATATTCGTACAGCATGGTGGCAGATGCGGTGGACCCGCAGCGAGCTGAAGTTTGAGTTTGGGTTACATTGTTACAAGTCCAGGAATCCTAACATGGACTTGCAAACCATTCGACTTTTGGCTCTGCAACCCCAGAGTGAGTGGAAGAGGAGGCAGTGCACCAGGCAGGCCATCAGCTTTGCCCCGGGAACGTATCTGGATCACGGCAATGGTGGAGGTGCATCCTAAAGTTCGCTGTACTTTATATATTCAAAAAGTTGGAGCTCATCCTATTGACAATTGACTGGCCAGTGAGGAGGTCGTTTGGACATTCTTCTTAAGAGTGGGAGTTGGTATCCCACTGCTGGCAGTAACGGTGGAATGAATCTCTAGTCGTGAGATGGGTACTAGGCACTGGATGGGCGAGCAGGGAGCAATGGTGGAAGTTGCGGCGAAAGTGCGTCCAGATCGGTACCATCAATGAGTGATACTGGCACACTGAGATTCAAAGGGAGTACTTGATGGCGGGACTTGGCCCTATTGAGGTGAACAGTTTTAAATCCGGGCTCCTGGGTAATCCTTCATACTGCTCCATATCTTGTACAAATTGAGAACTAACGTTTGCAGATGAAGATGGCACAATAACACAAATGGTGGCTACAGATGATGAAGAACTTATCCAAGCCATGTAGGGCGATTTCATGGGTAAATTCAGCAATGCCAAGGTAGAGACACTCCTGCTGCATCGGTCAATTGACCATGCAATCGACTTGGAGCCTGGCTACAATTTGCCATATTGGTGGATTACAATTGAGCGGAGTTGAGTTGAACGGAGTTTTCATTTGAGTTGGGTCAAGTGGGATACATCCAATTGTGTGGAATGAGATGACATGCTCTTGAGGCCTGATTATGGATTTGGACTTAAAGATCCCATGCTGTATGGACAGATCGATGAGTGGTTATTTTCTTATGATTGACAATACTTCACTGGATGGATTATGGGACTGGGATGAAGAATCATGGGAAGACAGACATTATGGAGGTCAGTAACAATGACCATTAGTGAGATTACGGAACTGAAGGAGAAGTCACGGAATGCTGCCCATACGAGTGCAATTATGCACAGGGTGGAAACAAATGGCTGGAAACAACTGGATCACAGATGGAGATGGATCATGGGCAGTGATGGATCACAACCAGAGATCACTTGCGGCCTGAGATGAATGACAAGAGATAGATCCTGTCAGGAGATGGATAATGGGCAGATATGAATTGCAAATGGATATGGATTGATGACTGGAGGTTGGTGACAGGCGACAGATCTCAGGAGCTGGATCACGGGAGATGCATGACAATGAATCTTCTTCCTTTCTGTGACGATATTGCAGTGAAGTGAAGTTATACCCAGATTGAGATTACATAGTTCGATTTGAAGCTACGAACTTACCATCAAAGGCAGATTTGCAAGTCTCCAGTGTTTCAGAGGCATGGCTCCAACGTGTACGACGACAAGCACTACTCAGAGTACTATCCAGAGCACTATTCAGAGATACTGAACGAAACAGCTATACGCCCAAGTTACAATGCCGAATTCAATGCCGAAGCAGATCCCGAGTCACACAGCTACAATGCCAAAACAGCAAATCATGAAACCGTACAGGAATAGTTATTAGGGGAGCCACGATTTTTTAAGCTGGGGATGGAATTGGTAGAATCGCGCCAACCCCTACCACAACATACCACACGGGAAGTGCAGGAATGAAGCACCAGGAAACGCGTTCACCAATACACAAGGCTAGCAGCAGAAAGTGTACATGGGGAAGAAGCAACAATTGTACTCCAAGAATGGCGAAAAGTGCACCCACAGAAGTGATGGCAAACACACCTACAGATGAATCAAGAAGCTGCAAGTTCAAGCTACAATCCTGAATGTGATCCCAGCTCATTCTCGGCAATCCCCACTTAGTCTCTTCAATACTGAGATACGCAGCTGCTATGGATAAGCCATCGCCAGTGCTATGATGTACCAATGGGGATGCCCGTACTGGATCCAAAAACAACCCCTACTGCATGCAATCACCATACCAGTAATGTTGGGACGAAGCACCTTAGAGCGTACTTACCGGCAGAGAGTTACAGCTTGAGATAAGTGAACAATCATATGTGCAGAAGAGTGAACCAATGCACCTGGAGATGATACGACGATGTGGATACCCAGACAAGTGACAGCAAGCACACCTGGAGAAGGAGCGGAAAGCATACCCAGAGGGAAGCCGGCAAGCACACCCAGCAATTGGAGAGGATAAGTACACCAAGCACAGGGCAGATGTCATTTGTACCTCCATGTGCAGCGACTAGAAGGATAATCAGTGCGACTGCAGGAGCACCAGACATCATCTAAAGATTAAGTGATCAAGCGAGGTTCATCTATGCCGAACAAGTGCAATAATGTCTACCAAAGCAGTTCCGAACCAGACCGAAAATCATTTTCCCACATACCAAATAGTTTACTCCCATGTCCTAATCGGAGGCAGTTGAGACAACTACCAAGAAACGATCACCGAGCATAGCAACCATCATCATGGCCAACTGACTGCAATTCGGATTGAATAGGAGGATTATCGGGAGCCCTCTACTGAAGGAACCTTCTGGAATATTTACCAAAGAGCATACTGAAAAAAATGCCGCACCGCCATCCTGGAAGCCTATAAGCCTGCTTGGCTGGTGCTGAAGTAGTATTAACATAACTACTGATGCGCCCCATGTGAAAACCACCGGCTTCAAGAGATGATATCAGATATCGAGGATTCCCTCCTAAGCTATGCATGAGGGTTTTGAGAGTGCAAATGGACTTGAATATACATGGTATGATTGACATTTTCACGAGAAGTTTACAAGATAGATACAAGGTCGTCTATGATTGACCATCACCGATAGCTATGATACTGGGAGCAGAAGCTTCGAAATTAGCAATAATGATCACTGATAGGCAGGGCCTGCAGAGTTCACGGGGAATTAGGAGTACTGGAGTGCTAGTGCACTTGAAAGTATAGTGAGTATAACTGGTTAATGGAATACTTACGAATTAGATATACTGATGGAATTGCCAATGGCAATTGTGGTGGTGATGATGAGCAGCAAGCAGAAATCACCAACAATACCACAGAGTCAAGAAGAGGCTCATACTATGTCCCGGAAGTTTGCCGTGATTCCTGTGTCTAATTCCAAGAAAGATCTACGGTTCGTACAAGCTAGAAGTGTGGGTATGATGGTCGGATGCCAGACATTCCGGAAATGCAGATATGGAGGACATTGTCTCTTTGGATGTTCGTTCACTTCACTTCTCTTCTCTTCTGTTTACCCCTTTTCTTCATAACTTCTTTGGATGTCAGCCCAGTACAAATGGCGTCAGCACTGGTTTTAACTGCCTGCGGAGATAAGTCAAGTGGAGGTGCAGTTTCCCCATGCACCGGATCTGCTGAATGGCTATCACACAGTACTGATTGGTTGTGGGACTAATCAGTTTGTATGTTTGCTTCAATTGAACAGTTATTTCATTGTTTCCATATCTTTCTACTGTTGCATGGGTTTATGCAGCCCAGGGGGTGTGCACCTAAAGAGGGGGATGATGTAATGGCACACCTGCATGTGACGTGTCCAGGGCCAGGTAACACCCATTTCACATATTCAGCTTGCCACAAGCCTTAGATCTCTTGCGATCATCTTACCTCAATGTACCACTAAACTAATCCACAATATTGACATCCACGATTGCAACCATATCAAATGATATACCATCATAAGAGGCCGCACACGAGCGTATCACTTTACATTTGGTTATATTCCTGCGAAGGCTATACCAAACCTCGAACTGAGACAGTCATGTAATGTATTACGAAGTCAGTTAATACCACCGTCCACCATCATGCTGAGTACAATTTGCCAGACCAAATACACAGTGTCAGTGGATCCAGCTAGAAAGCTATTGTCGTAAAGAAATAAAGTGAGTTTATCTATAGCAGGGTGAACATCAACAATCAAATCAGCTATAACAGCGGTCATTGTTTAATATATTGATCAAAATTAATCATTCCGATAAGAACATCTCCCATTCAATGAGATGGATAGACTACTCTTTCCATCTTTTGAAAGGTAAGTACAGATGGTAGGTGAAGGGTCAACAGACTGGAGCATGGCTAGCTGTGTATATGAAGGACGTTCTGGATCACTTGAACTTACCAACGGCTGTCGAGTTGGAATTAGAGCTAATGACACTTGCTCAACTGACTTGAGATCTCGCGAGTTACAATCAACCCTCAAGGCCTCCGGAATTGCGTGGCCTGCATTGAGACACCACATACCATGTATGGTGCATGCCATTCAGCTTGCTGTAGGTGCATTCATGAGCAGTTTGGGTGTAAAAGGCCGTACAAAGCCTTCAGAAGCCCATGAGCGTGATTAGCAATATGGAGCGAATGACATCATGGACATTGGGAAGAGTCAAAGACTTCGTAAAGAGGACAATGCTAGAATCAACAAGGTGTCAGCCATGAGACTAGCTTCAGCAATGATAATTGAAAAGGTCTCAATTCCAACATAATTTGAAGGGCCTAAATCAGACCATCTTTTCCCAACAAACACTTGCTACATTGACTACCCTAACACCCGGTCGTCAAAATGAGTACATTGATAGTCAAAAACTGAAAATATCAACTGCAGTACTACCTATTATAGATTTGAAGACAGGGTGGAATTCGTCCTTGAAGTGGCTTGAGCAAGCCTACCGATTACAAGAATTCACCCGGGAGGGCTCAAGAATCTAAATTACTGTGATTATGGCCAACTCTTCAAAACACAGGATCAATGCACCATCATCAAGTACGTTCTGGAAGTTTTAAGGCCATTCAAGTACTGGACTCTGTGGATGTCAAAATGGGATACGGTCACTTTGCATAATGTTCTCCATTTGTACAATAACATGTTCCATCATATGGACAGTGGTTTGCCAGCTTTAATTATCCACAGGACTCATTGGAAGAAAGACTTGTACTTCGCCATAATGTTTGCACGACAGAAGCTGTCCAAATATCATGTTGCAGTTACTCTAACAATGGGTATGTTTCTTGGTTTAGCACACATTATTGATCGTTTCTGGAAGTTGCAATCATGTAGACAGCAAGTCAAGGGAATGGATATTTATCCTGAGGACAAGTCATCATATACTACCCAATTGTGGAAGGAATTTCTACAGTATATGGAGACTGAATACAGTGCGACACATAGACGTTTGCCCATTATTAAACCTAAAAGAGTACCAACTCACAATTTTTTCTCCTCCGCAATCCCTTGTAGCTCTGGTCAATCTTCCCACAATCCATATGATTTGTCAAGTGATGAAGAAGAACACTTAATGATTTAAAGTGTGGTTGAAACGACGCCTTGACGAAGTAATCTTGCAGCATGCTTATTGACTGCCTCAAGGCTCTATTTGAATTCACCGCCTGAATTACCACACAACTGGGGGCAAATTGGTCCAAATTATAATGATTACCACTCCAACTATATGAAGATTAACAGTACATTTTGGTTACCGGATATCACCGACTGGTGCCACGAACCAGAGGGAATGCATGCACAGTACACCGATCCTTCTAATGTGGCACGTGCTGCATTCTTGATCATACCACATGGTGTTTTAGTGGAGGCCATTGTTACACTTCGGCAAGAGGTTTTCAGCTGCAGGCAGTCAAAAACCACAGGCTAGATCCTTTACAAATAAGTGATCATACTGCAGTTTGTTCAAGCCAATAACAGGATATTGGCAGGTGGTAATCTTCCATTCGATCCAGAGAATACTGAAAATGACTTGGAAATGAAGAGAGAGGCAGAAGCAAGGAAAAGGCACACAATGGCCAAGGTGCACAAGGTTTTGTAGATTTCGCAAGGCAGCCAAAACGTACTTGCTGCACAGAATGAATGTTGTGCTTGAAACAAGCAATGGACAGTCATAGGATAAGTTTGAAATACAGAAGAGATCATCCAGACATCCTGCTCAAATCTTCAACATGAAGGTGTGGCTCAATTTGAATGATTTGAAAGATAACTTGTGCCACCCACTTTGTCTGCGAATGTCTTGCGTGGCGCACACACTGCAGTATTGAATGTCCACCAAATTGAATAAACCAACTGCCATCCCCCTGAAAGTGATAAAGAGAGTTTACCTGAAAGCATTTCAGACATCGAAAATTGGCTTGACTCGTTTTGGGACTTGGATATTCTAAATGGCAGCAAACACAACTGGGAGACAGAAAAAGAATCTGACATAGAGCTTAGCAATTGCTTTGACATTCCGGAAACCCCAGCACAGCAGGATTTGATTACCACACCAAATCATCCCTGATTGATTCGGCCAACACTGATGTCAAAGACACAGGCTGAACGGGTGTTGATGACAGGCAGTATAATGGAAAGGAGAATGAATAAGGGGATTAGAAAGAAGTAGGACAGAATAACTGAGTGTATTTTCAGCAAGTTATATATATTATTTGATTCTGGAATTGATCTTGAGAAATAGTTTGGGAGAATATACAGAAGTTGGATGTGAATATTGGTTAATAACCAGAACTATAGTGTGCCAAATGAATCATTTCGGAAGATGTATAAATTTTAATAGAATGACACGTACCAGCGCAAGAATTTTGCTGGGCTCAGTTTTGGGAAAGAGCTCTGTTTTGATCTGGATGATAAGCAACCAATAAGTTCAAACTATTATGAATCCAATTATCAATGGCAGCAGATTTTGAATGGATGATACATTACAATGGGCTTCAACAAAGCATCAACGATTTTTGGTAATGTAAGTAAAGTCATTGAAAAGTGATTTTGTCGCTATTATGCATAATTATCGTACTGGCAGCCTTTATAGGCAAAAGGGTAACTGACACGGCCACTGCCCCATTCTGAAAATTAGCATCAATGATTTTTGGCTATGCATCTTGGGTAACTTATGTGGCAATTGATTGCAAACATCTATAAATGAGGTACTGCCTGCATTCAGATGCAAAACCAATAGCGACAGGCTCCGTACCCCATTCTGCAAATGAGCATCAGTCGAGTGTGAACGGTTTTTGGCCTTGCATCATGGGTAATCTAACTGGTGTTTGGTTGCAAATATACATAGGTCAGGTATTGGCTGGTTTTAGAGGCAAAAACAATATCGACATGCTTCCTGCCCAATCTTGAAACTGACTGTCAATGGAGAGTCAATGAGAGTTTGTCTTACATTTTGGGTAATCTAACCGGTGACTGGTTGCAAACATCCAGAAATAAAGTATTCGCTACCTTTAGAGGCAACTAGCGTTATCAATGGGTCGAGGTAACCCGCCAGCGGTCCAGGTATGGAACGCAAACACGGGTCAGTTCAGTTCCAGACCCGTCCACAAACCTAACCCACTGTCTGTTGGCGTGCCAAACCCTGACCTGTTCCTGTCGATCCGCAGGTATCACTGGATTTGGCTAGATCCGTCAGCTCCAATTTCCGGTTCTGCATTTTGGGTTCAATATTTATGGTCACATCCAGATATGCTACTGTTAATGGTAAAATATTAACATTGGCATGTCGCTCTTCATTTTCGATGTATTGGCTGCCATAATGATCACAATGAATAGACACACGTGCACTACCACATCCTGAAAATGAGCATCAACGGAGCGTCAACGGTTGTTGGTCGTGTATCTTGGGTAATCTGGGGGGGCGATAGATCAAATACAGTCATGAACAAAACATTGGCCACCTTTATATCAAACAGAGAATGTGAAACGCTCCCTACCCCATCTCGAAAATGACAGTGAACGGAGGGTAAACAATATTGGGTCTTGCATCTTCGGTATTATGATTGGCACTTGATCACAAGCATCCATATAGAAGGATATGGCTGCCTTTATAGGTAGATCTGTATGGGATATTCCTGCCACATTTTCCAGGACAGTAACAACTGATTTCATTTACCGAGCTATGACTAAGTATTTGTGAGCCTTTTAAGGTACCAAAACATTCAAAACCATGTATATAGACCATAACGGCCACATCGCGCTGTGATTAACCATAATGGAAGGCCAACAATTGTTGACACTCTGTTGACACTCATTTTCATGATGGGGCAGAGAGCATTTCACTTTCATTTTTGGCTATAAAGGCAGCCAATACTTCGTTTATGACTATTTGCAACCTGTCGCCCCCCCAGATTACTCAAGATACATGACCAAGAATCGTTGACACTCCATTGACGCTGATTGTGCGAGGGGTTTATGCACAATATGCAATCATTTGATGTGGTGTAGTCCATTATTCACATTGATTTGGCAGCCTTTCTAGCGTTTTTATATACTTTCTTCTTGATCACTACATTGTTCGTTAATAATATATATAAATATAACCTTTAAAATATAGCTTACAGTATCCGCTAATTCGGGATAATAACAATCTCCATAATCCTGTGGCATTCGATCAATGCTAGTCATCACTGCCAGGTTCGCTCAATAGGCTGCTCAGGTCTTCAAAATGATTGTTAGCTGCATTACCACACAGCAGAGAGTTTACTAACCACTCGATGTCCCTTTATCAGTCAGCTTATCTGGATCAAAATCTGTTTTGTGCTGGCTCTCCTGGGCAGATGCATCGAGAGTAAAGGATTCAGCAAAGGGAAGAGATGTAAGTAAATACGCATATCCAGATGGCAAATGAACGATTTTGGAACGTTGAGCTCCGTACATGTTGCTGGTTAGAGCTGGTGGTGTTCCAGGCAGAGGTGGCATCGGGTCTCGACTCGGTTATCCCTGTTCGTTGCGCGGAGGTCTACCTGTTCCTTTCCGTCTCCAGTGTGTCTGCAGATGTTTTGCAGTGCCATTTTGGCAAGGAAGGCATCCGGCTGTGTGGTTTTACTGAAGCGTTACCGGGTATCTTTCTACCGCAGCCTTGACCTTTTTATGCCCAGGAAACTCAACACCCCTCTTCTTCTCATCTCAGACCTCGGCGCGAGATTTCTTGATAAGATATTGCATTTCCTCTATTGTGGCGTGTGAAAACCCTCCTTTGGTCATGTTGGCCATATTCAAGGCCAGGCGCATATCGAACCATTCCAGCTGTACCCAACCTCCTTGCTTTGCCATCCTAGCAGACGTGTTGAATACCTACAAGATATTAGTTGCTACTTCTTACAATCAAATTCGGCTATTACCTCGACCTTATCTGCTTCCATAGCCTGCTCTAAGGTGATTAAAGCCAGTTTCGTCCCCTCATGGAGATACTTATCAGGATGTTCATCCGCAGAAATCTCAGCGCTGAAAACCTCATGATGTTCGATTTCGCTGACTGAGTGGAGAAATATCATTGTTGACCATGGACGTTTCCCAATACGGGCAGCAATGAATGTATCATATAGCTCTCTATGTACACCCACTGTACGTTATATGGTTAATTGACGGCCGTTTACCATGGTATGGAGATACTCCCATCCAACTGTATGATGCTTCTTATTCATGCTGCTTCCAGTTATATGAACGATTTCTAATTGTGCATCCTGGGTCATATTTTTGGTTGCTGCAGTGGCAGCATCGTGGTGCACAAACTGGAGTCTGCGTTCTTGCTGTGTGCCGATGAGTGACCTATTTGACAAAGCTCCTGCCAATTGGCTTCATTTGGATCCCCTCACACCTGGCTGACGAGGTTGTGTATCCATGATTTGCTAGTGTGGAATAGGAGAGGAAGATGATAACGTAAAGAAGTGGGAAGTCCGGTGGATTATATTGTTAGCATCATGTCAAAATGGAATAAGTAGCAGCCAACATGTGTGTTATGGTCAAGATGAATCCTGCTGCATATAGCTGCAAGTCGCAGGAGTTTCCCACAGCCCCGGGATGTGCAAGAAGTAGGTCTAATGTTGTTTGTTTGTTAACAGGGATAAATTGCGGTATACGACAGCCGAAATGTAATGGTTGTCACCTATCCATAGGACAGTGTTCCAGGAAAAGGACGGCTGCTGATGCCAGTCTCAAATAATCCCCGGGATAATACATGAAACTGATGCTACCACTCAAGACATGTTGTACAGTTAGCCTCACTATTCCCGTCTTATTCACACTCAAAAGGGAGATTTCGCTTTGTTCAAGATTAGTAAACATACCAACATTGACATAAATGAGGCAGCTTGCCTCCATATTGTCCATATCTTGCAACATCCAACATCTCGCCCAACAACAAGATCAACACAAACTAAAATGGTCAGTGGTCCGAAAAAGAACTTGGCGCCACTTCCGGCTGGCAAATACAGCAAATCGACAGAGCAGTTCACCCAATGACGTGATCAAGCAAATGAAGGCTAGAGCCGCTCGGATGCAGAAAGAGTCCTAGCCCTTGGGGTATTGCACAGCTTGCAATTCAAAAAGAAACTGGCAGCCGAGAATGGACGAGAAACGAACTTCTTAAGCAATGAAGAGACTGAGAAATGGATTGAGGATTATGTTGGGAGAGACACCGCAGGGGCAAGAAAGCAAGTTGAAGATGCAGAGGCAGCGGTTGAGCAAGTGCAGGAAGATATGAAGAATGCTGAAAACATGGGATTGATGAACAGAGAGCCCAAAAAGACTTTTCAGCAGATGATGGTTGCTAACTGACACAGTCTGAGTGGTCATGCAAGTTCCGACGATGGGGAAAATGGGGAAGATGAGGATGATGGACAGTCAGAGCGGGGCAAGCTGAGCGAAGATGACAAACCTGGCTGGGTGATACACACCATCTCCGCAAAGATACAGCAGCGCATTGAGAGGTTTTGGCAGAAGCAGATAAAGCTTGACGAATTGCCACAACCGGAATGGGAGAATACAGCCGACTACTACCATGAAGGGGATGAGAAGTACAGCACGTCCGAATTGATGGTTCTGGCAGTCATTGAACCGCAAATGGAGGATGACACAGCGACACGTTTACCGACAACATCTGGCGAGCTCATGCAGTGTCTTCACATTGTCACTGGAATATCGGAAATGCTGCTAGGGGCTTCTCTACCAGGAAGTATTCATATTAGGCTAGGTTTGGTGAAGCCACAGTTGAACATGGGTATAACCGGTCTTGAGCCCGCAGCGGAGCCCGATTTGTCACCCCTTCTGAAAGCGAAGCCTGTTGAACCTATAAGCTGTTAGACCGGCATACAGGGCCGGGTCCTCGTAGTGTAGTGCTTAACATGCTGATGATTGTATACGAAGCTGGGCTAGTATACTACTGTGCTACGGGTTTGAATCCCGGCACCTGCTCCAGAAACAACCTCAACACGCCTTCCGCACTTTCGATCGAACATGCTGGTCAGTCAACGAAGACCTAGTACCCAGTAAGAGGGTGGGGGCGGAATGGATGGGGATTGGCTGCTTGGGGTAATCAACCGCGATGATATCATTGAGACCCTGCATGGAAGAGGTGAGATTAGGATGGGCGGTGGGGAGGTGGATAAGTGGCGGTGAGGAGAAAGGGATGGTACATTTGACTGGAAGGAGGGCTTGGCGGACGCGTTGGGGCCACACCGTGGAGTATCGGGGAAAAATGGATTCTGCCATACTCTAGTTAGAGTGAATACAGTATGAATAACACACACACACACACACACACACATGTAGATATCCTCCAGCTATTCACGATATCGATTACGGATTCAGAGGAAGACATGACGACGACTTCTGGGTCCGGGGAAGAATTGATATGCAAATGGCGATTTTTGATGTCATATCTTGGTGAAAAGCAATTTGTTTACCAATTTTGCTACCTGTCAGCTTTTTCTTGATTTCGGTAACCAAATTGTGAGACATGATAATCTGTCTGTGCATATCCAAGGGTCGAACGCACAATGTGAAAGTTACAGAATCCACATCAGGCGATACGACGACCAATACGTTTGATTTCTATTTGCACGTTCCTGTTAAGTGACAAAGCAAGAGCTATGTTAGTGCTGGAATGTACTGACAAAACTTAAGTGAGTGATGTCTTACGTGTGATGTAAAGAGCAGTCAGTGCTGATGACGAATCTGTCTGAACGATCACTGTGATGCTGCAGTTATCCATGTATCCTACTGCATAACTCTCCGCACAGACCTCATGCACATGGTTGTGATATTTGAAATTGCTTATGGTATGTCATGGAAATCGAGGAGAAGAACCTGGATGAGGAAAGGTGAGGAAGACGAGCTATATTTACCCAAAACTAGTGAAATTATCTATCTGCCATAAAATGCCAGCTGAAAGCGCAGGAATATGATAGGGCCACATCATCTGTCACTCAGATAGTGTGGAGATTGATCAGAAATTGAGAGGTAACAAAGCTCCTGGGTGCAAACGATAATACATACAAACGCAATGTTGCATGTCAATAATGTGTATACGATTCGTTGTGTACAAGTATTGAGTGCACGAGAGCTGTTTTAATGTGATTAATGTGAGCACCAACAGAGCGTCAATGATTTTTAGTTGTACACATTCAGCAATCAAAGGGCAACATTGTCACATTCTCCCCAATTGCAGTGTATTGTTCGGCATTATAGTGAAACAGCCAAATAACATGCTTGTTGCCCCATCCTATAAGTGAGCGTCAATGAAGCGTCAAGCATTGTTTGTATTGCATCTTGGAAAACCAACAAGGCTGCGCAGCAACATTAACTCATCATCGAACTATCGGCTGCCTTTCTAAGCCAAAAGGGTTACTACAACATCGCTGCTAAATCCTCAAAATAAGCGTCGACGGAGTGTCAATGGCTTTTTGCCTTCCATCGTAGAAATTGCAAGGGCTGTACAGTGTCATTAACTCATAATCGAACTATCGGCAGCCTTTCTAAACAAAAATCCTTTCAAAGATATTGTCACTGTGCACTCAAAATGAGCGTCAACAGAGTGTCAACAATTTTTGGCCTTCCATCATGGAAAATCAAGGTGCTGTGCAACCACAATTATCCAGAATGGGACTATCAGCCGCCTTTCTAGGCAGAAATGCTTACGACAACATCATAACTATATCCTAAAATGAGCATCAACGTAGCCTCAATGGAGCGTCAACAATGTTTGATCTTGCAGTTTGGATAATCTAACGGCTCTGGAATGCAGTTAACCTACCATGAACATATTGCCAGCCTGTATTGGCAAAAATGCTAGTGACAATATTGCGTCCGCCTCCTATAGTTGAATGCCCACAGAGCATTAACAGTCTTTGTGGAGGCTCAGTACACTACACAGCAATGCGCTGCATTGTGCTGTTCCTAAATTGAGTTTTATGCAGTTAGTCTTTTCAATCTGTCTGTGTAAACAACTTCACAAATATGCATGCAATATTTCACAGATTTGATGGTTTTGCTTCTAGCTCTAGAGTCAATATTTAAGAACCTGCAATCTGCTTTACTGTAAGGTTACTATCTGCCGTCTCTCAAGTCGGATTACCCAGCTTTCTAATTCCAACTGCCATGTCGGATTCAAAACCTTTGAACACCTCATTGCTAGAGGTTTTGATTTCTTCCAAAAATAAACGTGTCTTTATTTGTCATTTGAGCAACCTTATCTTCTAAATCATTCTGGATGCTTGGTGGGCTTCAATGAATGTAGGCTCGAAATGCCCAATTGCTTGGAATCATTCTAGACATGCGTCTTCATGGCCATGTTATGTGCACTGCAGAATTGCAGAGACCGGCAGCCCTGGAATCATATGTATCATTTGTCATCAAGTTTGTCGCAATCCATCAGACCATGGGATCGGCTCAATGGGGAACCACTTGCTGTCAAAAGCTCACATCGCAAAGTTCAACAAATTAACACAGTCAGAGATTATTGAATTGACTTCTTCGATGGTCGATGAAACAGCTTGGGCCATTCTGAACAGGCAAGGAAGTCAAGGTATTACAATAGTTAGTTTGCAGAGGAAAATTATATTTGACATCAAGGTTAATCCATATTGACTGAAATGACAGACAAAACAGTCCAAGCTGGCAGCTAAAGACTTTGAAACTTCCAAATTTCACCAAAACATGTGGAATTACTACCTCATATTAGGATTTGTTTTGATTCATATTCCATGGAACGCTATATCCAATCTCCAGCTACAACGGTCATATGAAGCAGTCCGCAGTGGCCTAGTGCTGCCTTTGGCTATGACCCTTAGCAATAGAAACCAGAGGGATTATACCCTGTCCGTTTAGGCAATTTGGAAGCAATTGCTGTCACAAAATAAAGTTAGTCTAGATCTGGATGGATGGACATCAACGAACAAACTAACCATAACATCAGTGATTGCTTACCATAAGTATCGATATTGGGCATTGTGTGAAGTTCAATTCGATTTCGATGAGGTTGATTGCCTATTCGTTTCCGGTTTTGAAAGCTAATTAAGGATGATATCTCAAGGGCCAACATACTGGAGCATGGCAACCCGTACATTTGAAGAATGTGCTTGATTGTTTTAAGCTTACTGCTGGCTGTGTGCTTGGTATTACAACTGACAATGCTTCCTCAAATAACATGATGACACGCGAGCTGCAATCACCACTTGAGGCCTCTGGAATCGAGTGCCCTGCATTGAGGAACCACATACCATGCATGGCGCACAACATACAGCGGGCATTAGGTGCAGTGAAGATCTGTCGTGGTTTCAAGGCCACACCAACTCTTTGGAAGCCCATGAGCATGATCAGCAATTTGGAGAGAATGAAAGCATACACATTGGGAAGAGTCCAAGACTTCGAAAAGAGGGCAATGCAAGAATCCATCAGGTGTCGGCCATGAGACCAGGTATACCAAAGATAATTGAGAAAGTATGTATTTCAAGATAGTTTGAAAGTCTTGAAACTGACTTTCATATAGCCGAGAATTCTTGCTGTATTGATTACGCTGATACGTAGTCGTCTAAACGAGTTCATTCACTGTTACAAAGCCAAAGTCCACATCGCGGTACGTCTGATTATGGACGTGAATCCACGTAGAAACTCAACACTTGAAAAGCTGAAGTGTGCCTACTGAATACAGGAATTCACAAGTGAGTGGCTCCAAAATCCAAAATACACTGATTACGGGCCACTCTTCACAACACCAGATGAATGAACCATTGTGAAGTATGTTATGGCAGTATTGAGGCCATTCCGATATTGGACCCTGTGGATGTTGAGAGAGTATACAGTCACATTACATCATGTTATCACAGTCTACAATGACATGTTCAATCATATCGGTCACGTTATGTGAGCTTTCGTTTAGAAAAGGCACAATGGGAGGAGGACTTGTTCTTCGCTGTGAAGTTAGCTAGACAGAAGCTGTCTAAATATTATGCTGAAGTGACTCCAACAACGGGTATGCTTCTCATTTCTGCACATATTTTCGATTCTGTCTGGAAGTTGTGATCGTTTAGCAAGTGGGACAAGGGAATGGATATTAATCTTGGGAATGAGATATCCTATACTACCCGATACCAACAGGCCTTTTTATAGTATGTGGACAATGAATACTGTGCCAAACATCGACGTGTGCCAGACAATAAACTCGCCAGCTTACCAAGCAGCAATCTCATCCCCTCCACAATGGCTTCAGGATCCTATCAATCATCCTTTCATCCATATTATTTGTCCGGGGATGATAAAGAATAATTGATGCCTAACAATGTGCCTGAGACGACACCCGGACAAAGCGATCGCACAGCAGGCTGATTGACCGCAACCAGGTACTATTCCAATTCGCCACCCAAAGCACCAACGAACTGTGGGCCATTTAATCCGAAAATCAATGATTACAACACTGATCCAATGCAGATAAGCAGTACATTTTGGATACCGGACATAACCGACTGGTGGCGCCAACAACAGAAAATGCACTCAAAGTACGCCGATCACTCCAATGTGGCACGCGACATTTTTTCTATCATACCACATGGTGTTGGAGTGGAGGCCACGTTTTCCCTGCGCGAGGTGTTATTGGCAGGAGGCAGTCAATAACCCCAGGCGAGACTCTTCGTGAAAAAGTCGTTGTAAGGCAGTTTTCTTGAGCCAATAATGGGATTTTGGCAGGTGATAACCCAGGATCCGATACAACAAACACAGAAAACAACTCGGAAATGAAGATGGAGGCAGAGGAAAGGAAATTGCACAGATTGTCCAAGGTCCACAACTTCTTGGAGATGTGGCAGGGCAGCCAAAACCTATGTGATACACAGAAAGAATTTTGTGCTCAAACCAAGCAGATGACAGCCATAGCATACCTTTTGGACACAGAATAGAACGTCAACGCATCCTGGTCACTCTTTCAACATGATGGTGTGGTTGCATTTGAATTGTGAGAAAGATCACCTTTGCCACCAGCTTTGTCTGCAAAGGACGTCCCTGGAGGACGAACTCAAATATCAAATGTCCACCGAATCTGCAGAGTCAATCATCATTCAGTCGAAAGTGATGGGAATAGTGCACCTGTAAGCATTTCAGACACCAAAAATTGGCTAAACTCGAATAGCGACTTGGATTACCTAAATAACAGCGAAGACGATTACGCGGCAGACGATGAATCAGATATACAGCAAACCAATGGAATTGAGGATATGAAATGCCCAGAGCAACAGGATGTGAGTGCCACGCCAAATGTTCCTGGATTGGTTTGGCCAACAGGGAAGGTAAAAAGTCAGGCTGAAAAGGTGTTGCTGATGGTCAATGCAATAGAAACAGGGAGGAATAATGCAGTGAAGAAAAAGATGCTCAGAATTCGTCAATGGTTCACCAGCTTCTTTATGTAGCTTGACCGAGAGTTTCGGTTAGAGATATATTATGGGCCAATTGTAAGCAGTGGCTTGTGAATATTGGTTGATAAACAGATGTACAGCAAGTGCAATGAATCTTTTGGCGAGATATATCATTTTTAGTCATCTCAGAGGGAACAGTGCAAGAATGTTACTGCTCTCGGCTTTGCCACAGGGCCAAGTCTCAATCTGACAGAAAGACAACAAACAAGTTCAAATCGTGATGAACACAATTATCAATGGCAGCAGATGTCAAATGAACAATGCATTAGAATAAGCGTCAACGGAGCAACAACGATTTGTGGTCTTCTAAGTACGGTAGTTCCCCAGTGATCTGGTCGATGTTATTCATAACCGATGTATTACCAGCTTTTATACTCAAACGAAACATCAACACTGTCACTGCCCCATTCTTAGAATGAGTGCAACGAAGCATCACCGATTTTTAGCTTTGGATCTTGGATAATTTACGTTCCGATTGGTTGCAGACATCTATTTATGCGACATTGGCAGACTTTGGATGCAATAACAATAGTAACACGCTCTCTGCCGAATCCTGAAAATGAGCGTCAACAGAGCATCAACAGTTTTAGGTCATGCATATTGGGCAATCGAGGCATCGCGCAGATCTTTGCTCACTTACAAGTATTATTGACCGTCTTGATATGCAAAATTACAATATATCACAGGTAAAAGACAGATACTGAATTAATCAATATTGCAAACTGCACAACATGCAAAAGCTTATTATTGGTTGTTGAAAACACCATTCTGATAAGATGCTATTAACAAACTGCAAATACAAGAGCCTTATATGAATCGATAGATGGACCCGCTGGGCGACCAGCTGACATTCCGCCCAATTTAGACAGGATGGGAGTTTACCATCAAACTATACCCGAGTTGATGGTTCGGATTTATTGATGACCAGGACTGCCACTTTGGCAATGGTTAGGTTTGGACCCGGACCTGGACCGAAAGTGATGGTCTGAAACTATTGCTAATGCTGGAGGCAACAACAATAGCGACACGCTCCCTACGCCATCCTGAAAATGAACATCAATGCAACATCAATGATTTTCAGTCCTGCATCTTGGCCAATCCAAGTGTCGCTTTTTGGCAATAATTTATATATGAAGTAATTGTGTCTTTTTCAGCCGACACAGTGCATGACATATACCTTACGCCATTATGAATTTGAGTGTCAATGAAGGGTCAACACTTTATGGTTTTGCATAATGCATAATGATGATATTGTATAGATATATGAGTTCATAACTGACATATTGACAACCATAATAGGCAAAGATACAACATATTACCGGTAAAACACAGATTCCAATGTAATTGATCTTGGACACTGCAAAACATGGAAAAACAGATTATTGGCTATTCAATATGGGATTTTGAGAAGGTACTATTATTAAACAGCAAAAATCAGGAGCTTTATATGTATCTACAAATGGACAGGCTGAGCGACTTGCTGACAACCTGCCTAATTCAGACGGGTTGGAGGATTTCGATCCTACTGAATCCGAATTCACAGTTCAGGTGTATTGACATCCTTGAATGCCAATTTGGCAATACTTCGGTTTCAACCTGGACTCTCAACTGCACTGACCATCTGAAACCGTTGCTAACAATTTTGCAGTTACCGTATATTTGATTACAGTCAGATAATTAGTGCAGAATCACAATCTTGTTTGATTGCCAGTAAAATAGAGAAGTGAATCACTCCCTACAGGAACATCGAAACCGTATATTTTGTCATCTCCAAATATGGTATGGATATATTGCATCAGAAAATGTTCTTTCGATGAGGAAAGTTGATTGTTTATTACTTTTCCAATATGATTTTCAGGAGTTTTTACTTCAATACTGAAATCACATCCCATAGATACTATCTACTCCTCAGTCTGCTTTGGATTAAATTGAGGTAACCACTGGTAACAGTGTACAGACAACTATTCTGTCATCAGAGAGTGACTAACAATACGAGCTTTGACATTAAAAGCATCTGGTGGTAACACCACTACATCTGTATGTTCTATGGTATGCTTGATGTGAATTTTTGCAAGACCATATCATTTATACCCACAATGTTAAAAGTGTCAATATTCAGTGGCTATCTCTACTGCCAATTGTTGCTTAAAATACATTGTTGGGCTTAATGAACTCAAATGAAGGGTTTTTGTCATCACATGAAAGGTTTTGTTATAGGGACAAAATAACATATGGTTTCCAAATGATACCGTTATGTAAACAATAGGTAACCACTCTGTAGGTATGTGTCTTTCCCCAATCTTGAATGCTACCATAATTATTTATCATGTTTCAACTCAAATCCTGTATGCTTCACGGGTCAATGAAGAGATAGTGAAAGAGGTCCTCCCAAAATCCAGTATATACCATAAGCGGAACAGTTTTCCACTGTGGGTGATGAAATGATTATATATTTGTCTTCTCTCTACATCTGTTGGTGATGGTTTTTGGATTTTGCAGTTGTTCTAAGCGGCAGTAGGTAAGACATAATCATTCAAATTATTCAACACAGTTCCATGATTCCTGAGGCAGATCATCCAAACGATTGTATTTTATCATGATTCTTTCCTCGACAACATGGCTAGAACTGGCTAATGGCAAAGTTCCTTATTGGTGGTACTAATATATCTGATGTCGACATTGCATCTCCTGGCTGGCCAGTAGTTTCAACTTTCGGGTCATCATCAGAGGAAATGTAAACAAATTATTTGATAATGAATATGCTGGCCATGGAGAAAATGCCTTAATGAGATTTGCAACAATTTGTTGCTGCATTTGATGACTTATTCATCTCATTTCCATCAAATTCATTAGTGCAATCTCTATGCTTGTTGTGTATGTTTCCTGTTATGTATCGATTGCCATCATCTTTACTCAATTCAGAATCCTGCATATTAAATTTCTGGTATTCTTCAGCCAGCAAGCAGCAAGCTAATTTCCCATTGCATCTGTTTAACTAACATTTTGCTATTCTATTATATCTTTCATTCAAGTCTGTAGACATGGTACACCACAGACATTTGACAACTGTCTATTATCCCGTATCTTCTAAATTATCAATCCAATCTACCAATAACGTAATATGTTGAACCTCACTGTTTGATGATTGATATCCGAAAGATGTTGATTGAGTTTAACAAAAGTTGTAATTTTGTTTATCACCTTCCAGTCTGATTTGAACTTAACTTTGTAAGAATATTGGGATTTCTATTCTGCTTGTCATAGGTGTTCTACTGTCCATACTATGCTATATATCTTGCTATCCCTGAAGTATTCAGCTTGCCTTCAACATCATGACAATTATGTCAATATCTATATATCCAGTCCAATTGATAGTATGCATTTGTTCACAATTTGTAGCAGGCAACGTCTCATGATTCAGCTGCCTCAACTCTGTTTCTGTCAATCTCACCATGTCATTGTGTATTTGAATTCTGGTAAATATACTGTTTATATCACAGTCTTATCATATGTTCCAGTGTTTAGCCTTTGCTTCATCCTGAACTTGTTCTGCACTAAATCACAATCTGAAAGCTTCATTGTATGCTGGTACACATGTTTGGTGATTTCCAGCTCACTCCCGCTTTTTCCACTGGGTATGCCACACACGGGCAAATCTATCCATTGTACTTATAATCAACATATTATTCTCCTATTTCCTGTAAACTGTTCAGGCAAATTTGCAATATTAGTAAAATTCACAATCCACCAAGATTCAAAGTCATTGTATGATATACTCTCCACCCAGTCCTTGGGAGATATTATAATGGGTTGCAAAACTTTTGGCTGTTCAATTTGATTAGATCATTGTCATCGTCTGCAGCCAGGATGTCCAGAATGTCCATCAGATAGAACTTATGATTTCTCATGCGGTTGTAGTTGAACGGGTGGATTCGTTTGCCTGTTCTGCCCATTATTTCCTTCTTGATTATTATTCCCACCTTGAATACTACTTTCACCTTGCACACAATCATCACCACCATATTTGTTATTTATTCCAATATCTTACTGCATCCAGCATATAGTCAATGGCAATTGGTAATCTGTCTTTCTGGAACCTCCTGGTGATCCAAATGAGTTACTGTTGGCGGTATAATTCGGTCCGAACTTGTGCTGTCAGGGTGGATAGACAGTGCTTGGTTCTGTCTGCATGAACAAAGGTGTGAGTGAATTGGTTTCTTAAATCTTAAATTGCCTCATTGTGGTTGTGAACCCACTATTACCATCCAGAACATGTCCCAATACTTGGTCCACTTTCTGAGAACAAATTCTAAAGACCAGCTTTGTCTGTATTTCGTCTATGGAACATTTATTACATTCTACATTGTCTTCCCGACTTTGTTGTTGACCAATTCATACTTAAACTTCCTCCTTGTAATCTATACCAACCTGATTAATGCAAATAGTTTTAATATGTTTTTATTAGTTTTCTCAATCGTATAGTTGATTTGATTATGAAGTCCCATAAACAGTACCACACCATCTTCCACAATAAAATTGAATTTCATTTGCAGAATTGTAATTCCCATTCCAACTTTCTCCGATTGTTCGGGGGGAATTCAGATTTGCCTTCCAACTCAGGAACTTTCTCCATCGAGCATCCCTCGCTGGCATCAGAATCATATATTCAGAATATTGAGGTTGTACCATTATGTGTTGAATTCCGGGCATATATTTCCTTGGATGGCTATTGCACCCCTTCATGATATATTCAATCCGCAGTGCAAACCCTGCCAGCAATGGTGTTATAGTCCAATTCATCTTTGACATCTCCCCAATATCTTGCTCAGGTTACACAGTATCCTCCTGTTTCTTGATCGACTGATACAGTTGTTGCGCTTCATCAGGGGTGGCTGCTAATTGCAGTACTATCCTGGAACATCCAGGGATACTGTGGGCAATTTCCCTCATCATGGTTTCTCCATATATGATCCACTCAGGGCCAATAGTTTGCTGCGATAGGGATTGCTCCTTTTGGGGTTAGCCATTATTTATTCATCAAGAGTGGTGTCTAAGTACTGTACCATAATAGTCTGCCAGAATTATTACCAATTGCTGGATTTCTGTACAATGCTGTCAGTTATAATTTACCAATTTAACCAGTTTCTCACAATCCTTATCTTGTCCAAAAGCTGCGTGTCTATTGATAGCTCCAAGAGTATTGGAACTGTAATAGCAGGCAAAGTTTCCCCAGTCTTCGCAAAGTCATTGATTGTCTGGATCTGCCTCTCTTTCAATTACAGACTGAATGTAAAAATAATAGCTTGTAAGATAGAGATAGTGACAAAATTGCATGTCTTTGATTCGATACCAGGAGTGTATCCCACAATGCAGATACTCCATCAGTGTCCCATAGTACATATAATATATTTTACTATTTTGGAGATACTTGGAGTCCTATAACTTATCCAGTATTTATCATGTATATTTACAGCCATCCAATCAAAACCTGTCTTTTTGTTTTCTGTGTCTTTTCCAAGACTCAACCTCTGGTCAACTATAACATAACCATACCCATCATTGTATGAGTCAGAAGAAATGTCACTTTCATCGACAATCTTCTGCAATTGCTCATATGCATGTAGGTCCATTCTGATGCCACTAACCACCTTGTATTTTATTCTAACTATTTTGTTAATGTGGAGAATTGGATATGTATTGGAAAAGTTGCCCAATTCATCGCCATCAAAGTATTGGTCTCCAACTTCAGCTATTTTTTGCCTCAATGTGCAGTTCAGTACTATAGGGTGCACAACAGACATATGAATTGTTCTTGAAATGTTTCAGAATGAGGATATTATTTACGGTCTTCTATCCTTTGAACAGTAGTTACCGAAGTAATAGTGAATAATATTCTGAATATGATTCTAAGGTGTTCTTTGGGGCGAATGTTCTCCCTGTGAGTTGCTAAAAGAGCTTGCCCTTCCCAGTACGGGAAAAATGTGATTCTGAAATAGCTGAGTTTATTGAATGCAACTCCATAAGCTGCTTCTGCTATGACATCAAACTTCACACATAGCTTATGACTGAGAGTGAAATCTAATTCCAAAGATCTGTGATTCACCTAGCCATGATTGCCAGATTGTTATTATTATAATGCAAATGTGGATTCAAATTCTTTACACTGCCAGCTACATCAGCAAAAACTAAATTTCCTTCCTTAAATGTATTGAGTTTATTGTACCCACAAACTCGAAAAAATAAAGTCGAGATTTCCCTCAAATATAGCATTGCTTTACTGATCCAGGGTGTTCTTTGAGTCGTCGCGATGCTGTTTTCAAGCATCATGACCGGTGTACCCACTTTGGCAATTGTGACAAAAAGCACTTGATGAACGGTTCACACTTCATTTGGCAATATCACAAATCATCTCTCAGCATACTCCTACATGCCTCAATTCAGTTCGTCCTCACGATGATGAGAGTCCTCTCTCCATACGGTTAATGCAGCATGTAGTTCATGTGATTATAGACCCTCATTGCTGAATTTGACCAGTGATTGTTACCATGCAGAAGTAGTTTACGATATTTAATTTCTTGGTACAAGATCGTCAGTACCTTGCAGTTCAACAGTCGCTGGAGGGTTATGCATCATCACAATTATGATTTCACGCGTTTGCGATTCGACTTCAGTAAACCAACAGTTTTATTGCATTTACTACTATTATAATATATCAAAGAAACCTTGAATACAATAGCACACAAACGAAATTCTAAATCCGATCACCGACACCATTCCTAACCTTCAAGTAACATCGCACCTTCTACAATCATACTTCCATTGACTAATTCCATATTCTCAATACTGGTCATGTTGGTGATGCTGATGATGTCGTTGTGGTTGCTGTTGCTGTCATTGCAGGGGATGGGCGGGCTGCTGCTGGCGATGGCAGACCCACCCATAGGCAGAACGGCTGAGAATTGCATGCTAGCTTCAGTAGTAGCAACAGCTGCTGAGACGATTGAAAGAATTGTCAAGCTGCTCTATCAGCACCTCCAGGACGTAATCCAGAAAGTCCTCATCCAACCTGCCGTGACTGTTATGAGCTTGTGCCATGGCTGGGTCCGTACCAGTTGAGTGAATATTTCAGCGAATCATGCTGCGGATATTGCATATTGTTTTGGCTTGAACCTCTGCTGAGGAAGAACGAATAACTATGTCGAGACGACGACATGCATCAGTGGATACATTATTGACTGCGTGATTGATGTTTCTAGTATCGCACTTACATTGTACTCCACCTCCTGGACAAAACTCTGGCAGCATCCTAGACTCGACTGTTGTCCAGGCCGACAGACAATGGTGGATGGCTGTTGCGGTGAGGGCAATGAATTTCGGGTCGATTTTTTCAATCAATGATTTATCTTTCATTCCCGTTTGTCATATGCAATAGAAGTATGTCCGGTGTATAAGATCCACAATTTCAGTAGCTGCAAATCAAAACTTGCACTCCTAAATTGATCATCAAGACAACGATTAAACATGAAGGGTACTTTGAACTTACCTCATGAATGTTTATGGGGCATGTAAACCTGACCTTGGCCAATTGCCAGGCTACTATTTTCCGGATCTCAGTATGTGACTGTGTTCAAAATCCGCAAATGGCATCGATTGAGCTCTTGCAGTGGTATACCATTGGTGGTTGGGAGCAAGTAGTCTTTGTGAGAGACTGATGAACAATGTCAAGGATAAAAACAATCAATGAGATGATTCATTTACCACTGAAATGTCGGCCCGTGGAGGGTCTGAATTTCTCTGGGCTGGATCAATCCTGGCGACTTCCTAATACCACCAACTTGGAATCTGGGCGGTCTTCACTGTATTCATGGCCAAGGAATTCACAAACATCACATGATTGATAGCTGTAGGCTTCACAGATGCCATGACCATGACCAGAACGCGTGAAAGGGTTGTTCGGGTGTTGAATTCTGCGCCAACAATGAGGCCTGTCAAGTCGTCAACAAAGGGCTCATATCGCCACAGATTTCCAGCTTTTCATGTAACCAATTGCTCACCGGCTTCGTTTGAATCGTTCCTCTAGTGGCTAGATACATTAGCAGGCACATTGAATCATTCAAATGCTTAATCGGATGTGTTCTAGGATGCCAGCGGCACAGGCTTGGATTAATCCTCCTCCTCTTCGGAGACAATCTAAACCTCCCGATACTCAAGATGTAGCGGCTGTGTCAACCTAGGAGTTAATTGAGTTACCACAACTCATGTTCCAAGTGTTGACATGAAGAAATCTTTTGATGGCCGCTAGCCCATTACTTTCCTGGATAGTCGCCGAAGAGGTTCATTCTCAGATTCTGAATTGTCATCATGACAATCATTATAGTTGTTGGGTATTGAGCTGGGATCATTATCGTGGACCTCATTGTAGATAGAACATCAGCTGCTCCTAGTGCTGGAAGCGAGGGGAGGAGAAGGAGAAGTGCAGCACCATGTTTTGGTGATTTAAAAAGGCAGCAAGTGATAAGTACGAAACAATTACAGAAGTAACTAACAGAAATCCGACTGAATGTAGAGTAAATGAATTAAAGTGTAGTGTAAAGGAAAGAAAGCGTTCATACAATTAAAAAGCATCGTTCTGATGCGACACTTTATCATGTCGACGATTCAAGGATCTTGGCGTGTCCTGTGACCCGCACTTGCAACTCCTTCGATGGATGGGAACTCGGAACTAAGAATGGTGGGTGATAACCATGCCACACGGTTGTTGATCGGCTTTCTTGGTCAAAAATCGTTATCGCAATTAGCTACAAAGCATTCGCGTTTCACTAATCATTCAGGCTAACTTCTGCTTGGTAAAGTTACCAAACTACCAATTACATGTTAGCCATACATGAAGTCCTATCACTGCCACTATGCATTTCCCAAAAATGTACATCTCAACAATTAATCCCAACATTGTGAACTGTCAACACAGCCCTTCATGCATCAATATGAATGATATAATAAGAAAATAAACAAAACACCAAAAAGAGACCCAAAAGCTCACCAAAAAACTCCAAATTATCACCCATTCATCCACCCTCCAAAGTGTCAGAAAGATCCCCACCCACAACGCAAATCCTTGAACAACCGTCCACCCAGTGCAATCTATCCTTACAATGACTAAGTTGCAGCTGCGTGGCCACTTGCGCGCTTCCTGTTAGCCACAGAGCCTGAAGCAGGTCGATTCACAAAATGCTCGTGGTCGTGTAGTGAAGCCACATCGTCATCAACAACAACGCTCTGCTCGTAATTGGTACAGCTACCAGGAGGACCGTTTCGGATGACATCCAGGTATAGCTGCTGTCTGATTATCTTCTTTTGATTCATCCATTCAAACTTTTGGAAGCCAGTTTTCGTCGCTCGGAAGCTTCTTCGATTTGAGTGCTGCCTCTCACCATCATCATCCAATCGTCCCCGATATCATCCATCATATTCTTGGCTGGGGGTGGGAGGATGTCATCCAGAGGGCAGTTGCTGCGGCCACCTCGTATAGGCATCTCGGCACCAGCTGTGCCATCGGCTTGTTGGCCACAATAAATGACGCAACAACGCGTTGGATTGCTTGATTTCATTGCCACCTTTACCTGTCCAGCAGCAGTAGTGTTATCGAAGATTGGGGTAACATTACAGGCATATGGACCACCATCTCCTTTACAGTTCTCCCGCAAGCCCCGAAGTTTTCGGATTGTTCGGGCTGGGGTCTGGCAGACTGGTGATTGCCGTAATCATGATTGAGAGAATGGTTGTATTGACAATTGACATAACTATCGTATGTATCGATTCATCATCCCCAGGCTAGTGCCATGAGAATAGCTGGGTACCGTTTTCACCCACCCTCTTCCCAGGAATGTCAGGATCCACATAGGTGATGGTAAAGCTAAGTTGCTGGACAAGGAAACCAGTCAAGGCGTCGCAATGCATCTAGATCGGTGATGACCTGTGACCCAAGGTTTCTTCCTACTTGTCTTCTGTATCTATGTATCTTCAGGAAGATCAAAAGAAGTATTGGGGCGATGAAATACATACCAACATGCACAAGCTTCCTCTTTTTAGTCAGGCTTCCTTCAAGGCTATTCTTCCTTTGCCGAAGGCCAACCTCTGCAAACAAGTCCAGTGCTGCCCTCAGTTTCTGACCATCGAGGTTAGTGTTGTCTCCCATGTACCGTTTCCAAAGCGGCCATTTAGATGCCAGATTACTGATTTGAGAAACACAACGATTGATTAGGAGATTTCATTGCTCGGGGATGGCACCTTGCGTGTTGAAAATGCTAGTGGACTGGGCAATCTCCCTGACACACTCCCTCACTTGATTATCTATCCATTGTGTTGTGAAGCCACCTTTCTCCTGCCAAATTCCCATTGTTTCTACTGCCCATTCGCCAACTCCAACTCTGGCGTTCTCAGCCCAGATGCGGACTTGTAGATTCAGCATCAGGATCTTATTAGCATTTGTGACAACTCATTTTGGCAACCAGAAGGCATCTCGTTATACTTTAGGTTCTCACCAGTGCTCAATGATTATGTGGTGGATGTCGAACGCATGTTACACTAAAAAACCATTGGGAGTGTTAAATATATCGTTAAGGGTGATGCGATGTTGTGGCAGAGGTAAGGAGGGTCTGTCAAACATGCTGGAGATTGTAAGTAAGGTGGGCAAGCAACGAAAATATATATATGTGCTTGCAGGGTTTTCTTGATCCAGCGACATCATCTTGGCTGCAATTCAGCTAGGAGACATTTTGCCTACCATCATCTAAGTACCCTGATTCGTCGACTGAACGCTTAAGTTCATCACATAGCCTACTAGAAGCATTCTTTGCAGTCATAACTCACTCATTTGTCCTTGCTCTAGTTTATGTACCCCGCGATGATGTCACTGGATCGGTGTCGAAGGAGAATGCACGGTTCATGTAAGGTACAAATATCACACAAATTGACAACCATGACTCAGGCAATGCGCGGAGGAGGGTCTTGTGAGGGTGCAAAACAGTTGCCATGACAAGCTGAATGCAGATGCGGTATACTTTTTGAGATCAAAGGAATGTTGAAATTGACACAGCAATTAAACACTTTGCAAACTTTTGAAGAAAGATGAGAGAAATCCTACGAAAGTGGTAGGACCCCTGTTGGAAAAAGATAATCAAGGTGCAGCTTGTCCGAGGACCAGCCTTCTGGTAATGGTATGAGCAGATAAAAGACCGTCGACATGCTGCTTAACGGTTTTGCGACATTGCATTTTGCTAAGGAAGTATGGATTATCGTCAACTGTGTCTTTACTGCTCAGAGACGTACACCTACATCAGCTCTTACATCACTCACCTCCGACGCCACCACAAAGATTGGATAGTATACGTATCAGCGGAATGACTGGCAGATAATGGTTTTGCAATCGAGCACAATACTATTCTATTTCCATTCAGTCATGAACCGCCTCACAATCGTTTCTTCACCCTTTCGACTATAATGCCAGCGATGCAGAAGCCGACAGCGAGAATGTATCTATCAATCCAGAGTCAACTCCAGTTCGGTCACGTATTTATGGTACTCCACAATTGGACAACCGTCTAGCCGTCAAGCCTATTAGTATCTAGTATTTTGATCTCTTTGACGATCAAATTGATCTATGGTTACCGTTGTCTTGTGAGGAGGAGTATCGATTAGCACGCTGGCGCACTAAGCAAAACTTGAGTAGAGCTGGTATCAACGAGCTTTTCAAGAACCCTATGATGTCAACCGTCAGCAACTTCACTTTGTCCCGCACAGTATTCAAAAGGCTGAATGAAATGTCCTACGCGATGGCCATTGACTCTTGGAAATCTGGCAAAGATTGTTACAACAGGTTCGCCGATCTAAACAACCTTCGCGAGAATGATCACACACGTTTCCTCTACCCAATCATGGTGAATGCATTGAGTTCCTCATGCAACAGCCTGCATTCAGGGAACATATGTTGCATCCTCTAGCAAAGGAATTCAATGATGCTGAAGAACGTATCTACTCAGAGGTAAAATCAACCAACTGGTAGTGGAATGAACTGGTATGTTAGTTGAATTTCGTCATAGCTATGATGATTTTGACCACTTCAATAGCTACGGCGGCCGCTTGGAGCTACAATTGTCCCTTTATTCAGCAGTTCAGACCAGGCACATCTTACAAACTATTCGGGCAACAAGAAGAAATGGCCAATATATTCGAATCTCAGAAACATTGACTCAACGATTAGATCAAAGCCTTCAAATCTTTCAGGTATCCTTGTTGCCCTTCTTCCCGTTCGTCCGAAATATCACATTAACGGACATGGAAAAACGACTGCCGTGAAAGAAACAAAATATCCACAATCGAGACGTGTTAAGGAACGTCTTGCAGCTTATTTTTCTTCTCCTTGACGCGCTTTTCAACAGTGGATAGCTAATGCTTTGTGCGGACAGTCAGATGCGGCATTGTTATCCTGTCAACTCTGTATGGATGGCTGACTACTTCAAAAACATTCACTTGCACTCAAACAAGCAGCCCTACTGCCCTGTGCGCGAAGCACCAAAATGATCATTTGGAGAAGGGAATTCATGGTCGTGGCAATTGAGAGACTGTCAGCTATACTTCAAAAAGATGATACTCACAACTCAGGGGGATGATATGGAGTGATGAGAAGCAAGACAATAGCTGGAAGATCGAGCGGTTGGAACCTCAGAAGTCAACATCTGGAATATGAAATGAATCTCTCCAACGACTATTATTGTACCAAATATTCTTCATACTGTCTATCTCGGTATGCGTAAGCATTTGATGGACTGGGTAATGTCCTTCCTCGAACAACACTCCAAGATCAACAAATTCAATCAGCTCTGGACGATGATTCCTCTATATCGTGGCTTCGCTTGATTCAACAAGTCATATATCCAGGTGACGCAATGGAGTGGTAAGGGGATGAAAGCACTCAGGCATGTGATCGTTTCAGTTTTCGTGGTAACTCTTTTAAACCCTTTGGCGAGCCAATGGATTCCCTTCACAGAACCCCTGTTGTGCGTCAAGAACTTTGTCTATTTTCACCTGATGGCACAGTACCAGTACCATGCAGATGCCGCGATTGAGTACATGGAGAATGATCTGGAGGAGTTTCATTGTCACAAGGATGATTTCTGTCGATTCAGCGCCATTAAATGTACAAAGAAGGTGCCGGAAGCCTTGAATAAGCAGCATACTTTGGACAAACAGGAGGAACGGAGTAGTGACCCTGCTTGGAACAATCTTTCTGTGGCTGCGAAGTGTCGTCGCATTGATGAAGATAAAATGCAGCTCAAGTCAGAAATTGCACAACATCTTGTGGATGAATCAGACATCAACTTTATGAAAATCCCTCTCCTGAACCAGTTCTCTGACCATTTCCACCAGCTTGGCAATCTCTTCAATGTACGCTCTAAACTCCCAGAAAACGCAATGCAGGATCCAAACAACTGTACCGGCAATCAAATCTTCATGACGCCACCCTCCAGATCTTCCGAACGACAGCCCAAAATGAAGTGTTTCAGTATCGAGAGCGAAATTCAAACGCTGCAAAACAACGTCGTGACGATGATATGCCTCTAACCAAAGCGCTTATCAAGGGAATGATAAATATCGTGCGACCAGAACTCAAGACCCTTGATGACTTGGCCAAGTGTTTTGCAATGCTAGAAGGGGAGCAACAGAATCACATTGCTTGGGGTTTCAAGAGATTTGCCAACTTCACACACTACATCAAACACGATCAGTATTTCAGTCGTCTCAATGATTCAATGTACAATCTGTACAATGCAGTAGCAATTTCGGTGACATTTTTTCAATGCGACGAGCAAGAATTTCATATGGTTAGTTGCACTGGGTCCACAAGGTGGAGAAAGCATAAAGCACCAAGAAATGATACAGTGCTTCCCTGGATGGGGACAAGTGCAGATAGCTACTATAAGTCAACTACTGGATGCATTCCCTCATGGTTGAAGTGTCTTTTCGTTGTGGAGGATGTTGAATCAAGCATTGATGGCCTTCTGACCATGGTTCAGACGTTTCCAACAGGGGCGATACGTCAGAGTGCCTATATCGTGGTTCTCAAGGAGAGGCATCAACCTTCGATGCAACTCTCGCATGAGGGAAGCTACTGTCGTAAGCCTCTTTTTGGCATTGGAACCACATATATCGTCTCTATAAGTGCTATCCCAGGAGCTGTACACCTTCTTCTGCTGATGCTGCAGCCAGATAACTCACAGTGGTACTTGTGTAACAAGATTCACTTCAATCCATTCAATTTGTTTTACATGTAGATTATTTGACTCCATGCTTGAAGTAGTTGTCGCAGGGATATATAGAAATCTGATAAGTGCTTACTCTGGGTGTCATAATTTTTGTAATGGGAGTTGTGCAAGCTTGGGTATAATCATTGTTTCAAGGGACTAAGCAGTTGAGAAAATCTTTGATATCAATGGAACAGATCAAAAAACCATCAAAACAAATAAAATTACGAAGACGAATATAAACGAAACAAGTAGAATAAATTAGCTTGTTTGACTACACACATTTTGGAAATGTCGTGATGATGAGATCACATTAATGGACACTTCGAAGTAGGGCAGAAGATTTCAAATAACTCGTCCGGATTATTCATTGGGAATGTGGAGAAGGATCGGCAAGTGGGATCCATTTTCAGATACCAATTTCACTTTTTGCTGATGTAGGGCCATCATCTGGAAGACTTCAAAAATCATAAAAGTCAAATAATGTAGCTCCAATGTTGACATTTTACAATTCAGTTGTTTAGTGGTCAGAATATCTATGTGCACATAACCTAACTGTGTTTTATCACAATTATATTACTACCACCTCTTTTACCAGATATATCTCCAACTGTATTAGAGATTTGTTTTACAACATACCAATAAACTGCCATCGTAGATTATAATGTCATCAGCTCTACTTGCTGAACTCAACCACTATGCTCACCTCAAGCCTCTTATTATCAGCTGATGCCATCAATTCATTCATCCCTGTCTACTTAGGTCTGGAATATTCAATCACTAGAATGTCCCAAGATGGATTCCCACTTCTCTGAAGACCAGGATCATGAAGTACTTATGCTTGCTGATTGTGTAATACTAGCAGCACACTTAATCCTCAGCTATTGTGACTTTGCTGTTTGTTTTCCCTCTAGCAAAGGTATACTGTGTGTGACTGTTAATTGTGCCAACTGCTGATATTCCTAAATTAAATCTCCAAGTTATTGGAATATAATTGAGCTATTATATGTGCATATAGTTGCAGCCATGTGGGCTTATACTAATTCATTGTCATGTGACTCAAAGATTACCCTGATAAAAGTCAATTGACCGGCCAACTCAGTGATATTATAAACAAATGTTATGTGTTAGGTAATGTGGTATTATAGTGCTAATACATATTAGCAATATGAAGGAGGTATATCAATCAAGTAATAAAGACAATTGTATTCAACCAATGTTATTGTATTTAAATAGCTATATCAGATAAGACTACATATAGAAGACACTGTCATATCCCACTCATCAAGGCTGATATGATATTAACTTCTCAGTACAATTCAACCCAATATCCACTAAGGAACACAGTGCAAGACATGTACAGCGAAACATTTACATCTCTAGATAGACTACAATGTTCCAATTTGTCACTCTGTATCTCAACAGGTACATCATTGAAGGGAAATTCAGATTTATAAAATATGTGGAAGTATTTTCTGAACATTACTTAGAGATATATCAGTGCATGGCAGTATTCGCAACTTTGGGCAGCAACTGTACATACAAACTAATGTGTTGTGCAAACTAAATATTGGTAAATTGGTGAACCAATACGATCAGAATATACATATTGACACTATATATAACTAACTACAGTCTAAATCCACTTCATTAGATCCAAGCCATATACTATGGATATCGTACAATTCAACACTCTCTCTCACAACACATACCAGTCCAACAGTTACTCTGATTTGTACAGTATGTATCTTGTTTCTGTATGTATCAATACAGATGAATATTGTAACTAGATTAGCCCAACATTGCAGATTATTGTACAATATTGGAATCCGAATCCCATATTGTTGAGCATGAGAATGTAATACTCATTGTTGTGTCATCATGCATATCTGGAAAAAAGAATAATAGAAGTTTTCGGAAGTGCAGAGTGTTATAAGATTGGACAATCAGATACGGTGCAGTCCAGTTGAAGTTCAATACTGACAATAATTTGAAATATCCTTGGTATATATTGTCAGTATTGTACTCTTTTCTGTATATATCCTGGTCCAAGATACTACAAGCATCAAACATGGTCCTTGGTTGACATTGGTTATTTCATCATTGCTTTTCAGTTCTAGATACTTAACTACAATACAGTTGTCATATGGAAAATGGCAATAAATCAGCCTATTGTGCTGCTAAAGTAAAAATTAATTAGAATATCTTAATTAAATGTCCAGCTGGAAGGTAGATTACTAAATTGTTTTATTTAATATAAATATTAAATAATTTCTCCCTGGGAGTTTGGCAACAGGTATAAGATACACAAAAATCATCTTGGAAATGAATGTCATTGTTTTTATAGCTTCAAACTTTTATCTACCTGCAGACTGAATTTTACACCAATCCAAATATAATGTCATACACTGTAGATTAGTGGTGTATTTTATTCCACCACTTCATTTACATTAAAAAACCTTACAGTATACTCTTGAACTGCATGAGATCATATTGCATTGCATTCAGCCTGGCTGGAAGTATATACAAGTACCTGGAAGAATCAGTACAGCTGTTTAGAGTAGCTAAACTGTTCAGTTATAGTTTCAATACTGGTTTACATCTTGCAAATAAAACACTAGTACAGCAATTTGTTGCAAAGGCCACAGTCGCCTCTTGAATCTGATAGTTGTAATCTGTGGCTAATAACAGTAATAGTATATTGAAGTACAACCTTTGTGGATCTATTAGTTGTATTTTCGAAGTGGTTGGCTGAAATGTCATTAGCAACTTTGGTAGCTTATGTTGTTGCTGAATGGGGAAATTATTTCCATAATCAACTCACTATAGAGCAACCTCTGGATATGTTATAGACTGCAATGTCTGTTGACCGAATTGCCTAGAAATTTGATTATTAGAGCATGTAGTATACTAGTTTAAGAGTAATACTTCCAGGTGAATTAACAATTGTCCCTGGGAAGAACTTGGTTGGAAGACCAACATTGTGTTAATTCGATGATAGCTGTAGTATACAGCTGGAATCTATAGATAATATTGCTTCACTAAAGACATTGGTTTCAATATTATCACTAAAATAGAATGTATTAATAAGAGTCAGGCTGTAATCATAAGATTGAAAGGAATGAGATATTTGAATATACAGTTTGAAGGAGACATAGCAAATGGTTTACAGGGATTCAATATTCATGTGATATTATAAATGGTCAAATAGACTACACAATACACATATTTACTATTTTCTTGTACAATTTAACAATTCAATAGAAATACTACTAGTTTAAAACCCAATACCAAAATTACTTAACTACAATATATAAACTGTTTATATAAATAGTATAATACAGAATTTTACCATCTCTTACCCTTCTGGATATGCATAAGCCAAAAATGTATAGGGTAAATGCAAGTAAAATTCAGCCAAATATAGTATGGGTAGCTGCTATCACTTAAAATGAAACTTTACAATTTATCTGAAATTTATTCCCAATTGAGGTACAGTAGGAGTTGATAAATATACACGCAACTGATATATCTTAATTTAGGCATTCTGACTATGGTCATATAATTGCATTATTTTAAGTGATTCTGGTATTGTGTGCAAACCACTCACTTATTAATTGAGTTGCAGCTCAATTGTAATCCTGCTAAAGATCATATAAGTTGCCAACATAGTGATATCATGAATAGGTATTATGTAATGGTAGTCAAGTGAGTTTTGAAGTATTTGAATTGCAATTTACTATGTGCCATTTCCACTGCTAAGGGAGAACCTCTAACAGTAATTAAGTAATGTTTTATTGGTTTCCAAAACATAATCATACTCACGATTGATTTAACTGAAGATAGCAAATAAATACACAATATGAAGAATAGCTATTGATTATAGTTAATTTTCCATATGGTTATATTCAAGTTTAATACGATTCCTGACTGACTTTCTTTGGTATAATTTACTTCAAATTGAATACAGCTTGGCAGTTTTCTAAACTATAGAATATTCTTTTGGTTAAAATTAGTTTAGTTAAACCTTGGTAGTGGTTCTTTCCTATTATTTTACTAGACATATTTTCCATAAAACTAACTACCCGCTGAATCTACCAAGACCAATATTAGTTGACAGCTATTATATCATATATACTCAGAAATATTACCAGTAAATTTCATATAAAATATAAAACAGGAGACAAAAGAAGGTGGGTAAAACCTGTTAGCATGATAAATTCTGACTTAAATTTTCAACTTGTGTAACGGCAACATGTGACCCGAGGCAGGGTAAGCACCAGTGCATATACGTCGCCGCTACGGCACTTAGATCTGTACTGAAAATCGTTACTATTCTATTTACCTTTAAGATTACTCGAATTTACGTTTGTAACCATATCCTGTCTATTCTCATTCATTGGCGCGCTCCGGCGTATGTATCTTTACACTGTTTTCGGTCTTTAAGAAATCGGATACGTTTCGCTCACAGGATTGCAAGTTTATGAGTTTTACCACTTTTTCAGATGCGCTATGTCACTGGATCACTAGACGATTCGGAGCCGCATACGAAGAGGTTAATATCGTGTACGGTCGATGGAGACGAGTTCGCATACTATGTCGATGGTCAATCAATGTCGGAGATGCCACAATCGATAGAGCGACCCCTAAGCACCAACTCGAAACCACGACAAACGCATCAATCACGGCAAGGCCAAGCAGAGTCGAGATGAAACTTCTAGAGGTGGATAGAAGTCAATAAGCGAACCGAAGTCAATAGGATACCCGAATGTGAATGGACGAAGCATAGCTGTCGTGGTAAGTTCAGGTTGACGACTGTAAGTCGACAGGCAGATCAAGTCACGACGAAGCATAGCCATTGCAATGAGGTCAAGATTGAGGACATTGGGATGTCTCATACGACAGTAAGTCAACAGGCAGAGCAAGTCAGGGTAGGCACTGGACCTTGGGCGACGCGGAAGGACGACCGAAGCCGAAGGAAGATAATCTGTAGACGAGGCGAAAGCCGATCCAAATTACATGTCAAATCACAGAGATTACGATTACGCTGCAACCGAGCCACGATGGCAATTGACAATCGATATATATGACAACAAATATTCGAAAAGGGAGAGATAGCCGTGTCTACACGATCAAGTCCTACCGACAAGTTGAACCCCACCGAGAGACAGCCCTGCGAGACAAGCACCAAGAAGTCTACTGAGAAGTCGACCGGCAGTCTACCAAATCAACCAAGATTCTACTGAAGCCGCCTATCGAGAGCGCAACCATGAAGTCAACTGGATGGCCACTGAAGCGAACTTCAAACGACGATTACTGCATCAAGTAGCATGTACGAGACAATACCACTTACCGATGACTACCAGTTGCAACAGACATTCTACAGAGCATGTGGAAGCACTGCATAAAGGCCCAAGAGAGCGCAGGCGCGCTTGAACTTGGTAAGTATAACCATTTTAGAGAAGCTTTATGTTAGATGTCTACGAATGCGACACGACTACACGCGATGCAATTGACATATACGATTGACGGCTACAACTGATGCCGGCAGCGGAAGCTCCCATCGATACCAAGTCACAAGCAGATGCTCTACCACCTGATGATTCCAATGATGACCTACACCGAGATACAAGCTACGGGAATGATGGTGGTTGGAGTATGGGTTCGAAAGTGGAGATATGGAGGACAGGATCGCTTGGATGTTTCTTGTTTCTCTCTTCTCTTCTCTTTGGATCTCGGCCCAGTACAAATGGCGTCGGCATGGGTTTTTACCACCTGCCAATGGTGGTTGAGTTTCCCCATACGCCAGATCCGCCGAAAGGTCGCCATTGAGCTGTACCGGTCGGGTGTGGGACTTATGGGTTCGTACGATTGTGTACGTCGAACGATGATTTGATTACTCCCTTTCATTCTCTTCTCTTGTACAGGCTTTTGCGGCCCAGGAGGTTTGCGCCTAAAGAGGGGGATAATGTAACGGCGACGTGACCCGAGGCAGGGTAAGCGCCAGTGCATATAGGCCGCCGCTACGGCACTTAGATCTGTACCGAAAACCTTACTATTCAACTTACCTTTAAGATCACTCGAGTCCACGTTTGCAACCGTATCCTATCTATTCTCATACATTGGCACGCTCAGGCGTACGTGCCTTTACAACTTGCTCAAAACTAGTCCATCTGACTTGATTTTTCTATTGACATGTAGGCCTTTGAGTTATCTATTATACTGCAGTCTCCAATATACTCTCCATTTTGTGGTTGAGCAATTTGCATTTTTGGAAACATGCCGGGATTTCTTAGTGTAGTGTGAGGTGTCCTGCTAGGGGCTTGTTACCTTAGTGTCGATACTGAAAATACATAAAGACTTCTACGAGACACTTTGCCATTAAAGCCTACCTGAAGTATATCCAAAATACTTGCGAAGACTTTGCGTTTACCGTATCGGCACTAAGGTTAGTGTGGGCGCTGGGCTGTATGCATGAAGTGGCCCACTGGTAACCATATTTCTTGGCATTCGAGTTACTGACGCATTCTCAATGCAAAAGTTTTTCCTGATAAGTTCTATCACATCTTATTCCTATCCTGGTACAACTTACTTGCTCTCCACCTCTCTACTCACTAGTTCATCAAGATCCTTCTGGCTAAGAGTCCGATTGCTTCCTTCAAAGCCACTGACTCAACTGATACACGTGGGAAGTTATCTCCAGCTTTCTCTTCATGCGTCTGCGATTACAATTCTGGCCGGCCACGGCATCTTCCTTTACAAAGTTCCCAATACATAGGAATCCCATGTCCGTCCATACCGAGGGGGCAGGTTGATGCTAGCACTGCAGCATCTTGTTTGCTGATGGCTTCTGTAGGCAATCTCTTGCACCACGATGGTCATCCCGGTCGAATAGCAACCTCAATAAGACCTCTGCACACATTACTCAGCTGAGATCCCAGGGTGCATCACAGGCAATGTGTTAGCGTTTCCATTGATACTTTGCACTCGTTTTGTCACATTGTTTGTACTTATTTATGCCGGCAATCAGCAGCTGACAGTTCTGATCCCAGTGTATGCGACAGGACTGGATGACAATGACATGAGTAAAGCTCAAGTTGGAATCTCTTCAGTTTAGTCCTTATCTCTAAAGGTGCTGAGAACTGTCGCTTACTGCAAATTCAGGTGTGGTATTCAGGAAACCCATGCAACATGCACTTAATGGACCTCAACCACAAGGTTAGGCTAGGTGTTGAAAAGGCAGGATTGGTCGGAATGCAGTTCAACACAATTGGTGTGAGGTACGTGATTTGAGGTGGACCTGATCCCAGACTATTGACTATTGTTAGTGATGGCGTTTCTATGGGCACACCTGGCATGAGATACTCACTGCAGTCGCGGGACCTGATTGCCGATTCGATTGAGGTGAGCTCATACTGTACCGTAGAACCTGGAAGCTGCATTTTCTAACCAGCCTGCAATATAGACTGTGATGGGAGGTCAATGGTATGACGCTAATATCTCTGTACCCGGATGTGACAAAAATATGCCGGGCGTCATAATAGCTATGGGACGCGTTAATAGGCCCTCGCTTATGGTTTATGGAGGTACAATCAAACCCGGAAAGTCCACACTCCTGGGCGGTGCCGAAATTGATATTGTATCTGGTAAGCAGCACCTTGATCGCTTGTTCCAGATCCCAAAACTGAAATCTACCTAAATGGTAGCCTTTCAAGCCTACGGACAGTTCATCACTAAGGAAATTAGCGAAGAGGTCCGATATGATATTATTCGCCATGCTTGTCCAGGTGCTGGTGCCTGCGGTGGTATGTACACCGCCAACACAATGGCCACAGCAATTGAATCGATGGGTATGACTCTGCCGGGATCTTCCTCCAACCCCGCCGAATCGCAGGCGAAGTATGACGAATGTATTGCTGCCGGTGCTGCAATCCGCAATCTTCTGGAGAATGACATCAAACCCCGCGATATCCTCACACGTGCCGCTTTCGAGAACGCAATGGTTGTTGTCAACATCACTGGCGGCTCCACCAATGCCGTTCTCCATCTCATCGCCATCGCCCACAGCGTTGGCATAAAGCTTACTATCGACGATTTCCAAGCAGTCTCCGACCGTACTCCGTTCTTGGCCGACCTGAAGCCGTCTGGAAAATATGTAATGGCCGATATACAAGGCATTGGCGGCACTCCGGCTCTATTAAAGTATCTTCTTCGAAATGGCCTGATCAATGGTTCGATAATGACCGTCACCGGCAAAACCCTTGCCGAGAATCTAGAGAAGGCAGAAAATTTCCCTGTCGACCAAAAGATCATCCGCCCCCTTTCCAACCCGATCAAGCCTACAGGACACATTCAGATCTTGCGCGGCTCATTGGCACCCGGTGGATCCGTTGGAAAGATTACCGGAAAGGAAGGTCTCCGTTTTGAGGGTAAGGCTCGTGTATTTGATGGCGAAGACGCATTCATAGGAGCTCTTGAGCGTGGCGAGATCAAAAAGGGAGAGAAGACAGTAGTCGTTATTAGATACGAGGGACCCAAAGGTGCTCCTGGTATGGTGGAAATGTTGAAACCAACCTCTGCAATTATGGGCGCTGGTCTTGGACAGGACGTGGCGTTGATTACAGATGGGCGTTTTTCGGGTGGTTCTCATGGCTTCTTGATTGGGCATGTTGTCCCTGAGGCGCAGGAGGGTGGTCCGATTGGCTTGGTAAGAGATGGTGATAAAATTTCTATCGATGCCGAGACAAAGAAGTTGGATCTTGCAGTCGAAGAAAGCGTGCTGGACGAGAGGAGGAAGAAGTTCAAGCCGAAACCGTTGAAGTATACCCAGGGTACTTTGTACAAATACACAAAGTTGGTGTCGGATGCCAGCCATGGATGTGTTACGGATCTTTAAATTCCTGTAAAGAATAGTAAATGGGATTTGGGTATTTCTCTTTATTCTTTCTTCCCCATAAGAGAGGGAATGCATGTCAGGAACTGAGGAACTATTGCCACGATATACAATCCCTAAGCTGAATCAGGTACTAAAAATAAGAAAAAGAAAGGAAAAGGTATCGAGTTCCGGGTTAATTGTTTATTGAAGTGACCCTTCATTCCGTTACAGACCCATACTGAACGTCCGCAAACAGCGACGCGCGAACCTGTGTCAATGCCGCCAACTCCAAAATGAACTCCTACATGACTTATGAGTTCGAATTTTGTTGTGGAAAGGGTACGACATACCTGAAGGATCATAATGTTGGTCAATAAGTGACTCAAGGTAAACTCCTCTGCACCTCCCTTAAACCCGCTTCCCACAGTAGAGTTGCAGTGAGTTTTATCGCACCGCATCTCGTTAGTGCTGGAGCACTTAGAACTACCCTCTCGCAAGTCCCACTTGTCCACACCCTCCGATGACGGCTGAAGATGCAGTCGGGAGGAGCTGAGGACAGTCGAAGGGCGGATGAGTTGGCCCGATGAAAAAGGACCTAGGAACGGCGGCTTCGCTGATATCAACGTTTGTTGCGGTATCTGAGGACTGGAAACAGCCTCACTGATTTCATCCGCGAATTCGAAGGCACGGCGACGCTTCATCAACTTGTTGTCCAGGTCTGGAAAGTTCTTTCGGTAGGTCTCAACCTGAGCTACAAGGCCAAGGAGGGCTTCAACAACAGGTGATGGTTGGGTTAGACTGGGCCACCGTCGTGCTCGCTTGATATCACCCAGACGCCGATGGTCTTTTTCAGCAAAAGTATCAGATTCATCGGCAATTGACTCACCCAAGATTGCCGCCAATTCATCTTCCATGTTTCCGAGATCGTCCTCTTGGTCTGAGTCTGAAACTTCCGGGAACTCGTACATATTAGGGTCACAAAACAACCAGCCCTCAGGACACATGTAGGCGCAGGAGGCAAGGTCGATAATGACGCAAGTAAGGACGAGGTTAGTTTCCTCCGTGTTGGAAAAAAATGCGGAGAGAAGATCCACCAAGTGTCGCAAAAACTGGTCGTGAGGACTTAGTGTGTGCATGCGCATTTTCAACTGATCATTGCTTTCATTCACGCCGTTTGATGTTTTCAGGCCCAAGAATTTTGCTGTGCAAGGATGCGATTCAAGCAAAACTTGACAATCCTTGAGGTGATCTTCATATGTTTGCGCGGAGTTGTTGTCCTGAGCAGTAAGGTCCGATACCATCTGGAATAACATCTCCATCTCGGCGTTGTGCGCTCCAACCGTACGCGCTGTAGCACCGCTTGACATGGGGATAGTTTTAAGAAGGGTGTGTACTGAGTATGGATAATGCTTCCTTAGGATTGTAGAAACTAGTCTAAGTGTAGTTGAAACTGTTTGTTGGGATTTGGATGAAAGGCTAGTCAAAATGAGGTCTGCCAAACTATAAATAGCAGGTGTCGGGCTATCGATGATGTCTGCCGCCCTAGATAACATGTCAAGTGATTGGCGTCGCTTTGCACGTGAATGTATGGGGTTCAATTCTGGCGTCTCGGGGAGATTCATAAGATATGACAGAGTGAGGTGAATGATTTCCGGATAATCTAATTTTTCGAGAACTACTCGGACGTAAGTCAAAACTGCTACAACGGATCCTCCGTCGACGTCCGACGATTCCAGTAATGAAGGATACCTGTTTTCACCACCTTAGTATCAACATGGGACCGCGCGTGCAGGGACCTAACAATAGCTGTTGCAAAAAGAGGATTTGGAAGTGATCCAGTAACGTCTGCTTCACCTCCACAGAGCAACAATGTTCCAAAACATCTTGCCAGAAGGTCAAATACGAGAGGAAAGTATCAAGGTGGGTCCTGAATTCTGGAAAGTTGGGTGTTTCTGCGCCGGGAACTGGAGACATTACGGTGCCAGAAAGTTGTAAGATTGCTGGGGGATCATCCGTGGAGTGCGCTATCACCAGCTTCCTGTTCAAACATGATCAGATTACTCCGCAAGAGGGGCAAGACTTGACGGATGCCACACCTGCTCAGTTGACTATATAATGCACCCAATCCAGAGGCCATCAGGGTGGCCAGGTCGCTTTCGGCTATCCACTGCTCCAATGCTCGAGATGAAGATGCAGTTTCAACAACATAAAGCAACCCAGTCCTGGCGAAATCACCCACCTTTCCTTCCTGATGGACATAATCAATCAAAAGGTAAAATAGGGGGAAATCCTCCTTATTCGTTATCCCAACAAACCGCTGACGGGGTTCCAAGTTCTCGTAACCGCTCATGTTTCCTTCTTCAGATCTTCTGGTAAACCACACACGCAAGATCTCCGGGTTTTGTCGAATCTTAGATGCAATGCTGAACAACAGTTCAACAAACTCGCCATCGAACGCTGCAACCGACCTGTCACTCGTAGTTTGTAAAAACGTGATCAAGCTATGCGCGAAGCTCTCGTGACCAAGGAAGTTCTCATCATTCTCAATCAACGTCGAAAATGCCACTATACACTCCCGTATAACCGCAGAAGATCCCGTCTGTCCAATTTTTGAGAGAGCTATGAATACTTGTTTTTCGTAACAATAGTTCAGGCAAAGCCTCGTTGACCGGTTTTCCTCCTCAACCAACAGGTCCGTTAATTGTTTTATATAACCTCGTTGGGCATCATGAGTATTAGAATGGTTTTGTGATGCGTTTCGCCACGCGTGCTATGTAGGGCCAACGATGGCAAAAATGTCAGTAAACGTACAGTTATGCCAATGCGCTTAATTGAGTGAGATATGTACCAGAAGCTTTTTCCAGACACGACTAAAGGAGGCCAGACGTTGCTCAGGGGTCGCCAACGTGGTTGATGTTTTTGTAATGGTGCTCTGCGCGCCAGAGCCACCAATTAGTCGATTCCACTACAATGCTACGAGTTAGCGGGATTGGAACACACTGAGGAGCCTGAGGATACGAGAAGTAGGGAGAGCGGTGTACAATATCCATTACAACAGTGCAGGCAAAAAAAGATAAGGACGGCTTCGTCGGGTCCAAAGAGGTTCTTATTGAACGAGCACCAGACAATCTATGTTACTGAAGGTGTCAGAGCACTGAAGTGAAGAGTACTGGGGTATTACTCAGATGGGGTGCTACACGTATGCCAAGACTACTTTGTACCACAAATCAGGGAGTATTCTGAGATGCAGAAACACATTGTAATGTTATAACTCCAATTGAGACCACTGCTATCAACTTTCAGTTCCACTTCTTAGCTCTTATCTATAAATTATTTATTTGGCTCTATTAAAAAGTGTGTGGCCACGCATAATAATGAAAAGGTATCAAGAATGGCTACATACTAAAATACAGTGATAATACAGCACAATGTCTATATATTTCCGAACCCTGCTGCTCCAGAATACACTCCAATGTTTAAGTTAATATTTGTTGAACAAAGATTTTGAAAGAAGATTCAAATTCAAGTGTTATATATAATAGTAGTTGTAAATAAAAAAGAAGATAGAATGGATAATTTAAAAGTGCAATCTATCAAAACAAGCACAATATCACAAAATACAAATACATAAATTTGAGATAACCCAAATTTTAAAACAAAATCAGAATATAATAGTGATAATGAGTGTAGTAGATTTAAATGTCTTTATAAATGTATTACTAAAAAATATATGTCAATTATTGTCATATAACTAACAGTATGCTAGACTTTCAAAGTATGGTGAATCAGCTACGATAATTAAGTAAGTCAAAATCTAAAATAATATTTACCTACTATAGAAGTTGCCATCAGATAATTGAGTGTATTAAGATGTAGTTTAACATATATGAGTGAAGAATATTATTATTATTAAGTAGTAGTATATTAAGATAGAAATAATTAATATTTTGAAAAATATTCAATATAAAGATAAGATGCAGATATGAATATGACGAGTTAAGTATCATAATAGAGGATTCAAAGAAAGATCTATCTATTGATATTTCTCAGCAAGTTGATATATACAATTAAATTCATCAGCTGTAGAAAATATTATAAAACTTAACAGTTATGACTGGATCTTCAAAAGTGTAAACATTGCAATTGAATTCAAATACAATATTGATTTTATAAGCTGAATTTACTAATTAGTAATATATATACTGATTATATTTATTTATCTTCTGAAATTATTACAAAATACAATATAAAAATACAAATCATACACTTTGCAAAATAGCATATTGCCAAAACTTCAAAATACTTACTGTTTGCAAATGGAAAATAGTTGGAGGGATAGTAATATACCAATAAACAGTTGCTTAACCACTGGGAATTCTAATATATAGTAAATAAAATGATTAATTTAAAGTAACTCGAAAGAAGAGATTTATTTAAAAATTATATATCTCATACAAACTAATAGCTCTTTGCATGCTATATTATTTAAAACATTATTCTGTCTTGTTTATTGTTCTACTCAATATATATTTTATCCTGTTTGATATTTTATTCATTAATCTCTCCAATTACTCTCAGGCAACAACATAAAATAATAAAATAAATTTTTAAATAAATATCTATAATGTGAATCAGAAATGTATATTCAGCAGTAGATAACACACCGGGACTGAAATTATTACAATACTATATAAAGTGAAACATTCATTGGACAAAAGAGGTTTCAATAATATCAATATCAAATAAGGATAGTATAAGCGTATAATTAAAATAGTTACAATATTATCCCGTAGTATTTTAGAGTACCAACAATCAATGGCAGTACATTGAATAATAAATTTTACTATTGATATAGTAATTGAACTTGATTCTGCAGTATATATATATCATTATTGTATATTATCAGTTCTAAAGATTGGAAAATCTGATTATCAATATATAGTATACTAGCCTTATTGAATATTATGTACCAGAGTCTCCCAAAGAAAGTAGTTTGACAGTAATACAATATTATAGTTGATTACCACAATTGCCACAGGAAATTGAATTGAATGTCAGAAGTTTCATCATTAGGACAAGAGATTTTAAATACTCAAATATTAAAAATTACAACCTCCAGAAATGGAATAGAATGAATTAACTTGTTGTTATTTCTGAAAATAATGCAGACTTTGAAATAAATTTCACTATCTTCTATACTATTAATACTGGAAATATACTCCATAAATATAATCAGTTGCTTAATAACATATATATTCAGAAAATCTATGTTTTACCTTTAAGAATAATTAAAATTAGCCATAGTATAATACAAAGAACAATTGATATTGGCAGCTATATTGGGAAAGAGATGTTTTGCCATGAGTAATCCATGGTTATCTATATAACCTCCAGCAGTCTCCAGTAACAGATAGTAAATGGAAGAATTGCTTTCAGTAGAAAGTAAATATTGATAGTGTAGATAACACATGTATAATATATGGTAAGCTACTGGTAGTAATTCTATCTAACCCCTTTCTTTTGGCATACTAACTCTGTGCACTTGGAGTAATAGCAAGAGTATTGGTGCATTGTATGCTGTAATCATGTATGTTAGATCAGCACCATGGGTCATTTGGTAGAGAGTCCTTATGCAATTGCACTTTTCTATTTGAACACATAATTGACTATCAGAGTAGCCACCAAGATATTGCCAGAGGCTGCACAGGCTATTGCCCTGGCTGTGTCAGAGCCCACCAGGCAATGTGCAAATCCACATGTATAGCCACCATGATTATGTCAGAGGCGTCTTATACTATTGCCCTGTTCTTGTCTGAGTCCATCATTTGCTGTCAGAGTGTAAATGTATAGTCAAAGTGATCTTGTCAGAGGCCTCTTAGGTTATTGAGCAGATCTCGTTAGAGCCTACTGTTAGCAATTGGAGTCTGCACAGATAGTCCCCACGATTGTGTCGGAGGCTTGTCATGCTTGTGCCCTGCTATTGTCGGAGCCCACAGCCAGCTTGCTGAGTCTGCACATATAGCTACTGTGATTTTTGATAGCACTCATTGACGATTATCAGAATCTATACATTTGTTTCACCAATTGCCAATCGAATTTTAATTTTGGAACTACATATGAGACATATATTTTATCAGAGTTCCATCAATTGTATTCTAATAATGAATCATGAAAGTAACATATACTATCTGCAACTGCAGCAATAGATGATCATTGTTAATCACTGTATTCTGATCCAACTAGAGGACAGCAGGGGCTATACAATCTTGACTATTGATTTTGTCGATTGTGTTCATACAGCTAACCATGATAATGTTGAGAATCTCTGGTGGATTACCATCCCGTTGTTCAAATAGATAACTATATGTACATACTGAAATGGAATATTAGTATACATTAGCAAAAAGTGACATTGGTTTACAAAAATGGACCCCAAGCATCACTCCTTCTCCACATTCTCCAGAAATACTCCAATCGACTTATTTCCAATCGTCCACTATGCTTCAAAGTGTTGAATGATGTAATTGCATTGTCATGACATCTCAAAAATTTGTTTAGTCATTTAAGCATATATATTGCACTTGCTCCTTTCCAATTGGTCCTCTAGATTGTAATCATTTTGATGGTTTTTTGAACTATTCCGTTTATTTCAGGAATATTTTTAACTATTCAATCCCTTGAGACATCGATTATACACAAGCTTGCATAACTCACATTACCAAAATTGAAACACCCAGAGTAACTACTCAGCGGATTTTAAGATATTGCTGCATTGATTACTCCAAGTGTTGTTTCGAATAATCTTTATGTCAGAAAAATAGATAGCATTCGAATTCATTGTGTTGCTCAAGTACCACAGCGTGTGATCTGGCAGCAGCGTCAGTGGAAGAAGATGTGCAGCTCATTCAATTGCGCTTATAGCAACAATATAAGTAGTTCCAACACTGAAAAGAGACTCAAAATGGTAGCTTCCATCGTGAAAGGGTTCCATTGGAGGTTGATGCCTCCCCTGGACAATCACCATACCAGCAGTCTGATGTATCGGCCCTGTTGTGAATGTCTGAACCATGGTAAGAAGCCCTTTAAGGCTCGATTCAGCATCCTCAACGATGGAAAGACACTTCAACCATGCGACAATGTGTCAAGCATTCAACCTTAGGTTGGTATTGGGAGTTATCCTCATTCCGAGACGCACTGTATCATTTCTTAGTGGCTTATGATTTCTGCACCTTGTGGATCCTGAGCAATGAACTATATGAACTGCTAGCTTGTTGCATTGAAAAGAAGTTACTGGAATTGCTACTGTGTTGTACCGAATGTATTTTGCATAGCTGAGATGACTGAATTATTAATCATGATCAACATAGTCTGTGAAGTTGACAATGCTCTAGAACTACCATGGAATGCAATTCTGTAGCTACTGTTTTGGCATTGCACACTGCTCGGCCAACTTATCAAGGGTCTTGATCTCAGGTTGCAGGTGTTTCATTATTCATTTCATACGCTCTTTGGGTAGAGGCATATCATTCTTGCAACATTGTTTTCGAGCGTTTGCATTCAGCTCTCGATACTGAAACACCTCCTTTTGGTACTTCGTTCGCAAAATATGGAAGGTGGCCTCCTCATGATTCGATTGTTGGTATGCTTCGTTAGGATTCATTATCGCTGTTCCTGGGAGTTCAGCACATATATTTATGAGATTGCCGAGCTGGCGGATATGGTCAGAGAAATGGGTCAGGAGATGCATCATTTCAAAGTTCAAATCTGATTAGTCGAGCAGATGTTGTGCAAATTTGGACTTGATATGTGTTTTATATTCATCAATGCGACAACCCTTTGCAGCAGCAGCAGGATTGTTCCTAGTGGGGCTCACTCTCCCTTTCCTCTTGTTTGTTCTAATTATGCTTCTTTTTGAAGGCTTCCAAAACCTTCTTTGTTGATGTACTGGTACGGAATTGACTGAAAACATCCCTCTGACAATAATCTTGTCACATATAATTCTCAATGTACTCAATTGCAGCCTCAGTATGGTACCGGTACTGTGCCATAAGTTGAAAATACACAGAGTTCTTAACGCACAACAGGGCTTCTGTAAAGGGAATCAATTGTCTTGCCTAAGTGTTTGAAGAGTCGCCACAAAAACTGGAACAATCACATGCCTGAGTGCTCTCATCTTATTACCACTCCATCCAATCATACAGATATATGGCTTGTGGAATTCAGCAAAGCCAGGATATGGAGCCATCATCACCCATACCTGGTTGAATTTGTCAATCCTGGAATTTTGTTCCAGGACGGACAGTACCCAGTCCATCCAATGCTTCAGCATACCGATATAGACGGTATGAATAATATCAGATATGATAATAGTCGTCGGTGAGGTGGATTTCCTATTCCAGAAGACGCCTTCTAAGGGTTCAACGGCTTAATCATCCACATTGTGTCTTGCTGTCCATCTCTCAGTCTCATCCCCCTGAGTCGTGAGTATCATCTTCTGGAAGTATAGCAGATAGTGTTTCCATTGCCACCATGATGAATTCCCTTCTGAAAATAACCATTTTGGTGCTTAGCACATTGGGCAATAAGACTGCTTGATTGTGTTGAAGTGAATGATTTCAAAGTAGTCAGCTGCCCATGCATAGATGATGGAATAACATTCCTGCATCCGACCGTACACACAAAACATAAGCTTTTCAGTGTTTAAATACGTGTCAAGAGGATGAATAATAAGCTCGAAGATCGTCCTCAAAACCTCTCAATCTTAGATTTGTTGTTCCTGCATGGCAGTGGTTGTTCCATGGCATTTACAGTGATATTTCGGAGGAATGAGAAGAAGGGCAACATGGATGCTTGCAAGATACCAAGGCTTTTATCAAATTGTCGAGTTGATGTTTCCTAGACTCAAATGGACTGGCCATTGCTCCTTATCATCCGAATAGTTTGTAAGATGTATATGGCTTGAACTGCCTAATGAATGGACTACTACAGCTCCAAGTGGCCGCCGTAGCTAATGAAGCGGTCAAAATGGTGGTAGCTATGACGAACTGCAACTAACGTACCTGTTCACTCCACCACCAGTCGCTTGATTTCACCTCCAAGTAGATACATTCCTCCGGATGATTGAATTCCTTTGCTGGAGCATATGATATATGTTCCCTCAATGCAGGCTGTTGCATGGGGAACTGAATGCATTGAACAGGATTGCAGTGAACGAAACATGTGTAATCATTGTCATGAAGGTTATTTGGATCGGCCAAATGATTGGAACACACTTTGCTGGGTTTCCAAGAGTCGATGGCAATTGCATAGGACATTCCATCCAACATTGTTAATAAGCTATGGGACAAAGTGAAGTTGCTGACCGTTGCCATTGTAGGGTTCCAGGAAAGCTCATCGATACGAGTTCTCCTCAAGTTGTGCTTGACTCACCAGTGCACTAATCGATATTTCTCCACACAAAAAACGGTGATTATAGATTTATTTCATTGTTGACGATATCAAAATACTCGTTACTAATAGGCTTGCTAGCTAGACGGTTACCCAAGTGTGGAGTACCAAAAATACGTATCTGAAGTGCAGGTTGCACTGGAACCATACAGGCATTGTCGCTGTTGGCTTCTATATCGCTGGAATCATTGTCAGAAGGGTGGAGAACAGGGTTGCAATACAACTAATGGACCAATGGAAGTAGAATATTATCGTGCTCGATCGCAAAACCATCATCTCACAGATATTCAGCCGATGTATCTACTATTCTGTCTGTCTGGTCGCAATGGAGCTGGGTGTTGTAATACACGATGGAGGAGTTCATCTTCGAGCAGTCATGACACTGCTGACAAAGATCTATATTTCGTTGGCAAAATAAAATGTCACAAGAACATTCTGAATAGTCCCAAATGGTCTTTTTGCTACTCATACTATTGGAAGCTGGCTGGTCGTTGAAAATAGCTGCACCTCGATGTACTTTTTCTAAAGTATGTTCTTACCAATCTTATAGGATTTCTCTTATCCTCCTTCACACGTTTGCAAAGTGTCTAATTGCTCTCTCAATTTCAACATCCCTTGGATGTCGAAATGCATACCAAATCTTGGTTCTGCCTTTCACAGCGCCTGTTTCGCACTCTCCCAAGACCATCCTATACCCATTGTTTGATTCATGGTCGTCACTTTCTGTGAAGTTCGTACATTGCATGAACCGTACATTCTCCTTAGATACCGACCCAGCTACATCCTCATGCGGTAGAAGAACTAGACGAAGGACAATCGAGTGAGATCTAACTGCAGAGCATACTTTTGGTGGTATTTGTGATGAACTTAAGTGTTCAGTCGATGAATCAGATACCCTTGAAGCCCATTTCTATATTCGCCTTACCTGCCCCTCTTACATACAATAACCAGAACCTTTGACACACCCTCCTCAGCTGTGCTACTGCATCGCAGCACCATTGACAACAAATTCAACAACCGCGACAATTTTTTTGGATAGCAACCATTCAATATCCACCACTCAATCATGACCTCCGTTGAGAACCTGAAATGCAAGGTGATGCTTCTGGGTTGCCGAAATCAGTCTTCGCAGATGCTAATATCATCCAGATGGTGACTCTACAAGTCCCCATCTGGGCCAAGAATCCTTGTGTTAGAGTCAGCCAATGGGCAGCAGAAACCATAGCAATTTGGCAGGATGAGGGTGGCTTAACAATACAACTGATAGATATTAAAGTGAACAACTCTGTCTGGGAGATTTCCCAGTCCATGTACCTCATCAACATGCAAAGCGCCGGCCCCGAGCAATGGGATCTGGCAATCGATTGTTGTGGTGGTCGAATCAGTGATCTGCTGTCCAAAAGGCCACTTTGGAAATGGCACATGGGAGACAAGACTAACCTCAATGGTTAGAAACTCAAGGCAGTGCTGGACGAGTTTGTGGAAGTTGGCCTTCTCAGAAGGAAGAATAGGATCGATGAAACCCCGACTAAAAAGATGAAACTTGTGCCCATTGGTATGAAATTCCTCGCCCTGATGCTTCTTTTGCTCTTTCTAATGATGTGTAGATACAGAAGACGACGAGCAAAAAACCTTGTTTAGAATGTCGTCGCCAATCAAGGTGAGTTGCAATGCCTCGACTGATTTCCTTGCTGAGCCATTTAGCTTTACCATTGCCTATGTCAATCCCGACATTACTGGGAAGAGGGTGGGCGAAAAGAGTACTCAGTTATTCATAGGGCACTGGCCTGGGGATGATGAATCGATACTTACAATGGTGATATCAAACGTCGATACGACTACTTTGTTAATTCTGAACGCTGTAATAGCCCATCTGCCCAACTCTAGCATGAAAATCAGCGAGCTCCAGGACTGCCGGGAGGAACCAAATGCCAATAGCGATCCGTATGCATCGAATATTTCCCCTATCTTCGATATCAATACTGCTGCCAGATTGGTCAAGGTGGCGACGAAATTTCACAACCCAACGGATTTGAGTCATTTAATGTGGCTGACAAGCTGATGGGAGAGCTGGCGCTCAGACGTCTATACGTGGTGGCTGCAGCTACCTTCTTCTGGATGACGTCCTCCCACCTCCAGCGAAGAATACATCAGCAAAATGTCATTATGTTACTGGGAGCCTCTAGGAGTGTTTGAGAGTTGTCGGACCAGAATCCTAGGGTGGTCAAATCCCAGAGTTGACTGGACTGACGCAGTGGCCTTCAGGTGCACCTGGGAGCACCTGGGAGCGCCGATGGGAATCCTGGGAGCGCCTGGGAGCACTGGCAACTGGCCCGGGAGCACCTCAAATCACTGTAGAGCAGTATGGGAGAAACAACATCTTCTTTGGGAACACTGTTGGTGCGCCTGGAAATAATAGCTACTACTTATCGTTCAACAATTTTTAAAACTCAGGTATTCAGTTTGTATTCTCATCTATGTATCTATGTATCTATAAAGCTACCCATCTACACATGGTATATCTGGACTGGGTGCAGGCGGTTCTTGAGAGCAATTCGAGGTGCACCTGAAGATGATGATTGAGTGAACTCCGAGATACACTTGGAGGCCGTGATCGAGTAAGTTTAGAGACGCACTGGGAGGGCGTGATGGAGTGAACTCAGAGATGCACTTGGAGGCCGTAATCGAGCGAGTGTGTAGATGCACTTGGAGGCCGTGATCAAGCGAGTTTGGAGATGCACTCAGAGGCCGTAATCGAGCGAGGTTGGAGATGCACTTGGAGGCCAAGATCGAGTAACTCAGAGATGCACTTGGAGGCTGTGATAGAGCGAGTTTGGAGATGCACTTGGAGGCCAGGATCGAGTAACTCAGAGATGCACTTGGAGGCCATGATCGAGTCACTTTGGAGATGCATTTGGAGGCCGAGATCGTGTAACTTAGAGATGCACTTGGAGGCGGTAATCGACTAAGTTTGGAGATGCATTTGGAGGCCACGATCATGTAACTAAGAGATGCACTTGGAGGCTGTGACCGAGCGAGTTTGGAGATCCACTTGGCAGTGGTCGATAGGAGGCGTGCCGGGTACTGAGACTCTATCCATCAGTCAGTTAACTCGCAACCGTGGGAATGTGATGACGTGAATTTACCTTTGAGCTCTCATGGAGAGCTGGCTGGTGGCGGTTGATCTTACAGAGAGGTATGCCGGAAGCTGAAGCTACATTCAGGGGTCAACTCGTAATCGTGAGAATGAAGGGAAGACAGACAATCTTGGGTGGATGCTGTACTCGGTGTATACTGTACTCGGTGTATGCTGTACTTGGTTTATGCTGTACTTGGTGTATGCTGTACTCGGTGTATACTGTACTCGGTGTATGCTGTATTCGGTGTATGCTGTACTCGGTGTATGCTGTACTCGGTGTATGCTGTATTCGGTGTATGCTGTACTCGGTGTGTGCTGTACTCAGTGTATGCTGTACTCAGTGTATGCTGTACTCGGTGTATGCTGTACTCGGTGTTTGCTGTACTCGGTGTATGCTGTACTCGGTGTATGATGTACTCGGTGTATGCTGTACTCGGTGTATGCTGTACTAAGTGTCAACTCATGATCATGGCATCAAGAGATAGAGAGGGATGACTCAACTTTGTGTTCTGCGATGATGGTAGAGAAAGAGAAATGAAGCATGAAGATGGGAATGATATGGAGGATACGAGCAGATATGAGAAGTCAGGGTACAACTTGCCTCTTTGGGTCTAGAAGACCTCATATCGTTGTTTTCACCTGCCTGATTGGAAGTAGTACCTGCCGTATCAGGAATGGTAAATTGACTCGTACACGAAATTCTCTTGAGTCCCAGTTTCTCATGATGATTTCCCCCATCTCCTCTCATCTCTCTCTTTCTCTACCATCACCTAAGAACACGAAGTTAAGTTATCCCTATCTATCTCTCCATGCAATGATCATGAGTTAACGCCAAGTACAGCATACACCGAGTACAGCATACACCGAGTATAGCATACACCGAGTACTGCATAAACCGATTACTGCATTATCCCAAGATTAACTGTCTCCCGCTCCCGGCCAGTCTCTCATTTCTCAGCGGACCTTATTGTACTCAACTCTCTACATTTCTACGATTACGAGTTAATCAATAAATAGAGTCCCAGCTGCCGTTGCATCTGCCATCCGATATACCACCTCCAGGTCAACCACCTCCAAGTACTTCTCCAATCTCGATCAATCATGGCCTCCAAGTACTCCTTTAAACTCTCACGATCATGGCCTCCAAGTGCATTACTGAGTTCAACTGGATCCTGGCCTCCAAGTGCAACCCTGAGTTACTGGATCTCAGCCTCCAAATGCATCTGCAAACGCGCTCGATCACGCCCTCCAAGTGCATCTCTGAGTTACACAATCTCGGCCTCCAAGTGGATCTCCAAACTCGCTCTATCATGGCCTCCAAGTGCATCTGTGAGTTCAACTTGATATTTGCCTCCAAGTGCATCTCTGAGTTACATGATCTCGGCCTCCAAATGCATCTCCATACTCGCTTGATCACGGCCTCCAAGTGCATCTCTGAGTCCAACTTGATCTTGGCCTCCAAGTGTATCTCTGAGTTTCACAATCTCAGCCTCCAAATGCATCTCCACACCCGCTTGATCACGACCTCCAAGTGCATCTCGAGTTACTCGATCTCGGCCTCCAAATGCATACCCAAACCCGCTTGATCACGGCCTCCAAGTGCATCTCTGAGTTCAATGTGATCTCGGCCTCCAAGTGCATCTCCAAACTCACTCGATCGCGGCCTCCAAGTACACCTCCCATTTCACACGATCACGGCCTCCAAGTGCATCTCTAAGTTTTCTCAATCAGCGTCTCCAGGTGCTCCTGTGATTACACTCCAGTACCGTCTGCAGCCAGATTGGCCGAATGTATATATATAGAGAGACTTAGATAGATAATACATGCCATATTATGATATAGCCAATCTTGTGACTTTAACAAAGATGAATCTGATACATGAAATGCCATGCGGTTATGGAACTGTAAGAACCACTGCTGTGAGAATACGGCAGTATGTCTCCTGCAGAGCTGCGCAGAGGTCTGAAGCTGCTCCCGAAGTCTCAGCTGCTCCAAAATTTGACTATCCTAGAAGTCAAATCGCGTAGCATCTTGAATGCACCTCCATCACTACAGCTGCTTTCAGGAGCACCTGAGAATGCTCCTGCAGAGTCTGAGAGCACTTTGCTTAGCTGCAGGGAGGCCTGGGAGCATCTGGAATTACTTGGGAGCACCAGTGAGGTCGACCAGAGTGTCTGGGAGGTTTGTGAGTGGCTTCCGGATTGAGTTGAATTTTGCTGATGTATGATTGACAGTATTGGAGAGAATCCGGATGATGATGCTGAGATACAGCATCCAAATTCGATCAGTTTCCAGATAATGAAAATAGGCTTCGAAAAGTTTGAATGGAAGCTTCAAAAGAGGGTTATCTGACATCAGCGATACCTTGATGTCATCCGAAACTGTGCTTTTGGTCTCATTGCCGATTACGAGCAAAGTGTTGTTGCTGATGAACATGTGGCTTGGCTATACGAGCACAATAACATTGGGAATCCTGCAGCTGCAGGCTCTTTGGCGAATAGAAACTGTATAACCAGCCACCCAGCTGCAAATTGGTCATTCTGAGGATTGAATGCACTGGCTGGACGGTTGTTCAAAGATTTGCATTGTGGGCAGGTATTTATCTGGCACCCTGGAGGGTGGACGAATGGGTGATGATTTGGAGGTTTTTGGTGAGGTTTTGGGTCTCTTTGTGGGGTTATATCTATTTTATTATTACATTATTCATATTCATACATGAACGGCTGTGTTGAGAGTTCACGATGTTGGGATTAATCATTGAGTAATTTGGATTTGGTAAAGGCATAGTGGTAGCGACAGGACTCTGTGATTGGCTATCATGTAATTGGTACTTTTGTTTGCTTACCCAGCAGAAGATTGCCAGAAGGATTAGTTAATTGCAATCGGTTTTTAGCTCGTTGCGATAACAATATTCATCAGAGGAATGTAATCGACAACACTGTGGTATGCTTCTCACCTACCATTCTTAGATCCCAGTTTCCGTCCATCACAGCAGTTGGAAGTGTTGGTGACGGGACGAGCCAAGATCCTTGAATTGTCAACAGGATAAAAAGACACATTACGATGATGCCTTTAATTATATCAACGTATTCTTTCCCTTACTGAACACATTAGTTCATTTAGTCTACATTTATTGACATTTCCTTTGGTTACTGCTTTCATTTTTTCGTGGTTATTGCTTGCCACCTTTAGAAATCATCAGAAGAAGGAGCTGCACTTCTCCGCTTGCTCCGCTTCATTCAAGAACCAGGAGAAGTGGACGATCTATCCACAACGAGGATTTCAATCACGATCTCAGCACAATACCCCACAATTACAATGATTGTTGAGATAACACTCCAGAATCTGACAATGAGCATCTTCGGCGACCATCCAGAAACACAATCAGCGAGTGGTCATCAAAGCATTCCTTGACATCAACACCTGCAAAATGAGTTGTGGCAACTCAATTCACCCATACATTGCCACAGCCCATACATCTTAAGTGTCGGGACGTCTATATTGGCTCAGAGGAGGAGGATGAATGCAGGCCTGTGCTGCCGGCATCCAAGAAGGTATCTAATTAAGTATTTGAATGATTGTATCTGGCCGCTAATGTATAAGTTTACTGGATCAAGGATTCAAACAAAGTTGGTGAGCAATTGGTTACCAAGAACGCTGGATATCAGTAGCGATATGTGTACAGTGCTGATGATGTGACAGACCTCATCGTCCACTCAGAATACAATGCCCAGGCAAATCTTTCAGGCATTCCAGCAATGGTCATGGCACGTGTGAATCTGATTGGAATTAATCATGTAATGTTTGTGAATCCTGTTGGCACAAATGCGGTGAAGACCAGACAGTTTCATGGTTGATGGTATGAGGAAATTACCAGGATTGATCCAGCCTACAGAAACTCATATCCTCCGCTTGCCTACATTTCAGTGGTATATGAATCAACTCAACGATTGTTTTCATCGCTGACATTCTGCATCTGGCTCTCAAAAAGGTTACTTGCTCCCATGCTGGAATGGTATACCGCTGCAAGATCTCAATCGACTCTATTTATGGACTTCGAACATAGCCGCCTACAGTGATCCGGAAAATAGTACTCCGGTTACTGGCCAATGACATGTATTGATGTCCCACAAACAGTTATGAGGTAAGTTCGAAGATCAGTTCTTGCTTAATCATTGTCTTGATGATTAATTCAGGAGTTTAAGGTTCGATTTGCAGCAACTGAAATTGTGGATCTTATTTACTGGATATACTTCTATGGCATATGACAAATGGGAATGAAAGATAGATTATTGATTGATGAAATCAACCCGACCTTCATTGGCATCACCATAACGGCGATCTCCCATTGTCTGTCGGTCCAGAAAATAGGCGACGTCATGGTCTCGCCAGAGTGTGGTTCAGGAGGTGGAGCACAATGTAAGTACGATTCATGAAGCATTTATCACACTGTTCAAAATGCATGCACAGATGTAGTTCGTTGTCTTGATGCAGATTTTCATTGTTGCTGGCCAGAGGCTCAAGCCAACAAGAGAGACAATATCAGCAGCATTATTCGCCAAAGGATCCACTCAACTGGTACGGACCCAGCTTTGATGTCGACTTTGTTGATTACATCCGAGAGGAGCGGATAGAGCAGCCCGACAATTCTTTCAATTGTCCCAGCAGCTTTGATGCTACTTCTGAAGCTAGTATGCGATTTTCAGCTGTTTAGTCTATGGGTGGGTCTGCTATCGCCACCAGCAGCCAGCCCCTCCCATACAGCAATAGCAACGGCAATAGCAACGACATTACCAGTATCACCAGCATGACCAGCATTGAGAATAGGGGATTGGTTGATGGAAGTATGATTCTACAGCGTGCGAAGTTGGTTGGAGGTCAGAAATGGTGTCAGTGATCAGATTTAGGATTTCAGTTGTATGGTATTTCATTCTAGGTTTCGATGATATATTATTATAGTAGTAAATGTAATCGACAGGATGCTTCACTGAAGTCTAATCTAAAACATGTGAAATCATAATCGGGATGATGCATAACCGCCCCATGCTGGTTAAACTGCAAGGGACTATTGATCTTGTATTAACAAGTTAAATATTGTGAACCACTTTTGCATGGTAACTATCATTGGACAAATTGAGACATGAGGGTCTTTAAAAACAATAACTACATGCTTCATTGAATGTATGCAGTGAGTACTATCATTATTGCGAGGACAAAATACACATTGCGCAATGTAGAAGTATGCCATGAGATGATTTGTCAGATTGCCAAAGGAAGCATAGACCATGCATCAAGTGCTCGTTGTCACATTCGCAAAAGTGGATACACGGGTTATGACGCTTGACAACAGAATTGCGACAACTCACAGAACACTCTGGATCCGTAAAGCAATGCCATATTTCAGGGAAACCTAGATTTCATTTGTTTGAGTTTGTGGGTACAATAAACTAAATACATCGATTGAACGAAATTTAGTTTTTGCTGATGTATCCAAAGTGGCGATTTACATACTCTTGTATGAATTTGCTTCAAATGCCATGTGGAGGAATCTGCCACCATTCCTGTTGAGCAAGGAATGATTTACTGCGGTTGTTGGAAGTGATATACAGTATGATGTTACATTATTAGTGAAGTGGGACATATATAGCCCTTATATGAAATTACACTGTGAGTTCCTAAAAGAGGTAAGAGTTATAATGCTCAATAAGGAATGATGAAGAAACTTTTCTTTTGTTACCTAAGTTGATTCTTAGGAGATTAATTGAATCAATGGGGTTCAGTCTTATGTCACTCTTACAGTCTAATTGGAGAATAGAGATATGTACAAGTCAAGATTGGCCTTGTAACTAGTTTTTGGTGGCCATCATTCCAAAAGGACCAAAAGCTAGTGGCAAGTTGATTAGGTGCAACATCAGAAGCCTGTTCAGCCCAGAGTGCTCTGGAAGCTAATTGGCAATCCAGCAGCTTATTTGCCAGTACTACAAAATAGAGCTTGAACCATGTGAATATTTACATTGTGGATAGCTGCTTTTAAGGTGCCAAACTCCAGGATTGCTGTACTTAGAATGTCAGGTACTTTCTTGTAGTTTGCCTCAGACCATTTGTTGAAAACAAATGGCTAGGGGTTCTGGCAGAGAATTCTGCAAATGTATAGACTTCAGACAATATTCTACCAATGTTTTTGGCAACCTGACTTTGCCTGGCATATGCTGTTACTGGTGACCGGTCTTGAAGGGGAACTGATTCCAGTTTTGTGTATATGACTTAACTTAGTCAGAGCGATTGTGCAAAGTCGAACTCAACAAGGGTATTGTGGACTTACCTGCAGAGCAGAGTGCTCATGGTTCCCTCGGGAAGTATTACAGCCCAATGGTAATGACAAAGTATTGTCAGCTCGAAAGTTTCATGGTGGATGTGAATGTGACTGCAACCCCCCCCCCCCCCCCCCCAGGCTGCCAGCAAAGAATGTGGTATATTGCATCCACTGATTGTCAGTCGATGTGAGGGTGGACATTTCTGCTACTACTTGCCCACTGCTGGTTGTTGGATGAACCATGGGTTTGAAGCTAATAATAGTCAGAGTCAGAAGCTGGAATGGTTGCTTCTGCCAATCTCAATCAGCTACTTTTCGCTGGAACTAATAGGTAATCTGACTGAGAGATGTTTAAAGTCATATCTGAGTGTCAAGCAGAATGAGATATGTCCCCTCCATGGTTGTTCAAACTGGAAACATGACAGTAGATATTGAATCTGGATGATCTTCACTGTGAGGAGTATGGTTTATCGACTCTGATATTGCAACCACCCATCTGCTGGCACTCTGGACAGTTGGTACCGCTGTCATCACCCCTGGATTGATGTAGTTGTTGGACATATTCAGTTCAGAGTAGTGGTAGCAATGGTTCTGGGTTACCTGGCTGCGGTCCAGGTTTGGAACCTGCCCAGAGGCTCCAGTCCAGTTTGTTACCCGGGCCACATGTATACCCTCCGGGTTTGGCGATGGGTTCGAACCGGACCGCAGTTCTATTTTACGGTTCCTACAAGTTTGGCTCCAATCAAGTATTTAAATTCTTATTTTATCGCTACATAATCTATATGTGAAATATGCACTTTGATGCCCTCTTTCAGCTCCCGTTCTCAGATTTGCAATGGGACCAATATTCGTTGAATCACTGTGAAATAAAGGCTAAAATCTCGCCAAAATGACCGGTTTTTCAATGTGACTCAAGCAATATTGATCCAATCGCAAATCGGAGAACGGGAGATGAAAGAGGGCATCAAACTGCATATTTCACGTATAGATTATGTTGCGATATAATGAGAACTCAGATACTTAATTGAAGCCAGAAATGTTGACAATTGAGGAGTGGGTTTTGTGTGGAAACCCGTTACCATGGTCCAGGTTCAGTCCCAACCTGCAACCGGAACCGAACCAGGAATGTTGAACTGTTGCCAACTCTAGTTCAGAGCATCTGACTGCCACTGGCACCAGAGTTTTAATCTTTGCACCTGCAGTTGTCTTGGGATCTGCCACTGGGATTGTAATCAGTGTGGCCACTGCTTCCTCTGGGTATTGTAGAATAGTTGCAGGTATTTTTGCCAGATCTGGTTATGCTTGCGATTGTGTGTATTGTATGTTGTTTTGCCAGGATGGGTTATATATAGCGTTAGCAGCGGTTCCAAATCGCCGGGTCGGTTCCGGGTCTGGTTCCGACCCGGAACCGAACCGTTGCAACAGGTCTTACCAGACGAAAACCCAGACTGTTGCCATTGGGTCGGTTTTACCACCAAAAACCCGGCATTAAAAGTCCACAATTTTCGCTCCAATTAAGTATTTGAGTTCTGATTGTATCGTGACATGATCAGTAGGTACATTGTCTAGTTTTAGCCCCTCTTTCACCTCCCGCTCTCAGATTTGCAGTCGGACCAATATTCGTCGAGTCACTATCGGAAACCCAGCAATTTCGCCCGAAATGTGACGTTCTTTCACAGCGATTCAATGAGTAATGGTCCAATCGCAAATCTGACAGCGGGAGGTGAAAGAACGGCTAAAACTGCACAATCTGCATAGTGATCATATTGTGATACAATCAGAACTCAAATACTTAATTGGAGTGAAAGTTGCCGGAACCGTAATATGGAACCGCCGTCCGGGTTTAACCCGGCCAAAAAACCGCGTGTTTATGTCCAGTTCGGCTAACGAACCTGCCAAGATGAAGCGGGTCGGGTAACATGGCGTTTCCTGACCCAGACCGGGGCCTTCGGGTCAGTTCCAACCCGGACCGAAGCCGGGTAACCCGGAACTGTTGCTAACACTAGTTATATACACTGGATCTGCAAGTACACCTAATCCATCACTGAGTACTGTTTAATATATACTGTACTTCAATCTTCTATCACCTAAATACCACCTTCTTACATCAGTATAGGGTAAATCTGTCTGGCAGCCACACACATATTTCCCAAACACTCAGGTGTATTTTATGAGTACTGCTAAATAATTATAGATCCTCCCAGGCCCCCTTAGAGCTATTCAAAGTGATATCAGACTCTGCAAGGGCATTCCCAGGTGCTCCTGAGAGCACATGCCGTTATGGAGGTTCATTCAGGATGGTACAATATATGACTGATAGGATATTCAAATTTTGAAGCAGTTGACACATCTGTACAGGTCTGTGCGAAACTGTAACTGTAGCAAAAACCTCTGCGCAGGGCTGCAGGAGACTTTGAGAGCTGCTGATACTACTGCACTGGTGTGCAGGATACCTGGTGCCGTATTCTCACAGTAGTTATGTTTTAGGGTTCCATGACTAGAAGGCATTTTGTCTGTCATATTTGTCTTTGTTCGAGTTACAAGATTTGGTATATTGTAATATGACATGTATTATCTATCTATGTTTCCCTGTATATATAGATACAGTCAATGTGGCTGCCAATGGTACTGAAGCCTAATTGGAGGAGCATCTGGAGACACCAATTGAATGAAGGTAGAGATATACTTGCTGGCCATCATCGAGTGAACATGGACATGTACTTGGAGGCTGGGATCGAGTTAGTTCGGAGATGTATGTGTGGAAAAAGGGACTATGTTACGTATAATCTACCATAGGCTACATGCCCTACCGAAATCTCGCATTGCACCCATTACACCAAATAATCCAAAATACTGCAGTTGTATTTTCTGTAACCACTGGCAATACACCTGTAATTTACTAATAGCACAACTAAATTATCACTGTAATTCAACTGTTGCACATGTATTCTAAAGTGCAATTCACTGACTTTTCATCACAATTACTTATTGATTGGTTACTCTTACATTTTCTTATGCATCGTTAACATGGACTGAATTTACTCCATCACGCTTGCTTGGACAACCCTGACAAGCACACACTCTGACTCACATAACTCTGACTAGCTTCAGTTGCTCTCACAACTCTGGCATACTCACTTTCAGAACTCTGGTAGGCTCGCTCCAATAACTTTGATATAGTCTCTTTGAACATGCCGATATGTTTGGTCTCACCCCTCTGACTTGCTCACTCCCACGTCTCTGAAAATCCGGCTTTGCTGGGAGTAAGCTGGTAACGGTCGATCTAGCTTTGCTGGTAGAAGTGGCACTGTCTTGTGGGTAGCAGTGGATCCTGACGCATTGGAAGCACTCTGGTCAGAGTGGATGTGGCTTTGCTGGTAGCAGAGAATCTGGATTTGCTATGAGCTGCGAAGCAGCTATGGATCAGAATTTGCTGTAAGCAAGCTGGTAACAGTGGATCCGGCTTTCCTGGGAGGGGTGAAACTGACTTTGATGGTGGCAGTCAATCTGGCATCACTGGGAGCAAGCTGGTAGTGGAGAATATGACTTCACTGGTAGCAGAGACACTGTATTCACTCTGAGCTGGCAAGAAACTTTGGATCTGGCTGTGCTCCCACAACTCTGACATGATTGGTTTTACTGCTTAGACATATTCACTATTACCTCTCCGACAATCTTGCTTCGGTCGGAATAAGCTGGTAGCAGTAAAATTTGCATTGCTGGTAACAGCCGATCTGCATTTACTGCAATAAAGATGGTAAGAGTGGATTTGACATCGCTTGTCACAGTGGATCTGGCTTTATTTACAGTGGTGAATCTGGCGTCATATCAGGCAGTCGATCTGGCTTTGCAGAAAATTTGGTCGGGATGTATTACATAACGTATGTGACCGGGTATCCGCCCACCACAGGGTTCCCGACCAACTTGGCCAATCACTTGGCCGAATACTCAAACTAACATTTTCACCCGCGAATCAGCCTTTTCACCCGCGAATCAACCTTTTCACCTGCGAACGTGAACTTTTCAAACCACAACTCTACCATGGGTCGAGTAAAGCCCCGGAAGTCAGACTCTGAGCGTGAAAAATCTATTCATCTTGCAAAAAAAGACTATCTTGCTGGTATTGAACCTTCAATTAGATCTGCTGCTTCGACCTATGGTTAACGACATTCAACACTGCGTGATCGTCTGCGAGGTACACAATCTGCCTCGGTGGCTCACCACCACCAACAGCTCCTGACAGACCAGGAGGAGAAATCAATTGTCCGCTTTTGCAATACCTTAGATGACTATGGCCATCCAGTCAATATGCGAATTTTAAAGGGATTTGCAAAATCCTTGTGACCAGTCTCCAAACGCAGGGAAGTGGGAAAACACAGGGCTACATGCTTTCTAAACTGTCACCCGGAGTTAGCAGCAAGATTTAGTCAGCGCTTGGACCGTCAAAGAGCCAATGCAAGTGATCCTGCAATTATTAAAGACTTTTTTCGCAAGGTAATTGTACTCCATTACAATTGAACTTGATACTAACTTAAATAGCTTGGAAAGCTCATTAGGGAACTAAAAATTAGACCTGAGAATATCTACAATATGGATGAGAAACGATTTCTACTAGGCCAAGCACTGAGGGTCAAAGTGATTGTTCGCCGAAGACAGCGAAATTCCCGCTGCTGCCAAGATGGGAATCGAGAAATGGTTACAGTTATTGAAACAGTTTCAGCAGATGGTCGAGTACTTCCACCTATGTTCATTTATAAAGGTTCTGCACACTTAATGGGGTGGCATGCTGCGGTTCAGAATGAGGAGAAAGCAACATTTGCATGGTCATCAAAAGGTTGGACTGATCGGGAACTTGGATTGGAGTTGGTGGAACCGAACTTCAACCGCTACAGCAGTAGCAATATGTAAGCATCATCTTTTCACATCAAGACTATATTACTAATTGCATCTAATTTGCAGACATGATGGTGAGCACCGCCTGCTAATTCTAGATGGACATGCTTCCCATTGTACTTTTGAGTTTTACTAGTACTGTTTGGACAATAATATCCACCCACTTTGCCTACCTGCCCATTCTACACACATCCTTCAACCACGGGATGTTGGTTTATGCAGTCCACTGCAGCGAGCATACAGCTCAGAACTTGACCTCTGGATGAGGCGGGGAGGTAATGCCATAAAGAAAGGTCAGTTTTATGAGTACTGCATTCAGTCCTTATGATAACATAACACTATATATTGACCCAATCCCAGACTTGTGACACATGCAAGGAGAAGTATATACACACCAAAGAACATCTGTAGCGCCTTCGCAGCTACTGGAATCTGGTCTTACAACCCCCGACGAGTTTTGAGTCGCGTATCACCAACGATCACTCGCTCTGGCTGTGGCTCGGCAAACTTATCTCCCGGTGGAACCCCACGAAATTCGAGAGCTGTCAACCACCTACAGCGTACTGCTATGCATCTAGTAAAGCGAAATACACCTTTCTCCCTTAAGCTAAAGCATATTATTGGACAGCTTGGGAGATGTGCAGAGGGTGCAATTGCAAATAGGTAACTGGAGGGAGAAATGCTGAGAAACCTGCACTCTCAGGCCAAAGATCTATCTGCTGCATCAGCTAAGGACCATCGCCAGCTCACTAAAGCTAGGGTAATCACCCAGGAGGATGTAGTCCACCTCAGGGAAGAGAGAGCAAAAGGAAGCAGAAGCTAGGAAAAGGAAGCAAACTGCAACTGCTAGTAGAAAGATAGAAGGCTTAAGCGCTACCAGTAATCGGGAGAAGCAGCATAGCATGGTCAAGTGTGCTGGTACAAATTTCCAGAAGGCTGGGAGCAATGAAGAAGAAGACTTGGTTGATGAAGGGTGGGTTTCTGAGGGGGAAAGTGAAGGGGAGGAGGACTCCCTTATACCTGCTGGTGAATTATTGGAAGATATGCAGGCAGGAGATGATGGAGAAGTAGCTGGGATGGTAGGAAGAAAGGTTGAGATAGTTACAAGGTCAGGGAGAAGGGCAGGTGGTGTTATTTACAGTTGATATAATGCCCGTGGGCGTGAGCGGAATCCTGGTCATGGGCGGTCACTCGGTACATTACGTTAGAGGTCAAAGAGGAATAATTCAGAAGCACATGACCCAATGGTGGAAATGGTGATGGTGTTGATGGCGAGGGTGGTGATGGTGATGGTGTTGATGGTGATGGTAGTGATTTGATGGTAGTGTTGGTGACTGTGGTGATGGTGATGGTGGTGATGGTGATGGTGGTGATGGTGATGGTGATGGCGGTGATGGTGATGGTGATGGTGGTGATGGTGACGGTGATGGTGGTGGTAATGGTGGTAATAGTGATGAGAGTGATGGTGATAGTAGTGGAGATGACGATTGACAAATGGGGGTTGACAAACCGCATGCAGTATGAGAAATTTACTTCATTCTGTAATCCGATGATACATATAGTAACACCTGTATAGAGTTCGCGTCGCACTGCCCTAGTCGGGACTGTACATAGTAGGCCGTCATAACCAATACCAACCAACTGTAATACAGTGGTAACAGGGGTATTATATCTCAATTAAGATTGCACCTAAGCATTTACACAGACACTTGCAGGCCAAGATCGAGTTGAACTGAGAGAGGTACTTGGCAGCAAAACTAGAGTGAATTCAGAGATTCACTTGGAGGCTGTAATTGAATGAGTTTGGATATGCCCTTGTATGGCACAGTGATGTGATCTTGGAGGCCATAATCGAGTGAGTTCTTGCGATTCACTTGGAAGCTGAGATTGAGTTACTGAGAGACGCACTTGGAGGCAAAGACCAAGGAACTCAGAGTTGCACTTGCAGGTCGTAATCGAGTATGTTTGGAGATGCACATGGATGCTATAATCACACAAAATGGGAGGCTGCGATTGAAAGAGTTTGGAGATGCTATTGGAGGCCATGTTGATATATACCTGGAGTCTGTGATTGAGCAAGTTTGGAGATGCACTTGTATGCCATGATCAGGCAAACTTGGCAGCAGTAATCAAGTGAGCTGAGAGATGCTACAAGAGGGCATCATCGTGTGAACCTGCAGCTGTCAGGGCTTCGGTTTATATGTGATAATAGAAGTTGGCTTCATGGAATGTAGGAAACAAGTAGCATTATAAAAAGACGGAGATATTGGAATATGTAGAGATGATGCGGAATGCTTGTTCAAAGATGGCAGCGCAATCTGTTGTAATATGGAAGTAGTTTGAGATGTTGTGAAATCGGATGATGTAGTGTGAGTGTGCTCATATGAGTTGCACTGTATGTCTCTAAAATTATGAAAAGCAACTCAGATTAAACATTAGATCGTGAGGAATGTCCAGATGGTGGCAGACAAATTGCATATGAAGAGAGGATGTTTAGGATTGGAGGACCTCCATTTCTTCTCTCATTACTGATTCACTAGTATTGCAAAGTGACAGACCACTTTGAAATCACGTCGCTCGTTCGTCTTCTTGATTGCTCCTTATGGACTTTGAACTCCATTGTTCTGAATATGATATTGCATGAGGGTTACAAATATCACCTACCTTCAGCCCCGACCATTACGCTAGATTGAGTCTATATATACTGTACCCAATATTGACTGTGCATACATCCCTTGACAGGGTGTAACTGTTGTCTTGAACGTTGCTCTGCCTGTTCTACAGTCGATTGAGCACCCAATTGATGTGGGATTGACATTTGCAATGATGGAGTTGACCTTCTGCCACAGCTTACCCAATGTAATATGCTCCAGTATGTGCACCAAGTACCATATTTGAATACCACTGTATTATAGTAAATATACTTCCTGAAAGAATTGGTTCAATTTTGCTGGAACTTCTTGCCTTGCATTGGAATACAAAGTATTGAACTCCATTCACAGTATCGAAGCCATACATGCAGTATGATTTGGAGAAAAATCATTCGAAGCCAGTTTTTAGACATAGTCAGATCTTCCCTCGCCTTGGAATATATATTCCACCGATGCAGCCAGAGAAGGTGGATGTGTAAATGTTTACCATCACGTGTTTGGATCCCTCTGGACTGAGTATAAGTGATTATGCTAATGGTGGTTGACCAACTGTGACGCTGAGGAAGAGTACGACTGGAAAGGACATCATTGTGTTGAGGCTCAGTGAACGGTCTGACATGCAGCAGCAGCAGCAACAATAGTTTAGTCTTGAGGGATTCTGCTGACAATTTTAGTACCCTTACTACCAACCCCTTCCGAGATTGACACATATAATTTACACAGGTACATGTGGCCAGGTTGTTGCGAAGTCTTGATGCAAGCAACATGTCTGAGTGGGCCTTGTATCTGCTGCAGGTCAAGCATTCACAGAAGAGGTAATCAACAAAAACATACTTGGGATAAGATTCAAGTAGACTCAGGAAATATTGTGGAAAGTACCAGCAATGTTACTACACACTAGTAAAATGTATTTTAGTCACTGGGAGCCTTCAGGAGTGTCTGAGAGCATGTGGAGTGTAAACATAGAAGCATCAATTGCAAGAGAGTATCAGACCCTAGGAGGGCATTCTGATCGGTCTTGGAGGTAACTGGGATCTCTGATTACAGGTATAGGAGTAACATGGGAGTGATTGTGATAACTTTGGCAATACGTCAGACGGCTGGAGAGAACTTTGGGTGCATCTGGGAGTGTTGCCAAACCAATGTGGAATTCACAAGCAAACTTGGAGAGATGTCTGAGTTCTTATGGACATTTATTTAGAGGACTGCCAGCGTAATCTGAGACTCTCCAGATGTACACAAGCAAACAATTGCCCTCAACAGTGAATATGATGCATGGATTATTGTTCATTATCACTTCTGAATCATACAAGCTATCAGCTTCTTCAATATTGTATTTTTCGCCTCACTACATTATGGAACAAAAGAAAATGACAATAAATTGAAATCCAAACCCAGGGAGACAGAAATAATAACCTACCTAAGTAATCGAATGATATTAATCAAACATGGTGTCAATGTCTTCCACTCCATCTCCCATCTCATCAGGTCTGAGAAAGCCAGGTACACATAATTCATCAACTGCGTAAAGAAGATGGAGGCGCTCCTTTTGTTGCCTGATTATTCGTACCTGGTGATTGGATGAAATTGAATTCCAATGTCATTTGGCTTGATTTGTGATATCTATCAAAGGTGTCATGAGATGTTAGCTGGCTGCAAATCTGAATGGGCATTTGAAAGGCAATGATCATTGGGATGAAAAAGGGTAGCAACAACCACAGAAAAGAGGAGGACCAGATAGTGAGTACTGTGTGGAAAAGAGGGGTACACAGAAGGTGTTGAAGGAGGGCTGAATGAAAAAGAGTGCCAAATCTAGGCGGAGGAGGGCTGACGGGAATTGAGGAGAGCCAAATCTACCCTGAAAAGTGCCAACGGGAATTGAGAAGTGCCAAATCTAGGCTGAGGATTGCTGACAGGGATTGGGAAGCGCCCTCACTAGTATAGAAGTGTCGAAGAGGGAGGGGGATGTGGGGTAAAGAATGCAGATTGCAATGTAGCAGCAACATTCCAGGTTGAGGTGCACCAGTGGGAATTGAGGAGCATGGATATAGTGGGATTGAGTGCAGAATGAATCAGAAGAGCATCAATCTAGGCTGAGGAGCGCAGATGGGAATTGAGGAGTGCCTATCATCACAGAGTTGCACTGCAGGGTGGGTATCAAGCGGCCCACTAATGCATGATAGATGAGTGCAGTGGCTTCCAGAGAAACATATATCACAGGGAATGGGCAAAATTTACCACGATATTCATATTGAGAAAACATAACTGTGGCCTGCTTTCAACTGGCATATTCAGACAGGGAAAAATGAATATCTGCAGCTGCAAGCACTAAAGTCAGCGGAGTGAGAGGTTGGAAATAGTGGGATGTCGTAGCCTGGTGCTGCAAGCTATTGGCAGTGAAGAAATATTGGAGGTAAATTAGATCAAGCACTTCCATTCACCTGAACCATGATTCTTATCATTAACCACCTTGGAACGATATGCATTGTCAAATAGGAGCACCTTAACCTGGATCCAAAGCTCAGTCTCAGAGTACAAATCCAACTGATAATTATGGACAACAGTTCGCTGTGCCCCATATGCCAACCGTCCTTGAATGGTACTTATCTTCAGTTTCAACGATGTATTCATTGGGGTGTAGTCAATATCCGGAACATGATCGAGGAGAATCAAACAGAATTCAACACTTACAGCTTCTGGGGTTTGCAGATCTATATTGAGAGATGGACTGCCGGGCAATGGACACACAGATGGCATATCCACATGAGCATCTGCCAATGCCCACTGACGATCCTAAGCTTCAATGGCAAGTTTCCAAGCTTCTTCAACCATCAAGTACTTGTTGTCAGATAATATTGGCCAAGGTGTCTTTGTGAATCTGGTTGCCTCCATGAATCTTTTTGCTACCTCAAAAGCAACCTTTTGATGTTGGGGAACGTTCTGATTAGCACTGGCCTTTAGGTATCGAACATTCTAGTCTCCACTAGAGTTAAATAGTGGCAGCGCCTGGGTGGATAGTGCACAGTCAGACTCGGATAATTTGTTGAAGAGGGTGGACCTGTGACGTTGAAGGGGTGGTGATGCTATTGCCCCAGCTTGATTTCCGGAATTAGAAAGTGGAAGGCGTGCAGTATCAGTATTGGCACAGCTCGGTTCCTTTAGTAGTGGAACCCATGTAGCTGGCAATAACTTGTCCCGGTGCCCCTGGCCTCCAAGCAGGACCTCCTATTGGTGATGCAAATTGTCTTCTCTGATGTAGGACTATCTGGTGGACTCTCCGGGATCATCAGTTCAGTCATCGCTGATCTCCTGATTGCCATCATTATTGTACTTCAATGATGAAATCAGTGATATTAATCATCCGTAATAGCCTACGTGAATCATGATAGATGATAATTTGATGGCAAACATTTGATGGACAATGAAGATTGGCTCCTTTCTTGAAAGCCAGTGCTCTCTCAAGGTGTGCTTGTTGATTCATCTGTGAATAGTGATTCCTCACCTGGCTGGGCGAAGGTTCCATTTGTGGGAATAAAGATAGAAAGTTGGGGAATATGGGAGAGAATGTATAAGCAGTAAATATAAGATTACATACAATAGAATAACTGGAAAAAAGGAGCAAGAAATTGCACACAGTCGAGGTAAATGGAATTCGAGGCGTGCCTTGCAGTATTCAGGAGAGATGACTTCAATGATTCAGATTTGTATTGAGGATGGCAGTCCAGTGTTACAACATAGGATCTAGTTAGGTGTACTAGAAGAGATGGATTCCTTGTCCGGTGTGCAGGGAAAGATGGATTCATAAGGCCGAATGTTAGTAACTTCCATTAACATCACTCTGTATGCATGCAAGAAATGGAGGTTGGCTAAAGACAACCCACTTAGGATGGAACCAGACGCACCAAAAGAAACCTCACAATATTTAGTAACCCCTGGTGCTGGCCAAATGGAGCACTGGAAACCTGAATGAGACCATGTGCCCCTGCATATGACTCTCTCAATGTAGCAATTATGAGTGAATGTTCATGCATTCAAGGTGACCGCATGGCATAGAATTGGGGCAGCATCCAGAATCTGCAGAACTCGATCAGTTTGGGACCTTCAGAGCGATTACTGATTCACAAGGGTTCATACTGACTGTTTTATTGATTGAGGAGAAATGTGAATCTCGATATGTGCTATATCTGCCGGAATGACACACAAATTTTCATGATATTCAGTTGTATTAGGATGCTGCAGCTAAGATACCGGTCGATAACGCAATATCGCAAGTATAACTTCCCTTTGATGTATTCCTCTGGGCCGTACCTGCAGAATAACCTTCATGACAATATTGCATTTACTGGAGGACAGAGAGAATTTGGTATACCAAGGAGAGATCCAGGTGCAGAGAAAGAATGATAAGGCACAATGGATGATTTAGGAGTAATCGTATTGATTCAAGCACTTGGCGATGCCATCTTTGGTACTAAATGGGTCATGAATACTCACTCACATTCGGATTTTGTGCCTAATTTCTTGTAAGTTGCACACTGTTAAGTCACATATTCATTGTAAGTTTCATCACTCCAATGTTGACTTCAATTAATATTGCGGTTGAAAGCAATATACAACAATGGTATGAATGTGTACAGAGATGTCATCTCACAGCGGGCAGAAGAATAATGATTGCATACATACAGTCCTGGAATTTGAGGTCCACCGAAGTTGAACTGGTTATACTTGGATTCCATTGCCGGGAATTGCCAGCTCGTCTTAATCAGACTGTTAATTGCACTCATCGATGCTGTTTCTTTTTAACGTGAGCTTTCAAGATTATCCCTCTTCAAACTGCACTCTCGATGGACATTGGTTCACATAATCAATTTTCAGATATGAGTTTTGGCGACCGAAACATATAAGTTAGTCAGAATCCTGTCAAGTTGGCATTCTATGAATTCAGAACTGAGGCAACATTGAGCAAGTGCGGTATATTGGTGAGCGGGAGTTGCCGGGCATCATGCAGAATGGCTGAACAGAATGTGTCCTTAGAGATTCTCACACTGAAGCTGCAGCTCTGTAGACAGAGGCTGAACAATTAGAAGCAATTTTACGATTTTGAAGCATCAGTCCAAGTATACAACTTAGTCAACATCGAGTTAAGAGTGGTTACTAATTGACTAGGTCTGTGTATTGATGGAATGATTGTACAGGGCAACCTTCCTCCAATAGACAAGTTGACATGGAGCTAACAGTTCAAGGCTTCTTAGTGGCGGCCATCATATCCTGATCAAGCATAGATTGATATATCAGCAGAGGCTGAGCAGGATGTGCCGCCTGCACCTAAGTGTGATGTGTCTTGATAGATGACAATCTGTGTGCACTGCATCCAGTGATTCAAAGTTGAAAAAAACATGATGAGAATGAAGGAAACTAAACTATAAAGTGCACTACAGACTGCGATACATATGCTTCGGTGGCATATTTGTCGCTCTTGAGGCACTTCTGGGCCGCAATGTTACATCTATAATGAGTTGCAGCTTGTTACAGTTGGCTTCGTAGAAATCGAAGAACCTCATTCTGGACTGGATGGTAGACTTCAGTTGTACCTGAACTTCAATCAGAGGCCAGGAAATAGCCAGCAGCGGAAGGTGCAGCTTTGCCATCAATTCCTGAGCCGTGTTTCAGTATCGGACACTGTGTGATGCGGATCTGAGTATGCCCGAACTCCAATAATATGCCAGCAAAAGCTGCAGCTTTGGTAAGAATAAGTTAGCCAATGACTCATATTCTCAGAAACGTACTCAATATCACATAAACTGACTTTATTGCAACTGAGATTGGCAAATATGCAGTGGTTGATCGGTCATATGGATATATACTCAAGCCTTTCTGGTGCACCTCCACTTTGGATCAGATGCCAGCAAAAGCTGCGGCTTTGCCACGAATAAGCAAGCTGTGTCTCATGTTGAAAACAAAGTACTCAAAATCGTCCAGAGTGTCTGAGTGCGAAATGCAATTCACAAATGTACGGTGCTGGAGCTGTCATAACCCAGCACAAGACTTATGCTGAGGATTCTCCAGTGTGTCTGAATTTCGATCATATTCCAGCAAATGCTATGGCATTGGAACGAATCCACGAGGCGGTGTCTCATACTCTGACACAGCAACTCAATATCCTAGGGTCTGACATTATTGCCAAATCGGGTTGGCAAATACACAGGGCTGGATCTGTGGTTACGAAACACATGACAGATCCCAAGAATTACCTGGTGTACCTAAAAGTAGTTGAAATATGCTTTTTTCATTGTCTTGATTTCAAAACACATATGTGGCCTCAGGCTTCTAGTGCACCCCAGATTTGCAACTGACAAATGATTCAAAGACCTTTGTTGGATCATGCTTAACAGCCAACATATGCCATTGATTATGAAATAGGGCAGGTAGGAATGTGCAATTTAGCTTATCGATTGACTTCATCTCATATTCGTAATTATTAATCATCAAGAACACCAAATAAATCCCCCTCGAACCCAATGATATCCCCCTCAAATAATTCCACCCTGAGATTTTTAATTAGCTTCAAAAGTGACAGAGAGAAACAATTTATCAATGCAGTACAGCGTGCCTTACAATTGACCTTTTTGACCATTGGTATCAGTTAAAATTATGTTGACTGACTGTCTAAAGAGGCATACCTTGATGAATTGTCCGCACAATTTAAGATGATCTTACTTTGGACTACAATGCATCACCATCCTCTGTCAGACACTTCGGATAGTCCTCAAAACACTCCAGAATCGGGAAATTCATTGTTGTTGTAATATTTGGTCTACTCATGAAGTGTTGCATCACTCTCATTTGCACAACTCCAGAGTGTAGATGGACATCACTCGGGCGGTTATCATAGCCACCAGGACCTCAATTCAGTGTCCATGTGGTACTCTGTTTTGCCCTAGCCGGACAACATGTGCAAGTGTCTGCCGCTGCTCATTCAATAGCAAGAATGTCTGAGTCATTACTGCAAGATTGGCTGCTGTACAATGTAGACCTGTCTTGCACAGTTTGGGTGTAGTTACGAATGCAGAGGGATTTCGTTAATGTTAGAATTTGCACTGCATTTTGGTGCATTCATCACTGCCCATTTCTGCATACCTGTGGAATATATCCACATGATCACCAAAATACTTGGTTAGTCACCACTCCAAATAACGAACTTGGGCAGGAAGAGGACAATACAGCACCTCCTTTTGTAGAGGAGGTGTACCAGGCAGTGCGTGTTCATTTCTGTCATGTTCAGGAAGGAGTGCCTCACTTGATTTGTCATCCTGGCCAGGTTCAAGATACTGCACAGGTTTGGTGACAAGCATTGGCAGAAATGGGTCTCTCAGGCATCAGAAAATTGGTGAATCCACTCACGTGTCAGGAGGCCGTTCATTGTACCATTGTGAAGAAATGTCGTTGCGATCCTCAGTGTTTCCCAGCACTAACAAGAATTTCCCAAGCTGCCATCTATGAACCATTCGTGCCCCTGAAGCACCCCCCGAAGTGTATTTCCCCACAAGAGTCTTCCGTTTTGCTTGCTCGCCTTCTGTTTACTCAATATAAATGAGTTGTACATTACCCTTCCCTGTCTGAATGAGTGGTTTTCAATTGGCTACTTTTGATTTCGACTACCTCCTTATTGTCCAAGGCTTTGCAATCTGTATCATGCAGTGCACTGTATCTTGTTGAGCTTCCTAATTATCAGTCTGGATCGCATACATTATACTCTTTACTGCGGAATATAATGCCTTAGCAGCATGCTTTTCCGTCACAGTATTCTTCTCTGGATCATCAGGTACGCCTCAAATCAGCCACATTGTTCGATAACACCAGTCATAGAGTGAATGGAATCCCTCTGTAGCTGTGACTTGAAGTTTGAATCCAAATTTCGCATTCATCACAATTTGCCAGCCCATACTGTTGTTGGGCATATACTGATCAGACTCATCAAAAATCCACACACTCCATGCACAGTAGGAGAGTTGTCTGTTGCTTGATGGTTTTGATCTGGATGTTAAGTTATCATACCACACAAGGTGAATATTACATCGGTTTTCCGGCTTTTCAATCCTGGTGTTCCCATACTCATGGTTGAGATTCACGTTTCCAGACTTCAACATGTTGACCAGTTTGAAATCAGTTCCATCTGTCATCTTGTCGATGACAGTCTGGAAGGTCTCTGCCACTCCAGGCATTGTAACCACCAGAACTGGATTGAGGGCTGATTGATGTACTGGATGCCGATGGGGTGGTGTTGTCTGAATCTCCAACAGACAGCAGGGCACAGGATTGAATCTCTGGAGCATATCCCTCTCCCGTTCTTCACTGACAATGCCGGGAAAGTAGTTGTGCGCCAAAATCACCCACTCTTCAAGGGCATTCCCCCATATAATGGAAAGTGGCAACCCCATTACAACATTCTTAGTCACCAATTTGCAAATCATCGCCGCTGCAACCAGGGTGAAAGTCTTTCCAAGACACATTTTAACTGCCACCAGTGCTCCTGGCATCTCAGCATCCCGCACCAATCTCCTTACAACGAACCAGATGGCTCCAACCTGGTGCGCCAGAAACTGACTTCCGGGCAGGCCTGGAATTGAATTTTTGTGCTTTGGAACATGGTCATCTGTTGATTGGCAAATAGAATGGGCATTCAGCAGCCTGACTGCCTTGTCAAGACAGTTGGGCTCAAATTCATTGATGATTGTACTGAAAACAGGATTCAATACTGCACTGGTATTTACCCGATCGAGAACTTTGTCACTATCCTCCAGTTGCTCCTGAACATCCCTTGCACCTTTGTCTGTGTTCATTTCATCCTCAATGATCTCTTTCAGTTGCTCGGATGTGAGCTTGGCCGATGGGCTTATATTCTGGCACTCCTGATATTCATTGCAATGTTAGGTATTTCACAGACAAGCAACCATTGGAACCAATATATATGAATGCAATACAATCAATTCTATTCTTTCAAACAGAATTAACATTCATACAAGTATCATTCTCTTGTCCACCATCCTCCTCTCCCTCCTCTCATCCACCCTCTTCAGAACCTTCCAAAGTCTATTTATAATGGTTATCAGGTGGACAAATCTAGCCTTAATCCCGCTCGCAGGGATTACCTTCGCTGGTCCAAATACCCGCTCGGCAATCTCCATCTCTGTAGCTCACTGAATATTGACCAAATCTAGTTTTGGATTCAGTCGAATTTTCAACTTGAAAGCATTCCACACGCAACAGTTGTACGAAATCTGGCTATATATATCGTCCATTATCATCTACGTGTTTGTATATAATCCTGTATACTCTGTGTCCAGTTTCTCCTACTGCAAAGTGCACTGGAACATTGATGTTGGAATCTATCACTCCTTCGGGCCTCAGTTTTTGTCGATGAAAGTAATCAGCTCCTCGCAGTGAGTCACATATGTATATGAGGCTCGGAGTTGTTTGGGTTGTAGAATCATCTCCTTCCCATCCGACACCCAGCAAATCACAACCATAATGTTTATATCTGGCAACTTGGCGATGTTGCTTGTCGCCTGATTTCTTGCGATCTTGCCGAAATCAGTTGCTGGTTGCTTGTTGCATTGCCGTCCTTATTTCCTCGCCCCTCAAATTTCGCTTGCACATTTCTTCAATCTCATCTTAACCCGCTGCCTGCAAATTCATTTAGCGTTATCGAAATTATCCAACAGCAGCCAGTTCTCAATAGGCTTCAAGACATCTGTAACTGCTGTCTCCCAGTGCAGGCGTCCATCTTGATCCTGTTTGAAATGTTTCTGCCGCTGGATGATGGACCGATGCTTATTCTCCCGAATCCCAGCTACACATACTTTCTGCCACTTGTTGAATGCACTATAGTTGACCTACCCCATTCTTTTGGCAAATTGCTTCAAGGCAAATTTGGTTTGCTTCAGTATGATTGGTAGTATGTTCTCTGCACTGCCCTAGTCAAATGAATCGTTGCTCTCAACGTCTGCATCATGATCATCGTAGGACATCTCCAGCAATGGGGACAAGGTTGTAATTCTCGCGACATCTGTATTCCACAATTCTGCAGGGGGCTGGAATCTTTTCGTTGGGAGGCTAATCAGGGGTCTCCTACCTGTGCCGAAAGGATGATCAGGTGGAAGCTTCGGGGTGCAAGATGTTAGGTAATTGACTGCATTGTGTTTTTGGGGTTCTGGAGGCACTCTTGGTGCATCTGGAGATGACACATCTTGCCCTGGAATCTGCAGAGGGGGGAACATTTGAGACCCACCATACCCACCTTGGTGGAGATTATATCCTTGCCACTGTAGCCCATAACTTTCATATCATTGTCTTGCACAGGTAGTTGGTTGTGAATTGTGTGTGATGTTGCACAGAAAGTGCTGATATAACTGCGGAGTGTCTGGAAATGGCTGCTGTGAAGACAGATAACCATACCCATGCAGCGGATGATATTGATTGGTTTGATTCACAAATTGAATGTCTTTGCCTGTAGAAGTTTGTGAGCTATTTCCTGATGATTCGGAATCATTTTTATGGCGTTGTGGTGTGCCACATAGGCCACCCGAACACGTCATATTCGTTGTCTGTGTTGGAGATCCATTCATCCATATAATCTGTGAACGACGATGGTGGAAAGCCACTAGTGATGCGAAAAGTAATATACAATAAATCCGAATACGGTTGAATACATTGCTTGGAACAGTGACCTTCGGTGGAATGAAGGACTTTGTATATCCCATTCTGTTGTCAGGATCGGTGGTGATAGACTCCACCTTTGATCCCGGAAACCAACCTGGCAGAGAAAAAGAAACCTAAATCACCCACATCCCGCTATTCTTTGATATATGCTCGAATTCATATACTAGGATAATGGATAGCTGCTCACCATCGTACAGTTCTATAGCTTTACAGGTCATAGAAGTGACATGATATGATATCTCCAGAAATCCAACAAGAACTATATCCAGGATGAATGTTAGCAAGACTAGGAATATTACACATCAGTTGTGTGTATACGATCTTGCAATCTCTTTCAATTGAAGGCCTCTGAGTTGAGGAGCAACAGTGCTTGCAATTTATTGAGTTCTTTTTCTACACATCATTGTTCCCCTCAGGATCCATGCTCCAGTCAAGGATCGTTCTTGATGCAACGATCCAATCAGTTCTCAAAGGTTATTGCCCGGATATACCGCTTGCTAGGAAGCTCACAAATTCATTATATTATGACAATCTACCTTCATTATCAGCTGCTTGGAGGCTCGAGCGGAGGTACCCACTCACATTTCTAAAATAAAGTAATATAATATAAGGCCCAACGTACCAATTGCAGTCATGACGAAAGAAACCTTCTGTTCTCTGCTAAACAACTTTCAGCAGATGATGTGCACAATTATTTTGCAGGATGTAATATATCTATCCTACTTTATGAAGAAAGCTGACTGTAATGTGACAGTTTTATATGGCATTTGGCGGAGTGCAATGCTGCTGTGATACGCTCACCTGGGTTAGCATGCTTTCAAACCAATATCTTTGAGGCTCTAACTCACCCCATGAAGCATCATTGAGATTCATCCAAATATGTATTCACTGACCATGATTCCAATATTGGCCACATACGCTGGAAATATGTTAAGTGTAGCATCTGCAGAAAGATATCATTTGACAAGAACTGAAACAAGGATCACTATCAACAATGTCACCCAATATTGAAGAAGGATGGGTAATTAGCTGGCAGGATGTTACCACCTGGAGGATTTAATCGAACGGAGCTACCATGGTTTGACTTCAGTCGGCAAACCTGAATGGGTACCAATGAGGTAGTCAACTAATAATCGAATCACAGACAATGTACCTGATATGCCACCACCTGAAGAGACTCCAGACGAAGAAACTATACACCTGCAAAATCCTGATCTGATGTGTACCCCTGATCCAACAAAGACGAATGCTCATAGGCAGGATGTTGTAGTAGACAATGCGAGAGGCAAAGGATATGGCAAAGCAACCGCATTGTACAACAACCATCGCAAGTACTCAGAACAATGGAATCCATGGCATTCATTTCGGTCACCACACAACATTCCTGTGGCTTAATCATTGAGGCAGCAAATGAAAATGTGAATAGATCAATATGTGAGGAGTGTACTGGACAACAGCAATATCGAATGATTCCAATGGGAAGATGCCCTGTGAAAGTTTCTCTCTCAACTCGATTTTAGGCTTTGCAATGATCGTTGGATTGACGATCATTCACGTACCATCGGAATATTATACTACAGGGATATTTTCAAATGTGTAAAGTTCCTTATGTCACATCCCCAATTTCGGGCACACATCGATATTGAACCAGTGCACCACACAGACTTGGAAAATTGCTGAATAAGCAGCAATATCAGCAAAATGTAAATCAGTCCAGAAGCCAAACGCAAACCTCCCAGACACTCTCGTAGTCCTCACCAGTACTTCAAAGTACGTCCAGATGCTCCCAGCCCCACCTGAAAATTTGAAAAGTACTCTCAGACTGTGCACGAGCATTCTCACTTGCTTCTGACAGCATCTATAGTGATGGAGGCGCATTCAGGATGCTATCAGATTGACTATTAGAATAGACAAATTTTGGAGCTGTTCAGACCACTCTGCAGATCAGCAGGAGACTTTGGGAGCAGATGAGACCACTGCACAAGCTGTGCGGGAGACTTCGTGCCATATTCTCACACCAGTGGTTCTTAGGGTTCAATAACCAGAAGGTATTTTATCGATCATATTGGTCTTTGTGACAGTCACAAGATTCGCTATGTCATAACATGGAATGTATTATCTAAGTCTCTCTATATATATACATATTGGGATACAGGCATAACGGTGATGGACTCAGCAAAAGGCAGTATATATTTGGGAGACCCCGGGGTAGATAGACATCATCTAATTATACACACTATCTTTCCCAGCTCTTTGTCTCAGGCACTCTTGCCGAGCTTTCGAAGATCCACTCAATCTGTGTGGATCCTCATTCATTCTTGCCAAGCGTTCATAGATACATGCAATTTGTGTGGCTCATCATGGCGGAGCAGCGAATCATATCATCTCACTCTCTTTCTGCGCTCCTTGAACTGGAACCACTCTTTCTCATGAATTCCCTTCGGATATAATGCGAGGTGCGGCAGAGTCTTCATCATGGGCTGTCTGCCTTCTAGCTCCACCGTTTCACCACACTGTGATTGACTGAACTTAGAGATGCACTGTGAGGCCATGATCGAGCGAGTTTGGAGGCTGTAATCGAGCGAGTTGGGGGATACAATTGGAGGTGGTCATCAAGCGAGTTTGAAGATGGACTTGGAGGCTATGATTGTGCGAACTTGGAGGACATAATCGTGTGAGTTCAGAGATACAAATGGAGGCTGTGATCGAGCGAGTTGGAGATGCACTTGAAGGCACTGATCAAACAAGTTCAGAGATACACTTGGAGGCCGCAATTGTGCGAGTTTGGAAATGCACTTGGAAGCCATGATCGAGCCAGATTGGAGGAGTACTTGGAGGCAGTCGTTTCAGCGGGAGGTGCGATGGGAGCTGAGACTCCATTCTTTGGATAACTCATAATTGTGGGAATGTAGAGAGTTCAGTAGAATATAGTCTGCCACGAGATGGGAGACTGGCTGGGAGTGGGAGACAGTCGATCTTGGGATGATGCAGTATGCTGTGTATTCAGTACTCAGTGTATGCTGTACTTGGTGTATGCTTTACTCGGTGAATGTGGTACTTGGTGTTAACTCCTCTTCATGGCATGGAGAGACAGAGAGCGATGACTTTACTTCGTGTTATTGGATGATGGTAGAGTTGAGGATACGAAACAGAGAGATGGGAGGGTACGGGGGAAATCATCATGAGATACTGGGCCTTGAGAGAATTTCATATTTGACGCAATTTACCATCCCCGATACAGCAGGTATAACTCCCGATACGAGGTCTTCCCAATTCAATCTGGCAAGTCGTACCCCTGGTTTCTCATATCGACTCGTATCCTCCACATCGTTCTCATCTACATTCCCCATCTCTCCCTTTCTTGTCCCACAACTCTACCGTCATCGGAGACCACAAAGTTCAGTCATCCCTTTCTATCCCTCCATGTTATGATTATGAGTTGACACTGAGTACAGCATACACCAAGTACAGCGTACACCGAGTACTGCATACACCGAGTACAGCATATATCGAGTACAGCATACACAGAGTACAGCATCCATTGGAGATTGGTTCTCTTCCCTTCATTCTCATGATTATGAGTTGACCCATGAATGTAGCTTCAGCATCCGGTGTTCCACCCTATACAATCGACCACCATCAGCTAGCTCTCCAACACAGCTCAAGGTAAATTCACATTGTCACATTCCCATGGTTGCAAGTTAACTACCTAATGAAAAGAGTCTTAACACCTGGCACGCAGTCAATCGACTGCCTTCACATACCTGTCAAAACATGCTCGATTGCGGCCTTCAAGTTCGCACGATCATGGACCCCAAGTGGATCTCCAAACTCGCTTGATTACGGCCTCTAAATTGGCTCGATCATGGCCTCCAAGTGTATCTCCAAACTCGCTCCATTACGGCCTCCAAGTGAGTCTACCATCTCGCTCGCTCACGATCTTGGAATGCATCTCTAAGTTCACTCAATCACGGCCTCTAAGTGTATCTCCAAATATGCTCGATTACCGCCTCCATGTGCATCTCCAAACTCGCTCAATCATGGCCTCAGAGTGTATCTCTGAGTTCACTCGATCATCATTTTCAGGGGCATCTAGAATTGCCCCCAAGCACCGCCTGCAGCCAGTCCAGATATATCGTATGTAGATGGGTAGCTATATAGATACATATATACGTTGATACATAGATACGTGGATGAGAATACAGTCTGAATACAAGAGTTTTATCAATCGTTGAACAATAAGTAGTAGCTATGATTTCCAGACGCACTAGCAGCAATCCCAAAGATGTTAGTCCCAGACTGCTCTGCTGTGATTCGAGGTGCTCCCAGTCTTGTCGCCGGCGCTCCCAGGTGCTCCTAGGTGCAACCAAAGCATTCTCTGCCGGACAGATGTGTTTCCAAACTAATCACAATCACTCCCATCGTACTCCTGTACCAGCCATCAAAAATCACAGTGACCCCGAAGCCCGGCCCGAATGCTGTCCGAGGGTCCGATACAGTCCTGCAATTGACTCATCTAAGTTTACACTCCACATTCTCTCAGATACTTCTGCAGGCTTCTAGTGACTCAAACGCATTTTGCTGATAAAGATGAGGGTGCCCGATTGGTGGTGGGATATGCAAAATTAGCTTACTGCAGGAGCGATGGTTCTGCCAGTAATTTGTGGATTCGACAAAACTCACTGGACCAATCTTTTGGCCAAATAGCATGCCTGGCTGCTGTCTCCCATGATTTGGAATATTACAACGGATATCCCCTGTGCATCTAAAAAGTGCACCTGGTTTCTCATTGGGCTCATCCCCTGTCCTATGAAAGGTTCCAGAATGACTGACAAGGCATGGTATTCCGTGGTTGGAACAGTGCTGTCCCCACTACAGAATCTTGGCAGAACTGGTGCTGGCTTGAAATGGAATTGTGCTGATGGATTCCAGAGACAATGATATCCGCTGTTTGTTGCCTGGTTTGGGGATTATCCTGAACATGTCCTGATTGCTCAAGTCTCATATGCCTCATGCCCTATGTATGAATTTCTTAACAGTGTACTAATGGGCAATCGACTGTTCGACCACTCAACAACCGAAGAGATCAGGATGTTTACTCAGATTTTCTTGACGAAACCAACATTGAAGTTGTGCACACTCTTGGTGTTTATCCTGACTGAAGCAAGATTCGGCAATACCCACTCTGCGATGTCTATTGGCTTGGCAGCCTGATGTATTTCATCTGCTGCTCTTTGGTTTAGTTAAAGACTTATTGCACTGGGTGCTCAGATACCTGAATCCTGGAATTGTGAAGGATCATTGAACAATCAATTTACATCAGTACAACAATATCCGGCCCTCTACCGCGTCTCGCAACGATGGGATTCAATTTAAACGCAGCACCTGGAAGTTAAAACTAATGCGGGCCCATGATCAAAACACTGGCCGAGAATTACACTCAAATTCTGCACTGCTCCTGGGATGACGGGAAAACTGCTGTGGAAACAGCCTTTGATGAAATGGTAATGGGAGCAGTGTGGGCATTATGTGAATTCCCTCTACTTGTTCGCCAAGAAAGTCACTCGGACCTATCCCTCACCGCACTAGATGATGCGCTCAACGCAAATTTACAAGAAGAAGGGTGCTTTTCAGGAACAGAAAATATCGAAGTCTGCTTAGGCCCAAGTGGTTGAACAGTCGACAAGAGAATCCCATCAGTTCTGAGAACAAAAGATTCATAAAATCTGTACTGCAATGGAGGTCCAGGTGTATGTGGCTGAAATGGTTTCAACATCAAAATGAAGGCAATTTCAGGTGCCCCTGAATAGAGCCCAATAAGCAGCAACCAAATGGTCAGATGCTGATTGCCAGAGTGCAAAAAAGCAATTGGAGCGCTAAGCTCATCAAATGACACCTATTAAACACAAGCGTTTCGATACATTATTACAACATCATAAGCAACAACCAGTGCAGGAAGTTGGAACTAAAGCAACTGGTCCCAGAAGCACATTTGCAAAAAAACTTGCTTAAATTAAAAATGCTGCAGAAAAAGAGGTTTATGGAGCGGCAAACATGACTGCCTACAAGCATGTGGACTGCCAGGTCCGTCTATTCAATCCTGACATTCAAGCCACCCCTTGCAGTATAGCCGATTCAGACTGCTTTGCAAATTAGCTGCAGAGAGAAAATTATGGGATTACTTGGAATGACCAGAAGGAGTTCAAGAAGGAATTGTGCAGCAGCTTGCTCAAATTTGAAGCGTGGTGGAATGGAATTGGCGTTCAGAATCTTGGGAAACCCATCAAACAGCTGGAAATACATTTGGGATATCCAAAGATGCATCTTGTGAGCCATATATGAGAGTCAATTTGGCGAATGGGTTCTGGTGACAATTGCACCACTGATATTTCTGACCGGCTACATATCGGCAATGTGAAGATGCATATCACTCAATAAACAAAGTCAATCACATTCAACAGATGCTCAAGTATAATGAGTGGGTTACCGGTGTTGACTATATGGAAGAGACACTGTCTCATCTTGCCTTTCAATGCTGATACGATATTGATTCTGCAAAAGTTTACAACCTACTATTCACTACCAATCAACAGCAAAATACCCATAGATCCCATCTTGTAAATGTCCAGTATAGTGTTACCAACGGATCCGGACTATCACTTCGGGTCCAGGTCTGGGTCCAAATCAAACTTTTGCCCAATTGGCTGTCCGTATTGTCCACTGACCAAAACCATTAACTCGTGTTCAGTTCAATGTCAAAGTCCCAACCCGTCTGGAATGGGCAGGTTGCCAGTGGGTTGCCTAGCGGGTCCATCTATAGATTCATATCAGGCTGTTGTTTTTCACTTGCTTAATAGTATCTTATCAAAATCACGTTTTCAACAACGAATAATGTGTTTTTGCATGTTGTGCAGTTTTCTATATTCATTAATTTGGAATCCATGTTTTTCCTTTGATATATTCTATTTTTGCCTATCAAGGCAGTCAATAATGTTGTTATGTGCATGAAGATCTGCGTGATGCCTTGATTACCAGATATGTAATACCTTACAGTATTGACATTCCATTGATGCTCATAATCAGGATGCTGCAGCCAGCCTGTCGCCGTTGTTTTTGCTCCTAAAGACTGCCAATATCCCGTGAATGGAGGTGTGCAACCAATCGGAACATACATTACCCAAGATGCAAAGTGAAGCATCCTTGACACTCCACTGACAGTCATTCTCAGAATGGGGCGGTGAATGTGTTGCTGTCTCTGTTGCCTATAAAAGCTACCAATATGTTCGTTACGCATAAATGCGACCAAAATCACAGTTTCATTATGGTACATACAAGAACAGAAATTGTTGATGCTCCGGTGATGCTTATTTTAATGTATTGTCCATTCAATATTTGCTGCCATCAATAATTGTTTACATCATGATTTGAACTTATTGGTTGTCTTTCTGACAGATTGAGACTTGGCTCTGCGGCAAAGCCGAGCATAGTAATATTCATGCACTGTTCGCTCCCATACTACTAAAATGTATATCTCTTGCCAAAATATTCTTACACCTGCTATACATCTGTTAATCAACTGATATTTACAAGCTACTGCTCACGATTGGCCTGTAATATATCTCCAACTGAAACTCTCGGTCAAGCTACACCTAGCAGCTGGTGAATTATTAACGCATTCTGTCTTACTGTATCTTGTTGCCCATATTCATCCTCCTGTCCATTGCATTGACCGTCACCAACAAAGCTTCAGCCTGTCTCTAGGAATTCCGTATTGGCCAAATCAATTAGGGAACATTTGGGGTGGCATTGACATCCCGCAGCTCTGGGCACTTCGGTTCTTCGATGCCATTGTCTTGCTCCATATCAAATTCAACGTCTGCCACACAATCATCTTCGCTTTGATTCGGATTATCCAAGTGGCCATTCCAGTTGAGCCATTTTTCGGTGTCCAAAATGCTTCCAGGTCTGTCCTCATCATTTTCGATTGGATCACAGTTGATTGTCCTGATTTGGTGGACATCTAGTATTTGAGTTCGTCCTCTAGAGAGGTTGTTTACAGACAAAGTTGATGGCAAAGGTGATCTTTCTGACAATGTAAATACAGCCGCACCATCACGTTTAAAGAGTGATCATGATGTTTTAACGATCTCTTTGGTGTCTAAAATGTATCCTACGGCAGTCATCTAGTTGAGTTGAGCATGAGATTCCTTCTGTGTAGCACGTAGATTTTGCAACCCCTGCCACATCTCCAAAAAGACATGGATCTTCACGATGCTGTGCAATGTTCGTTCCCTCATCTCTTTCTTCATTTCTGAGTTGTTTTCTGTGTTTGTCATATCCAATGCTGGGTCATCTCCTGCCAAGATTCCATTATTGGCTGAAGAAAACAACCTTACAACGACTTTTCATAAATGGTCTTGCCTGTGGTTTTTGATTGTCTCCAACCAAGGACATCTCACTGGAAGGAAAATCTGGCTTTCAGCCCGACACAATGTGGTATGATCGAGAATATGCTGCATGCCACATTGGGGATATCGGCGTACTCTGAGTGCGTTTCATTCTGTTGCCACCACCAGCCGGTTATGTCTGGGATGCAACATGTACTGCTAATCTCCATTGGGTTGGAGTGGTAGTCATTCAGATTTGGATTAATTGGCCCCCAGTTCTTTGGATCCTCAGGCGGTGAATTCAAATTGAGCCTGGCGGCCGTAAATTCGCATGCTGCCCGATCACTTCACCCAGGTGTCATTTCTGCCACATTTTGAGCCTCAAGTACTGTTTATCATCACTGGACAGATCATATGGATCAAAAGATGATTGACCGGAACCTTAAGCTACTTCGGAGGGGACGAGATTGTTGCTCGGTATGCATTCGGGTGTATTGACCGGCACATGTCAATGTTTGGAACCGTGTTCATTCCCCAGATACTTCAGAAAGGCCTGTTGGAATTGGGTAGTATAGGATATCTCGTCCTCAGTATTCATATCCATTCCTTCATCCCACTTCCAAAACAATCATAAGTTCTGGAAAGGATCGAGGATAAGTGCACAAATGAAAAGTATAGACCTTGTTGGAGTCGCTTCAGCATAATAATTGGACAGCTTCTGTCGCAAGATCTTCACAGCGAAGAATAAGTCTTCCTTCAATTGAGTCTTCTTCTTAGCCATAGCTCGCATAATACCATCCAGAAGATTGAACATGTCATTGTTGTCTGTGATAATGTGATGCAATCTGACCATATGCCACATTGACATCCACAGGGACCAATATTCGAATGGCCTCACAACTTCCATGATGTACCTGGCAATGGTCCATTCATCCTGTGTTGTAAAGAGTGGCCGGTAATCACTGTAGTCTGGAATGTGGAGCCACTTGCATCTGAATTCACGTAATCGGTAGGCTTGCTTGAGCAACTCCCATGTCGAGTTCCAATGTGTCTTCACATCCCTAATAGGTATTGTCGCAATGCGAACTGTGCCGATTCGACAGTCAATGAACTCGTTTCGACGACCAGGTATCAGCATAATCAATTCAGCAAGCATACTCTGCTATATGAAGGTCAGTTTCAGGACTTTCAAAATATGTTGAAATACATAGTTGCCCAATTAGCTTTGCTCCAACTGGTATCATGGCAGACACCTTGTCGCATCGAGCATTGCCCCCTTTTTGATGTCTTTGACTCTTCCCAATGTCTATGCTTGCAGTTTCTCCAAATTACGGATTGTGCTCATGGACTTCCCAAAACTTCATGCAGTGTTTTACACCCAGACTACTCATGAACGCACCTAAAGCCAGCTGTTTGATGTGGTCCATGTATGATATCTGGTTCCTCAATGCAGGCCACTCAATTCCGGAGGGCTCAAGTGTTAATTGCAGCTCGCAAGTCATCAAGTAATTTGAGGAAGCCTCATGAGTGGTAATTCCTTGCAACCGGCCATCTGTAAGCTCAACACGATGATGCGCATTCTTTAAATGTACCGCTAGTCTTGCCTCTGTATTTGGGCCGTGATCTATCATCTGTAATTAGCTTTTGAAACCGGGGAAGAATAGGTGATCAATCTCATTACAAGCTAGTTGTACTTCACACAATGCCCAATTTCAATCCATATAGTAACCAATGACCCAATTGTGGCGAGTTGGTTCGTCGATGTGCATCCATCCAATGCTAAACTAACTTCCTTTCGTGATGGCAATTGCTACTTAATTGCATCCATGGTCAGTATGTATTCCCTGCAGCAAATATTGCAAAGGGTCGTGGCGGACGGCAGCAGGAAGTCAAATTTCAATGCTTCATATGACTGTTGTAGCTCAAGATTTGTCAGAGGGTTCCATTGAATATCAACAGAAACAAATCCTAACATGAGGTAGCAATTCCACGTGTCTTGGTAAAATTCAGAACTTTCAAAGTTCTTAGCTTCCAGTTGGGAGTGTTTTATCGGTGATTTCAGTCAATATCCATTAACCTGGATGTCACATATAAATTTCCTCTGGACACTTAGTATTGTAATTCCTCGACTTTCTTGCCTCTTCAGGTTGGCTACAGCTGGTTCATCAACCATCAAACTAATCAATTCGGTAATGTCCGTCACTGTTAAATCATTTAACTTTGTGATGTGAGCTTTTGGCAGGAAGTGTTTCCCCATTGAGCTGATTCCATGTTGTGATGAATGGAGAAGAACTTGATGACAAACAATTCATATGATTCCAGGGCTGCTGGTCTCCTCAATTCTGCAGTGCAAATAAAATCACCATGAAGAGGCATGTCTCAAATTGATTTAACCAATAGAACGTTTTCAGCCTACATTGATTGAAGCCGACCAAGCATCAAAGATGGTTTGAAACGTACAGTCACTGACATCACGAATAATGACAGGTTCATTTTCAGAATACATTATAACCTTTAGCAATGAGGTATTTAATGATTTCAAATCTGACATGGCAGTAGGAATTAGAAAGCTGGGTAGTCCCAGTCGACAGACTGCCGAAACTGACATTATAGTGAAGCCAAATTAATCAGATCTGTGAGACATTGGATGCATATTGGTGAAGCTGTATACAAGGACATATTGAATAGACTGACCGCATAAAACTCAATTTAGAGACAACGCAATGCAGTTCATTGTTGTGTAGCAGACTGAGCCCCCACAAAAATTGTTGACGGTCCATGGGCACTCAATTGTAGGAGGCTGACACGACATTGTCACTAGAAGTTTTGCCATTAATGACTCCCAATAGGTTGATTATGGCTTCGCACTGATCCACAGTCCTTAGATTGTCCAAAATGCATCATCAAGAATCATTGAATCTGCATTGAGACTCCGTTAATGCTCCCTTGATGCTCATTTTCAGACCTAGTTACAATGTTATCACAACCATTACTGCCTAGCAAGGTGGCCAATAGTTCGATTACGGAAGAATATAGTCGCACAGCCCCTCGATTATCCGAGATGCAAGGCCCAAAATCATTGATGCTCGGTTCACGCTCAGGTTTTGTACATAGTTAGAATGTTGTTGAAAGCATTTTTGCCTAGAAATGCAGCCAATTGTTCAATTATGGATTGAAGTGGTTGCACAGCCCCTTCATTGTCCAAAATGCAAGGCTCATTTTTAGGATCTGACAACAAGCCTGGTGTTTCCCATTTTAGCTATAACGCCTGCCAATACATTTAGTTTGGAAGAATGTCACAGTACACCTGTTTGATTGTGGAATGCATTTGACTAAAAATGCTTGACGCTCCATTGACACTCACATTGAACACATTGAAACAGTCATGATACTCTCAGTAATTCTTTGCTACAAATTGTACGGTCATAATTGACAGCCAATATAGCGCTTCTCAGTAATATCATTTACATTGATAAGCTCTATGGCCACTCAATTTCGGAACAACCACTATCTGCGGTATCTCAGTGACAGATGACTTGGTTCTATCACATTCCTGCACGTTTGGCCAGCAATTTACGTCATGTAGATCATTTCAAAAATTTTTGATTACTATAGCCCAACTTTCTCACCATTCCTCATCCAGCTTCTTTTCCTCAATTTTGATAATGTACCATGAGCAATTTTCAAAATCCCAACAATGTGACTCAGGTCTGGGCGGAGAGAGTTATGCAGTTGGATACATGAATAAAGTCTCTGTGATGGTCGTCATGCAAACAGATTCCTATCGAGCACTGACTGTTGCTTACATAACTAGTATGATATTACTGACTTAAATTCTGTTTGTAAACTTAGTCACTAACGTATTGTTGGCTTTCTCACTCAACAGTAATGGACCAGACAATATTGAGTTCATTGGTCATCTTACAGTCTGATTTGAAGTCTAGTACTTTCGCATGGTGCAGGTGATGCTTGCATATCCACAGCTGAACTATCATGTCTCACAATTTGGTGACTGAAATCAAGCAAAAGCTGACATGTAGCAACATTGTTACAGGCAGAACTTTTTGACGAGATATGATGACAAAAATACCGTTTTGCCATTCAATTCCTCCGGCGCCGCACAAGCTGTCACCATCGTTTTGTCGGAATCTGATTTCTATATGATGATTAGCATTGGAGGCAATTTGCAAGGCGTAAAAGCTGCTTGGTTCAACAAACTTCGTTTTCTTGTGCGGTGACGACTCGAGGTTCTTGTAGGGTGAATGAGATGGTAAGTGTTTGTTCGTATGTGGCTTCCCTGACCGTATTCTCATAGGACTACTTTCTGGTTGAGAGGTCCCTTGCACAATTTGCCATTTTCTGGGTTCGATATCAAATGGATTGCATTAGCTCCCCAAATGTAGTCGGAGCAGGTGCGGCTGCCACTTCATTCATTTGCAGATAAATGACTGCCGGAACCCTCACTTGGGGTGTTTCATTCTACTTGTCTCTTTCACAGAAGTTGTTGGCCATGTCTGCCCATCCCAGTTGTGTCAAGTTGTCATGGGTCATCTCCTCTTGCCGAAATCTTTCAATGGGCTGATGTACCATTTTGGGTATCGTGCCCACCACCCAGCTGGGTTCGTCGTCTTCGCTCAGGTTGCGAACCTCAGTCCCTCCATGATTCTCAACATCTCCATCCGCCTCATTGTTGCAACTTGCAAGATTGATCAAACCATCTCCGATAGCATTCATTATTTCCTCAAACATGTTCTTGGGCTCACTGGTTGTCACTCCCACATTTTCAGCATTTCTTATTTCTTCCTGTTCCTGCTTAATTGGTGCCTCTGCATCTTCAACTTGCTTTCTTGCCACAGCGGTGTCTGTCTCAACATAATTCTCGATCCATTTCTCTTTGTCTTCATTGTTTAGAACATGCATGTCCCTTCTTTTCTCCGCCGCAAGTAGCGTTAGCAATGGTTCCAGTTTTGGACCCAGCCAGTTTTATAGGTCTGAGTGGCAACGGCCTTTCCCCATCCAAAATCGACAATTTCTTAAGAGAACCATCACATTAATGCCACAAATATTGATCAGAGAGTTAAGTGTTTGGTATATAAAATATGCAGCTCTACACGGCGCATCTTTTGGCCGTCTCCGACTGTCGATATCTTCAAATCTCAGCAAGCGGAAGCCCAAAAACCTTGTTTTTGGGCCAAAAATGACAATAATTTCAAAAGAGCTTGCTGAGTTTTAAAGAGATCAAAAATCGGAGGCCACCAAAAGATGCGCCGTCTGAAGCGGCATATTTTATATACCAAACACTAAATATTCTGATCAATATTCATGGACTTGATTGCAGGAAGTGTTTGTCACAAACCCAGACCAAACCGGCCGGTTCCAGGTTTTCTTGGAACCGCTATATTAGAAACTGTTCAAAAACGGAACTTTTGCCAACACTGGTGCGAAGCTTCCTTTTGGATTGCAAGCTGCGCAATCCCCCAATGCCTCGGACTCTGGCTTCTTACAAGCCGCCCATGCATTCATTTGCTTGATAACGTTATAGTGCGGAACTCTGGGTCGATTTGCCCTATTTCCCTGCCGGAAGCAGCGAAAAGTTCTTTTTTAATGCATTGACCATTGAAGATTGTGTTGACTATGGTGTTGGGCAACATGTTGGATGTTGCAAGATATGGACGATATGGAGGCAAGCTGTGTCATTTATGTTAAAGTTGGTACAATTGATCAACTTGAACAATGCAAAGTCTGCATTGTGACAGTCATTAAAATTGGAATAGTACAGCTAATCGTACAGCATGACATGTTTTTTCGCCTCAGCTTGGTGTCAGCTCCCTGCGATTTCTTGAGGCAAACATCACCAGATGTCCTTTCCCTCCAAGAATGACTTATGAATGATTAACAATGAGGTGATTCCGGATGTCGAAAACTTCCATTTATCCTTGTAACCAAACACACAACATCGTACTGACTTACTGCAAATCGCAGGATGGTGTGAAATCCCTGCAACCTGCAGCCATACACAGCAGGATTCATCATGAGTAGAATGTGCAAGTTAGCTGTTACTTATTCCATATTCACTTGATGCGAACTCCATATTTGTCAGGACTTCCCCCTTCTTTTCATTATCATCTTCCTCCTCCTCATTGCCACAACAGTAAATCATGAATACAGAAACACCTGAGCATGGTAAAAGTGGATCGGAACCAAGCCGATCAATGGGCGCTTCATCAAATGTGTCATTTGCAGGCACACAGCAACAGCACAGACACCAGTCTGTCCACCACGAAGCGTCTAATACAGCCACCGAAAATATGACTCAGGATGCACATATCACAATCGTCCGTACAACCAGAAGCAGCAATAATCAGAAGCCGCATACAGTTAGATGTGAGTATATCCATCTCGAGGTAAATGGCCGTCAACAAACTGTGTGATGCCCAGCGGGTATATGTACAGAGATAAGGGACCAATATATTGCTGCCCATGGCGGTATACCTCCATGGTTGACCAAGGCACCTATCTGCATAGTGCGCGAAATTGAACATTATGATGTTGTCAGCTCTTGGATTTTCGCATACAAATTTCTTGATAAGTATCCCCGGGAGTGGACAAACCAGGCTGTAATCAGTGTAGAGGTGGCTACGGAAGCATTTATGAAACAGATAGTAGCCAAATCTCATTGTTGGAGGTAGCAACTAATTTCTTGTAGGTTTTCAACATGTCTGCTACTATGGCAAGGCAAGGAGGTCGGGTCCAGCTTGAACAGTCCCACTTGCACCTGGCATCAAATATGGCCAAAATGGCCAAAGGAGGGTTTTTGTGTGCAGCAATAGAGGAAACTCAATACTTTATCAAGACATGTCACGCTGAAGTCTGAGAAGAGAAGAAGTGGGGAGTTGAGTTTCCTGGTCATAAATAAGTCAAGGCTGCAATACAAAGACACCCAGCTGTGCGTCGTCAAAATAGAATGAACTGATGTCTTCCTTGGCAACATGGCACCGCATAGAATCCGCCGACAGGATGAATGTGCAAAAGAATGGGTTCAGCTCCAGCCAGCCAATACCGATAGCCTACACCAGAACCAACGCAATCTGTGCTCGGAAAGCCACTTGCGGCACCCGGTGACAATAATGGAGCCCAAACGTCCCAACTGAACTATTTGCCACCCTGATATGTCTATTCACACACCCCTCTTCCCATTGCTCAATCTTTCAATCTTGATGCATATTCCCTGAATAGCCAGCAATATACAGATTATAATTCAGATATGCAGACTGATGAAGAAACATCCTCTGGTTAGTATGCTATCTGTTGTGTGGTATTACAGCTAACATTCATTTTGGAGACCAGAGCAGCCTATTGAGCGAACCTGGCAGTGAGGACGAGCATTGATGAAAAGGAATGGGATTTTTGGGCGTACTGTTAGCTATAATTGGTGGACACTGCAAAGTATATTTTATACGGTAAATGTATATGTATCATTAAAGAACAATGTAGTGATCAAGGAGAATATCAACAGAAACAATTGAAAGGCTGTCAAAACAACATGAATCATATACTATACCAAATCAACTGATTGCATACTGTGGATAAGCACGTGGCAAAATCAGCATCAACAGAGTGCCACAAATTTTCGGTCTTGTAAGTCAGGTAATTAAACATTAATTTGGTCATGGTTATACATAATCGAATTATTGGCCGCATTTATAGGCATAAATTCTACTGACACGCTCCCTACCCCATCCTGATAATGAGCATCACCAGAGAGTCAACGATTTTTGGTCCTGCATCCTGGATAATCTGATGGGTATTAGATTGGGTACACTCATAATGGAATTTTTGGCCGCCTGTATTGGCAAAACAGATAGCGATACCCTGCCTGCCCCATCTTGAAAATTGGTGTCAACGGAAAGTCAATGATTTTTCGTCTTGTGTCTTTGGTATTATGAGTGACGCTGTATCATAAACAGCAATAGAGGTGGAGTTTGCAGATTATGTATACAAACAAGCAGGGGATATTTGCGCAACAGCCTTTGTGACAGCCACAATCCATTTCATTTATAATGCTACCACTAAGTGTTGATGAGTGTTTTAGCGTATACAAACAGTCAAAACGATGTATATAAACAATATCAGCCATTTCGCACTGTGATTAACCATGATGCCAGGCCAACAATCATTGACACTGCATTGCCACTCATTTCCAAGCTGGGGCAGACAGTGATTCTCGGTTTGTTTGGATCATTAAGGGGGCCAATGCATTCAAAACTGACATTGACATCTTGAAGTCAATATATTGCAATTAGCAGTGGCATATTTCAATGCGACGAGAAATTGTAAAACCTGAAATGTAAAATGTGAGTTTGGAACAGACAGGTGTTGCCACACCCAACAAATTCCGTGGGTTAACTGGTACGGGTCCGGGTTTGGCCAGCTGTAAAGCAGGGTGTAGGGTTTTTGGACGGGTCTGGAACCGAAAGGATCTGGTTTTGCTGTCCAAATCCAGACCGCTGATATGTTACCTGGATCCGTTGCTAAAACTAGTCCAACATTGTTGGGAAGAGCTATTTTTCCTCCCCATATCACATCAGTCACATCATTTGTGAGATACCCACATCCGTAGCGTGTGCCGAAGCATCAAACTAAAGTTACTGAGCGATGCAACAAAAGAGGTCAGAAATCCCAACATTGGTGAGCTATTCCGTGCACAAATTGAAGACGATTGGGGACACAAAGTTTGTGTACTGGTGCTTGGATATGATTAGAATGTACTCATAGACAGTAAATTTATTACACTTCAGAATAGGCTGTTGTACTACCGTCAACTATTTCACTGTTCAACATCTGTTGAGCATCTGGGACTTGAATGCAAAGTAGAATATACTAATGCCAACCAAGGGATCATCTCTGAATCTCATAACATCTGGGTCCAATATATGGACAGTAACCTCGATAACACCTCCAATGGCTGTTTTCCATCTTTTCCTGTATTATACTTTAGCCAGACTTCATGAAATCAGATTGTCCAATATCAGAAGTGCCTGCTGAGTGGAAAAACAATAGCGACCTTTTCTAAGAGGTGCAATAAGACTCAACAATGGATATTATATCCTCAAGCTCAAGAATGTGCGGTGGTAATTCCAACAAAGTACAATCAGCTGCATGTTTGGGCTCATTGTATTGACAGGTTCATCTGGATTGTCAAATAGACTGATAAGATGCATATTGTACCTGTCGAAGCAATTGTTGGACTTGCACATTTGGTCCGAGTGAGTGCTGCATCGGATAGAATCGATAGTGTATGGTGTGTAAATGATCATCTGGTTTTAGATACCTAGTCGACTGAATATTAAGGTACAATGCTAGAATCAAGGTGTGCAGGAGGAAGATGGTGAATTGAATTGAATTATTTGACATATCAATATATGAGTCACTCCTGGAGAGTATACCTCCAGCTTGGAGGTGCACCCGAATTGTCTTGACGATCCGGCAAATAGTCCCGATACTTCCAACACCTCCGAAATTTGCAAATTCGAATAGTTAGATTATTTACCATTTCGATGTTAACTATAAAATCTTCCGGATATTCTTGTATTCTGTTCCAAAACTTCTGAAACGTTCAGAAGAACCAGGGAAGTTCTCCTGGGGCATCTGAGACCACATTGCATTGCACTCAGTCTTTGTAGGAGTATCTGGAAGCATCTGGAAGTATCAGTGTGGCTGTTCAGAGTTGCTGAGTTGTTCAGTTATAACTTCCAAACCATCTATCATTTTGCTGATGCAGGTAGCATAGTATATGGAACCGATGAGAACATTACCTGGTATGTGCAATCACACAGTAAAAACAATAATGTAACAAAAGAAATCCATCAACCTAAAGCCCAAGCATTTTCTCCAGCCAACTTGCAATTATTTCAACATTGCGGAATATAAACACGGTCTTGAGAATGACTTTGTCGAAGATAGGAGGAGTCAAGCAACAGAATGGACCTTGGAGCAAGTACCAGCCTACCAGCCAGCGATAATATGGAAGGTACAAAAATGTTGAGAAGAGGTGAGGACTTTGTGGATGCAGTTAGCCAATGCCCTAATCCTGACAACAAGGGTGGGTCCAGCTACTCCCCAGGGCTAGGGAGACAAAGATCAGATGTTTTTCAACTCCCTGGGCATTTCAGTGTCAGACTGAACTAATTTGAGTGACTGGATTGCTTAACTCTGGATGGTCACACACCACAAACCCAGCAATGTTTCAGATGTACAGTCCAAGATGTAGTCAGTATTCCACTGCTGGAGGAGTATAACATTGCGCCAGATCTTGCTACCTGTCTGGGAAGAGAGAATAATAGTGCTGGGCGACCTACCCACTTCAATACAACTCATGAATGCAGCTTTTAGAGACCCCAGCAGTGTGGCCACAGTGGAATGAAAAATCCGCAATATAAGATAAAATAACTAAGCGATTACTCCGTAGTATGGTGACTGCCAACTAATCGCGGCAGACTGTGATTGTAACCTCTCAGCCGTGAGAGTTGCCCTGAGCACAGAATAATAGGAGGAGACTAAGCATTTCTTCCAGTATACTGATATGCCTGAGGAACTTTCTGTATTCATAGGATTGTGCCAGAACAGGGATGACCAGATCTGACAATGCTGGGCTGAGAAGGCCATACAGAAGACACCAGGAGCGATATGGTTCACCTCCTCCCCTAAGCCCCCAGCACCCCTGAATGATCATACAACTGCCCAGGCCAGAACAGTTGCTGGACATAGCATACTGGTGCCCATAGACCTCAGTGCAGGCAAATGGAGGATTTCATTGAAAGAATGGTGAAAACACTGTGTGAATGGAAGGTGTTTTGACTGTGGTGGGTTTAACCAAAGGGCAGCAGAGTATGCGGCAAAGAAATAGATACAAATGTTTCGGGCAGTTAGTGCAGAAAAAAAGGAAGCAGGAGCTGGGTCCAGTTCCGAGGAATCAGGAATAGATTTTGTTAGTCAAAGCAAGCTGGCTCATTGATTGACAGAAAAAGTTTTTCTTTGAATGCTTTAAAATGTGTTGCAATTTCACCTCTTTCAGTTAGCAAGGTGCAGGTATTCAAATGATCACGGGAAGGAAAACATTGGGTTATAATCTGCACATTGACTGGCAACAATTAACAAAAACCGATGGATGTGGCAATTGACTGCCGAGCTGCATGCATTGCTTTTATTGATCAGGTTTTTGTTCACCTTGATGACATCTTGTTGCTAGAATTACAGGAGAATCCACCAGTCGAGGTTGTTGATGGAAGACCTATTGAATCTGGGGAAATTACACATATTGCCAAAGTTGGGATGGACATTCAAGACCATAAGGAACAGTTACCGATGTTTTTATGCAATTTGGGCTCAACCCTACTGTTTTTGAAATCTAGGGGCTATGATTACACCATGTTGCAGTATGGTTTGCATTAAATACAGTCATGCTTAGATCACAATACTGCTTTACAGGTAGGCATGATGCATGTGGTACATTGATGGGAGTCACGGAGGAACCACGGTAACATATATACTCTGTAGAAGAGGAAATATTGATATAGCCGATTCGATCAACTTTATCGTTTTGAAGGAACATTGTAAAGGCAAATGGAGCTTCTATCCTCTGGATGGTGCAGCAAGGAAAGATAAGTGTTTTCGAAGGATGATGGTAAGATATTGATAAAGTAATCCAGTGAACCAATGTCACAGAACGACCCCTTCCAGAGATTGTTCCCAAACAGTACCACGACCTTTTACCACTGTTGAATAAGATTTGGGTGAATTGGCTCTTCCCACTGTATTAAGGAACTGAACATGAAGTACAGCTGACGGTGGGCGAGACACCTACATGATGACCTGTTTACTCATTGTCAACAGTAGATTACGTGGTACTCGATAAGTGGCTGGGGAAGAATATATCGAAGCACTTTATCCGACATTCATTATCAACCTTTGCTATACCAATTATGTTCACAAAGATCCCAGATGGAGGACTCTGATTCTGTATAGATTCCGAGGATATAAATAGTGAAACTATTAAATATCAGTAACCCCTTCACCTAATGTGAGAAATATTGAATCCTGTTTAAGAAAGTTAGAAATATATTACGTATATTGTCTGAGAGGCATATTACTTCATATGACTGGAGGAAGGGGACGAACATTGGTCAGAGTTTTGAGTGAATTATGGTGTGTTGGAGCCTACAGTTATGTAGTTTAGAATAACAAATGCCTCCAATTGCTTCAACTGATATATTAATAACACTATAAGAGATACTTTGGACAATTTTGCATCGGTCTATCTAGATGACATATTGATATACAGCAATTCAGAGAAAGCACATGTTGAAGATATTAAGTGGGTCATGAAACACCTATTGGAAGCCAGACTTCATATACCACCTGAGAAATGTGAATATCGCAAAGAAACTGTGAGATATTTGGAATTGATTATATCAATGAAATGAATTTCAACAGACTAGAATAATGTGAATCTAGTAAGAAACTTGAGCTGCGAGAAAAAGACACAGAATGTTAGATTGAATAACTAATTTGAAGTCCAACAATTGGTTGGGTTTCGAAATTATTACCGGCATTTTATACCTACATATTCTAAAACAGCGAACCCATTAAGATGGTCAACAAACCAGGATAAACAATTAAATAGTGAATTAGAACAACAACTGCCTTGTGAAACGATGATAACTGCAATTACTATGACACCAGTTCTTCTGCATTTCGATCATGAAAGGGAGGTAATTATTGAAACCGATGCCACCAATTGCATATCCGCCAGTGAACTGTTACAGTATGATGCTCATGGTGTACTACTCCATGAAACCTACACCCGCAGAGTGCAATTGTGTTATTTATGATCAAGCAGTCCTGGCTATCATTACACCACTCGACGAATGCAGACTGATCTACACAGCTGAAGCATATCCCCTTCAGTTGCTAACAGACCATAAAAATCTCAAATATGTCTGGACAACGACCTTATTGAATTGAAGGTGACTACAGTGGTGAGAACCTTTCGCTCTGTTCGTTTATCAGATAGTCTATAGACCAGTGCAAACAAACGGAAAGGTTAATGCTATGATAAGGAGAGTAGAAGATTCGCCAGAAAGGAGGGATAAAACAATTAAAAGTAGGAAACAGGTGATTTTAATGCTGAAGAACCTACCGGAACAATGGCATTTGCTGGCGGATAACTCATCTGCCCCGGGCTGTCCCTCCAGGTTCAATTATATGATCAAAGTATATGTGACTGATCCGGCGCCAGGAAACATACAGAATGTAATTTGGTCAAATAATGTGCTGGAAGACGTTATGATCACAGAATGTGCAGAGATAGAAGGGACAATGCAATACAGAGGGATACTGTACGTACCATATGATGACATATTGTATTGACCGTTGATACAGGAATATGATGCTACAGCATTGGCAGAACATTTGGACTGGGGAAAGACCTTCAATTCTCTTCACTAAGAAATCTTCTCAAGGGAGATGAGAATGGATGTTGATTGATATGTCCATAATTGCAACAGTTGCCAATGATCCTGGAATTCACACCATTCAACATTTGAAGTGTGTCGACCATTGTGAGTACGAAGCACTCTATTGGACGCCAATTCGATGGATTTTTTGGTACGGTTAGCAGAATGCAAGGGAAATGATGCAATATTGGTAGTACTGGATAGACTTTCAAAGATGAGACATATTGTCCCATGCTATGCAACAATACACGATTTTGGTTTCGCTGAAGTCTTCCTGAGAGAGGTGGTACGTCTTCGTGGACTTCTGACAACAATCATTCCGATTCAAGCACCAGAATTCACAATGATCATTTCTCCTTCGATATAGTACCGCCTAGTCATGAACTGAAAAGTGTTGACAGCCTTTTACCAGCAAGCAGACGACCAGACCAAATGAATAAATGTCACTATGAAATAGTACCTAACTGTGTTTGTTAATCACCAGCAGGAGGATTTTGTGAAGAAGTATCCGATAGAAGAGTTGTTCATGAACAATGGAGCATTACAAATGACAAAGTGTACCCCATTCTTGTCTGTGTATCACCTGGCTTCCTAGATGACATTTTCAAATGAAGCAATAGAGGGAGAGAATCACTGACATATAGATTCTGATCATCTTCAGGCCACGATGCAATATATCCATAGATATCTCGAAGTGCTAATCAGACATGGTAGAGTGGGGCAGAACGAGTGAGTGAAATGAGTATGGATTGGAATGCCAAATATTCAACGTGAATATCAGGATTTGTGGAAATCCTCACATGTCTGAACTACAAGGTCCACCCAGAAACTGGATTAGGAATGACTGGTGCCATTTTCAGTCACCAGTAGAGCATCTCCAAATGCATACAAATTAGATCTTCAGACATTCATATGTATCCCCCAAGTACAGCACATATCACTTCTGGACCCCTCAGTTCAGGATCCACTTGCTGGACAATAAGTTAGTCAGCCTCCCCAGTCAAGGATAATTGGGACGAGGTGAACCAAGTTTCCACTGGTGGGGGTAATTCAATTTATGGGAGCCTGCTACATTTTCTGGCGCGTTGGACTGGGTATGATTCATTGACATCGGAACCTGCAAAGTCGGTGGATGGATTACAACCAGAAGCACAGTTTCAAAGATGTTATCTGGAGGAGCCGGAACTATTAAAAAAAGTCCTCAGCCAACTTAGGACCTTAGCAGGGGATACTGTTATGGCTTTGGTTGACAAGTCATTAAAGGAGATGATTGCGGGGAAAGCGGGAAAGAAGTGGTGTTATGGAAAGATGGTAAGATTGGGAGGCATGAAGCACATACAGGAGTTGTGGTGGCAGTATAAAGTGATATGATAAGAAAGTGGTTTGAGGCATTGGGATGCCAGATAATGTGGCATATTTCTGTTGATAAGAGTTGCGCTAAGAGTGTGTAAGATCATGGGAAAGGATTCAGATGGTACCTTGGACCATGTGGAACAATACAAGGGTGGCAGACGAAATGTATATAAAGAGAGTCCATTTAGCATTGGAGGATTTCCTATTCTTCTCTCTTTATTCATTCTGTTCTATAGCAAAGCAACAGACGACACTGAAATAACTTCTCTCTTGCTTCATCTTGATTCCTTGATATGAATGTCAAGCATTAATGTTTCAAGTACGATATCTCATTATTGGTGCTATTATCACTGACCTTCAACCGCGTCCAGTACAGGAGAATGTGATTCAGCAAGTTTGAAAATAGACTTGGCGGCCACAATCATGCAAGCTGAGATTAACTTGAAGGCCATTGTCATGTTAATATCAATGCCATGATCGAGTGAGTTTGGATAACCTAAAGGAGACTATGATCATTCAAACTTGGAGGCAGTGATCCAGCTAATTCGGTGACGCATGTGGAGATCAAGATCGAGCAACCCAGGGATAAACTTGCAGATTCTAATGAAGCAAGAATGGTGATGTACTTGCAGGCTGAGATTGAGTCACTCAGTGATACACTGGGAGGCAGTAATTGACCGAGATTGGAAAAAACCACTTCGCACACGATCCCCCAAACATGGAGGCCATAATCGACCAAGATTGGAGATGCTATTGGAAACTATCATCGTTCGTACTTGGAGGGTGTAATGTAACACGCACTCACATGCTCTGGGAGGCCATAATTACTGGAGATTTATGCAGGACTTGGTAATGGTCGATCTGGAGGTGGTAGAGCAAGAGGGAGGTGGCACTGCACAGAGTACTATTCATTGGTTAACTTGTAATTGTGGGAATGCAGAGAGTTGAGTACAATATGGTCCGCCAGGAGATGTCCTACCGGCTGGAAGTGGGAGACTGTCACACTTGGAATGATAATGTACTTGGTGTATGCAATATTCTGTGCATGCTGCACTCAATGTATGTTGTATGTGGTGTATGCTCTACAGGGTGTTATTGTAGTTATATTGCACAGAGAAACCAAGAGGGATGACTGAACTTGGGATTCTTAGCCGATGGAAGAGTTGACGATGTGAAGGAGAGAGATGAGTGGAGATCAGGGAAATCATCCTGAGGAACTGGAACTTAAGGGAATGCTGTGTGTGGGTCAATTTTGGATTGGCAATATGGTTGTTAAGACTACCAATTATATGGTTATGAACAACAACTCAGAGCCTGATACAGCAAATGAAATGAATCGTACTGCTGATTCCTTATATCCACTTGGATCCTTCATATTATTCCCATCTTCATCTTCCAATCTCTTTTTGTCATCCACACCTGTACCATTATCGCAGAATACCAAGCTAAGTTATATCTATGTTTCTAACCATGCCATAATCACGAGCTAGAATTGAGTACAACTCTCATCAAGCACAGCATACACCGAGTACACCACACACTGTGTACAGCATTTACCAAAGATTGTCTGGTGATTCTGCATTTTGATGATTACTAGCTGACCCCTTAATGTACCTTTAGCTTCTGGTGGGCCTCCCTCCAAGATTGTGTACCGCCAGTCAGATCTCCATGAGAGCTCAAATATAACCTGGCCGTGTCACATTACCACGGTTGTAAGTTAACTAACTAATCATTGGGTCTGAACACCTCGTGCAACTCCTATCAGGCAGCTCCAATTTCACTTGTTCATGGTCTCCACCTTTATCTTGTAAGTCACTCCATCATGGCCCCAAACTTTGTATGATCCGGGCCTTTAATTGTGTCTCCAAACATGCTGAATCATAACCTCCAAGTTTGCCCAATTATGGTCTCCAAGTGCCTCACCAAACTCCATCGATTATGGCCTCAAAGTTCATCTCTCAGTTACTTAATCTCTGCCTTCAAGTGCCGCACCAATCTTGCTCTTTTACGGCATTAAGGTTCACATGATCATGGCCTCCATCAGCATCCCCAAACTCACTTGATTACAGCCTCCAAGTGCAGCTTTGAGTAACTTGATCTCAGCCTCCCAGCATATCTCCAAAGTCACTCAAGTATAGCCTCCAAGTGCATCTGTAAGTTCATACCATAATGGCATCGAACTGTACCTCTGAGTTCACAAGGTTGTCTTCTGCAAGCTAGCCTCCAATTGCTCTCAAGCACTACCTGCATTCAGTCCATATATACCTTGTGTAAATGGGTAGCTATATACATACCTGGATACAAAGATGGGAATAGAAACCAAATACATGTGGTTGAAAAATCATTGAACAATATGTCATAGCAATAATTTCAATGTGCACCAGTGACAATCCAAAAGATGGTGTTGATATTGCCAGACTGATCTACAATGATTCAAGGTCGTTCCAGGGTTGTTGCCAGTGCTCTGATGTGGTCCTGGCATAGTTTTGAAAGTGTGTAGCTCTGTTGACAGCGCTTCGTGACAGACTCTGTTGGACCTAAAGGACACCTCATCGGTCCATACACCTCTGCGAGTTGAGAACCCTGGGATTCTGGTCTAACAACTTCCAAATCCTCCCAGAGGTTCCCAGGGACAACCATATATTTTGCTGATGTACATTTGAAATTGATCCTCACCATCTTAGTTTCTATGCCAGAGGGTATCATCAATGTAATAGTGAAAGTTATACTGTCGGCATGTTTGAATCAAGTTAATTCTCAAAGATGAAATTATACAGCATAGGGAAGGTCTTTTTCGTTACAGTTGAGGTTTTGCTGCATAGATAAGGTTGCTGCTAATGTCTGAGTCAATTGTCAGTTGTCAGTTTCATGATTGTCAGAGTTAGAGTGATTGTCCAAGGTATGGAGATTGTCACAGTTGGAGTAATTGTCAGAGTTAGGGCAATTATTAGAGTCAAAGATATTACATGTATGTAGGGTCATGGTACATCAGCAAAAGTGAAAATCAACTATAGACTGCACTATGTACGCACCTGCCGAACATAGGAAGCTTTCCGTGGACCCCTGCATGATGTGCAGCCTGTAGTCATCTATAGTCACTTGATAGAGACGTATGTGTCGGCCTCTGGAACTACATACGGCTAGCAGCCCGAGATGGATGTCTACCTGTCTTCACTGCCTGCAGTCTTTGCTGCTATACTGGCTCTGTACACTATTGCTGAGTGTCGGCTTGTGAGCCTGCTTGAGAGCCTGCAAGTGAGCCTGCTTAAAAGCCTCTGTGAATGCCTGCTTGAGAGTCATCTTAAGAGAGCCTTGCATTGGAAGGAATACAGTTTCCCCTGGTAAGCTTTTCGCGCATGGAGACTCTGAGTTTGTGGAAGCTTGGTTAATTAAAGGCTCTAAGTCTGTCGCAGCTTCGATGCTGACATTGACATAGCCAACCAACTGGTCTAAGTGCTTCTAGTACTGTAATTACCATCACCAACAACATTACCGTCGCTATCACCATCGCCATCACCATCACGATCATCACCATCAGCCCCAGACCAATTGTGTACACAGATGCCCACTATCAATGCGAAGTGGGCAGCAGATTCTGCAGTACAATCTGAGTTGGAGATCTGCTTTCCCCAAGATATAACAATCTACCTTTCCTGCACAATCGAAGGCTGCAATTTTCAACACGATGGCCATGAGGCATCATGAGATTGTGTCTCAGTGGCCGCACATAACATAAGGTTCAGACTATAATATCGATTGACATCAAGATTTCTGTAGGCCACCACCCGCCACCTGCTACATGCCGCCAAGTGCCTTGCAGCTGCAACTCAACAAGTCTTGAGATTGAGCATGTAAGAGCACATTTTGGAGAAGTACAGTTTGGCACAGTGTAGTGGGAAAATCAGTTTCTCACCACCACAGCCACTCTGCATTGCAGAGTACTGAGCGACGGCCAGTGAACAGAGAAACAAGGATAATGGAGATACAGTGGGCAACAGCGGTAACAGAGATGGACGGAGCGACAGGGATTGTATATTCGGGAGACCCCAATGTTTATAGATTTCACATCATGTCATCATACAACAAATCACCCACGCTATCTACCCCATCTTGAATCTCACTCGCTTCTCCCAAAATTTTGCGGATACATGCAATTGCCTGGATCAACCCGACTGGGTAGTATCATATCATCTCACCCTCTTTCTACACATCTTGAGCCCGAACTGCGCATTATCACGAATTTCTATTGGAATGCCTCAAGCGGTGTGGTGGAGTGTTAATGATGGGCCCTCTGCCATCTAGCTGCGCTGTTTCACCACAATGGGAAGCTTTTGGCCAATGGCAAACTCTGAATTTGTGCAATCTCTGGCAGATAGAAGGTTCTACATCTGTGGAATATTTGTATAATAGATGGCTCTAAGTGTGTGGAAACTTTGGATAATAAAAGGCTCTAAGTCTGAGGAAGCTACAATGCTAATGTTGCGGTAGCCAATCTACTTATCTAAGTTCTTCTGGTACTATGAGCACCATCACTAACACCATCACCATGGCTATCATCGCCATCAGCCCCGGACCAAATGTATACATTTACGCCCAACATCGGTGGGAAGTGGGTTGCTGATTCCAAAGGAAGATCTCAGTCGGAGATCTGCTCTCCCCAAGATCCAAATGTCTACCTATCCTAATAGTTGGAAGGCGGCAATTGTCAACACCATGGCCATAAGGCATTGCGAGATTTCATCACAGCGATGGTACTCTGGGCTGTATAACCACAAGGCATGTCGTGTATTTGATTCATCATTGATACAGTTACAAGATTTCCTACATCACAATATGGCATGGATAACCTATCTAGGTCAAGCAATGTATATACAGATGACCAATCTGGCTGCAGATGGTACTGCATCAACATCTGAGCAGAATCCGGAGCCGGCAATTGACAGAAGTTACATCTGCATTTGCAGGCCCTCATCGTGTGAACTGGGCGATATACTTGGTGGCGGCGATCAAGTGAATCTGGAGATGTACTTGGAGGCCGAGATCTAGAAAACTCAGTGATGTACTTGGAGCATGTAATCGAGCTAGTCTATACATGAACTTCGATGCCATGATCACGCGAAATTAGGAGACTGTAATCGACTGAGTTAGGAGATGCAGTTGGAGGCCATGATCAACTGAACTCAGAGGTGAACTTGGAGGCCAAAATCGAGAGAATTTGAAGGTTCGCTGAAGCCCAAGATTGTGCAAAAGTGGAGGCCCTGATTGGGCGTATTTGAAGATGAATTTCAAGGCGCTGATTGTACAAACTTGGAGGCCAGAATTGAGGGAGTTTGGAAATGTATTTGGAGTTCAAGATTAAGTAACTCAGAAATTCATTTGGAGGCTACAATTGAGAGAGTGTGGAGATGTACTTGAGGGCCAAGATCGAGGGAGTATGGAGATGTACCTGGAGGCCATGGTTGCGCAAATTTGGAGACTGTGTTTGAGCTCATTTGGAGATGCACATGGAGGCCTTGACTGCTGGAGACTGAAGGAGTACTGTAGGTGGACGGCTCTGGTCATGTTAAGGTACAGCTCTGCGGAAGGCTCACGTAGTAGTCAATTCTAGCGAGATGTCAGCTCAATCGTCAATAACATTCACTTCCATCCGTACGCAGAGGCTATTTGGCCACATTGGTAGCAACAATAGGCTTCTCAGAGCATCACAAGCATCAGAAGCAATTGAAATACAATGCACGATGGCGGATTTACTTGATTTATCTTCGAACCAGTGGACCGCTGGTGGCTTGGCGATATCGCATGAGTCATCGGACTTTGGGGCCCTTCCTGCTACGCATGACATGCACAACACACCCAATATGCACGACACACACGACACAGACAACACGCACGATACGCACGACGCACAAGATGTCAGTTTTACCGACAAAATTGACAAAGCCCAGTCAATTAGATTCAGCAGCAGGTTTAAGACCTCAGCCACCTCAGGCTTCCAACCTACAGAACTTCGCACAACAGAATAGCTCACAAACCGAATGAGGTCACTGATGATGGCCCCGGGCTCTTGTCTGACAAAGCAATCAACTGGATCAGAGTTACGGAGGACGTCCAGGTAGAGATCATTGATGCTAATCTCTCTGAGAGCCTTGAACATGCCGAGAAATTCGCCAAGATTTGCAACCTCAATGAGAGCTTGGCCGCTAATGTCAAGAACCTGGAGGCTACTGAGCCCGTCCAAGACGGCCCAAGTAAGAAATTAATGGCCACTCAGCAAGAAATTGAGGAGTTGGAGAAAGAGCTCCAGATTGAGAAACGTTGATCCGCCAAAAGGAGAGACAGCTCGACAAGTGCCAGATGGAGCCGGAGACAAAGGAGCAGACAGCCATCGCACAGCTCGGGCTGCAGAAAGACATACTGCTGCATCAAGTCGAATATCTCTTGTCAGAGAAGAGCGGCCTGGATTCTAAGTTGAGAGCGTTCGAACACTTCATTCAACGACTGACGACTAACCAAGTACAGGCGACTCTGCCACCAAACACCTCCCAACCGCCTCCAGGCCCTTTCGGCATCCGTGGCTCCGCTGAACCAACCCCTCGCCCGTCTGGGTACTGTGGTTTCTCTGTCAAGTCATCTAACCTTCCGACGTATGAGGGTAAATGAACCTTGGACGATGTCACCGCCTTCCTCTGTGCTTTGGAACGACATTTCAAGAATGCAGCCCAGGCCATTGGATGGGTCGGCACAACAGGCTGGGGAGTGCAAGCAGTGCTACAGCTGAAAGGCGATGCAGCAGTCTGGGCCATGCACCGTTTGCCAATGAGTACGCCCATCGAATGGTCAACCTTTTGCACAGAGTTGAAAGCTAAGTATAAACCGTCCGATGCCTTGGACCTGGTCAAATGCGAGTGGGAAGAACTGTGCCTGAACAAGGGAGAATGTGTCACAGAGTTTAACGAGCGTTTCCATCACCTACGTTCGAAGTTGGACCCGCACCAGCCTATGCCTGCCGGAATGTTCGCTGACACTTATATGTATAAGATTGAAAAGGGCACCCAAGGAGTGTATAAAGACTTGGTTTGTTATATTGGCATGCACAATAGGACTCCAACCCTCGAACAGCGCATGGAGCACCTCACCGCGTTGGTCATGTTTCTCAACAAATCTCAACCTGGAAGTGGCTCTAACATGAACACTAACACAACTAAGAAAGCTTCAACAAGGAAAATGGACTTCAAGAAAGGTGGTACAACTGGAGCAGCTGGCCGGGCCAAAGACGACGGCTTGACCTGCTATAACTGTGGCCAGGTGGGTCATATCTCTCACAATTGCCCAAACCGCAATTTGATGAAGAAACTACTCGAACAAGCTTTGGTCGGCCAAGATGCCCCAAAAGCCAAGTCTCGATGCCCACGTAAAGACATGAAAAGCGGAGGTTCACACAATGGTCGAAAGGAGAGTGGACAGCTTGCCCAGGAAAAATAGGCTAAGCAGGAGACGGACAGAGAGGCAGAGAGCGAGTCTGGGAGTCTCTCAGACTCAGACTCTGAGGCGGGAAAAGGCAAAGGAGGTAAATAGCTGCGGCTGTACCTCCCATAACAATACCATCATGTACGGTATCGTCAAACAAAAAGGGTGGCAAATTGGTGCCAGATAGTCAATTCAAGATTTTCACCCGGTACCACCACTTGAAAGTTAGTAAACTTGATGACTCAGTGGTCGACCTACTAAGGTTTAATGGAAAAATAAGATACCAAACCAACGGAGGATGGTGGAGTAGCAAAAAGGCAAGGGTGGTAAAGGACGATGGTGCATCAGAGAACTATGTGGGGTGGAAGTTAATTGATGAACTGAAACTCCAAGGGGCCACTCTGTGTGCAGAGGAGGCGGGATGGACGATTGTGGAGACGGCCAATATCAATGCAGAAGATGGCATCGAAAAACACCAAAGAGCCAAATTGAAACTACTCCTCGTTGCGTCATATGTCTATGAGGCTAAATTTATAATCTATGATGTCAAGGACTTTGATATTGTGCTATCCAAACAATGGATGGGTGATATAAACTGACGATATCAAATCGACCATGACAGCAATGAAATGTGGATTGTGGGAAACATCTGGGAGGAAAGAGAGGATGGCCAAGTACATTACTTCCCTGGCCACCGCCCCTGGGACGTAGACGAAGGAATAGTGGAGCAGGCCAAATTCATGGGCATTCACATCATACGGAAGGCTGAGCTTAAAAACATATCTACCTACCTGTAGAAATGGACCTTCTTAATCGAAGTGCACTACCGTGGCGATGGCAACACACTTCTGACAGATGAACCACTGGGGGAGTTTCAAGCCATGTTGACTGAATTCCAGGGTCTTTTTGGCGAGCCAACTTATGCCATTTCGCAGAAAGGAAGGCAGGCCGATTTCGAAATTAAAACAGACCCGAATGGCAAAATACCGTTCCGCTAACCATACTGCATCTCTCCACGTGAAGAAGACGAGCTTTGGAAGCTGATAGACAAGGCAATTCGCTGCGGTTGGATTCAGCCCTCTGGAAGCAATTCGGCTCGCCAGTAATATTTGTGTCAAAGTCTGACAGTACGCTGCATATGTGTATGGATTATTGCGCAGTAATCGCCACAACCGTCAAGGATCGTGATCCTCTTCTGCACATCGAGAACTTACTCAACACCATGCACGGCACCTGCTGTTTCACAAAATGAAACTTGGCAGCTGGTTACCATCAAATTCGTATTGCAACAGCCGACAGTCAAAAGACGGCTTTCACCACTAAATTTTGTTTGTATGAGTGGCGAGTCCTGCCGTTTGGCCAGGCGAACGCACCCAGCCAGTTCATCTGTATGATGAACTGCATCTTGGAGCCAATGAAATACAAATTCATCATCGTATACCTTGCCAATATTATGATTCACAGCTGTACTCTGGCGGAACACATCGTACATGTCCGAGAAGTGCTTACCTTACTGACAGAACATGGTCTCAAGGCCAAATGAGCAAAATGCACCTGGGCTTGTCAGAAAGTTGAATTTGTGGCTTTGACATTGAAAAGGACGGCATCCATGCCCAGGAACATATGACCCGTACGGTAATGCATTGGCCTCGACCTGAAAACAGTAAGGACGTCAGAGGTTTCCTGGGCCTCACTAGATACTATAGAAAATTCATTGAACACTACGCTCACATTGCAATGCCACTGTACGCTATTGGCACCCCACCAAAAAGAAAAGGGGACGTTGGGCGGCGATGTGGAAAGCCGAGGAGGGTCATGCGCACTCCATTTGCTTGGGACAGAGAATGCCAGAATGCTTTTGACAACCTCAAAAAGGCACTCTGCAATGTTCCAGTCCTTCCTCTACTGGATCCCGAAGCCAAATATTGCCTGCATGTGAATCCTAGCCAATATGCGTTGGGCGCGGTGCTCTCCCAGGTGCAAGACAAGGCAGACAAAGTAATGAGTCATTTCAGCAATAAATTACACGATGCGGAGACGCGAGACCCTGCATACGACAGGGAACTATTGGGCATCCCAGACGCAATATTTTACTGGAAATTCAACCTACACGGAGCCGAACAACCATTTTAGGTACCCACAGACCACACGACCTTGCGTTGGATCCTCACATAACCACACCTCGCCGTACAACAGATGGATATCCTGACGGTCCTCCAAAATTTTGACTGGGAGGTCAAGCACATCCCGGATGTCAAGAATCAGGTCGTGGCCGAGTTGTCTTGCTGCCCGGATTGTGTTTGAGAGCGATGCAATTTAATGGCACTGGAAGTTAGTGCGGCGAGAGAATGGAGTGATGATTTCAAGGCAGGCATATTTGGTGACGAATGGTTCGGGCCTATTGCACATTCTTTGGCCAACCTAAGTCCCCGCCCCCCGCCATCCACTGCATCAATCAAAGAATGCAAACTATGGGTGTCAGCGGAACGGTTCTATTTGGAGGAGAATGTCCTACTGTGGCTACATGGAGATTTGGAAAAGAAGCAGGTGCAGAACAATGCAAGGGCAAAGAAGAAAGACGAAGAAGAAGGGGTGGAGATAACCGTAAGTGCAAAAGAAAATGAGGCAGATGGAAAGGCAGGGAACAGAGCACGGTTGTGTATTCCAAAAACGATGCAGCCACGAATCCTCCATGAAGCCCACGGCACTCCAGCAGGGGGACACTTCGGTGCTGACCGACTGTATTTACACATGAAAGACTGGTATACCTGGAAGCAAATGTGGTGCGATACACAGCGATATGTTGCGGGCTGCGACATATGCCATCGGACCAGCCACCGGAGCGGCTAACCCATGGGCCTCCTGCAATCACTACCTATCGCGAAAGGCCCTTTGCCAAAGAATCGGCATCGACTTCATAACTGACATGCTGACCTCGGAAAATGGCCACGACTGCATTGTAACATTTGTCGACCACATGACAAAGAGAGGACATTTGCCTGCCTGCTAGGAAACAATCGACACCCGGGCCTTTACACAAATATTCATCGACCACATTGTCTGTCTACATTGAATGCCTCAAGAGGTTGTATCAGACCGCGATGTACGTTTCACAGTAGACTATTTGATAGAAGTTGCGAGAATTCCGAAGACAAAGCTACTCATGTCTACAGCGTTCCATTCAGGAACCGATGGCCTGTCTGAGAACTCGAATCAGATGGTAGTACGTTATTTGCGTGGCTTTGCCACTCACGATCAAGCAAATTGGGATGGCTACCTCCCACTAGCGTAGTATGCTTACAATTCCTCAGTACACCGTTCGACGAAGCAGATGACTTTTGAACTCGACCTTGGTTATGAGCCGCCTTTGACTCTAGACTTAATTGCACACCTCCAGTGGCCACAGGCAAATGAATCAGCGAAAACCTTACAAGGCCGTGAATTCATTGAACGATTGCAGCACATATTGGGAGTCGCCAGGGATGAGCTGCACGAGGCTCAGGTTAAACAGACGGTGGAGGCTAATCAGTCATAACATCCAATCGACCCTGCCATCACCGCCAGTGCGAAGGTATTTCTAGATACTAAGGATCTGCCAATCACATACGCCAACGTCAACCCTATGCAACGCAAACTGGTACATCATTACATTGGCCCATACCAGATCCTCCGAATACGCGAGAATGCTGTCGAACTAGACCTCCCAAACGACATGACAATCTATGACACAGTCAACATCAGCAGGCTCAAAGTTGATTGCACGGACGATTCTAGGGTCGTCTGGTGGCCACTGCCTCCACCAGTACAGACAAGCGGCGCAGGTACAAGTTATGTTGTCCAATCAATCACAAATCACCGCCCAAGCTCTGAGGGAACCGGTTGTGAATACGAAGTGAAATGGGAAGCTTGGGAGGAGAAGGATATCACACGGAAGCCAGAGGAGAATATGGCAAAAGAAAAGAGATGGTGAAGGAGTATTGGAAGGAAATAGGTGGGCGGCCAAAGGCAAAGAGAAAAATGACACAAAAGGTGTGAGAGACAGCTTTTCTTTTTTGATGGTTGGGAGACATCGCGAAGGCATGATTGTTTTGAGATCAGGGCGTTTTGTTTCTTCGAGAGGTTTCTCGAAGATGATTGGAGAAGGTTGTGATGTAGGTGGATGGCTCTGGTCATGTCAAGGTGCGGCTCTGCGGCAGTCTCGTATAGTAGTTAGTTCTAGTGAGATGTCAGCTCGATCATCAATAACATTCAATTCCAAATGTACAGAGAGGCTATTTGCCCACAAGTCCTTCGAAACTGTCAATCAGCAGGAGGTACATCAGAAGGGAGGCATGATGACAGGTGTGACTACATTCATTAGTGAATATATAACAGTGTCACTATTGAGAGTTCAGCATGAACTGTCGGCCAAAATATGAGAAATGAGAGACTGGATAGTAAAGGGAGGCAGTTCGTTTTGGGATGTTTCAGTACTTGGTGTATACTGTTCATGGTATATGTTGTACTCAGTGTTAACTTAAGATCATTGCATAGTGTGATAGATACTGACGACACAACTTGGTGTTCTTAGGTGTACGTACAGAAAATGAGCGATAAGTGCAGATGGGGGAATTCATCTTGTGAAACTGGGACATATGAGAGTACGATGTGCAAATCAATTGACCATTCCCATTCCGGCTGGTGCTATACACAATCTGGCATGTAAAATCCAAGATATGAGGTCTTCTAAACCCAGTCAGGCAAGTTGTGCACATGAATTCTCATATCTACTAATATTCTCCATATCGTTCCCATTTTCATCGCACTTCTCTCTCCCTCGTCCACACCGCTTCACTCATCGCTGTACACATAGTGAAATCGTCACTCTCTAGCGCTCTATGTCATAATCATGAGTGATCACTGAGTTTAGCATACACCAAGTACAGCATCCATGGCATACATGCATACATTGAGTACAGCATTCACCCCAGATTGTCTGTGTTCCTGTGATTTTCACAATGGCAAGTTGACCCTGGATTGTAGCTTCAGCTTATGGTGTGCCTCTCAACAAGATTGACCACTACCACCCAGCCACCCATGAGAGTTGAAACATATAGTCACCTGCTGAGATTTCCACGGTTGCGAGTAAACCAAGTGATCAATAGAGTTTAAACACCCAGCACGCCTCAAATCAACCACCTCCTACTACCTCTCCAGTCTTGATCAATCCATCAGCAACATGTAAAATGGATTGAAAGTCACAACTGAACAACTCAGCAACTCTGAAAAACCAAACTGATCCTTCCAGATGCTCCCAGATGCTCCCAGATAAGCTGAGTGCAAAGCAATGAGTTCCCAGGTGCTCCAAGACTACTTCACTGGTGCTTCTCAATGTTCTGGAAGTTGTGGAACAGAATTCAAGAATATGCAGAAGAATGTATGGTTGCCTTTGAAATGCTACAAAATTGACCTATTAGAATGTACCCATTTCAGAGGTATTGGGAATATCGGTCGCGTCTCCAACACAATTCCGGTGTATCTCAAACTGGGAGCCGTACTCTCCAGGAGTGATTACTATAATGTTTATAACAAATAGTACAATTCAATTAACTAACTATCTTCCTCCTGCACACCTTGATTCAGGCATTGTAACTTAAAATACAGTCCAGTAGGTATCTAAATCCATATGATTATTTACAAGCCATACGCTATCGATCCTGTCTGATGCAGTATTCTCTTGCGCTGGATGTGCTGGTCCAACAATCTTTCCAGCAGGTAGAATACGCAGCATATCAGTCTGTTTGACAACCCGGATGAACCCATCAACACAATCAGCCCAACCATGCAGAGCTTGGTACATTGATGTAATCACCACTGCATATTCTTGGACTTGAGGACATAATAGCCATTGTTGAGTCTTCTTGCGCCGTTTAGAAAAGGTGGATATAGTTTTTCTGGAGGGCAGGGGCTCGTGAATTTGGAGGATTTGATTCAGCAGAGTCCAGTTAAGGTATAATACAACAAAAGCCGGAACAAGGCCTTGGAAGGGGTTATGGTGGTCACTCTCTGTTCATTGGACCCAGATGTTACCAGATTCAGGCATGATCCTGTGGTTGGCATTGCTATATTCCACATTTCAATTAAGTCCCAGATGCTTAACAGATGTAGGGTGGTGCAATGGTTGATGGTAGTACAACAGCCCATTCTGAAGTTTAATAAATACACTGTCAACAAGTACATTCTAATCATTTCCGAGTACAAGTCCACAAACTTTGTGTCCCAAGTCGTCTTCAATTTGTGCACGGAATAGCTGTCCAAAGTTGCAAATTCCAAAATCTTCTGATGCATCTCTGAGTAACGTTAATTTGATACTTCTGCACACTCCGCAGACATGAATTTCTGTCAAATGATGTACCCCTGGTGGCATGTGGCTGAAAAATGGCTTCTCCTGACAATGCTGGAGGCGTAAAAGATGGGCTCTGTGAGAATTTTGCCGTTTATTGGCTGTAGTTGGTAGGTTGAAAAATTTTGCCGAGTCAATATCATATCAGCCTTGCACGGCAAGATATGAGAGTGTCTCTTCCATCTAGTCAAAACCGCTAGACCGGTCATTGTGCTTGACCATCTATCGAATGTATTTGACTTTGTTGGTAGATCGTTATGCCTCTTTCACATTGCTGATATGTAGCTGTTTAGAAATATCAGTGGTGAAATTGTCGCCAGAACCCATTCACCAAATTGACTCTGGTATATGGCTCACACAATGCATCTTTTGATATCTGAAATGCATTACACTCTGTTTGATGGTTTTCCGGAGGGTTTGAATGCTGATTGCCTGCCACCAATCTTCAAATTAGATTATGTGGAATGATAATTCGCTCTTGAACTGCATCTACTCATTCGATGTGATACCATAAATCTCTCTCTCCAGCTGACTCACAATGCAGTCCTTATCAGTAATACTCTAGGTGGTGGCTTCAGACTCAGCAAGAGATATATAGACCTGAAATTCCACACACTTGTCGGTGGTGATGTTTACTGCCCCACAAGCATCGTCTTCGGCAGCAGTCTCCATTTGAGCAAGTTTTCTGGCCAGTGTGCTTCTGGGACCAGTTGTCCTAGTCCCGACATTTTGTAATTGTTGTGGCTCATGATGTTGAAATAATGTATCAAAAAGGTTGTGTTTGACCAGTGTCATCTGATGGTTATCGTACTCCTATGGCTCGATTGCCTTCTCGCAATCAGCCTCTGATCATGTTGTCGCCCATCGCAGGGCTCTATTCAGGAACACCTGAAATTTCCTTCGTTGTGATGTAGTGACCTTTTCAGCCCCTCACACCAGAACTTGCATTGCAGCACGGATTTCATGAATCTTTTGCTTTCGTAACTGCTCGGATTCTGTTGCCAACTGTTCTTTCACATCGGCCGTTGCAGACTTCAACATTTTTCGATCTCGAAAGGCACCCGTCTTCTTTTGATATTGCTTCAGTGCGTCATCTAGTGCTGTGAGGGATAGGTCAGGGTGATTTTGTTGGCTAACAAGTAGAGAGAATTCACATAATGCCCGCACTGCTCCCATTACCATTTCATCAGAGGCTGTTTCCGCCGGAGTTTACCTGTCATTTTTGGAGCAGTCAAAAATTGGAGTGCATTTCACTGCCAGTGTTCTGAACATGCCCCAGATCTCTTTGCCCTACCAGGAGCTACTTTTCATCGAATCAAATTGTTTAGAGATGTACTGGAGGCCTGGATATTATGGTACTGATGTGAATCGATTGTCAAATTGATCATTGACATTTCTAGCTTTCTGGTATTTGATCAGCCAGTTCAATAAGTCTTTAACTAAACCCAAAATCAACTGATGCAATTCATCAGGCTGCCAAAGCTGGTAGATATTACAGAGAGGGAATTGCCAGAACTGGTTGCGGATTCGATGAACACAAAGAGTGTGTAGAACATCAATTTTACTTTCATCCGGAAGCTCTAAGCAAACATGCTGAGCTGTTCAGTCATCGAGTGCTCAACAAGTTGAATGCCCCATCGGTGCACCTTTAGCAATTTTACACATTGGGCATGACCCATATGAGACTTGAGCAATCATGACGTGTTCTGGATAATCCCTGACCCAGACCACATTAAGACATTAACATTGTCTCTGCAATCCAGCAGCACAACTCCATTTCAAGCCAGGACCAGTTATGTCAAGATTCCAGAGGGGGTACAGCACTGTTGTAACCATGGAATGCCATGTGTTGTCCATATTTTTAGCACCTTTCAGGGGACATGGAATCAATCCTATGAGAATCCAGATGCAGTTTTCGAGTGTACCGCGGATATGTTTATGCATAGTACCAATTGTGAGCTACAGCAGCCGGGCATGCTGATCACCAGAAGCATTGTTCAAGTGAGTCTTGTCCGATGCACAAATGAATGGCACAATCATCGCTCCGCCAGAAAGCCAATCTTGCGTATCCTACCACCTTTGAACAGTGTTAATCTCTCTGTATATTTGGCAAATTTCCGAGTCTGTGAGGCACACCAGTTCAAAATCGAAGTGTGCCTATACTGGGAGATGTGCCAAATGGAGCTGAATATATCTAAAAATATCCCTATTGTATAATGTTCCGAAGATAGACGAATGATCTTGAATCTAACTATTATCGCCCAGGCAGAAATTAATTCCAGAGAGGACCTTCCGCAGACCATCGGCTGATTGAAATGATATGGTGTTGAAGTTGTCCTGTCCACACCTAAGATGCTGATGGAACCATGTTTTCTTTTGAAGGCTAAATGATTGAGCCTGTCGAATGTCGTGTCCTGACTGAAATGGATGCCATGGATTCCATTCTTCTGAGTACTTGTGATTCTTGTTGTACAATCCAGTTGCTTTGCCATATGCTATCCCCCAGCCATTGTCCACTCCAACTACCTGCCTGTGAGTCCTCATCTTTGTTGGATAAGGGGTACATGTCAGATGAGGCATCTGTGGGTCTATTGTTTCTTTCTCGGAAGTATCTTTAGGCAGTGGCGCACAAGTTACATTCTCTATGGGTAAATTATTAGTTGACTAGGTCATCGATTGCCATTCAGGTGCACCGACTGAAGTATAACGATGATGGCTCGGGTTGATCCCATCCTGCAGATAGTGAAATCCTGTCAGGTTATACCTCTTCATTCATTGATACTGGGTGATATTGTGGCTAGTGAGCCTCTAGTCAGTTTTCGTTGAATAATTTCTATTTGCAGATACAGCACTTAACACGTTACAGGTCAGTGCTGACCACATTTGAGAAAAGGTCAGTGAACACGTCTTTGGATGCATCTCCATGATGCTTCTTCAGGGGGTCAGTTAGAGCCTCAAGAATATTGGGTTACCATAGGACATTCACAGCCGCATCGCACCCTGCCAATTGCACAGGAGGGGTAATATTATATCACCTTATAATCAGTTTTCTTCATAAACCAGGATATATATATCATATCCTGCACAACAATGGTGCATATCATCTGCTGAATGTCGTTAGCAGAGAAGAGAAGGTTTCTGCTGTCATCACTGCGTTCACCACCATGGGCCTGATACAATGTCATTGTGGCACTGTGACTTATACCTGCGCTCGAGCCTCCGAGCGGCTGATATCAAAGGTAGATTGTCATAATACAATGAATAGGTGAGTTTCCTAGCTAGCTGTATACCCTTGCAATTATCATCAAGAATCAATAGGCTGGTGGATTGGTTGCTTCAGTAACGATCCTTGAGCAGAGCGTGGATCCTGAGGAGAACGTCATGTTTAGACAAAGAGCTCAAAAGAAAACATCACTTTTGCTGCTTGACTCACAGGCCTTCTGTTAGATCAGGTCGGCAGGTCGTACAGCCTCAAGTTTTGTGGAATATCCCTAGTCATACTAACCTTCATACTGGATATAGTGCTTGTTGGGTTGTGGAGATATCATATTATATCGTTTCTATGACTGTTAAAGTCATGGAAGCACATAAAGGTGAGTATTTCTCCAATATCCAAGTATATCAATTCGAGCATATAACAAAGAAAGCCGGGGTGTATGTGATTAAAGTTTCTTTTTCTCCAGCCTGGGTTGGTTTCATGGATCAAAGGTGTAGTGAAACACCACAGTTCGTGACAACAGAATGGAATATAAGAAGCCCTTCATTCCGCTGGAGGTCACTGCTACCTGCAGCAAACTCAACCATACTCCGATTCATTCTACATCACATCCTGTATGTATAGCAATGTACCACCATCTTTGTTCACGAAACATGTCAACGAAGGGATCTCCACCGAAGAGAGCTAATAGGGCTCCACCACGTGGCACATGTGGCTCGCAACAGTGCCATGACAATCTTTCAGGATCCTTGAATAATGTTTTACGAACTACCACTGGCAAAGACAGTGGATCTGGGAAACACACCAATCAATATCGTCAGCTGCATGGGTATGGTTACCCTGCTTCACAGCAGCCATTTCCAGGAGCTCCGCAGTTTTATCACCATCCTCCATTCTACATGACACACAACAGTTCGCAACCAACCACCAGCATAAGCCAACAACATCCAAGTTATGGGCCACAGTTGCAAGGATATGACCTCCACCAAGGTGGTTATGGGGAGTCTCAAATGTCTCCCCAGCAGCAGTTAAGAAGACAAGGGCCGTTATCTCCAGATGCGCCGAGAGTGCCTCAAGGACCGCCGGGATACAATCCTATCAATCAGCCAAGATCATCCAGCTCTACTTCTCCACCTGGACCTCCTTCCCGCGTACCTGCCAGACTACGCATCAGCCTCCCAGAGAAATGATTCCAGCCGCCTGCGGAACTGTGGAAGATAATGGTCCCAGGGATTCGGGAATTGCCCCCATTGCCAAAGATTTCGTATGACGATTATGATGCAGATGATGAGAGCGACCATCCGTCGGACTTGAGTGGTGCAGAAGGTAAACCCCCAGCTAGCCTGAAGCAAGCTGAATTCTCCTTGAAGCAATTTGCCAAAAGGATAGCAACGGCCAACTATTGGGCGTACAACAAGTGGAAGAAAGTATGGGTGGCTGCGTTTCTCGAGAAAAAGCATCAGTCCACTATCCGAGGGCCGAAACGTTTGAAACAGCTTAATGATGGACATCTGCACTGGAAGACAGCAGTTGCAGATTCTTTAGAGATATTTGAGGACTGGCTGCCATTGGATAATTTCGATAATGCCAAATGGATTCGTCAGCCATGGGTCTAAATGTTTTTGACAAAATGTGCAAGCAAAATTCGAGAGGCAAGGAAAACAGGAAGTTGAGGCAACAAGCATCCAGCGACAGATTTGGGAGAGCGCGGTACCAAACAGGCACAAAATAACCTCCCAGAGTTGCTAAATGCAACATTTATGATTGTGATTTGCCGGGTGTCGATTGGCAACGTTATCAATCAATCCCCCAACCAACTCCAAGCCACGTATCCGTGCGGCGCTGGGAGGAGCTGACGGATTTCCTCAACAAAAATGGATGTCCGAAATAGCCAAACATTCTCACATCGAGGTTGAAAGGCACCATGAAGCCTGATGAATTGGACGAAGAGTTCATGGGATTTTATACCAATGGGCAAATGGTACTGGACCCCATATATGGCCAGATTGCGAACAACTGTTGCCTTTCAAATGCTTTCAAGTTGAGACTTGGATACAATCCGAAAATATTTTTAGTCAAAATGAAGCGACCCACAGGGAAGGAAATTACTATGCATGTTGTTCGACCTGTGAAGGTAATCCGTGGTAGCCGTATTATGGCTTGATGTGCGCAACTGCTAATCATCCTACATAGACTTTGGAAGGTTCTGAAGATGATGGAAGAGAGGAGGGGGAGGAGGATGGTGGGCAAGAGAATGATACTTGTGTTGATGTAAGTTCTGATTGAAAGAATAGAATTGACTGTATTGCATCCAGATTAATTGGTTCCAATGGTTGCTTGTCTGTACAATAAATAACATCACGATGACTTTCAGGAGCACCGGAATATGAGCCCATCTGCCCAGCTTACATTAGAGAAACTGAAAGATATCATTCAGGATGAAAGGAACATAGACAAAGGTGCAAGGGAGGTTCAGGAGCAAGTGCAGGATGGTGAGGAGGTTCTCAATCCAGCAAATACCAGCTCAGTATTGAATATGGTTCTCTGTACAATCAACACAAAATTTGAACACAAGTGTCTTGATGAGGCAGTCAGGCTGCTGAATGCTCATCCTATTCGTCAATCAACAGATGATCAGGTTCCAGGCCACAAGTATTCAATTCCAGGCCTGCCCGGAACTAAGATTCTGGATCACCAGGTTTGGGCCATCTGGTTCAACTTGAGGAGGAGGATTTGGGATACAGGTATGCCAGGAGCACTGGGGGCAGATGAAATGGGTCTTGGAAAGACTTTCACCTTCGTTGCAGTGGCGATGCTTTGCAAATTGGTGACTGGGAAAGTTGTAATGGGGTTGCCACTGTCTATTTCATGGGGGAATACCCTTGAAAAGTGTGTGATTGTGGTGCACAACGACTTTCCTGGCATTGTCGGTGAAGAAAGGGAGTGATATCCACTCCAGGGATTTATTTCTGAGGCCTGCCGCCTGTTGGTGATCCAGACAACACCACATCGTGGGTATCCAGCATTTGTTTCAGCCCTTCAACTAATCCTGGTGGTTACAATGCCCGGAGTGGCAGAGACCATCAAGACTGTCATTGACCAGATGACACATGGAGCCAAATTCAAACTCCACAACTTGTAGCACGGCGAAACGGCAAATCTTATTAATGAAGATCTGAACATCACAATTGATGAGCCGGAAAGCTGATGGAATATCCACCTTGTGACATATGATACCCTAACATCCAGAGCGAAATCATCAAGTATCGGCCAACTCTCCTACTGTGCATGGAGTTTGAGATTTTTGATGAATGCCATTGGTAAAAGACTGATGACAGTGTGGGCTGGCCAATTGCGACAAATGCGAAAATTGGATTCAAACTTCAAGTCATAGCCACACCAGGATTCCGTTCACTCTATGACTGGTGTTATCCAAGGATGTAGCTGTTTTCAGGTGTGCCTGACAATCCAGAGGATGATACCAAGATGGAAACACATTGTGAAGATGCATTGAATTCCACAGTAAAGAGTTTGATGCATCCTAGCCAGACTGAAGACGAAGAAGCTCAACTGGATGCAGTGCACCGGATGATACAGATCGCAAAGTCTTGGATGAAAAGGAGGTGGTCAGAATCGAACCTTGGCAACAGAAGACCACCAGTGCAGATACCAAAGAAGATTGCACACCTCATGGATCCTGAGTAAACTGATGATGAGCAAGCAAAACCGAAGGCCCTAGTGGAGATATACACTTCACATGGTGCTACGGGAGCATGGAGGGTTCATCGCTGGCGGCTTCCATGTTTATCCTTATTGTTGGGAGACACAGAGGTTCGGAACCACATTTCTGGACAATGGTACAATGAAAACCCACTGGATACATTGGTGGATTCGCCTATTTTCCAATGACTGAGCGACACATTTCTACCAATACTTGTCTATTCACCTGGAGAGTATGCCAAACCTGAGGAAGTCAACCCATTGAGAGAGGTACTTCTTCTGGAACAGGAGAGACATCAAAATGCTCTCCCTGTGCACCTCCGCCACAAAAAGTGGTGTTATTTGTTCTCTTCTTGGAAAATTTCGTCATTTGAAGTGGTGACTAACGAAGTATTTTGCGGATCATGTGGCTTTATTCCACATGTATGCAGAAATGAGCAATGATAAACGGGCAGAAATGCAGCTCAAATCCCAGGATTCACGCACTCCCTCAGTATTTGTAACAACACCAAAAGTTGGCCGGACCGGCCTAAATCTTACAGCAGCAAACGATGCGGTAATAACTCAGAGGTTCTGGGTAATGAACAAACAGCAGCAGTCATTTGCATGAGTTACCGGATAGGGCAAAACAGTGTACCACACACATGGTTCCTGAATACGGGTCCTGATAGCGATGACAACCTGGCAAGTGATCTCCATTAATGCTATGGAGCGGCCGATATGAATATCCTGCATGGCTTGATGAGCCTACTAAACATCATGACATCGATGATTTACTGGATTCTGGAGTGTCGTGAGAACCATACATAGTGGCTGATAGAGAATGAAGACACTTTTCAGTCAGATGAGCTATCATCTTAGACTGTTAAGAATGCTTCATCAAGGTATGCCTCTTTGGATATTCAACCAATATAATATTCTTAACAGATAAAAATAGCCAAAAGGTTATTTGTAAGGCACACGGTATTGCATAAATGAATTGTGTCTCTCTTGCATTTTACCACGAATCAATGTTCTGATATTGGAGTTGGGGTGTCTTCAATTAGCAATTGCTTGAGTGGGATTTCAGCGGCGTTCTTGATTATTACTATTAGATTTCCTTGGCGTTCTTGATTGTTATTATTAATGACTAATACCAGCTGAACTCAATTGATGAGCTAAATAACAAGTTCCTGGGCTGGCCTATCACAGCAAAAATGACCAAAGTCGAAATTTGAGAATGATGCAGTGAAGGCCTTGGCATCATTTGTCAGTAGTGATCTTGAGGTGCACCAGAAACCTGTGAACACATACATATTTCGAAGTCAAAAGAGTGAATAATACACAATTCAACCACTTTCAGGCACACCGGCGACTCCTGGCCATATGTCATGAGTTCCGTTTAGATAGATCAAGCACTGCAGATTTGGCTATCCAATTTGGCAATAAAGTCAGTCATAGCCATATTGAATAGCTGTGTCAGAATATGAGACACCAACTGGCTGATTCCGGGCAAAGCCGCAGCTTTTGCTGCCAATTAATTGAAGTTCAGGTGCACCAGAGAATGATCGGTATCTGTTTTGAGTCGCGTTCTGATAAATTCAGCACCGCTTTTTTGCCAATCCAATGTTGCAAGGAGACTGTCTAGGCGATATTAAGTACTTGGGTCGGAATTTGAGACACAGCTCGCTTATTTGTGGCAATCCCGCATCTATTGCTGTCATATGCTCAAAGTTCAGGTGCATGGGAGAGTCCTGGGTGCATATTATCACGTCTGTCACTGCAAATTGCCAATCCCATTCCGCCATCAACACAGTCTACATGCTGATTGCATACCTGTGTCAGAATATGAAACATGGGTGGACTTATTCGGGGTGAAGGTATAGCTTGCGCAGAAACATCATAGTTGTCCGGACACACCTCAGATCGGCATTCCAGTGCATCAGAGACTGACACACTGATCGGATATTTATGGCGAAGCTGCACCTTTCGCTGCTGGGGATGTCCTGGCCTATGATGGAAGTTCAGGCAGAACTGAGATCTGCAATTCAGTCCAGAATGACATTCTTGGATTTCTATGACATCAACTTTGGGAAGCTGCAACTCATCATGAATGTCTCATTACAGGTCAGGCATGCCCCAACTGCAACAATAAGCCCATGAAGTGCATGTACTCCACTTCATTGTGAACTATTTATTTTTGTTTGCTTCATTCTCATCATGTTTTCTTCGGCTTCGAGTCAGTGGATGCTGTGCACACAGGTTGTCATCTCTCAAGACACTGCAGATTTAGGTTCAGATGGCTCATCCCGCTGACCCTCTGCTAATATATCAATCTATGCTTGATCGGTATGTTAAGGCCACCACAGAAATACGTCAAACTGTTCGCTCTGTGTCAACTGTCCATTGGAGAAAGGTAGCCCTGCACAACTAAACCATAAATGCATAGACCTGGGTAATTATCAACCTCCCTTAACTCGATATTGCCTAGTAGTATGTTTGGACCTCTGCTTCCCAATGCTACAATATCTTCTGCATCATCAAGCTCTGTCATAAGAGCTGCAGCTTGAGAGTGAGAATCTCAAACAACAGATTCTGCTCAGTAACTCTACCAGATGGCCAGCAACTCCCGCTCACCCAGGTACCAAACTTACTCAAAGTGGCCTATGTTCTCATTGCTTGGAATGTGGACTGAAGTTGATTTGGACCAAATATATAATTGGGCCACCAAAATTCGTATCTGAAAACAGATTATGTAAACCAATTTCCATCTTGAGAGAAGTTGGAAGAGAGCAACTCTTGAACGCTTAAGTGAAGAACAGACAACTTCAAAGATTACAATCAACTGTCGAAGTAAGGCGAGCCTGCAATTCATTGTGAATGAATCTTATAGCAACCATTCAATCTTTGGTGCACCTAAATTCCCCGTAACTGCATGCATGCAATTATCATTCCTCTGCCTGCTGTGAGATGACATCTCACTATGCATTCATAGTGTTGTAGCATATAGCTTTCAACCTCATCATTTATTTTAGTCTATATTGTAGTACATACTCATGATGAATATCTGATTTAACAGTGTGCAACTTACTAGATATTAGGTGGTAAAGCAGAATGTGAGTGAGTATTTGTAACTTATTTGTTAGCAATCTTGGCATTGATGAGCACTTGAATCAATAAGATTACCCCTGAGTCATCCATTGTACCTGACCATAATTTTCCTACGCCTGTAACTCAATGTGTGAATCTCTCGTTCATGTACCAAATTCTCTCCCTCCTCCATTGACTGCAACATTGTTGGGAAGATTATTCTCCAGACATGGCCCGGATAAACACATGAAACGGAAGTTATTCTTACGATCTTACCTTATTGACTGCTAACTAAGCTGGAGCATCCTTATTCAATGGACTATCATGAATATAGGTGTGTCCTTCCAGCAGCTATACCACATATGGAGATTCATAATGCTCCTCGATCGATAGCAAACTCAGTATGACCCCTTGCAACTCAGTCATCACACATCAAGTACTGCGAATTCTCAATGCTTCGCTGATTCTATGCCATGCAGTCACCTCAAATGCTCGAGTATTCACACATAATTACTTTGCATAGGGGAGTCACATGCAGGGGCACACATTGTCATTAAGGTTCCCAGTTCGCCATTTGGCCAGCACCAACGGTTAGTTCATATCGTGAGTTTTCTTCTGGTGCGTCTCGTTCAGGTTCATCTGGTTGTATTCTATGTGCATTTGCTTTACCTAACCTCCAATTCTTGCATCCGTACAGAGTATTGTGGATAGGAGTTGCTAACATTGGGTATTGGAAATCCTTCCATTCTGGCACACCTTGCAACCAATCCATCCCTTCCAGTTCACCTGACAACGTCCTAAATTGGAATACCGGACCGCCGTCCGCAATATATTCATGAACCATTGACGTTGTCTCTCCTGAAACCTTCCCGGCGCGCCTTGAAATGCATCCTCCTCAACTATATGCACCTTCTTGCTCCATCAATCCCGTTATTCTATTGCACTGAATCTTATATTTACTGCTTATACAGTCTCTGCCATGTTCCCTGACTATCTATCTCCATTACAGCAAATGGAACCAATGCCCAGCCTGGTGACGAATCACTATTCACAGAAGAATGAAAAAGCACACCTAGAGATAGCGCTAGCATTCAAGGGAGCAACCATTCTTCATTTTCCATCAAATGATTGCCTTCCAATTATCTGCCTTCATGCATCGTATTGCATACCACTATTATCCTGGGTTTCATTAATGAAGTAGCATGATGATGCCGATCAGGATATTGTTAATGACAAAAGTGACGGCCAAAGTGAGGAGACCTGGGAGCCCACCATATCATCCGACATCGAAGGAGACAAATGGGATTACCTTCAGCAGGTCCTACGTTGACGCTAGGCGCGCTGGGACAAGTCATTACAAACTACAAGCGTTCTATTGCCAAAGAAATGGAGCTGTGCCGATACTGTGATTGCACACCCTCTGCTTCCAAATTTCCGAAAACCACTTTGGTCAATGGCACCACCTCCACTGGTCAAACACCAAAAGTCAGCCCTCATTAACCAATCATCCGAGTCTGACTGTGTACCATCCGCCCAGGCTCTGCTGCAACCCAAGTCTAGTCGAGAGAAGAATGCTCCACAAGCCAAGGTCTGTACAGATCGGAACAGTCCCCAATATCAAAAGGCGACTTTTGAGGTAGCGAAAAGATTCATGGAAGCACTTGTGTTCATGAAGACACCTTGGCCAATATTATCCGATGAGAAGTACTCGATGGTTGAACAAGCTTTGAAACTTGCTATTGAACCTCAGGATCATCAGTGGGCATTAGCAGGTTCCCCTGCAGGTACACCATTGGTGTGTCAATTGCCCTGCAGTCCATCTCTTAAAATCGATCCGCCATTACAAGAAGTTGTAAGTTTTGGTTTCTGTTTAATGCTCTTCTATCTGACTTACGATATTGACTTCACCTCAAATTATACATACTGGAAACAGAAGATAAGTACCATTCAAGGAAAGTTGGGAGATGGGGCACATCGAACTGTTCTGCGCAGTTACCAGTTGCATTTGCGCTCTTATAATGAGCTTCACATTCAGGTTAAGGAGCTCCTGTTTGGCAATGCATATCACTCCAAAGCCGTTGATAATAAGAAACCATCGTTCATGCGAATCGACGTGCTTGATCTCATTCACCATCAATTTTCCTCACTGCCAATAGCTTGGGGCGCCAGCCAATAACATTCCAGTATTTTCAACCTCTCGCTCTGCAGACTGCAGCGCTGGTAGCCGCTGGTATTCATTGTGCGCTGTCTGAATATACCGCTTGAAAGAAGACCACAGTTATGTTTGCTCAAGATAAATATCAAGGTACATGTTGTTCATTGCCTATGATCAATTCTACTCTGGAAGCCACTGCACTCATCAATCACACATTAGTGGGCTGGCTCAAATACCGCAACTCCCCCCACAATCCGGCCCAACTCAGTTAAGATTTGTGCTGCTGAATTCCCTTCAGCGCTTGTCAGCCCGGATTCACTCACTTCGATATCTTTCCGCAGTGGATTCCTCCTCTGTCAGCGCTCCTCCGCCGGGATAGACACTTCTCAATCTCCTCTGGCTTGATTAGCTCTGGCCTATTTCATTCTGGACTCAATACCCCCATTTCCGGACTCTTCAGCCTGGGATGGGAGCTACTCTATTCTCACCGGTGCTCCTATATTGTATTTCACACTGCTTACCCACTCTCCCCCTTTTCGGTGGTCCTCCGTGGGGAGAGCATTCCTCAATCCCCATCGGTGCTCCTCTGCCTGGATTGGGTGCTCCTCTGCCATGATTGGTGCCGCTGTATTTCATTCCGCTCTCCTGACCCACCCCCACCTTTTTGGCGCTCCTCCACCAGTCTGAACGCTCCACAATCCCCATTGGCGCACCGCAGCATAGATTTGGCACTCTTCTTTTTCATTCCGTGCTTCTGCAACACAGCACTTCCCATCTGGCTATCCTTGTTTCCCTCGTGGCTGGTCCCCTTTGTTATCCGAATTGATTATATTGCCTTTCAAACCCCCATGTAGATTCGCAGGTTGCTACCATCTCATTACACCTTTGTTACATATCACGAAGTGAGCTGAATGATATTGGAATTCAATTTCAGCCACTTGCCAGGTACAAAAAATCAGCAAATACATGGAGCACCTCCAGCTTCTTTGTGCCATTGATGAATTATATATTCCTGCTTTCATTGGCCCTGATGAAATGGGATAAGTAGTGGATGACATTGACACCATGTTTGATTGATATCATTACACTGTTTGGTCGGGTTAGTGTTTCGGTGTACTTGTATCTATGTATGAATCACTTGCCTTTTTCTCTGGTACCATAATGTAGCAAGGCAATAAATACAGTGTTGAAAAAGATGGTAGCTAGTATGATTCAGAATTGATAATGAACAATAATCCATGCATTATATTCGCCATTAAGGGAAATCAATCACTAGTACACATCCGGAGAGTCTCAGATAATGCCTGTAGTGCATCACCAAAATATAAATTGGTCCGGAAGCAACACGCAATCCTCCCAGACACTCTGGGTGACCTGACCAGTGGTTCGAAGTACATCTAGATGCTCCCAGACCCCCCTGGAGCTGAGCAAAGTGATCTCAGACTCTACAAGAGCATTCTCAGGATGCTATGAGATGTGACTGGTAGGATAGTCAAATTTTAGAGCACCTGGGACCTCGGCGCACATCTGAGGGAGACATCCAGAGAAACTGAGGATGCTGTGCAGCTCTGTGGGAGACTTTGAGAGCAGCCAAGACCGCTGTGCAGCACAGTGGAAACTTGGTGCCATATTCTCACAGTAGTGGTCCTGATAGTACCACAAGGCATTTTGTCCTTGTTATAGTCACACGATTCGCTACATCACAATATGGCATGGATTATCGTGGTCTTCCTATATATATACATACGGTCAATCTGACCGCAAATGGTAGTCGAGCATAATCGGAGGAGCACCTGGACATGTGCATTGAGAGAACTTAGAGATGTGCCACTTGGAGGCCGTTGTGGTGAAACAATGGGGCTAGGAGGCAGAGAGCCAACCATCAACCCTCCGCGGCACTCTCGCAACATCCAAACGGAATTCATGCGAAAGAGCAGTTCTAGTTGGAGGAGCGTAGGAATAGGGTCAAAAGATATGATACTACCCAGCGTTGATGATCAACAAAATCTTGAACAGAGTGAGTGAGACCAAAAGTTGGGAATGATAGAGTGTGTAGTTTCATTGTATGATAAGATGAGATGTTAATGAGATGATGTCTATCTACTCCAGCATCTGCCGAATAGATACTCCCAGTCACTCTGTCCACATCTGTTACCCCTGTATCACCGTACACCCGCTGACGCTCCTTGAAGATGTATTTCGAGGCGGCGATGGAGGGATTCTGGAGATGCACTTGAAGACCGAGATCAAGTGAACTCAGAGATGCACTTGGAGTCCGGTATCGAGCGAGGTTGGAGATGCACTTGGAGACCAAGATCGACTAAATTCAGAGATTCACTTGCAGGCCGGAATCGAGCGAGTTTGGAGATACACTTGGAGGCCGAGATCGAATGAACTCAGAGATTTACTGGGAGGCCGTGATCGAGCGTGTGTGGCGATTCACTGAAGCCAAAATCTAGTGAACTCAGAGAGGCACTTAGAGTCCATGGTCGATCAAGATTGGAGGAGTGCTTGGAGGTGGTTCATCTGGAGGTGATTGATCAGAAGGTAGTCAATCTGGAAACACTGAATCTGAGCGCAGTAGATTGGAAGGCATGTGCAATGGAAGCTGAGACTCTATTCATTGGTTAACTCATAATTGTGGGAATGTAAATCATTGAGTACAACTGGGTCCGCTGAGAGCTATGTGACTACCTGCGGGCGGGAGACAGTCGATCCTGGGATGATGCAGTACGCGGTGTATGCAGTACTCACTGTATACAGTACTCAGTGTATGGTCTACTGAGTGAATACTGTACTCGGTGTATGTTGCACTCGGTATTAACTCTTGATCATGGCATGCAGAGATTGAAATGGATTACTTAACCTCATGTTCTTAGGTGATGGTAGAGTTGAGGACGAGAAGGAGAGAGATGAGAGAAGATGGGTCCAATCATCATGAGAAACTGGGACCAAAGGGACTTTCATGTGAGGGTCGATTTACGATCCCGGATACGGCAATTATGAGTCCCAATCTGGCATGTAATTACACCAATTTGAGGTCTTGTCAACTCAATCAGATATGTCGTGCCCCTGATTTATCATATTCGCTCATATCCTCCACATCATTCGCTTCTTCATCCCCCATCTCTCACTTTCTCTTCCACAACTTCAACCACCATCGCAGAACTGAAAGTTAAGTCATCCCTCTCTATCTCTCCATGCCATGATCATGAGTTAACACGGAGTACAAGCATACACCAAGTACAGCATACACCAAGTACAGCATACACTGAATACAGCATACACCAAGTACAGCATACACCAAGTACAGCATGCACCGAGTACAGTATATACCGAGCACAGCATACACCGAGTACAGCATACCCAACATTGTGTGTCTTCCCTTCGTTCTCATGATTACGAGTTGACCCCTGAATGTAGCTTCAGCTTTTGGTGTGTCTCCCTACATGATCAATTGCCATCAGCCGGCTCACCATTAGAGCTCAAAGGTAAAGTCACCTTGTCACATCTCCATGTTTGCAAGTCAACGAACTAATGCATAGAGTCTTAGCATCCGGCGAGCCCTCCATTGACCGCCTCAAAGTACTCATCCAATCCTGCTCGATTACAGGCTGCAAAGTGTATCTCCACACATGAACATTTGGGGCCTCCAAGTTTGCACAATAATGTCATCCAAGTGTATCTCCAAACCTGCTCGATTACGGCCTCCAAGTATAACTCTAACTATGCTCGAATCAAACCTTGCAGAACATCTTGAAACTCAGTCGATCACGATCTCAGAGTGCATCTCTAAGTTCACCCTTTCACAGCCTCCAAGTGTATCTCCAATTATGCTGCATTACCGCCTGCAAGTGCATCTCCAAACTCCCACGATTACAGACTCCAAGTGCATCTCCAAACCCGCTCGATTATGCCCTCCAAGTGTATCTCTCAATACGCTCCAATACCGCCTCCAAGTGCATCACTAAACTCGCTCGTTCACAGCATCGGAGAGTATCTCTGAGTTCACTTGATCGGAATTTTCAGGCACACCTCGAATTGCTCTCAAGCTTCGCCTGCAGCCTGTCCAGGTATACGGTGCCTAGATGGGTAGCTATATCGATACATAGATGAGAATACAATCTAAATTCATCAGATTTAAAAATCATTAAACAATGAGTAATAGCAATGATTTCGAGGTACACCTGCAACATTCCCAAAGATGTCATTCTTCCCAGACTGCTTTACAGTGATTCGAGGTGCTTCCAGGCTTGTTGCTGCCGCTCGCAGGCTGGTCCCCAGCGCTTCCTAGGTGCTCCGACGCATGTTGTCGGCACTCCCAGACATGTTGCCCACGCCCCCAGGTGATCTCAAACTTATCACAATCACTTCCATGGTACTCCAGTACCAGTCATCAGAAATCCCAGTGCCTCTGAAAGCAGGCTGGAGTGCACCCCTAGGGTCTGATACTCTCCTGAAATTGACACTTTTAAGTTTACATTCCACATCCTCTCAGACACTCCTGGAGTCATCCAGAGACTGAAATACATTTTGCTAATGTCAGCCTCCCATTGCCTCCCCAAAATCACTTGATTTCGGCCTCCAAGTGCATCGCTTTGCACACTAGATCAGAACCACCCAGTGCTGCTCCAAACTTGCTCCATCATGGCCTCCAAGTACATTTCTGAGTTCACTTGTTCCAATTCGCCAAGTCAATCTCCCAACTTGCTCTATCACGGAATCCCAGTTCACACCATCCTGGCCTCGAAGCGCATCTCCAAACTCACTTGATTATGGCCTCCATGTGCCTCTCAGCAATCACTCGATTATGACCTCCCAGTGTATTTCCATACCTGCTTGAACACGGCCTCTAAGTGCATCTCAGATTTTCCTCAATCTCAGACTCACAGTACCTCTCCAAACTCACTTAATCACATCCTCCAAGGTTGCATGATCATGTCCTCCAAGTTCATCTCCAGACCTGGCCGATTCTGGCATCCAAATTCGTCTCCGAGTCCACTCCGTCACAGCTTTCCGGTGATTCTGCAAACTCGCTTGAACATTGCCCAGATGTGAAGCACTACATTCACACATTCACTGCCTCCAGGTTTATCTCTGAGTTCACATGATCATCATCTTCAGACCCACCACGAATTGCTCTCAAGCACCCCCTGCAGCCAGTTCACATATACAGGGTGTAGATGTGTTGCTTTATAGATATATAGATAAATACTTGGGAATACAAATTGAGTACATGTGTTTCAAAAATTGTGGAACAACAAGTAGTAGCTATGATTTTGAGGTGCACCAGCAGTGATCCCAAACAGGATGTTGATTCTCCCTGACTACTCTACAGTGATTCGAGGTGCTCCCAGCCATGTTGCCGGCACTTGCAGGTACTCCCAAGCTTGTCATATTCTCCCCCAGTCTTTTTGCTGGTGGTCCCAGGTGGTCCCAGGTGCATCTAAAAGCCGCTACATTGTTCTAGTCAAATCTGGGGTTTGACCACCCTTGGATTCTGGTCGGACAACTCTCTGATGCTCCCAGAGGCTGCCAGTGACATAATTACATTTTGCTGATGTACTGCTCCATATGTTCAATAGGCTTTCAGTCATTTCAAATCCACCCAATGGACCATCACCTAGGGCCGACATTTTGATTGCCAATCAGAATTTAACATGGGACAATTATGTTGCTATATCATATTGATATTTCATCTAGGCAAAAACTTGCTTATAACACTGGAAAATATTAGAATTCATTGTGACATTTCTCAGAGCTCCAGTCCTTTTCAACACTTCTGCAAAATCTACCTGCAGTCCATTTTCCATCCATGTAATAAAATAATCAATACATTGTTCACTGGCTTTTGGCATCCATTTCCACATCAGTTGCCTGCCACAGTATAGTGAGATAGTCAGTGACACAAACCACATTAGGGCCTCCTTGTGCTGAGATCGGTGTGTGGAAATCTCACTGGATTATGTGTATTATTCTGTCTGAACATGGGTTGCTGAAAGGCTTTGATTGTGATGAATAACTGAAATGGGTTAGATCTCGGTAACTGGCCATCTCCCAAAATTACCAAAGGCACAAGTACTATCAAAATTATCAAAACTGCCAATACTGCCAAAACTGCCAAACAGTAGAAAACAGCATCATTGATAATTCCTCTGATTCTACAGACACTCTACAGCAGATCCTTCTACCCGGGCTTCACGAAGCTTCTCTTGGTTACAATGTGGTTGAGCTTGACATTGTGGGTGTACTGATTTCAACACAAAAATCAAAAGTGACATTGTTGTTTTGTAAAGCAGTAGTGACCAGGATTTGAACTAATGAAGTGGTAGCTGTGGTCTTCAGCGGGTGGTTTGAATTGGTTTTTGGCTTTCTGATGGTGGCCTGTTGTAGTCGTTGACTTTCTGGTGCAGCTTGGTAGGATGTTTCTCCATATGGTAATGACCCTTCAGATGACTATATCTGGTATGCATGAGATTAGTCTTTGGAATGTATGGACATTATCATCATTCGGTGATCCACCGAATGCACATCTCTAGAGATATGCAGAGCGCTCTGGAAGCATGCCACAGTTGTCAGAACACATCTATTTGCCAGGTCGACATCAGTTGATGTCAGTAACTCAATATCCGAGTACAAATGTCAGAGTCAGATCTACTAACCTGATCATGCACCTTGGCTTCCCATTGTACCTAGCTTTACCATTTGATAGTCTTATACACAGGAATAGTGGATATGTCATCATCAATTTTTCATACCTGGACTGCTGCAAGGCCTTCAGTGTATGTGATCCAGCTAATCACAGCATCCAAGTTCTGAGTCATTATCTACAATATGGAAGAACATATTGAAAATACAGAAGTATCTACATTTCTCTTACTAATATTTGTACCTTTCTTTATTTATTCTCCATAATATGGAAGGTCGTTGCGGATAAGAATAATGTGGTGTGTTAATACTTTTGTTATTTGTTATCTTTAGGTGT